>Ga0316202_10000126_pt1 | contig 118928 bp, 116 predicted proteins | sample 3monrhotite_MG_FD_204934 | JGI IMG/M metagenome (GOLD analysis project Ga0316202, IMG submission 204934) | Microbial mat bacterial communities from mineral coupon in-situ incubated in ocean water Damariscotta River, Maine, United States -... | ecosystem: Environmental > Aquatic > Marine >... | reverse complement strand
AGGGCACCTGCCGCGGCAGAGATCGCCAGGAGAGGGCGGCCGCGGCGGCCGCACCTGCAGCGATGACAAGCGGAACCGTGCGCGCGATCGTGACGTGGCGAGGGGGTATGCGCTCGATCACGTCGTCGCTCGCGTCGTCGGGCCTCAGCAGGCCGAGGCGCACGGCGACGGCGCCGAGGTTGAGCGTCCACCCGGCCCCGAACAGTCGCGGTACGACCAGGTGCGGGTTCGTCGGGTCCCAGGTGCGGGCGCGCACGTCGGCGTCAACGGGACCGCGCGTGTCGACGGGCACGCCGAGCACGCGCCACTGCGCCGCGTCGGCGGGGGCATCCCCCTCTAGTGCGTCGCGGAGGTGCGCGGCGAAGTCGGCGGGCTCGCCGAGAGCGTCGCGGGGGTCGATGCCGGCGTCGGCGAGTTCGTCGAGCTGCGCGCTGAGCGACTCCATCGCGCGGTGGCGATCGGCGGTGGGGAGTCCGTGGAGGTGCGTGCGCACGCTGCGCAGGTAGGCGTCGGTCATGATGCGTCCGTTCCGAGGATCTCTGTCATGGCGCCGCGCAGCTCGACCCAGGCGGTGGCGCCGTCGGCGAGGGAGGTGCGGCCCGCCGCGGTCAGCCGGTAGTACTTGCGGGGCGGGCCGCCGGGCGATTCCGCCCAGCGCGTGCCGACGAGATCGGCCTTGGTGAGGCGCGCGAGCAGGGGGTAGACGGTGCCGGGAGTCGCGGCGAGGGCCGGATAGGCGCCGAGCCGGTCGATGATCTCGATCGCGTAGCACTCCTCGCGGTCGAGCACGGCGAGGATCGCGAGCTCGATGACGCCTTTGCGCAGCTGCACGGCGCGATCACTAGTGGGCACGACATGCATCCTTGCAGTGCAAGGTACCTGGCGTCAAGCTCTCTGTCTGCTCGGGGCAGGGCGGCCGACGATCGCGCTGGTCGCCGCTAGTCTCCCCTCATGAGCCGCATCATCGCCCCGGTCGCCGCCGCCGTCGTCGGCCTCGCAGTCGTCATCGGTGTCGGGGTCGGTCTCGCGATCCCCGCTGCGGAACGCGCGGTCGTCGCGGCGCTCGAGTGGGCGCTCGACGAGCCCGCTCAGCACGCCGACACCTCCGGGGTTCCGACCGAGCCGGATGAGGATTTCGGCGAGGTGCAGGTCTACGACGTGCTCGCCGACGGCACTCTCGAGCCCACCGCGAGCGGCGTGGCCGCCGAGGTGTGGCAGCTGTTCGTGCGCATGGTGGGCGCCGACGTGGCGGGCGAGTCGATCATCCAGTACCGCGCTGGGGACGCCCCCGAGAGCGACACGCTCGCCTACGTCTACCAGGATGCTGACCCGCAGTACTGGACCCTCGCGGTCAATCTCGCCGTCGCCGACGACCCGCAACTTCTCGTCGCGACGCTCATCCACGAGTACGCGCACGTGTTCAGCTTCGGCGAGGAGCAGTTCGTCACGGACGCGGCGTGCCCGACGCTCGCTCTCCTCGAGGGATGCACGGCCGACGACAGCTACCTCACGGCGTTCTACGACACCTTCTGGGCGGGCTACCCCGACGCGGTCGACGTCGAGAACCTCGACCCCGACCTCGCGTGGCAGTTCTACGAGGCCTACGAGGAGGACTTCGTAAGCGACTACGCGGCGACGAACCTGGGAGAGGACCTCGCCGAGTCGTTCATGACCTACGTCATTGAGGATTCCGCCGAGGGGCCGACGGTTGCCGCGCAGAAGCTGCGCTTCTTCGACCAGTACCCGGAGCTCGTGGCGCTGCGCGAGCACATCCGCACCGAGCTCGCGGTCGAGCTCGGGCTGCGCTGAACGCGCTGCGCTGAACCCGCTCCGCTCCCTACGCGAAGAGCGTCCGGTACTCGCCGTACCCTTCGGCCTCGAGCTCGTCGACGGGGATGAAGCGCAGCGCGGCCGAGTTCATGCAGTAGCGCAGGCCGCCGGCCTCGCGCGGTCCGTCGTCGAAGACGTGGCCGAGGTGGCTGTCGGCACCGCTCGAGCGCACCTCGGTGCGCGTCATCCACAGGGTGCGGTCGCTGCGCGTCGTGATGGCGCTCGCGTCGATGGGCTTCGTGAAGCTGGGCCATCCGGTGCCGCTGTCGAACTTGTCGAGCGAGGTGAACAGCGGCTGGCCGGAGACGACGTCGACGTAGAGACCGGGCTGCTTGTTGTCGTGGTACTCGTTGCGGAAGGCCGGCTCGGTGCCGTCTTTCTGCGTGACCTTGTACTGGATCGGCGTGAGACGGCTGAGGGCGTCGGCGGTGGCGCGGTACTCCTGCGACATGGGGTCCTCCTGAGGATGCTCGTGCCGCGGGCCGCGGCATCACTCGAGTCAACCGCGCGAGGGCCGCAAGCGTTCCCCGTGCTCGGCAACCTCCAAGAAACCGTCTAGCGGCCGAGGTCGTCGAGCACGGTGGCGACGAGTGCGGCGGTGTGCGACCAGCGCGGCAGCGCGGCGCCCGCGGCCGCGGCTGCCGCCGCGAGCCGTGCGCGCCGCTCCGGGTCGGTGAGCACCTCGCCGAGGGCCGCCGCGAGGGCAGCCGGGTCGTCCGGCGGCACGAGCAGCCCGGCTGAGCCCGGCACGGTGTCGGGCACGGCCCCGACCGCGCAGGAGACGATCGGCAGCCCGTGCGCGAGCGCCTCGTCGAACACGATGCCGTAGCCCTCGTAGCGCGTGGCGAGCGTGAACACGGTCGCCGCGCGGTAGAGGGTGCTGAGCTCGGCGCTATCGACGAGCCCCGCGAACCGCACTCGGTCGCCGAGGTCGAGCTCAGAGTGCAGGCGAGCGAGCTCGGCCGCGTGCGGCGCGTCGTAGCTCGACCCGACGATGACCGCCCGCCAGTCGAGGTGCCGCAGCCGGGCGAGCGCGGCGAGCAGCACGTCGTGCCCTTTGCGCGGGTGCTGGATGCCCACCGACAGCAGGAGGGGCGGCTCGGTGGGCGCGCTCGGCCCGAGCGGGGCATCCGTGCCGGGGCGCGCGACGGTGATGCGGTCGGGGGCGACCTCGTAGCGCTCGGTGAGGATCGTCGCGGTGTGCGGGCTGGGCACGAGGACGTGCTGCACGAGGGCCAGGTTGGCGCGCTCGGTGTGGAAGAGGTACTGACGTCGGTCGTCATCGAGCCCTTCTTCGAGGGCGAGCGGGTGGTGCACCATCGCCACGAGCGGGTTGTCGATGAGGGCGAGGCTCTCGGTCGGCAGTGCGCCGACGAGGAACCCGTCGAGGATGAGCACGCGGTCGTCGTCGAGGGCGGTGAGCTGGGCGACCGTGTCGACGAGATCGGCCGGGGTCGGTTCAGGGTAGCTCGCGCCCAGTTGCACGTGCTGCACGTCGCGCCCGAGGTCGCGCAGGCCCTCGAGCAGGCGCCGCTCGTAGAGGTAGCCGCCCGTGAGGGTCGTGAGGTCGCCGGGGATCGCGAAGGCAGCCCGGCCCGGTGCGGGTGCGGGGGTCACGCGCTCTGCTCCGGGGCGTAGCGCCGCAGCACGCGCGTCTCGATCGCCCCGACGAGCGCGTAGCCGACGACGGCGAGGACGGAGACGATGACGACCGAGCTCCACAGCATGTCGTAGTCAGACAGGGATGCCGACAGCGCCATGAGACTGCCGATGCCGTTGCCGGTCGAGAGCCATTCGACGACGGTGATGGCGAGCACGGCGGCGGGCACACTCATGCGCGCGGCGGCGAAGAACGCGGGCAGCATCGCGGGGATGCGCACGCGCACGACGCGCGCGATCGGCCCGGCCGCGTAGCTGTCGAGCACGTCGATGACCTGCCCGGGCGCCTGCCGCAGGCCGTGCAGGCACGCGACGAGGGTGGGGAAGAAGACCATGATGGCGACGAGCACGATCGTGCCGACCGCCCCGCGGCCTAGTAGGAGCGTCACGAGGGGCGCGGTCGTGACGATCGGCACCGAGCGCAGCGCGATCGCGACGGAGAGGGAGGTTCCGGCGATGGAGGGCACGAGCACGAGCGCGACCGCGAGGCCCGCGCCCAGGAGGAGGCCGGCGAGGTAGCCGGGAAGCAGATACACCGCCGTCTCGCCCAGGGCGGTGAGCAGCGTCGCCCGCGTCTCGGCGGCATCCGGCGCCGTGAGGAGGGCGTCGAGCACGTCGCCGGGGCGCTTGGCGAAGAACTCGCTGAGCCCGAGCGCCTCGAGTGCGGCCCACCAGACGAGCAGCACGAGCGCGGCGGTGACGGCGATGTCGATGCCCACGCGCAGTGCGCGCCGCCGGCGGGTGAGCAGTTCGGGGGCTGCAGCGAGAATGACGGGCGGCCGGTCGTGCAGCAGCGCCGTGGCGAGCGCCCCGATGCCGACGTACGCGAGCAGCGCGACGACCGTGGCGACCGTGGCGACCGCCCAGGTGAGCTCCACGTCGAGGGCGCGCGTGGCGCGAATCGTGAGCACGCCGAGCCCGCTCTCGGCCCCCGTGAACTCGCCCACCATCGCGCCGAGGAACGCGGCCGGCGCGGCGATCTGCAGACCCGCGAACAGGTACGGCAGCGATGCCCGAGCGCGCACGTGCACGAGAGCCGCGTAGCCGCCCCGCCCGTAGCTGCGCACGAGATCGAACCAGGTCGCGGGGGCAGCCCTGAGGCCGACGAGCAGCGGGATCAGCGTCGTGTAGTACACGGCGAGTGCGGCAAGGGCGATCTGCGGCTCGGGCCCGGGCCCCAGCACGACGCGCAGAATCGGCCCGGTCGCGACGAGCGGCAGGCAGAAGACGAGAAGACCGACGCCCGTCACGACCGTGCGACTGCGCGGCCACAGCACGGCCACAGCGGCGAGCAGGATGGCGGCCAGGTTGCCCAGCACGAAGCCCGCCGCCGCGTTGCCCAGCGTCACCCCGAGCGCCCGCGTCATGAGAGAAGCATTCTGCACGAGGAATACGACGATCTCGACGGGGCCCGCGAGCACGAAGGCGTCGGTGAGCGCCCGCGCGCTGACCTCCCACACGACGAGCACGAGCGCCACGCCGCCCGTGACGGAGAGAGCCTGTCGCCGGGCCTCCGTGGGGATTCCTCGCCGGGAGCGGTCGATGACGGCGGTCATGACGGCGTGGGACGGGAACCCTGCTCGGCCATCCCCGCGGCGAGGGCGTCGAGCACCGCGTCGGCGAGCGCGGCGAACTCGGGGGTGCGGGCGACCCCCGTGTGGCGCGGTCGGGGCAGGTCGACGGCGATGTCGGCGACGATGCGAGCGGGGCGGGGGGAGAGCACGATGATGCGGTCGCTGAGCGTCACGGCCTCCGTCACCGAGTGGGTGACGAGCACCGTCGTGGTGCCGCGGGCCTCCCACACCGCGGGCAGCTCGCGGGCGAGCTGCTGGCGCGTGAGCTCATCGACCGCCCCGAAGGGCTCGTCGAGCAGCAGGAGACTCGGCTCGGTGACGAGGGCGCGCGCGATCGCGGTGCGCTGCCGCATACCGCCCGAGAGCTCGGCCGGCCGGGTGTCGCCGAAGCCCTCCAAGCCGACCAGGCGGATGAGGCTGTCGACGAGCTCTGCGTCGGGCTGCTGCCGAGTGAGGGTGCGGGGCAGCGCGATGTTGCCGCGCACTGTGCGCCACGGCAGCAGGGACGGGTCTTGGAAGGCGAGCGCGAGCCGGGCATCCCGTGCCGTCTCGGCGGGGGAGCGGCCCCCGATCTCGATGCGACCCACCGTGGGCGTCTCGAGGCCGGCGATCATGCGCAGCAGCGTCGACTTGCCGCAGCCGGAGGGGCCGACGAGAGCGGTCGTGCGCCCCGCCTCGATGTGCAGATCGAGCGGTGCTACCGCCTCGACATCGCCGGGGAAGGTCTTGCCGATACCGGCGAGACCCACCCCCAGCGGAGAATGGTCAGCCGCCATGGACCTGTTCCAGGATCGAGCGATCCCACAGGTCGGGGGTGATGTCGAGGCCGAGCAGGGCGAGGGTCTCGATGTTCGCGTCGACCGTCTCGTCGCTCCACCAGCCGAAGCCGTTCGTGTCGGTCAGGTCGCTGAACATGAGGGGTACCTGGCGCTCGGCCTGCAGCTGCTGGGTCGGCAGGTCGAGGCCGTCGTCGGGGAAGAGCTCGAGGGTGAGGGCCGCGGCCGCATCCGTATCGGCGCGGTAGGCCTCCCAGCCGCGCACCTCGCCGCTCATGAGAGCCACGAGATCGTCGCGGCGGTTCGCCAGGCTGTCCTCCGTCGCAATGTAGGTCTGCGAGTGGACGGAGTACCCGTGGTCGGCCATGAGCATCGTGACGCTCTCGACGCCCTGGATGGACATCGCCACCGGGAGATCGGTCTCCCAGCACAGCAGGCAGTCGACCTCGTCGGCGAGCAGAGGCTGCGGCGAGTACTGCGTGGGGACGATCTCGATGGCATTGATGTCGACACCGTTGAGCGCGCACAGGGCCTCGAGCACGGGCGTGTTCGCCAGTGCCATGCCGATGCGCTTGCCCTCGAGGTCTGACGGCGCGTTCACCGGGTTCTCGGGAAGCGAGGCGATGACGAAGGGGTTCTTCTGCATGGCAACGCCGAGAATCTTGAAGGGAGCGCCCTCCGCGACCGCGGCGGCCGTGTAGTCGGCGGCGGAGATGCCCATGAGAGCGGTGCCCGAGACGACGGGCGGCTCGACGGGAGCGTTGGGGCCGCCCGGAAGGAGGGAGACATCGAGGCCCGCCTCGCTCCACCAGCCACGGTCGAGGGCGATGTAGCTGCCGCCGAACTGAGAAGAGTGCAGCCAGGAGAGTTGTAGGGCGGCCGTGCGAGCGGCCGTACTGCCCGGGTCTGTGGCGCGAAGGCCCAGCCCGATCGCTGCGGCGCCGAGGCCGGCGACTCCGGCTCCGATGAGGGTTCGGCGGGTGAGAGTGGCTCGGTCAGTCATAGCGGGGTCCTCGTATCGACTCTGGTTCGGAATGTCGTGGTGCGGGGAACAGCGATGATCGGGTGTCTCGACACTTTCATGTCTTGCTCACGGCATCGTGTGAGCGCAGCCACACCACGGCCGCGCCCGGCAGCACCGCGACGAGGGCGACGAGGCCGAACGCTACGCTCGCGGCGAGGCTGGCGCTCGCCGCGGCACCGGCGACAGGCAGGAGGGCCGCGGCCGCACCCTCGCGCAGACCCCAGCCGCTGATCGTGATCGGGATGAGCATGGTGAGCAGGACGAGCGGCACGAGGGTGAGCACCGCGCTCACGGGCAGGTCGACGCCGACCGCACGGGCGCTGAAGGCGAAAGCCGCGAGAATGCACGCCGTCGTGCCCGCGCTCAGAGCCAGCTGACGCAGGATGACCCTGCGACCGACGAGCGCGATCGTGGCCGTGCGGGCGAGCTCGCGCAGACGGAGGCCAGATCGGCCGGGCAGGCGGGTGGAGGCGAGCAGGAGTCCGACGCCCACGAGCGCCCCGACGGTGATGACGGCCGCGAGCCCGAGCACCCACGACGGCCACCGCGTCCCGCCGCTCGCGATGGTCGTCACGGCAAAGGCGGCGACCATGACTCCGAGCATCGCGACCTGGCCGGCGAAGCGCTCCACGACGACCGCCTGCGCGGCCACCGTGAGACCGGCGTGATCGCGAGTGCGCACCGCGCGACCGGCATCCCCGACCACGCCACCGGGAACCGTCTGGTTGATCAGTTGGGAGAGGTAGTACTCGCGCACGACACGCCACCGGCCGACGCTGAGCCCCAGTGCGCCCGCCGTCACGCGCCAGCGCTCCGCCGCGAGGAGGGTATGCAGAGACAGGAGCACGAGCGTGCCCAAGAGCCACCACGGGTCGGCGGTCGCGAGCACCCGCGCGGCATCGGCTCCGTCGGCGACCCGCCAGAGCAGCACGAGGAGGGCGATCGTCACGAGCACCTGAACGATGCGCAGCAGTACCGTTCGCCGCGGCGTCACGACCGAGACTGCCGCAACCACAGGATGTCGCGCCCGAACGACCATGCCAGCGCGAGGAGGGCGCCGAGCACGATCACCAGCCCGAGTGCCCCCGCGAACCACGGGGATTGGACGGCGATGAGCACGGCGAGCTGCACGACGCAAATGACCTTGCGGCTCAGCCGGGGCGGCAGAGAACCGTTGAGCCACGGCCAGGCGAGCCCCGCGAGCCCGAACAGGTAGCGGGGCAGACCGAGCAGCAGCACGACCCAGCTCGCCCCGCCGACGACCACGGCGAGCATCGCTAGCACGAGGGCGAACGCTGAGTCCACCTCCATGTCGAACCGTGCTCCGAACGCCGACGACAGTCGCTGGCGGCGGGCGAGCCAGCCGTCGACGCCATCGAGACACAGTGCGACGATCGCGATCACGATGATGGCCGCGGCAGAAGGCAGTCCGCCGAACAGGGGGATGAGCAGGGTAGCCACGAGCGTGAGGCGCACCAGAGTGACGACGTTCGCGAGGCCGAGCAGCGCGTGCGGGTGATGACGTCGCAAGTGCCAGGCGGCGAGGGCGAGCGCACCGAGCAGCGCCGCAACGGCGGCCCCGAGAGCAGCAGTACCCGCCGCGCCGAAGAGCAAGGCGCCCATCACGACGACGCCGAGGACGGCGAGGGGCGTGAGCGCGACGAAGCGACTCAGGGGCGAGTCTGTCGACCGCAGCGGAAACCAGCGTCGGGTCCGCGGCGCGGCATCCGGGGAGGTCACGGCCACATCGGGACGCTAACACGCGCCCAGCCCGTTCCCGGCGGGCATCCGGCGACTGTCGAGAGTATTCACCGCCTCGCGCGAGTGGCTCTTGACCATGAGCTCCGCGGCGTCGAGGCTGGAGGTCACCACCACGACGAGCGCATCGGAAGCGAGGAACCATGAGCTGGGCGTTCATGCTGACGACGATCGTGGTGGTCGCCACCCCGGGGACGGGGGCGGTCTACACGATCGCGGCGGGCCTCGCGCGCGGCTGGAAGGCCGGCGTCGTCGCCGCCTTCGGCTGCACGCTCGGCGTGGTACCGCACATGATCGCGGCGATCACGGGTCTCGCGGCGATTCTGAACGCCTCTGCCGTGGCCTTCAGCGTCATCAAGTGGCTCGGGGTCGCCTACCTGCTGTTCCTCGCGTGGCAGACGCTGCGCGATCGTTCCGCGATCGCCGTCGACGAGAAAGCTCCAGCAGTGTCGTTCTGGCGAGTGATCCGCACCGCGGTGCTCATCAACGTGCTCAACCCCAAGCTCACCCTGTTCTTCTTCGCCTTCCTGCCGCAGTTCGTCAGCCCCGGTCAAGCGGGTACGACGTTGCAGATGCTCGTGCTGAGTGCCGTCTTCATGGTGGTCACGTTCGTCGTCTTCGCCCTCTACGGAGTGTTCGCGGCGGCGGTGCGCACGGGCATCGTCTCGCGACCGCGGGTCGTCGCCTGGATGCGTCGAACCTTCGCCGCCACCTACGTCCTGCTCGCCGGTCGCCTCGCCCTCGAATCGCGGTGAACTTGACCTGGAGTGCGCTCCAGCATGTTCAGTGAAGGCATGACGACGCAGACCACTACCCACGCCAGCCACATCGCCCTCGGAACCATGTACTTCGGCACCCGCCAGAATCGCGAGCAGTCCTTCGCGATCCTCGACCGTTTTCTCGAGCTCGGCGGCCGCTGGCTCGACACGGCCGACAACTACGCCTTCTGGCAGCACGACTCCGGCCTCGGCGGGCAGAGCGAGCGGATGCTCGGCTCCTGGCTCGCCGCCCGCCCCGGTGCCCGCGATCAGGTGTGGATCTCGACGAAGGCGGGCGCTGACCCGCTCGAGCCGCACCGCTGGCCGGAGACGATGGAGGGACTGTCGCCCGCCGCCCTCGAACGCGCCCTCGCTGGCTCGCTCGAGCGCCTCGGTACCGACCGGGTCGAGCTGTACTGGGCACATGTCGAAGACCGCTCGGTGCCGCTCGACGAGCTCGTGAGCACCCTCGGTGCGATGGTCGCCGACGGCCGAGTCGGCCAGCTGGGCGCCTCCAACCACCCCGCCTGGCGCGTCGAGCGGGCCCGCACCCTCGCCCAGGCGCACGACCTCGCCCCCTTCTCGGCCGTGCAGCTGCGGCACACCTTCTTGCAGCCGATTCCCTTCGCACCGCTGCCCGACGGCGGCCACGTCGTCGCGACACCCGAGGCGCTCGACTTCGTCAGCACCGAGCGGCTCGCCCTGTGGGCCTACAACACCCTGCTCAGCGGTGCGTACGCGAACAGCGACCGCCTGCAGGAGCCGTATCGGCACAATGGCACGACTCGGCGACTGGATGCTCTCGACGAGGTCGCCCGCCGGCACGACGCCTCCCGCACCCAGGTCGTGCTCGCCTGGTTGCTCGGCGGCGCGCCCGCGGTCACGCCCATCGTGGGGGTGTCGAGCGTCGCCCAGCTCGACGAGGTCATGGCGGCGCGGGAGCTTGTTCTCGACGAGAGCGACCGCGCTGTGCTGAACTCGAGCGCATGACGGTGCACGGCAGAGCGATCGGTGAGGCGGCGCAGGCAGCGGGGCTGACGGAGGACACCTTGCGCTACTACGAGCGAGAGGGTCTCGTCGGCCCGGTCGCGCGCGACTCCGCCGGCCATCGGCGCTACGCCGACGACGACCTCGCGTGGATCGGCATCGTCACGTGCCTGCGCGACGCCGGGCTCGGCATCGCCGACCTGCGGCGCTTCACCGAGCTGCTGCGCAGCGCCGCCGAGCCGACCGAGCGCACCGCCTTCCTGCTGCGCCGCAGGGACGAGCTCGTCGCCCGCCGCGATGCGCTCGAGACGGCCATCACCGTGCTCGACGAGAAGATCGAGCACTACCGCAGCTGAGCGTGCGCTCGGGCATCCCTGACATGATCGCCGGATGCGTCGACACTCCACCGCCGAGATGGCCCTCACCGCGACCGGCCCCGCGCGCCTCGTGCTCTCGATCGCCGCGCAGGCGCCCACCGCGATGCTCGACGAGCACCTCGAGGTGACGCAGGACGGCCGACCGGTCGAGGTGACCGAGATCGTCGACCCGCACGGCACGCGTCTGCACCTGCTCGACGTCACGGAAGGCGAGGTGCGCGTGAGCTACCGGGCGACCGTCGACGGCCGCGCCGACCCGCTCGCCGTGACGCCGCTCGACGAGGTCGTGTACCTGCGCCCGAGCCGCTACTGCGAGTCTGACTCGCTCGCCCCGACCGCGATACGCGAGTTCTACGGCCTCAGCCGCACCGACCTGCTGTTCGGCGTCAGCTCATGGGTGGGCGAGCGGCTGCAGTACGTGCCCGGGTCGAGCCTGCCGACCGACGGCGCCGTGCAGACCCTGCTCGCCGGGGAGGGCGTGTGCCGTGACTACGCGCACCTCGTCGTCGCCCTGCTGCGCGCGCTCAACGTGCCCGCGCGCCTCGCCTCCGTCTACGCGCCCGGGCTCTCTCCGATGGACTTCCACGCCGTCGCCGAAGCTGCCATCGATGGCCGCTGGTGCGTCGTCGACGCGACGACCCTCGCGCCGCGGTCGTCGCTCGTGCGCATCGCGACGGGGCGCGATGCCTCCGACACGGCGTTCCTCAGCATCCACGGCGCCGCCACCGAGCTCGACGACCTCACCGTCACCGCCGTCGTCGACGACCTGCCGCGCGACGACGTGACCGAGCTCGTGTCGCTCGGCTAGAACGGGCCCGCACCTTCGTACCCTGGCGGTGTGCCGCACCCGAACTCACGCCAGGCGAAGGCCGCGCGACGCCGCAAGCGCCGCATGGCCGCCGTCGAGCACGACCTGAGCCCCGCGCAGTGGGCGAGCCTGCGCGAACTGTGGGGCGGCTGCGCTTACTGCGGCGCGACGGACCGCCCTCTGCAGCGCGACTGCGTGCAGCCGATCGCGCGCGGCGGCCGCTACACGCTCGACAACATCGTGCCCGCGTGCGGCCCGTGCAATGCGAGCAAGAGCAACGATGAGGCGACGAGCTGGATGCGCCGCAAGAAGCTCGACGAGCGCGCCTTCCTCACCCGGCTCGTGCAGGTGCGCGCCGCGCTGCTCGAGATCGAGGCGCCAGCACCGTCACTGGCGCTCGAGCCCTAGCTCGACCAGTCGCACCTCGCCCGCGTAGCACGCGGCGGGCTCGCGCAGCAGCCCCGACTTGACGGCGCCGAACGTGACCGTCACGTCGGCGGGCAGCACCGTCGGGTCGGGCACCGAGCCGTCGTCGGCGTGCACGCCGCTCGGCAGGTCGACGGCGACGATCGCCGGGCGGGCGGTACGCGCATCCCTGTTCGGGTTGACGATCGCGGGGTCATCGAGGTGCAGCAGCTCGCGGACGCGCGCGACTGCTGTGCGCGCATCGCCCCGCAGTGCGGGGGAGTCGCCGCCGATGCCGAGGATGCCGTCGAGGATGACGGCCGCATCGTGCGCCGCGTGGTCGAGGCCGTCGTCGAGCCGCACCCAGTGCGCACCCGCGGCGCGGGCCGCCGCGGCTGCCCCCTCATGAACGCGACTGCCCGTCTCGAGCACGCTCACGCGGGCGCCCTCACCGGCGAGCTCCGCCGCGGCGAACAGCGCGTCGCCGCCGTTGTCTCCAGACCCTGCGAGAACGAGGATGCCCGGCCCCTGCTCGACGGATGCACCACGGCCGCGCAGCACGTCGCGCACGACCTCCGCCAGGGCCGCGGCCGCCCGCTGCATGAGCGGTTCGCCGGCCGCCAGCAGGGGAGCCTCGGCGGCCCGCACCTGCTCGGCGGTCCAGCCGATGAGGTGCTCGGGGAACGGCTGCGCGCGCATGACGCCGAGGCTACCGTCGTGCGGGCGCACTCGCTTCGAGGTGGCTGATGCTCCCTTGACCCGGGTGCGGGGCAGGGCAAGAGTGGGGGCATGACTCCGACACCTGCGAACCCGCCCACGACCGTCGACCACCTCGCCGACAGCGTCTCCAAGCTCGGCATCGGCACCGCCTACGGCGAGCCGATCGACATCGGCGGCACGAACGTCACGCCAGTCGCGCTCACCTGGTTCGGCTTCGGAGCGGGCTCCGAGAACGACGAGGGCGAGTCGTCCGCCGGAGGCGGCGGCGGTGGGGCGAGCATCCCGATCGGCGTCTACCAGCCGGGACCCGATGGGCCGGCCTTCAAGCCGAACCTCATCGCGCTGCTCGCCGTGTCGATTCCTGTGCTCTGGGTTGGCGGGCGAGCGTTCACGAGCATTATCAAGGCGCTCAAGAAGTAGCCTCGCGCAGGGGCCCGCCGTCGTCAGTACGCTGGAGCGATCATGAGCGATCGTCCGAACACTGATGCCCTCGACACCCAGCGCGCGTGGACGGTGGGCGGGGCGCTCGTCTTGCTCGTCGTCGTGCTCGACGCGGGAGCGGGCGGATTCCTGCCGGATGGCGGCCTCGTGCGCGCCCTCCTGCTGGCGGCGGCGCTCGTGGTCTTCGCGGTGGGCGTGAGGGGCTCCGGCAGCGTCACGGCGCTCCGCCCCACTGGCACGATCGCGCTCTGCGCTCTTGCCGCGACTCTCGTGATCACCGGGGTCATCAACGTAGCGTTCCTGCCGATGGGCGGGCAGATCGGAACCCTCGTGGTCGCCGGTCGGGTCATCCTGGTTCTGCAGTTCGCCCTCGCGCTCATCGCCGTCGAGCGCATCGGGCGCCTCGCGGTCGTGCCGCGGCCCTGGAACTGGGCGCCCGCGATCGTGTTCGGCGTCATTGCCCTGCTCTTCGCGGCCACGGCGATCGCCTCCGTCATGTCCCGCCAGGCGCTCGAAGTCTTCGGGTACGTCGCCGTCACGGTTAACGGCACTGCGTCTGTCGCAGCGCTCGTGGCGCTCGGCGTGCTCGCGATCGTGCTCGGCGATCGCGCAGGGCGCTCGTCGTCCCCGGATGCGCCAACCCCCGAGGTCGACGTCGAGAGGGACTGACCCCACTCATCACCGGGTATTGCGCGCCTTCGCGCTCAGCGCTAACGTACAACCACATGGTTATACGAACGCACGAGCTCAGCGACGCGGACGTCGATGCGATCTTCCACGCCCTCGCCGACCGCACTCGCCGCGACATCGTCGCGCGAGTGATCGAGCGCGAGCAGTCGGTGAGTGCGCTCGCCGAGCGCTACGCGATGAGCTTCGCCGCCGTGCAGAAGCACGTGGCGGTGCTGCAGAAGGCCGCGCTCGTGCGCAAGGAGCGCGACGGTCGGCAGCAGATCGTGCACGCCGAGGTCGAACGACTGCGGCGCGCTCAGCGTCTGCTCGACCGGTACGAGCAGCTGTGGCGCCACCGGGTGGACCGCATTGCGAGCATCCTCGAAGAAGAAGGGCCCTGAATCATGACCATCGTGCGTACCGACAAGGACGCCTCTGCGCGCACCATGACGTTCGTCGCCGAATTCGACGCGCCAGTCGACCGGCTGTGGCAGGTCTGGGAGGACCGGCAGAAGCTCGAGCGCTGGTGGGGCCCGCCCGGGTACCCGGCGACGTTCAGCGAGTTCGAGTTCGCCCCCGGCGGTCGCGTGCTCTACCGCATGGTCGGCGATGAGGACGGCGAGCGGCTCGACGGCCATCTCGTCTTCCACAGCATCGACGAACCGCGCGAGATCGTGTACACCGACGTGTTCGTGCCGAGCGAAGGCGGGGAAGGCGAGCCCGACAACCGCACGGTCGTGACGTTCGAGTCGACCGAGCACGGCAGCCGCATGACCCTCGTGTGCACGTTCGACAGCGACGAAGCGTTCGAGGGGGCGCGCGAGTTCGGCGCCTTCGAGGGCTTCATCGCCTGCATCTCCCAGATCGACGACCTGCTCTCACGCTCGAAAGGCATCTCATGACCGTCATCGATGTGCAGAAAGACACCACGGCACTCACCCTCACTTTCGTCGCCGAGTTCGACGCCCCCGTCGACCGCGTGTGGCAGCTGTGGGCCGACCCGCGCAAGCTCGAGCGCTGGTGGGGGCCGCCGGAGTGGCCGGCCACCTTCACGCGGCATGAGCTGCACGAGGGCGGCACAGTGAACTACCACATGACCGGCCCGGACGGCACGATCGCGGGCGGATGGTGGACCGTGACAGCGGTGGATGCTCCGCGCATGCTCGCCTTCGACGACGGTTTCGCGGCCGACGACGGGCAGCCGCACCCGGACATGCCCGTGACGCACGCGGTCGTGACGCTCGAGCCGGTGGACGAGCGGCGCACGCGCCAGACCCTCGTGTCGACCTTCCCGAGCCTTGAGTCGCTCGAGGAGCTCGCCGCGATGGGCATGGAGGAGGGCATGCGTCAGGCGATGAGCCAGGCCGACGCGATCCTCGCCGAGGGCTGACCGCCGCGCGCCTCAGCCGCCACCCCGCCCGCGTCTCCACAATTCAGGAGTTCTCGCACGATGAGGCGCGCGACACGCCCGTCGGCGGGCTGTAGCGCCCCGTTGAGCGACTCCACTCCTGAATTGTGGAGATGCCCGGGGGTGGGCAGCGGCGCACGCGGGGGAGTTCTCAGCGGGGCCACAGGTGACTCGGTAATCTGTGAGCACTGACTCACCGATGCCTGGAGGCACCGAACACCCGTGGATCGCACCGCGAAGACAGCAGGGTCGTCGTCTGACGACCCGAGCCATAGTCGCCCTGACCATCGTCCTCGTCACGCACGCTCGTTCGACCGCGTGCACCCCGCCCTCGTGAGCCGCTCGTGATCGAGGCCATCGTCTCGCTGCTCATCGGCGTCGTCGTGATTCTCGTGATCATCGCCGCGAACGGCTACTTCGTCGCGCAGGAGTTCGCGTACATGTCGGTCGACCGAGTGCGCCTGGCGGCGCGCGCGGCCGACGGTGACAAGGCTGCCGCGCGCGCGCTCGCGGTCACGAAGCGCAACTCGTTCATGCTCTCGGGTGCTCAGCTCGGCATCACGATCACCGGCCTGCTCGTCGGCTACGTCGCCGAGCCGCTCGTCGGCGAGTCCCTCGGGCAGCTGCTGGGCGACGTCGGCGTGCCGGCCGCGGTGAGCATCACCGTCGGCACGGTGCTCGCCCTCGTCGTCGCGACCGTCGTGCAGATGATCTTCGGCGAGCTCTTCCCCAAGAACCTCGCGATCGCCAATGCCGAGCCCCTCGCACGCTGGCTCGCGCGCTCGACCACGATCTACCTCGCCGTCTTCGGCTGGCTCATCACCGTGTTCGACGCCTCGGCGAACCTGCTGCTCAAGGCGCTGCGCATCGAGCCCGTGCACGATGTCGACTCGAGCGCGACTGCCGTCGACCTGGAGCGCATCATCGGTGACTCCCGCACGAGCGGCGACCTGCCGGAAGAGCTCTCGCTCATGCTCGACCGCATCCTCGACTTCCCGCAGCAGGATGTCGAGCACGCCATGATTCCGCGCTCGCAGGTTGACATCGCCCGCCCCGGTACGAAGCTCACCGAGATTCGCGAGCTCATGGCGACGGCCCACACCCGCTACCCGGTGATCGGTGACGACGAGCAGCCGCTCGGCGTCATCCACCTCATCGACGTTCTCGAGACGGCCCTCGACGGCGAGACGCCGGTGTCGGAGCTCATGCGCCCCACGATCGTGCTGCCCACCCTCATGCGGCTGCCCGACGCCCTCACGCAGCTCACGACGACACGCAATGAGCTCGCCTGCGTGATCGATGAGTACGGCGGCTTCGCGGGCGTCCTCACGCTCGAAGACCTCGCGGAGGAGGTCATCGGCGAGATCACGGACGAGCACGATCAGGATGTCAGCGAGCTCGTGGTGCCCGACGGTGACGACGTCTGGCTCATGGACGGCGACGTTCACGTCGACGAGGTCGAGCGCGCGGTCGGTCATGATCTTCCTCGCGGCGACTACGAGACCATCGCCGGCCTGCTCATCGCGGCGCGCGGCGAATTGCCCGCGGCCGGCGACACCGTGACCGTCGAGCTGCCCATCGACGGCGCCGATCTCGTGGAAGACCACCCGCCCACTCGCCACCTCGAGGTCGACGTGCTCGAGGTCGACCGCCACGTGCCGAGCGAGCTGAGGGTGCGCCTGATCGAGACACCCGGCCGCCCCGACGACGCGGATGCTCCACCCACGCCCGACGACGCGGATGACCCGCGCGAGACCGAGGGGGCAGACCGATGAACGGCTGGGTCGTCTTCGCCGCGACGGTCGCGCTCATCGCGCTGAGCGCGTTCTTCGTCGTCATCGAGTTCTCGCTGCTCGGCGCTCGACGCCATCGGCTGGAGGAGCAGGCGACGACGAGCCGGTCGGCTCGCGCGGCGCTCAAGGGCGTCAACGAGCTCACGATGATGCTCGCCGTCGCGCAGCTCGGCATCACGGCGTGCACGTTCGCGCTCGGAGCGGTCACGAAACCCGCTGTCGACGCGTGGCTGGGCCCGCTGTTCACCTCGTGGGGGCTCGTGGAATGGGCATCCGATGCGACCGCGTTCGCCCTCTCCTTGCTGGTCGTGACGTTCCTGCACCTCGTCGTCGGGGAGATGGCGCCCAAATCGTGGGCGATCGCGCACCCCGAGCTGTCGGCGCGCATCATCGGCATACCCTCGCGGTTCTTCGTCAACGTCTTCCGCCCGCTGTTGCGCTGGGTCAATGCGATCGCCAACCGGCTCGTGGCGGCCACAGGCGTCGAGCCTGTGGACCGCGCGGCGGTCGGCGGGCAGGATGCCGACACGATCCGACAGCTGGTGGAGCACTCGGCGAAGGCCGGTGTGCTGGAGCCGGAGTTCCGCCGGCAGATCAGCGGCATCATCGACCTGCAGTCGCTCATGGTCGAGTCGCTCGTCTCGTCGGACACCCCGCCGACCTCGGTGCCGGCGTGTGCGACCGTCGCCGACGTGCAGGAGGTCGCGATGGCGTCGGGCCACCTTCGCATCCTCCTGGAGACGCAGAGTGGTGCGCCGGAGGTCGTGCACGTGCGCGACACGCTGCTCGCGTCGGCGGAGTCCCCGGCGGCTGCGACCGCGCGGCCTGCGTACGTGATCGCTGCGGGAACCCCCGTATACGAGGTGATGTCGCGCATGCGCGAGGCGAGCGTGCAGCTCGCGGTCGTCATGGACGGCGAGAGGATGCTCGGGGTCGTGACCCTCGCAGACGTCCTGAGGCGCGTTCTGCCGCAGTCGGTCTAGTGGTTGCGCAGCAGCTCGATGAGCTCGTCCTTGCGCATGTCGCTGTAGCCGCTCAGCGCGAGCTCCTTCGCGCGTCCCTGCAGTTCTTCGACCGTCCAGTCCTCGTAGGGCGGTGAGTCGCCCCCGCGCGAGCCGACCTCTTTCTTGCCGTCGCGAGCGGCGGCGTTGGAGATGCGCGCGGCTTTCTCTTTCGACGCACCGTCGTCGCGCAGCTTCTCGTACATGTCGGGCTTCTTGAGGCTCGGGTTGTCGTTGTTCGCGGGCATGGTCGTCCCTCCTTCGGTCGCGTGGTCGGGAGCACCCTAGCGAGAGTCCCGGGTGGGGCACTCAGGTGCGACCATGGAGGCATGACGAAGGAACTGCACATCACTGGTGATGCCGACGCCGACCGCCTGCTGTCGACCGAGCCGCTCGCGCTGCTCATCGGCATGCTCCTCGACCAGCAGGTCGCGATGGAGGTCGCTTTCGTAGGCCCCGCAAAGATCCGTGAGCGCTTGGGTGGGTTCGACGCCCGGACCATCGCCGAGCACGATCCCGAGCAGTTCGCTGCGCTGTGCGCGCAGACGCCCGCCGTCCACCGGTTCCCGGGCTCGATGGCGGCGCGCATCCAGACGCTGTGTGCCCAGCTCGTAGGCGAGTGGGGCGGCGACGCCGCGGCGATCTGGACGCGCGGCGAGCCCGACGGTGGCGAGGTGCTGAAGCGCCTGAAGGCGCTGCCGGGCTTCGGCGAGCAGAAGGCGCGCATCTTCCTCGCCCTCCTCGGCAAGCAGTACGGCCTCGAGGCGCCGGGATGGCGCGAGGCCTCGGGCGACTACGGAGTCGAGGGCGCGCGCCGCTCGGTCGCCGACATCACGAGCCCGGAGACGCTCGCCGAGGTGCGAGAGAACAAGCGCGCTGCGAAGGCTGCGAAGAAGGCCTCCGCTTAGGGCGTCGCGGTTCCGGATGCACGAACGCCGGCCGCCCGAGGGCGACCGGCGTTCGTGAGGAGAGAAGACCTACTCGGTGAGCGAGTCGACGTACTCCTGGTTGTCGGCGATCCACTGGTCCACGAGGGGGCCGTAGTCGTCGGTGTCGTTGTCCACGAAGAGAAGATTCTCGAGCTCGTAGAGCTGGTCGAGCGACATCTCGAAGTTGCCGAGCCAGTCGGCAACCTGCGGGAAGTCGCTGTCGAAGCCCGTGCGGCTGAAGATGTGCAGACCCTCAGCGTCACCCAGGGCACCCTCAGGGTCTTCGAGGTTCTTGATGGGGAACGCGCCGTAGGCCCAGTGCGGCTCCCACAGCGTCACGACGACGTTTTCGCCGGCGTTCGTCGCAGCCTCGAGCTCGGTGAGCATCGCGGCGGTCGACGAGGTGGTGAACTCCATGCTGTCGAGGCCGTAGTTCGGGATGACGGCGTCTTCCATCGCGGCCGTGAGGCCGGCGCCGGGCTCGATCCCGACGATCTGGTTGCCGAAGGCGTCGGCGTTCGCGGCGAGCTCCTCAAGGGAGTCGATCGGGGCATCCTCGTTCACGGCCACGGTCAATGCGGCTTCGGTGTTCCACGCGCCCAGGTCATTCAGGTCGTCGCCGAACTCCTCGACGTACTCGGCGTGGGTGCCGGGCAGCCAGACGTCGGTCGTGAAGTCGTAGTCGCCGGTCGAGAGACCCGCGAAGAGCGGGGCGACATCGGCGTACTCGAGGGTCACGTCGTAACCCTCATCCTCGAGAATGGCCTTCCACAGCTCGGAGGTCGCGATGCCTTCGTCCCAGCCGTTGAAGACCGCGAGGGTGATCGAGCCCTGCGACTCGTCCATGCCCTCGTCGCCGGTGCTGCCGTTCTCACCGGTCTCACCGGCGCAGCCGGCGAGCACGAGAGCGGCGGCCGCGGAGGCGGCCAGGAGCGCGTTGCGGCGCTTCGTCATATGTGTCTCCTTTCATGACCTGCGGGGATCTCCCGCGGTCGGTCACGTGGTCGCCCTCGGGTGACCGAGGGCGGCACGCACGCTCGCGTGGGTACGCGAACGCGGGTCTGTGGGTCAGTTGCCGCCGGGGGAGCGCCGGGGGCCGGCCGCGATGGCGACCGAGGCCTCGTCGTGAGACTCCGTGGGCGTTCCGCTACGAGCGCTCGTGCGCTGCCGAGCGGCGTTCGCGGCCCGGAGGCGCGCATAGAAGCCCTGCTTTCGCCCGAAGGCGCCGGTGAGCCTGTCGAGAAGGATGGCGAGCACGACGACGGCGAGCCCGGCTTCGGCGCCGAGGGCGGTGTCGAGTCGGCCGAGGCTCGCCACGATCTCGCCTCCGAGTCCACCTGCGCCCACGAGGCCGGCGATGACGACCATCGACAGCGACAGCATGATGATCTGGTTGACCCCGGCCATGATCGTCGGCAGCGCGAGCGGCAACTGGATCTGGCGCAGGATGCGGCCGGGGGAGGAGCCGAAGGCGCGCCCCGCCTCCACGACCTCCTTGTCGACCCCGCGGATGCCGAGCTCGGTCAGTCGTACGCCCGGGGCCAGCGCGAAGATGATCGTCGCGACGATCCCGGGGGCCACGCCGACGCGGAAGAGCAGGAGCGCCGGGATCAGGTAGACGAAGGCGGGCATCGTCTGCAGGAAGTCCAGCACGGGGCGCATGATCGTCGAGAACGTCGTCGTGCGGGCGGCCGCGATGCCGAGCGGCACGCTGATCACGGTCGCGATGAAGGCCGCGACGAGGACGAGCGCGAGGGTGTCCATGGCGTTGACCCATTGGTCGACCGACACGATGAACAGGAGGCCGACCGTCGATCCGAGCGCGAAGAGCCAGCCGCGCGCGAAGAGGGCGAGCACCGCGACGGCGATGATGATGACCCAGAACGGCGGTGAGACGAGCACCCATCCGATGGCGTCGTACATGCCGAGGAAGATGCTGCGCAGGACGCCGAAGAAGGCGGCGAAGTTGTCGACGACGAAGTCGACGCCACCTTCGATCCAGTCTCCGAAGGGAATGCGGAAGAGGTCGGTCATCAGCTCGCTCCCTTCGTGGTGGCCGAGCCATCGGTGGAATCCTGGAGCGCCTTGTCCACCATCGCGACCGGCAACGGTGGCTCGAGTGCGGGAGTCTCCTCGGTCGGAGCCTGGGCGCCGCCCAGGGCGATGAGGAGCGTGATGCGCGGGACGACGCCAAGGAGTCGACCCTTCTCGTCGGTGACGGCGAGCGGCAACGGCGACTCCACCGAGGGGACGACGAGCTCGAGAAGTGCCGTCGAGGCGTCGACGGCCGAGTAGTCGTCGGTCACGGCGGTCGACAGGTCGGTGGCTCCCGAGCGGACGAGCTGCAGGGCATCCCGATCGGAGATGACGCCGAGAAGGCGGCGATCACGGCCGATGACGAATGCTGCCGAGATCTGCTCGTCGCGCATCGTGCGCAGCGCCGCGCGTGGCCCGGCGTTCGCGAGCGCCACACCCTTCGCAGGCTCCATGACGCTCGACGCGGTGAGCACGCGGGCTCGGTCGACATCTTGCACGAACTGCTCGACGTAGTCGTTAGCGGGATCGGTGAGGATGTCTTCCGGCGTGCCGACCTGCACGATGCGGCCGTCGCGCATGACCGCGATGCGGTCGCCGAGGAACATCGCCTCGTTGAGGTCATGCGTGATGAACACGATCGTCTTGCCGAGCGACTCTTGCAGCTCGAGCAGCTGCTCCTGCATCTCGCGGCGGATGAGCGGGTCGAGCGCGCTGAATGCCTCGTCCATGAGCAGGACGTCGGTGTCGGCGACGAGAGCGCGGGCGATGCCGACGCGCTGGCGCATGCCGCCGGAGAGCTCATCGGGCGTCGACTCGGCCCAGTCGCCGAGGCCGACGAGCTCGATCGTCTTGCGTGCAGCCTCGAGGCGCGCCGCGCGCGAGTCGCCGCGGATCTCGAGCGGGTATGCCACGTTCTCGAGCACAGTGCGGTGGGGCAGGAGGGCGAAGTGCTGGAAGACCATGGAGACGCGCGTCTGCCGCAGTGCGCGCAGACGGCGCGCGGGGATCCCGGTGAGGGGCTCCACGCCGATCTCCACGGTGCCCGCAGTCGGTGTGAGCAGCCCGTTGAGCATGCGGATGAGCGTGGACTTGCCGGAGCCGGAGAGGCCCATGACGACGAAGATCTCGCCGCGCTTGACTTCGAAGCCGGCGTCGATGACGGCGGCGGTCGTGTCGGAGTCCAGGTCGGCGCTCGCGCCGCCATCGCGCAAGTGTCGGAGGGCTTCGGTGCTGCGGCGCCCGAAGATCTTGTACAGACCTTCGGCCTTCAAGGCGATCTCGTCAGTCACGGTCTCCTGTGCCTCGCCGCGATGAGCGTGAGGTCTTGGATCAGTGGTCCGAGCGTCGAGAGGCGCGGCGCGATACAGGGTGCACGCGCCGTGCAGGAAAGCCGTCGGTGGCTTCCGCTCTCAAACGCGTGACGTGCGGCTTCGTACTTCGGTGCCGCGCGTGGACGTGGGGGCGGATGGTCCCGAACCGGCCGTGTCGGACGCGACACCGTGGGACAGCGGGGACGCTAACAGGGTGCGAGGGCCTCGTGCGAACTGGCGACGAGGGCCTCGCGGAGGCCCGCATCCGCACCATGATGCGTATCGAGTGGCCGCGGGGGGCAAGAAAATCGCCTCTCGTTGTTATCTGATCGTGATGCTCGCAGGCCACGCACGCACTATCTCCCCCGGACGACGGATGCCCCGTGGCACCCTTTCCTGGCACTCTGGTCGCCATGCGCAACGTCCTGATCTTCCTCGCCCTCGCCTTCGGGCTCAGCTGGCTCATCGCCCTGCCGCTCTGGCTCGGTGAGGGACTCGCGAGTCCGTTCTTCTTCGTCGTGGCGATCGGCATCATGGCGACTCCTGCCATTGCCGCCCTCATCGTCGTGTTCTTCATCGAGAAGCCCGCGCGCCGGGCGCACGCCCTGGGCCTGTGGCCGCTCGGCCCTGCCGGGCGCTTCCTGCGCTACATCGCCTTGGCGATCGTCGTGCCGGTGGCGCTCATCCTCGTCGCTCTGCCCATCGGTGCGCTCTTGGGGGTCTACCCGGCAGACTTCGTCACCTTCAGCGGCTTTCAGGAGGTCCTGGATGCCCAGCTCGAGGCGGCCGGATCACCCCCGCTACCCATCCCCATCGGAGTACTCGTCGCCCTGCAGTTGGTCAATGTGCTCATCGGCGCCTTCATCAATCTGATTCCCGCGATGGGGGAGGAACTCGGCTGGCGCGGGTGGTTGCTGCCGAAGCTCCTGCCGCTCGGGGTGCTGCCGGCGATTCTGCTCTCCGGCGTGATCTGGGGGCTCTGGCACGCGCCGCTCATTCTTCTGGGCTACAACTACCCGCTGGCGCCCGGATGGCTCGGGCTCGCCGCGATGTGCGGCATGTGCATCCTCATCGGTGCCGTCTTCAGCTGGCTGCGCATCCGCTCGGGAACCGTGTGGGCGCCCGCGCTCGCCCACGGCGCTTTCAATGCCGCCGCAGGGTTCTCCCTCGTATTCGTCGCCGCGGGCGAAGTGATCGACACGACCCAGGCGACCGTTCTGGGCTGGAGCGGGTGGATCGTGCCGCTCGTGCTCGTCGTCGTGCTCGCGCTGACGGGTCAGTTCTCACCGCGCGAGGCGGCCGAGCGGGTCGAGCCCGGTGCTGCGGAGGCGCACGGGAGCCCGCTCACGCGCCGTTAGGGTGGAAGGCGTGTCTAAAGTTCTGACTTCCCTGCCCGTCGGCGAACGCGTCGGCATCGCTTTCTCCGGAGGGCTCGATACCTCCGTCGCCGTCGCCTGGATGCGCGACAAGGGCGCGGTGCCCTGCACCTACACGGGCGACCTGGGGCAGTACGACGAGGACGACATCGAGTCGGTGCCGGGCCGCGCGACCGAGTATGGCGCCGAGATCAGCCGCCTCGTGGACTGCAAGGAGGCCCTGGTCGAAGAGGGCTTCGTCGCGATGGCCTGCGGCGCCTTCCACATCCGCTCCGGCGGCCGCGCGTACTTCAACACGACGCCCCTCGGCCGCGCCGTGACCGGCACCATGCTCGTGCAGGCCATGAAGGAAGACGGCGTCGACATCTGGGGCGACGGCAGCACCTACAAGGGCAACGACATCGAGCGCTTCTACCGCTACGGACTGCTCGCCAACCCGCGCCTGCGCATCTACAAGCCCTGGCTCGACGCTGAGTTCGTCACCGAGCTGGGCGGTCGCACCGAGATGAGCGAGTGGCTCGTCGCGCACGGGTTGCCCTACCGGGACTCGGCCGAGAAGGCCTACTCGACCGACGCGAACATCTGGGGCGCGACGCACGAGGCCAAGACCCTCGAGCACTTGAACGTCTCGCTCGAGACGGTCGAGCCGATCATGGGTGTGAAGTTCTGGGACGAGTCGGTCGAGATTCCCACCGAGGATGTCTCGATCGAGTTCGCCGAGGGCCGCCCGGTCGCGATCAACGGCGTTGAGTACGGAGACCCCGTGCACCTCGTGATGGAGGCCAACACGATCGGTGGTCGGCACGGCCTGGGCATGAGCGACCAGATCGAGAACCGCATCATCGAGGCCAAGAGCCGCGGCATCTACGAGGCCCCGGCGATGGCGCTGCTGCACCTCGCCTACGAGCGCCTGCTCAACGCGATCCACAACGAGGACACCATCGCCAACTACCACGCGGAGGGCCGTCGCCTGGGTCGTCTCATGTACGAGGGGCGCTGGCTCGACCCGCAGTCCCTCATGCTGCGCGAGTCCATTCAGAAGTGGGTCGGCTCGGCCGTCACGGGCACGGTCACGGTGCGCCTGCGTCGTGGTGAGGACTACACGATCCTCGACACCGACGGCCCCGCGCTCTCCTACGCCGGTGAGAAGCTCTCGATGGAGCGTGTCGGCGACGCGGCCTTCGGCCCGACGGATCGCATCGGCCAGCTCACTATGCGCAACCTCGACATCGCCGACTCCCGCGCGCGCCTCGAGCAGTATGCCGCTGCGCGCATGATCGGCGGCGCGACGGCCAAGCTCGTCGGCCGCATCACGGCCGGGCACGCCGACGAGGTCTTCGACCCCGCTGATCCGGATGCCCGCGACGCGTTGAGCGAGGCCTTCGACGCCGCCGGCGAGGGTGCGGCGTTCGACACCGGCACCGACTGAGGCCGTAGCCGACGGGAGTGCGGGAGCGGAGCATCCGCTTCCCGCACTCCGTAGCGTCACGCCCGCGCGAACGCGCGGATGGGGGAGTCTGCGAGCACGAACCGGCTCGGCGCGATGCTCGATGCCACGGTGAGCACGAGCGCGGCGAGCACGACGAGCGCGAGGTAGGCGAGCGGCAGCACGGGCGGGATGACGTAGCCCACGACGTTGGAGCCCAGGATGCTCTGCGCGCCCACCCAGCCGAGGAAGGCGCCGAGAACGAGCCCAGCCAGTGACCCGCCGACGCTCAGGATCGCGCTCTCGATCATGACCGATCGAGCGGCATCCGCGCGCCCCTGGCCGAGGATGCGCGTGACCGCGATCTCGCGAGCACGCAGCCGCGTGTTGAGTGCGACGGTCGTGGCGAGGCCCAACGCGGCGATGAGCACGATGAAGCCGATGAGGGCTCCGACCACGGCGAGCACGACGAGCAGTACTTCTGCCGACTGGTCCTCGAGCGAGCTGTCGGCGTAGGTCGCCGTGATCGCCGCGGCCGCGCTCACTGTGGCGACGACGAACATCGTCACGACGGCGACGCTGATGAGCACCCCGAGCGCCGCACGCGTCGTGCGGCTCGGGTGGTCACGAACGGTGCGACGGGCGATCGCGGCGGGCCCCGTGCGGGGGAGCGCGGTCGACAGCAGGCCGAAGACGGTGGGCAGGAGCGTGTGCGCTCCGGCGAGCACACCGATCACGAGCACGGTGCCCCCGACGATGCCGATGAGTGCCGCGAACGGAGTGATGGCTCCTGCCGCGAAAGCCCCGGCGAGTATCACGAGCCCCGCGATGAGCAGTGTCGTCGCCGTCGCGCCGAGCCGGCGCCTCTCATCGGCTCCACCGGCCTCCTGCGTTGCGGCGAGACCGAGCGCCTGCACGGGTTCCGCACTGAGAACAGCTGATGAGCCCCGCCAGGCCGCGATGGTCGTGCACGCGATGAGTGCTGCGAGCGGCAGCACCACCCAGGGCGTCAGCAGCGCGGTCGCGGGAACCCCCTCGAGCATGCCGCCCTGGCCGGAGCCGACCGCGTAGATGACCGCCGCTGCGCCCGCCGCGAGAGCCGCGCCGGCAGCGGTGGCGAGCAGGGAGAGCCGCGTGCCGAAGGCGGCGATGCGCCGCCTCTCGCTGCGTGCCGAGGCGCCGAGGAGGCGTCGCAAGGCGATCTCTCGCACACGGGTCGCCGTGATGAGCGCGAAGGCGTTCGTGACGACGACCGTCGAGACGATGAGCGCGACGATGAGGAAGCTCGAGCCGAGAATGCCCAGCACGAGCTCCGCCCCGGCTCCCTGACCGAACGGCGTGGTCACGAGGCCCGCGGTGAGCAGCGACATGACCGAGGTGAGGAGGGTGATGTAGAGGGCGCTGAGGGTGACGACCGTGAAGGCCGCGAGGAAGCCGCCGCGCGCGATCATCGGGAGACCTCGGCATCGAGCGCGTCGGCGAGCATGAGCGCGGAGACCTCGCTCGCCGTGGCGCGGCCGAGCTCGGCGACGAGTCGACCGTCGCGGATCGACAGCACCCGGTCGGCGAAGCTCGCCGCGCGAGGATCGTGGGTGACCATGATGATGCCGCAGCCGCTGTCGCGCACGAGCTCGGTCAGGAGCGTGAGCACGTCGGTGCCGGTCTGCAGGTCGAGGTTGCCGGTGGGCTCGTCGGCGAAGACGACGGCGGGTCTGTGGGCGAGGGCGCGCGCGATCGCGACGCGCTGCTGCTGCCCGCCGGAGAGCTCGTGGGGTCGCCGCTCGAGCAGCTGCTCCAACCCCAGGCGGGCGATGAGGGAGCTCTCCCACGCGCTGTCGCGCTCGCGCGGTCGGCGACCGAGCGTCTCGGGCAGGCGGATGTTCTCGAGAGCGGTGAGACCGGGCATGAGGTTGAACGACTGGAAGATGAAGCCCATGCGCTCGTGCCGCAGCGCAGCGAGCTCGCCCTCGTCGAAGTCGACGAGCGTGTGCCCGTCGAGTTCGACGGCACCGCGCGTCGGCCTGTCGAGGCCTGCGAGCAGGTACATGAGAGTGGACTTGCCGGAGCCGCTCGGGCCGACGATCGCGGTGAGCTCACCGCGCCGGAAGGTCGCGGTGACGCCGTCGACGGCGGCCACCTGCGTTCCGCTGGCGCCGAAGGTGCGGGTGAGATCGCGGCTGCGGGCCACGATCGTGGAGGGGGAGAGATCGGAGAGTGTCATGCTGGCAACGCTAGGGAGGCTCCGGTTGACCCCGCATCGGCCGCCGGGAGGGTCGTGCGGCGCGCGAGTCGTCCCTGTCGTGGGTCTGCGGTGCCGCCCACGACGGTACTCGAGTACCGGTTCGCGGTGCGTGCGGGGGATGTGCCGTCGGGCGGAGAGCGGGAGGATGATGGGGTGAGCATGCATCCTTCCCTGTACCGGTCGCCAACGAGCGTCATCCTCGTGGACGCCATGGCGGGGGCGGTAATCGGGATGCTCGCGCTCGTCTTCTACCCTCTCTCCGAGCTCGGCGTCGACGACATTCCGCCGTTCCTCGCATCAGGGCTGCTCATGCTGGCGGCGGTCGCGCTGCGGCGGTTCCGACCCGCGATCGCCCTCGCGCTGGCCTGGCTCTCCACCGTCGCGCACATGCTGTTCGGTCTCGACGCGGGTCTTCTGCAGCTCGGCATTCTCGCGGTGCTCGTGGGCGCGGCGCACTACGGGTCGCGCACGATCCTCGTGCTGAGCGGCGTCTCGGTTCCCGTCGGCGCGGCGATCGCCGCGCTGTACCTCATCTCAGTGGACTCGTGGGTGTGGAGCGTGTTCGCGTCGGGAGGGCCGTTGCTCGGTGCGATCCCGCTCCTCTTCATCGGAGGCCTCATCTTCGGTGCCCTCGCGGTGCCGTGGCTCGTCGGGCTGCTGGCGCGGGCATTCCGCATCTCTCGAGAGAGTCGCGAGCGCCGAGCCTCTGCGGAGCGCGAGGCGCAGCGCTCGGCCGAGCTCGCGCATCACGAGCGGGCCCGCACCGACCTCGCTCGGGACGTGCACGACATCGTGGGGCACTCGCTCGCCGTCATCGTCGCGCAGGCCGAGTCGGTGCGCTTCATCGACTCGTCAGACTCGACCGCGGTGCGTGCTGCGGTGCAGACGATCGCCGATACCGCGCGGCGCTCGCTCGAGGATGTTCGCGCCGTGCTCGAGACGACCGGGGGAGCGGGCACTGAAGCGCCAGGCACGGCGCCCGTGACCACTGAGGCGCTCGATCGGCTGATCGACGATGTTGCTGCAGCACGACCGGAGGTTCGCGTGGTGCGGCGCGGAGACGGCGGGGTCACCATGCAGGGCCCGGCCGCCACGGCGATCTACCGGGCCGCGCAGGAGCTGCTCACCAACGCGCTGCGCCACGGTGCGTCGCGCGCCCCTCTCGAGGTGGAGCGCGCCATCGACGGTGACGCCGTCGTGGTGCGCGTGACGAACTCGACCGTGCTCGGCGGTGACGACGATGGCGCGGCAGCGGTCGACGAGCGAACGGGCACGGGTCTTGCCGGGGCCCGCGCGCGCCTCGACGCGGTCGGCGGGCGACTCGACCTGGAGGAGCTGCCGGATGGCAGGTTCCGCGCGTGCGCCTCCGTGCCGCTCGACCCGGCACGAGTCGGCGTGCCGTCGTGAGCGCGCGCATCCGTGTCGTCCTCGTCGACGATCAACCGCTCTTCCGCCACGGTGTCGCCACGGTCGTCGCTGCGCAACCCGACATTGAGGTCGTCGGGGAAGCGGGCACGGGGTCGGAAGCCGTCGAGCTGCTCGCGCGCGTCGATGCCGACGTCGTGCTCATGGATATTCGCATGCCCGACATGGATGGCGCCGAGGCGACGCGCTTGCTGCTGAGCCCGCAGCGCGCTGCGGCCCGCGCGACGCCTCTGCGCATCATCGTGCTCACGACCTTCGGGCTCGATGAGCGGGCGCGCGCCGCGATCGACGTGGGCGCATCCGGTTTTCTGCTCAAGGATGCAAGCCCTGAGTTCCTCGTCTCGGCGATCCGCGCGGTGCGCTCGGGCACAGCTGTCGCCGCTGCTGGCGATCTGGCGACGCTCCTCGGGGCGGGCTCGACGGCTGCGCCCCCCGCACCGGCCGCCTTCGCGACGCTCTCGGCGAAGGAGCACGAGGTCTTCGGTGCCGTGGCCGAGGGGCTCAGCAACGCGGAGATCGCCGCCCGGCTCTACCTGAGCGAGTCGACGGTGAAGTCGCATGTGAGCAACGTCCTGGCGAAGCTGGCCCTGCGCGACCGAGTGCAGCTGGTCGTCTTCGCGCACCGCTACGGGCTTCGATCCTCAGAGGAGCTGCCAAGGGCGGAGTAGGAGTGGCGGCCGCGCCTTGAGCCCCCTCGCGACGCGGCCGCCGGATGCGTCAGCTGCGCAGACTCTCCTCGAAGGAGGCCTGGGCTTCGCTGATGGTCTCGAACGACCCCAGCTCGGCTCCGCGGCAGCTGACGAGTCGATAGCGCTGACCGTTGTCGCGCTCGATGATCGCGGACGGCTCCTCGCCGCAGTATCCGATGAGGACGAGCGCCGGAGAGTGCGGCACGACCTTCCACTGGACGAGCGGCGTGCGCGCGGTCGTCGTCGACTCGCGCTTGTCGGTGATGATTGTCATGGCGTTTCCCCCTGCTTCTGCGCGGCGCCCACCTGTCGCGCGGTTGGAACGATGTGCCCACACTGTAGTACCCCCCGAAAGGGGGTAGAAGGGACTTGACGCCGCCTCTGTGACAGAGTACGGCGCATGACCATTGCACCCGCCGTGTTTCGAGCGCCGATGCGGTCGCGCGACACGACGGTCGCCGACGATGGTGCGGCGGTCGAGCGTGCCCTGCGACTCGGCGTCGTCGGCATGGGCGCGCGCCCGGCCGATGAGCGCCTCGCGCGGCGGCTGCAGCGCTTCATCGAGGCGCCCGATGGTGCCGTCGTCGTGACCCGGGATGCTCGGGGCCGGGTGCACTGCGGACGCCTCAGCGGCGACTACCGGCGTGACGACACCGCCGAAGCGCGTGACGTGGATCTCGTGCATGTGCGCCCGTGCACGTGGGCTGCCGCCCCGCTCGATGATGCCGAGATTCCCCCGGCCGTGCGCCAGACCTTCGCGCGGGGCGGCAAGAACTGGCAGCGCGTGCACGACCGCGGCGCTGAGACGCTCTTGGCCGCATGGTGGGCGTCGCGCTGATCGTCAGTCGGTGCGCGCGGGGCGCTTGGTGCGCGGCTTGCGGGGCCCGCGGTCGGGCTTGAGCTCGATGAGGCGGCCGCTGATGCGCGTCGCCTCGAGCTTCTTGAGCGTCGCGGGCGGCATCGACGCGGGCAGCTCGACCACGGAGAAGTCGAGCTTGATGTCGATCGCGCCGAAGTCTTCGCGGCTGAGGCCACCCTCGTTGGCGAGCGCTCCGACGATCTGGCGCGGCTCGACCCTGTGACGTCGGCCGACCTCGATGCGGTAGGGGGCGAGCGCGGGGCCGTTGCCGCGGCGCGGCGGTCGCTCGCCGCGCTCGGCGCGATCCGTGCGGGTGGCGCCCCGGGCATCCCGATCGTCACGCTCCATGCGGGGCGGGCGCATGTCGTCCTCGGTGAGCAGCAGGGAGGTGCCGCCCTGGGCGACGACCGCGAGCGCGGCGGCCACGTCGGCCTCCGGCACGTCGTGGTGCTCGACGTAGTGGCCGATGATGTCGCGGAAGACGCTCATGAGCTCGCCGTTCGTGAGCGCCTCGCTGATGGCCTCGTCGAAGCGGGCGAGTCGCGTGGCGTTGACGTCGTCCACGGTCGGCAGCTGCATCTGGGTGAGCGGCTGGCGCGTCGCGCGCTCGATCGCGTCGAGCAGCCGGCGCTCGCGCGGGGTGACGAAGCTGATCGCGGCGCCGCTGCGGCCCGCGCGACCCGTGCGGCCGATGCGGTGCACGTACGACTCGGTGTCGGTGGGAATGTCGAAGTTGACGACGTGGCTGATGCGCTCGACGTCGAGGCCGCGCGCGGCGACGTCGGTGGCGACGAGGATGTCGAGGGTGCCCGACTTGAGCTGCTCGACCGTGCGCTCGCGCTGCACCTGCTGCACGTCGCCGTTGATCGCCTGGGCCGAGTAGCCGCGAGCGCGCAGCTTCTCGGCGAGCGTCTCGGTCTCGTTCTTGGTGCGGACGAAGATGATCATGCCCTCGAAGTTCTCGACCTCGAGGATGCGCGTGAGGGCGTCGACCTTCTGCTGGTAGGAGACCACGAGGTAGCGCTGGCTCGTGTTGGCCGAGGTCGTCGTCTTCGTCTTGACGGTGATCTCTTGCGGGTTGTTCAGGTGCTGCTGCGAGATGCGGCGGATCGCGGCGGGCATCGTCGCCGAGAAGAGCGCGACCTGCTTGTCGTCGGGCGTGTCGGCGAGGATCGTCTCGACGTCTTCCGCGAAGCCCATCTTGAGCATCTCGTCGGCCTCGTCGAGCACGAGGTACTTGAGGGCCGTGAGGTCGAGCGTGCCCTTGTCGAGGTGGTCCATGATGCGGCCGGGCGTGCCGACGACGATGTGCACGCCGCGGCGCAGGGCCGAGAGCTGCACGCCGTACCCCTGTCCGCCGTAGACGGGTAGCACGTGCACGCCGGGCAGGTGGGCAGCGTACTTCTCGAACGCCTCGCACACCTGCAGCGCGAGCTCGCGCGTGGGGGCGAGCACGAGGGCCTGCGGAGTCTTCTGCGCCATGTCCAGGCGCGAGAGGATCGGCAGGGCGAAGGCGGCGGTCTTGCCGGTTCCGGTCTGGGCGAGGCCGACGACGTCGCGACCGGCGAGCAGCGGCGGAATGGTCGCCGCTTGAATGGCACTGGGATGCTCGTACCCCACGTCGCGCAGCGCGGCGAGCACGGCGTCGCTGAGGCCGAGCTCGGTGAAGGGGACGGTGGTCGGGGCGGAATCGGCCTCGGTCGTGGCGGAGTTCTCTGGAGGCATCATACCCCTAACGGTACGCGGTGCCCACGCCCGCGCGGAACTACTTATATTCTTTCCAATATCACTGTTAGACTTATGATATGGCCGAGACTCGCGTGGCACTGCTTGTCGACATCGTCGACTCGCGTGCGCTCGCGGACCGCGCGCACGCGCAGTCCGCCATCCTCGACGCCTTTCAGGCCGCTGCCCGCGACATTCCCGTCGCGGTGCCGCTGTGGGCCACGGTCGGCGACGAGTTCCAGGCCGTCTTCGCGGCGGCGGCCGACGCCGCGCGCGCGACCGCGCTCGTGCGGCTCGCGCTACCGCCCAAGGTCGACTGCCGCTTCGGCCTGGGAGAGGGCGACATGCGCGAGGTCGGCGAGGGCGATCGCGGGCCCATCTACGACGGCTCGGCCTGGTGGCGCGCACGGGAGGCCCTGGAGAAGGTGGAGCGCGACCAGGAGCGCGCGGCACCGTATGCCCGCAGCTGGCTCGTCGGCGACCCGGCCGACGCGGCGCGGGTCAACGCGCTCAACGCGCATCTGCTGCTGCGGGACCACCTCATCGACACCATGTCTCCTCGCGCACGTCGCCTGGCGGCGGGCACGCTGAGCGGCGCGACGCAGAGCGAGCTCGCCGCGGCCGAACGAATCAGCCAGTCGGCCGTGTCGCAGAACCTCCGGCGCTCGGGTGCAGCCGCGCTCGTCGCCGCCGATCGCGCCCTCACAGAGGTGCCCGCGTGATCGCCGCACTGCTGCTGCTCGGGGTTGGGGTCGGCGATATCGCGCGCCGCCGCGTTCCGGGCAGCGCGCACGCCGTGGTCGGTGCGCTCGTCGCCGTCGCCCTCATCGTCGCTCCCGGGCTCGCGCTCGGTCTGCCGGTCGCCCTCGTCGTCGCCGCGGCGCTCGTCGCGATCGTCTGGATGATCGCCCTCCGCATCGACGACGACGCCCGTGCCCCGTGGTGGCCGGTCGCGGTGCTGCTCGCCGCCGTCGCCCTCGGAGCGTGGGCCGGCCCGTGGCCGAGCCTGCCGAACGGGCCGCTCGACGGCTGGGCGGCCTTCGACCTCGACTCCACTGTCGCTCTCGTGATTCTCGCCGTCGCCGTCTCGCTCGTGACGACGGCGAACCTCGTGACGCGCGCCATCCTCGCCGCCGCTCGCGGAGGAGGCGCAGGTGCGCCGGCCGCGGCCTCCGGCTGGCGGCTGCGCCTCGGCAGCCGCACGATCGGCAGCATCGAGCCGCGCACGGCGGCACCCGCCGAGTCGGCGCCCAGCCCCCTGCTCGGCGGCCGCATCATCGGCCCGCTCGAGCGGCTGCTCATCGTCTTCCTCGCGCTCGCGGGCGCACCGACCCTCATCGCCGCCCTGCTCGCCGCGAAGGGCATCGTGCGGTTCCCCGAGATCTCGGCCGACCGCGGCACGGGCTCGAAGGCGGAGGAGTTCCTCATCGGCAGTCTCACGAGCTGGGGGCTCGCGGGGCTCGGCTTCCTGCTCATCGTCGCCGCGCAGAACGCCTGATATGTCTCGCATTATCAGGGCAGGACTTATTGTGGAGTCCTCTAGGCCCTAAAGAGCAGCCAGGAGCGCATGCATCGGCCACGCGGTGGCGCCCCGTACCCTGAAGGCATGGCTTCTGCACGCGGTATCGGCAACAACGGCGCGGCGGTCGAGCGACCGCAGATCCGCCCGAAGGCGGAGGGCTGGCAGCAGAAGCTCGGGCCCGACGGCCGCCCTGCACTGCAGTTCGCTGAGCCGAAGCGCGGCAAGCCGCCCGTGCACCTCGCCGACCTGAGCGTCGCCGAGCGCGAGAAAGCCGTCGTCGACCTCGGTCTGCCCAAGTTCCGCGCCAAGCAGCTCGCGACCCACTACTTCACGCACCACACGTCCGACCCCGCGCAGATGACCGATCTGCCGGCCGCAGGCCGCGAGGAGCTCGTGGCGGGCATCTTGCCCCCGCTCCTGACGGAGGTGCGCCGTCTGCGCACCGACAACGGCGACACCATCAAGTTCCTGTGGAAGCTGCACGACGGCGCCCTCGTCGAGAGCGTGCTCATGCGCTACCCGGGCCGCATCACGCTGTGCGTGTCGAGCCAGGCCGGCTGCGGCATGAACTGCCCGTTCTGCGCGACCGGCCAGGCGGGGCTCACGCGCAACATGTCGGCGGCCGAGATCGTCGACCAGGTCGTGCGCGCCAACGCGGCAATCGCGTCGGGGGAGCTCGGCGGCAAGAAGCGCGGCGAGACGACGCCGGAGCGCGTCAGCAACATCGTCTTCATGGGCATGGGCGAGCCGCTCGCCAACTACAACCGCCTTATGAGCGCCGTGCGCACGATGGTCGCCCCGCAGCCCACAGGGCTCGGGATGTCCGCCCGCAACGTCACCATCAGCACCGTCGGTCTCGTGCCCGCCATTCGCAAGCTCGCCGACGAAGGCCTGCCCGTGACCTTCGCACTGTCTCTGCATGCGCCCGACGATGCGCTTCGCGACGAGCTGATTCCCGTCAACTCGCGATGGAAGGTCGACGAAGCGCTCGACGCGGCCCGCGAGTACTTCGAGAAGACCGGTCGGCGCGTCTCGATCGAGTACGCGCTCATCAAAGACATGAACGACCACGCCTGGCGCGCCGACCTGCTCGCCCAGAAGCTCAACGAGCGCGGGCGCGGCTGGGTGCACGTCAACCCGATTCCGCTCAACCCGACGCCCGGCTCCATCTGGACGAGCTCGGAGCCCGCCGTCATGCGCGAGTTCGTGCGCCGAATCGACGACGCCGGCATCCCCACGACCCTTCGCGACACCCGCGGCAAGGAGATCGACGGGGCGTGCGGGCAGCTCGCCGCCACCGACGCCTGAACTGTTCACCTGAGGGGCTACTGGTTCCGACATACTGTCGACTATGAACCTCGACTCCTTCAGCGGCGACATCACTCTCTGGGTGATCATCGGCGTGCTCGCTCTGCTCGTCCTCATCGTGATCGTCGTGATCCTGCGCTCCATCAAGGTGGCGAAGCCCGACGAGGCGATCATCGTCACCTCGCGCCAGCGCACCCCGCGGGAGCGCGAGCAGAACCAGGAGAAAGACAACGTCGGCCAGAAGGTCGTCTTCGGTTCTCGCGTCTTCGTCAAGCCGATCGTCGAGGCCTACTTCAAGCTCAGCCTGCGCTCGCGCCAGCTCAACGTGCAGGCGACCGCGCAGACGCGCGACGCCATCACGATTCGCGTCAACGCCGTCGCCGTGGTCAAGGTCGGCGGCTCCGAGCCCATGGTGCGCGCCGCCGCCCAGCGCTTCCTCAACCAGCAGGACCAGATCGAGTCGTCCACCGAAGAGGTGCTGAGCGGCTCGGTGCGCTCGATCGTCGGCCAGCTCACCGTGACCGAGATCATCACCAACCGCTCGGCCCTGCAGGAGCAGGTGCTGGAGGCGGTGCGCGAGGCCCTCGACATCCAGGGGCTGCAGATCGACACCCTGCAGATCAAGGAGATCGACGACGACAACAACTACATCCGCGACCTCGGACGCGCCGAAGCGGCGCGCGTCAAGCAGGTCGCCGAGATCGCCGAAGCGCAAGCGCAGCAGGCCTCTGAGGAGGCGCGCATCTCGGCCGCGCAGAAGATCGCCGAGAGCCAGCGGGCCCTCGACCTGCGCAACGCCGAGATTCAGAAGGAGACCGACAAGGCGCGCGCCGAAGCCGCTGCCGCGGCACCGCTCGCCGAGGCGATCGCGCAGCAGGAGGTCGTCAGCCAGCAGGAGGTCACCGCTCAGAAGCGCGTGGGCCTGCGCAAGCAGGAGCTCGATGCCGAAGTGCGCGCCGTCGCCGACGCCGAGGCCTACGCCGTCGAGAAGCGCGCCGACGCGGCCGCCCTCGCCTCCGTCGCCAACGCGAACGCCGAGAGGGACGCCCGCAAGGCCTCCGCGGAAGCCATCGAGGCCGAAGGTCTCGCGGAGCGCAACCGCCGCCGCAGCGCCGCCGAGGCCGTCGAGGCAGAGGGCATCGCCGAGCGGGCCCGCCGCATCGCCGCCGCTGAAGCCCTCGCCGCCGAGGGTGAGGCTGAGGCATCGGCCATCCGCGTCAAGGGAACGGCCGAGGCCGACTCGACCCGGGCGCAGGCCGAGGCCCTCGCCGAGCGCGCCGAGGCACTGCTCAAGCAGCGCGTCATCGACCAGCTGCCCGAGATCGTGCGCGCCGCCGCCGAGCCGCTCAGCGCCATCTCGCAGATGACGGTCATCTCCTCCGACGGCACGGGCACCAACCAGCTCGGCGAGAACGTCGCCGGCCAGCTCGCGACCTCGACGAAGATCATCAAGGACCTCGTCGGCATCGACATCGGCGAGCTCATCAACGGCAAGGTCGTCGGCGAGGCGACGGGTGCCGCGGTCGCGAAGGGCGCTGCGGCCGGGGCCAAGCGTCCCGCCGCGAAGAGCTAGGGCGCAGGCTCGACGGGCGGGTCTGCGTCAGCGGGTGGCGCGCCCGCGAGCTCCGCACGAGCGAGCGCGTCGCGCGCGAGCAGGGTCGCGCCGACGACCGCGGCGGGCATGACGACGATCGCGCCGCCCGGCACGAGGTAGAGCAGCTGGGTCGCGACGCCGAAGCCGAGCGCACGCGCCCTCGAGCCGCGGATGAGTCGAGCGCGCGCCGCCCCGTCGATGCCGCGCGCCTCGAGCGGCCTCGTCGTGAGCTCGCGCTGGATGAGGTGGCCGCCGAGCAGCACGCCCGTCACCGGCCCCGTGACCGCACCCACGACCGGCAGGAGGCCCGCGAGGAACGTCAGCAGGCCGTAGCTGATCGCGCGCAGCACGAGCAGGATGCCCCCGCCGAACGACCGCCAGAACGTCAGCGGCGTCGGCGCGAAGCCGCCGAGATCCTGCTCGGTGCGGCGCCACACGCGCTCGTAGAAGGGGTCGCCGATGAGCAGCGTGAGTGCGGTGAACGTGTAGACGGCGGCGATGATGACGCCCGCCACGAGCAGGATCGCCACGACCGCGCGCAAGGCGTCGCGCCACCCGGCGTCCCACTCCTCGGCGAAGCCCGTGAGCACTGCCGACAGATCCTGCGCATTCAGTCCCATCACGACGAGCACGGTGGCGATGATCGCGGCCGCAATGACGGCCGGCAGCATGCCGAACAGCATGAGACCGGGGCGCCGCCGCCACGTCGCGAAGCCCCGGAAGACGAGGGAGGCGCCCGCCAGGAACTCGCGCACGATGCTTCCGGCACGGGATGCTCCGCGCCCGCCGCCCGCCCGTCTCGTCATGCCCTCCAGAGTATGGGTGCCGCGCTGCCCCCGCTCGGGCGGCCCGCCGTCTACGCTTGGCTCGCGTGACGCACACGCCCGCCGACCCCGCCGCGCTCGACGCCCTCGAGGTGCTCTCGCAGCTCATCGCGATCGACTCCGTCAACAGCGACCTCGTGCCCGGGGGAGCGGGGGAGTCGGCGATCGCCGAGTGGTGCGCCGCGTGGCTCACCGACCACGGTCTCGAGGTGACACGTCTCGAAGCCCGAGCCGGGCATCCCTCTCTCGTCGCGATCGCGCGCGGCACCGGGGGCGGTGCGACGCTCCTGCTCAACGGCCACCTCGACACCGTCGGGGTCGCCGGCTACGACGGCGACCCGTTCTCGGGCGCGCGCGAGACGGTCGACGGCGCGGAGCGGGTCGTGGGTCGCGGCGCCTTCGATACCAAGAGCGGCGTCGCTGCCGTCTTGGTCGCCACCGCGCGCGCCCTCGCCGCTGGCGCTCTGCGCGGGGATGCTGTGCTCACGCTCGTCGCCGACGAGGAGTTCGGCAGCACCGGCACCGTCGAGGCCCTCGCCCACCTCGCTGCGACGGACGTGCGACCGGATGCCGCCGTCGTCGTCGAGCCCTCCGCCCTCGAGCTGACCGTCGCCCACCGCGGCTTCGCGTGGTTCACGGTGGAGTTCGCCGGGGTCGCCGCCCACGGCTCGATGCCCGAGCAGGGTGTCGACGCGATCGCCGCGGCCGGCGCGTTCCTGCGCGGGCTCGACGACATGCGTGCCGAGCTCGAGAGCCTCCCGCCGCACCCGCTGCTGGGGCATGGCACTGTGCGGGTCTCCACGATCTCCGGAGGTACCGACGAGGCCACGGTCGCCGACCGCTGCGTGCTCACCGTCGAGCGCCGCACCCTCCCCGGCGACGACCTCGACGCGGTCGAGCAGCAGCTGCACGACCTCGCCGCGAGCGCCGTCGCGCACGTGCCGGGCGCGGTCGGTGCCGTGCGCCGTCAGGTGGCGCGAGCCGCCTTCGCGGTAGAGCCCGACTCGGCGATCGTTGCCGCGGTGGCAGAGCAGGTCGAGCGCGTGCTCGGCCGACCGGCGCGGCTGCGGGGCGAGCCGTTCTGGACGGATGCGCGCCTCGTGCAGGAGGCGGGCATTCCGTGCGTCGTCATCGGTGCGGACGGCGAGGGAGCGCACGCCGACCTCGAGTGGGCCGACGCCGCCTCCGTGGTCGCCCTCACCGACGTCATCGAGGGCACGATTCGGCAGGTCTGCCGCTGACGACTGCTACCGCCCAGCTCGGCGCTCAGCCCGGCACGCGGTCGACGACGAGCCCGTCGAAGAGCTTGTCGAACACCGCGAGCCGGTCGAACTGCAGCGCGTAGTCGCGGGCGCGGCGCGACCACTCCCGGCGCTCCTCCGCGGTGAGCTCGAGCACGGCGCGGTCGATCGCGGCCGCGATCGCATCCGGATCATCGACCGGCACGATCATGGCCGTGTCGCCGACCGCCTCGATGATGCCGCCCGTGTCGGCCGTGATGACGGGGCCCGACCCGGCGAGCATCGCCTCCGCGAGCGCGATGCCGAAGGTCTCGACGAACTCGGGGCGAGGCTTGCTCGGCAGCACGTAGGCGGCGCAGCCGGCCATGAGGTACGGCTTCTCGGCGTCGGAGACGTCGTTCGCGAAGACGATGCGGTCGGCGACCCCCGAGCGGGCCGCGACCTCGCGCAGCGCTGCCTCCTCGGGCCCGCGGCCCGCGATGACGAGCGTGAGCCCGGCGTGGGCGCGACTGCGCGCGAAGCCCGCGATGAGGTCGTCGACGCCCTTCGCCTTCGTGAGGCGGGAGAGGAACAGCACGTAGCCGTCCCGTGCGAGACCGCGCGCGGCCAGCCGACGCTCGAGCTCGCCCTCGTCGAGGTCGAGGTACGCGCTCGTGTCGATCGCGGGGTACGAGATCGTGATGCGCTCGCGGCACTGCTCGGCGAAGCTCGTGCCGTGGCGCTCGTCGATGAGCGCCGCCGAGTCGACGATGAGGTCGCGCGTGTACTCCGAGACGGCAACGCACCGATCGCTGCTGAGGTAGCTCGCGAGCACGTGCGCGGCCGCGCCGTACTGGCCAGACTCGACACAGCTGCGCACGACGTTCGTCACATCGCTGCCGACGGCTTCGGCGATCGTCGTCACGTCGACGGGCAGGCCCGTGCTCCACGCGACGCGCACGGCGTCGGAGACGGCGAGGGTGTGCGGGCTCAGGTACAGCGACATGCACACGGTCGGCACACCGTCGGTGAACAGCTCGACCAGGCGCCCGGTGATGCCGGCGAGGTAGCGCCCGTCGATGACCTTGTAGTCGCCGACGCCGTCCGGCCGCTCGACGATGATGCCGGGGCTGTACGGCGTGATGCTCTCGGCGGGCTTCAGCGGCAGGCCGCTGCGCTCAAGCTGCTCGAGCGGCCACGTGACGATGCGCACCTCCGTGAAGCCGCGAAGCAGGGCGGCCTCGGCGAGGTTGCGCGCTTCGACCGAGTGGCCGCAGATGACCGGGTCGGCCCGCACGACGATGACGAGGCGGCGCAACGAGTCGCTCATAGAGTGCTCCTTCGAGGGTGGTCGGCGGGCGTCGGTACGTGGGCGGGGTGCGGCATAGACGGGGGCCGGATGCTTGTGCCCCACCCGCTCGGAGCATCACCGAGCTCCACCACGAGCTGGCCGCCGCGGTGCAGCTCGTGACCCGTGAGCCAGGGCCGCTCGAGGCTCGCGCCGTCGAGCTGCACGCCCTGGACGTACTGCGGCGGAGCATCCCGATGCGGCTCACGAAAGCCGCGCGTGACGATCTCGAAGCGGGCGTCACCCAGATCGAGCCGCGCCTCCTCGAAGGAGGGGGTGCTGAGCAGCAGCAGGTTCTGGCCGGCGACGGGGAAGAGGCCGAGCGAGGCCCACACGTACCACGAGCTCAAGCCGCCCGAATCGTCGTTGCCGGGCAGGCCGCCGGGGCCGATACCGAACTGCTGGTGGACCGCAGCGTGCACGATCTCGGCCGTACGGTCGGGGCGGCCGGCGTAGTGGTACGCCCACGGCGCCTCCATGTCGGGCTCGTTGTTGAGGCCCTCGAAGCGCCCGAGGGCGTACCCCGCCGTGAGCTCCTCGAGGCTCGGCGCGAGGCCCGGCTGAGCCGCCGGCGGGGCGCCGACGCCGAAGAACCGGTCGAGGAGCGCGACGAAGGCGTCGTCGCCGCCGACGTCGGCGATGCGGGAGGCCATGTCGTGCAGGAGGCGGAACGAGTAGTTCCAGGTCGTGCCCTCGTAGAAGGTCGAGTCGCGCAGCAGCCCTGTCGCGGGGTCGAAGGCGTTGCGCCAGCGCTCGGCGAGCGGGGCGAACTCCTCCACGAGCGCGGTGTCGCCGAGGCTCTGCGCGACGCGCGCGGTGCACCAGTAGCCGAAGGCGAGGTCGAGCGTGTGGCTCACGGGGTCGACGATGCCGCGCTGCAGGAAGTCCTCCCCGTAGGTGCGGCGCAGGTCGTTGTGCATGTGCACGAGCGCCCAGTCCCAGTCGATGCCGGGCAGGCCCAGCTGGTTCAGGTCGGCGAGGAAGGTGTGCGCGAGCGCGCTCGCCTGCCGGGAGAACCGGTCGCTGCCCTTCGCCATGCGGTACCCGATCGGAAAGTTCCCTTCCTCGGCGCAGATCGTGAGCATGGCGTTCGCGAGCTCGACGCTGCGCTCGGGGAAGAGGGTCGTGATGAGCGGCAGCTGCGTGCGGTAGATGTCCCACATCGTGCTGATGTCGAAGGCGAAGGGGCCGTCGACCGGCCAGAACGGGCTCTCGTTCAGGGCGAGGCTCGGCTTGATGAGCGAGTGGTACATCGCGGTCGCGAAGACGGTGCGGCGCTCGGCGCTCGGTGTGGCGACCTCGATGCGGCCGAGGTGCTCGCGCCAGGTCTGCTCGGTGGCCTCGAGCCGGTCGGCGAAGCGCGCGGGCCCGTCGCCGCAGTCGGCGCGCAGGTTGCGCTCGGCCTGCTCGACGCCGCGCATCGAGAAGCCGAAGCGCAGCTCGATCGTCTCTCCGTCGCTCACCGGCCCCGCCCACATGAGCCCGAACGAGCGCAGGGTCGTGGGGCGTATGGAGTCGAAGTCGAGGCGCGTGCCCCCGTGCATGAGCCGCCGGTCGTACCAGAGCAGCTGTCGCCAGTGCCGTGCGTCGCACTCGATGTGCACGGCGAGCGGGGTGCCCTCCACGACGATCTCGCCCTGCGCGACGCCGGGGGCGATGGAGTGCAGCTGCGCGCGCAGCGGGATCGTCTCGCCGTGCGGGATGGCGAGGCCGCCGAGCGAGAAGTCGATCACGAGCCGGGCATCCCGGTGCCGGGGAAAGGTGTAGCGGTGCACGGCGCTCTTGGGGCCGACCGTGAGCTCGGTGCTCACGCCCGAGCCGAGCGTGGCGGCGTAGCGACCGGGGGAGGCCTCCTCGTCGCTCAGCGACCACGAGCCCCCGAGCGCGTCGAGCGGCTCGAGCATGGGCGTGACGCGGAAGTAGTTGTAGTACTTGCGAATCGCGCCCGTGCCGCTCTGCTGGAAGTGCGTGAAGCCGCTCGCGAGGGGCTCGTCGTAGAGGCGGGGCGGCAGGCCCTCGGTGCTGAGGTCGTACTGCCCGTAGCCCGTGGGGTACGCGCCCGAGTACGCGCAGGCCGAGACCATACCGAAGGGGTGCGTCGCCCCCGGGTGGGTGTTGCCGATCTGCGGCTTGGGCGACCACCAGGAGGCCGCGAGGCCCGTGCGCTCGGGCAGCTGCGTCTCGGTCGTGCCGATGAACGGGTCGACCCACTCGATCACGATGCCCGCCCCGGTCTCGCCATGGCCTCACGCTACGAGCGCACTGTGTCACCCGGATTACGGGCTCGTGACGAATCGTGCGGCGCCCGCGTTCAGGGGATGCTGAGCCAGACGGCTTCCGATGCGCGGCGCCCGCGCCATAGGCTGTTGTCCAGTCGTGCACCGCCGCCACCGTCGCGCCCCTCAGCGCGGCTCGAGGTGCACCGAGCGAACCCACGAGGAGCCTCATGAGCAAGTACGCAGTCGTCAACCCCGCGACCGGGGAGACACTCTCCACGTATCCGACCGCGAGCGACGCCGACATCGTCGCGGCCGTCGACGGCGCTGCCGCCGCCTACCGCGACTGGGCGCGCACGACGACGCCGGATGACCGTTCCGCCCTCATCACGAAGGTGGCCGAGCTGCACCGCGAGCGCCGCCAGCACCTCGCCGAGATCATCGTGCGCGAGATGGGCAAGCCGATCGGCGACGCCCTCGGCGAGGTCGACTTCTCCGCTGACATCTACCAGTACTACGCCGACCATGGCCCCGAGCTGCTCGAGGACGAGCCGATCGATCTCGCGGAGGGCAGCGAGGGCTCAGCGGTCATCCGCAAGAGCCCCATGGGCGTGCTCATCGGCATCATGCCGTGGAACTTCCCGTACTACCAGGTCGCGCGCTTCGCGGGCCCGAACCTCATGCTCGGCAACACCATCCTGCTCAAGCATGCCGCGCAGTGCCCCGAGTCGGCGGCCGCGATCCACCAGATCTTTGCCGACGCCGGCTTCCCGGTCGGCGCGTACACGAACATCTACGCGACCAACGAGCAGGTGGCCGACATCATCGCCGACCCGCGCGTGCAGGGCGTCTCGCTCACGGGCTCGGAGCGCGCCGGCGCCGCGGTCGCGGAGCAGGCGGGGCGGCACCTCAAGAAGGTCGTGCTCGAGCTCGGCGGCAGCGACCCCTTCATCGTGCTGAGCACCGACGACCTCGACGCGACCGTGCAGATGGCGGTCGATGCGCGCCTCGACAACAGCGGGCAGTCCTGCAACGGCGCCAAGCGCTTCATCGTCGTCGACGACCTCTACGACGCGTTCGTGGAGAAGTTCACGGCCGCCATGGCGGAGGTCTCGCCGAGCGACCCCATGGGCGAGGGCAGCGGCCCGCTCGGCCCGCTCTCGTCGTCGACGGCCGCGGAGAACCTCGAGGACCAGGTCTCGCGCGCGGTCGCCGGAGGCGCGACGGTCGCGACGGGAGGCACGCGCGAGGGCACGTTCTTCGCGCCGACCGTGCTCACGGGAGTCGCTCCCGGCAACGACGCGTACTACGAGGAGTTCTTCGGGCCGGTTGCGCAGGTGTTCCGCGTCGCGGACGAGGACGCCGCGGTCGAGCTCGCGAACGACACGCCCTTCGGCCTCGGCTCGTACCTGTTCACGACCGACGAGCAGCAGGCGGCGCGGGTCGCCGACCGCATCGAGGCGGGCATGGTCTACGTCAACTGCGTGCTCGCCGACAGTGCCGAGCTGCCCTTCGGCGGCATCAAGCGCTCCGGCTCGGGCCGCGAGCTGGGCACGCTCGGCATCGACGAGTTCGTCAACAAGAAGATGATCCGCATCGCCTGATCGTCCACCGCATGCCGCCCGGCTCCGTAGGCTGGGCGGCATGCTGCGTTTCGAGGAACTCGCCTACGAGTCGACCCCCATGGGCGAGCTCACGCTGCGCCGCCGTCACGTCGCGGCCGTCGGCACGGACGTGTTCGAGGTCAAGCTCGGCGAGGAGTACCTCATGTCGAGCCTCTTCACGGTCGCCGAGGAGGAGCTCGCCCGGCTGGGCCTCGCCGCCGTCGCAGCATCGGGGCCGCTCGACGTCGTCGTGGGCGGCCTCGGGCTCGGCTACACGACGGTCACGGCGCTGGCCGACGAGCGCGTGGGCACCCTGGCTGTCGTGGATGCTCTGCCCGAGGTCATCCGATGGCACGAGCAGCGCCTGCTGCCGGTGAGCGAGTCGCTCGTCAGCGACACGCGCACGCGCCTCGTCCACGCCGACTTCTTCGCCGTCATGCGCGGGGAGCCGGGCGCCGAGCCGGCCGTGCCGGCCGCGCTCGACGCCATCCTGCTCGATGTCGATCACACGCCGACCTTCACGCTCGACGCGAGCCATGCCGACCTCTACACGGTCGACGGGATGCACCGGCTCGCGCGCCACTTGCGGCCCGGCGGTGTCTTCGCCCTGTGGTCGGACGACCCGCCCGAGGAGTCGTTCCTCGCCGTCCTGCGCGAGGTCTTCGAGACGGTCGAGGGCCACACGGTCGAGTTCGCCAACCCGCTCACCGAGGGCACGTCGCGCAACGGCGTGTACGTCGCCCGCCGCGACTGAGTCGCCCGACACGCCTGAGCCGCCCGACAGTCAGAACACCTTCCCGGGGTTCATGATGCCGAGCGGGTCGAAGACCTCCTTGATGCGGCGCTGCAGGTCGAGCTGCGGTGTGCCGAGCTCCTCTTCGAGCCAGCGCCGCTTGAGCGTGCCGACGCCGTGCTCGCCCGTGAGGGTGCCGCCCAAGGCGAGCGCGGCTCGGAACAGCTCACCGGCGGCCGCCCAGATCTCATCGGGCACGGTGTCGCCCGTGTAGATGAGGTTGGGGTGCAGGTTGCCGTCGCCCGCGTGCGCGACGGTGGGAATCTCGAGCCCGAAGCGCTCCTCGATCGCGCGGATCTGAGCGACCATCGCCGGGAGCGCCGAGCGCGGCACGGCAAGATCTTCGATGAGCACCGAGCCGCGGGCCGCCATGGCCGGGTGGAACGCGCGGCGCACGGCGAGCATCCGTTCGCCCTCCACCGCGTCGACCGTCATGGCGACCTCCGCACCGAACTCGCGCAGGATCGCGAGCGCGACGCCCGCGTCGGCCCCGGCCGAGGCGCCGTCGAACTGCACGAGCAGCTGCACCGACTCCGGCGCGGGCGTCGGCAGGTCGAGGTGCTCGTGGATGGCGCTGAGCGCACGAGCGTCGATGAGCTCCATCGCCGCCGGCCGCAGGCGGGCCGCCGTGATCGCGGTGGAGGCGGCCGCCGCTGCGACGACGTCGACGAAGGTCGCGCTGAGGGTGGCGGGGTCTCCCGTCGGCAGGGGCAGCAGACGCACCGTGGCCTCGACGACGATGCCGAGCGTGCCCTCGCTGCCGATCATGAGCGCCGTGAGGTCGAGCCCCGTAACCCCTTTGACGGTGCGGTGCCCGAGCTCGAGCAGCGACCCGTCGGCGAGGACGACTGTGAGGCCCAGCACGGCTTCGCGCGTGACGCCGTACTTGGCGCACAGCAGCCCGCCCGCGTTCGTGGCGATGTTGCCGCCGATCGTCGAGATCTCACGGCTCGCCGGGTCGGGGGCGAAGAACAGCCCGTGCGGCTCGACCGCGCGCCCCAGGTCGGCGTTGAGCACGCCCGCCTGCACGACGGCGAGCTGGTCGGCGGCGTTGATCTCGAGGATGCTCGTGAGCCGGCTCGTGCTGACCACGAGCTGCCCGGCAGAGGCCATCGCGCCGCCCGTGAGCCCCGTGCCTGCACCTCGCGGCACGACGGGCAGCCGGTGCGCGTGCGCGAAGCGCAGCGCCGTCTGCACGTCGGCGACCGTGCGCGCCTCGACGATCGCGAGCGGCGCGGAGGCGCTGCGCTGCCCCGAGTAGTCGCTGCGCGCCGCGTCCAGCGCTGCCGGGTCGGTGACGACGACGTCGCCGAGCTCGGCGCGCAGGAGTGCGGGCAGATCGGCCATGTGCCGATGGTAGGGGACTGCCCTAGATGAACAGTGTCGTCGTCGACTCCGAGGCCTCGCCGAGGAAGGTGGCCACGCCACCCAGCTCGACGCCGTCGATGAGGTCGCTGTGCGCGATGCCGAGCAGGTCCATCGTCATGGTGCAGCCGATGAGGCGCGCACCGCCGGCCTGCGCCGAGGCGATGAGGCTGGGCAGGCTCGGCACGTTGTGCTGCGTCATGACGTTCCTGATCATGACCGGGCCCATGCCCGCCATGTTCATGGTCGACAGTGGCAGGTCGTTCGCGCCGGAGGGCATCATCATGCCGAACATGCGGTCCATCATCTTCTTCTGGCGCTTCGGCGGATTCTCGCGCCGCAGCGCGTTAAGCCCCCAGAAGGTGAAGAACATCGAGACCTGCTCGCCCATGGCGAGCGCGCCGTTGGCGATGATCATCGACGCGAGCACCTTGTCGAGGTCGCCGGAGAACACGACGAACGAGGTCTTGCCCGGGCCCGAGACGGTCGCGCCGCCCACGGGCCGAGCCGAGGCCATCGCCCCGGCCCCGCCCTTGCGGATGACGGCGACGTAGCCCGGGCCCTCCGGCTCGATCGAGACGAGCTCGTGGCCGTTGCGCAATACCCAGGCGGGAGCATCCGAGGCGAAGCCGGGGTCGCTCACGTGAATGGTGACCTCATCGCCCGCGTCGGCGTCGCCCACGGTCTGCGCGAGACGCATGATCGGCCCGGGGCACGCGAGACCGCGCGCGTCGAGATCGATGGATGCTCCGATTCCCGTCGGGGCGAGGGCGAACAGCGAGTTCGCCTCCGCGTAGTTCTCCATCGGCGCGCGCTGCACCGGCACGCTCGCCTCGTCGAGCTCGTGCCAGGCACGGAAGGTCGTCGACCCGCCCGAGAGGGTCTTCAGGTCGGTGAAGCCGCGCTGCCGCAGGGCCCGGTAGGCCAGGTAGGAGCGGAAGCCGACCGCGCAGTACAGCCGCAGGGGAGTGGCGGTGTCCCAGTCACCGCACACCGCCCGGAGGGTGTCGAGCGGCACGTTCTCGGCGCCGGGAAGGTGCCAGATGCCGTACTCCTCGGGCGTGCGCACGTCGATGAGGCGAGCACCCTCGACCGCCGCCGGGTAGTCCTCGGCATACCAGAGCTCGAGGTCTCCGCGCACGACGTTCGCCGCGACGAATCCGGCCATGTTGATGGGATCCTTCGCCGACCCGAACGGGGGCGCGTAGGCGAGCTCGAGCTCTTCGAGGTCGAAGACCGTGAGCTCGTTGCGCACCGCCGTGGCGAGCACGTCGATGCGCTTGTCGATGCCGTCGAATCCGGCGGCCTGGCCACCGAGCACGCGCCCGGTCTCGGGATCGAAGAGCAGCTTGAGGTGCATCATCGCCGTGCCGGGGTAGTAGCCGGCGTGCCCGGACGGGTGCACGTGGACGGCACGGTGCGGCACGCCCGCCGCGACGAGCTGACGCTGGGTCGCCCCCGTTCCGCCGGCGACCATGTCGAAGACCTTCACGATCGACGTGCCCTGGGTCGAGCGGTACTCGGTCGTGCGACCGCAGATGTTCTCGGCGGCGACGCGGGCCTGCCGATTCGCCGGCCCCGCAAGCGGGGCGATCCAGGAGCCGGGGATGACCGTGTTGGCGGTCTCCACGACGTCTCCCGCGGCCCAGATGCTCGGGTCGGAGGTCCGCATGTGGGTGTCGACGACGATGCCGCCGCGCTCGCCGATCTCGAGCCCCGCGTCTCGGGCGAGCTGCGCGTTCGGTCGCACCCCCGCCGACAGGATGACCAGGTCGGCGTGCAGCACCGCGTGGTTCGTGAGCTCCACATCGAGGCCGCCGGCCGATTCCCGCAGCGCGGCCGCCCCCGTCTCGAGGTGCACGGCCACGCCGCGGCTGCGCAGGTGCGTCTCGACGGGCACCGCCAGCTCGTGGTCGATCGGGGGCAGGATCTGGTCGGCGACCTCCACGACGTCGACCTCGGCGCCCCGGTGCCGCAGGTTCTCGGCCATCTCGAGCCCGATGTACCCGGCGCCGATGACGACCGTGCGCACCGGTGCGCGACGCCCCGCCGCTGCCTCGGCGAGCAGCGCATCCAGGTGGTCCTTGATCTGGTCCATGTCGCCAAGGCGGCGCAGCACGTGCACGCCTTGCAGGTCGATGCCGGGAATCGGGGGCCGCACCGCTTCGGCGCCGGGGCACAGCGCAAGCGCGTCGTAGGTCTCCGTGTACTCGGTGCCCTCGTCGACCGAGCGCACCGTGATGACCCTCGCGGCGCGGTCGATCGCGATCACCTCGCTGCCGATGCGCACGTCGAGGTCGAGCGCGTCGCGCAGGCTCTCCGGTGTCTGGACGAGCAGCCGACTGCGATCGGTGATGACGCCGCCGATGTGGTACGGCAGGCCGCAGTTGGCGAACGAGACGTGGTGGCCGCGCTCGAGCACGACGATCTGCGCGAACTCGTCCAGGCGGCGGGCGCGGGCGGCGAGGGATGCTCCGGCGGCGACTCCGCCGACGATGACTAGCTTCACTGCGGTTCTCCTGACGGTCGTCCTTCGCTCAGGCTAGGAAGACCGCGCGGCCCCGACCAGAGCCGAAAGACCCCCTTGTCGTCGCCATGCGGATCGCGGCCGCTGGCATACTGGGCCGGTGCGGCATCGAGGCCGCCCGGTGAGGAGGCAGGCAGTGGCGCGGGCAGCGGAGCCGGAGCACTCTCACCGGCAGCGGTGGGCGATCATCGGCGCCGGCCCGTCGGGGCTCGCGGCGACGCGCACCCTCACCGCACGAGGCCTCGAGGTGGACGTCTACGAGTCGGCGAGCGACGTCGGCGGGCTCTGGAACATCGACAACCCGCGCTCCACCGTCTACGAGTCGGCGCACCTCATCTCCTCGCGCACGACGACCCAGTTCGCCGAGTTCCCCATGCCGCCCGGCACGCCCGACTATCCCGGCCACCACGCGCTGCGTCGCTACTTCGGCGACTACGCCGATCGCTTCGGGCTGCGGGAGCGCATCCGGTTCGACACGACGGTCACGCGCCTCGAGCCGCTGCACACCGCGAGCGAGGATGCTGCACCGCGGTGGCGCGTCGACTTCAGACCGACCGACTCTGACGATGCCAGTGCCCGCCGCTCCGAGGTGTACGACGGGGTGATCCTCGCCAACGGCACTCTCGCCGAGCCCTCCGTTCCCGAGCTGCCGGGCAGCTTCGACGGCCGCGTTATGCATACGCGCGACTACCGGAAGGCGAGCGCCCTCACGGGGGAGCGCGTGCTCATCGTCGGCGCCGGCAACAGCGGCTGCGACATCGCGGTCGACGCGGTGCACACGGCCGCGAGTGTCGACATGAGCGTGCGCCGCGGCTACTACTTCGTGCCGAAGTACCTGTTCGGCAAGCCCGCCGACACCCTCAACGAGGGGCGCCCGCTGCCCCGCCCCCTCAAGCAGTTCCTCGATGCGCGCCTGCTGCGGCTCTTCACGGGCGACCCCGTGCGCTTCGGCTTCCCCGCCGCGGACTACAAGATCTACGAGTCGCACCCGATCGTCAACACTCTCGTGCTGCACCACGCCGGGCAGGGCGACGTGAGCATCCGCCCCGGTCTGCGCAGCGTCGACGGCGACACCGTCACATTCACCGACAGCTCGACGGGGCAGTACGACGTCATCCTGCTCGCGACGGGCTACCGCCTCGACTACCCGTTCATCGACCGCGAGCACCTCAACTGGCAGGGCATGGCGCCGCGGCTGTACCTCAACATCTTCGAGCCGTCGTTCCGCGGCGTGTACGTCATGGGCATGATCGAGGCGAGCGGCATCGGCTGGCAGGGGCGTTTCGAGCAGGCCGAGCTGCTCGCCGACTACCTCGCCGCACCGCCCGAGGCGCAGGCGGCCTTCCGCGCACGCGTGCAGAACCGGCCGTGGCCCGACCTCACCGCGGGCTACCGCTACCTCGCGCTCGAGCGCATGTCGTACTACGTCAACAAGCACGCGTACCGCCGCGAGGTGCGGCGCCAGCGAGACCGCCTGGCCCGGGATGCTCGGCGCGCGCTCCCCGTCATGACCCACCTGCCCGCCGCCGACCGCACGCAGCCGCACGAGACCGGAGCCCGCGCATGAACATCGACAAGGTCACGCTCAACTTCACTCCGACGAGCCTGCTGCTGCTCGACATCGTGCTCGCGTTCATCATGTTCGGCATCGCCCTGGGGGTGAGCTACCGAGACTTCGCCGTCGTGCTGCGCAGCCCGCGGGCCATGGCCGTCGCGATCGGCGCGCAGTTCCTGCTGCTGCCGGCCCTCACCTACCTGCTCACCCTCGCCCTGCAGGTGCAGGCCTCGATCGCGCTTGGGCTCATCCTCGTGGCGTGCTGCCCACCCGGCAACATCTCGCAGGTGCTCACGCATCAGGCCCGCGGCAACGTGGCGCTCTCGGTCTCGATGACCGCCGTCGGCAACGCGCTCGCGATCGTCCTCCTGCCCCTCAATTTCGCCCTGTGGGGCGGCCTGCACCCGACAGGCAGCGAGATCCTCCGCACCGTGCAGCTCGACCCCATAGAGATGCTGCTCAAGATCCTCCTCATCATCGCGATCCCGTTCGCGCTCGGCCTCCTCATCGGCAACCGCTGGCCGAAGCCGGTGGCGCGCGTGCAGCCGTGGGTGCGCGGCATCAGCCTGCTGGCACTCCTCGCGTTCATCGTCATCGCCCTCGCCGGCAACTGGCAGTTCTTCATCGCCTTCATCGGCGTGATCCTGCTCGCCGTCTTCCTGCACGAGGCGATCGCGCTCTCGCTCGGCTGGGGACTCGCTCGGGTGAGCGGTCTCGCCTCGCCGGAGCGCCGGGCGATGGCGTTCGAGGTGGGAATCCGCAACGCGGGGCTGGGGCTGGGGCTCACCTTCGCGTTCTTCGACGGACTCGGCGGCATGGCGATCGTCGCCGGCTGGTGGGGCATCTGGGACATCGTGGCGGGCCTCATTCTCGCCACGCTGTGGGCGCGGCACTCGCGTCGGCGTGCCGCCCGGGTCTCCGGGAGCGACGCCGGGGGAGGGACCGCGCCGAGCAGTGCTCCCGCGGAGTCGTCGTGACCCCCGCGCTCCGGCGCGTCTACGTCACGGGAGGCTCCGGCTTCCTTGGTTCCGCGGTCGTCGCGCGCCTCGCGCGCTGCGCCCAGGTCGAGCACCTCGTAGGCGGGGATGTCGCTGCACCGCGCGCACCTATCGACGGAGTTGTGCACGAGATCGCCGACGTCACGCAGGGGGAGGCGCTGCGCGAGGCCCTCGCACGCCACCGCATCGACACCGTCGTGCACCTCGCCTCGATCGTGAACCCGGGCCGCGACCTGAGCCGCGAGGACGAGTGGAGCATCGACGTCGGGGGCACCCGCGCCGTGCTCGACGCGTGCCTCGCCGCCGGGGTGCGGCGCCTCGTCGTGTCGTCCTCGGGCGCGGCGTACGGCTACCACCCGGACAACCCGGAGTGGCTCACCGAGGACGACCCGGTGCGCGGCAACCCCGAGTTCTCGTACTCCGATCACAAGCGGCAGGTGGAAGAGCTTCTCGCCGACGCCCGAGCGGAGCATCCCGAACTGCAGCAGGTCGTGTTCCGCATCGGAACGATCCTCGGCGACTCGGTGCGCAACCAGATCACCGCGCTGTTCGAGCGCCGCCGCCTGCTCGTCGTGCGCGGCAGCGCGAGCCCCTTCGTCTTCATCTGGGACGAGGACGTCGCGGCGGCGATGGAGCACGCCGTGACGGGGGAGCGCACCGGCGTCGTCAACCTCGCAGGGGAGGGTGCCGTGACCGTGCCCGAGTTGGCCCGGCTCATGGGCAAGCGCACCGTGACCGTGCCCGCGAGCGTTCTGGCCCTCGCGCTGCGCCTCGGTCACGCCCTGCGTCTCACGCCGCACGGCCCCGAGCGCGTCGGGTTTCTGCGCTACCGGCCCGTGCTCGATGCGCGGCGGTTGCGCGAGGAGTTCGGCTTCACGCCGAGCAAGACCTCTCGAGAGGCTTTTCTCGCGTGGTGGGCGACACGCGCGGGCTGACCGCACAATCGCCCTACCGTTTCGTGGGAGAGGCCTGGGAGAACCGGCCCCGCGGTTGACCCTGGCGGCAAGTCTCGGAAGCGTGGCTCGCTGTCCGTCGACCGCACCGCCGAAAGGATCCTTCATGCTGACTCTCACCCCGACCGCCAGTACCGTCATCGAGAACCTTGTCTCGCGCGAGGCCGACCCGCAGACCGCCGGTCTGCGCATCGACAGCGGCGGCCCTCAGTCGACCGAGTTCGCCGTCGCCGTCGCCCCCGAGCCGCAGCCCGGCGACCAGGTCGTCGAGGCTGGAGCCGCGCGCGTCTTCCTCGAGTCCAACGCCTCCGTCGCTCTCGACGAGAAGGTGCTCGACGCACAGGTCAGCGAAGAGGGCGCCGTGCGCTTCGCCATCGGCGACCAGGCTCCCGCCGAGTAGTCGAACCAGCTCCACCGCGAGCAGCGCTCGCACCCGCACGGCCCCGCGCGCCGAGTGGCTAGGGTGGTCGCATCATGACTGCGACTGAGAACTCCCGCCTGGCCATCATCGGTGCCGGGGCCGTCGGCTCGTCACTCGCCTACGCCTCCCTCATCCGCGGCTCCGCGCGCGAGGTCGTGCTCTACGACATCGACGCCTCCCGCGCCGAGGCCGAGGTTCTCGACCTCGCCCACGGCACGCCCTTCGTGGGCTCGTCCACGATCGAGGGCGGCGACGACCTCGACGCGGTCTCGGGAGCCAACGTCGTCGTCATCACGGCCGGTGCCAAGCAGCACCCCGGCCAGAGCCGACTCGACCTGGCCGCGACCAACGTCGGCATCCTGCGCGATCTCATGCCGCGCCTCCTCGAGCGCGCTCCCGACGCCATCTACGTGCTCGTGACGAACCCGTGCGATGTGCTCGCCGTCGCCGCGCAGCGCGTGAGCGGCCTCGACCCCGCCAGAGTCTTCTCCTCCGGCACCGTGCTCGACTCCTCGCGCCTGCGCTGGCGCCTTGCCGAGCGACTCGGTGTCGCCGCCTCGAGCGTGCACGCGATGATCGTCGGCGAGCACGGCGACAGCGAGTTCGCACTCTGGTCGCAGGCCCGCATCGGCCCCGTGCCCATCCGCGAGTGGGCCGACGACGCGGGATCGCGCCTGAGCGTCGAGGAGCTCGACACGCTCGCCGAGGAGGTCAAGAACGCCGCATACGCGGTCATCGCGGGCAAGGGCGCCACCAACTACGCCATCGGCCTCTCCGGGGCCCGCATCGTCGAGGCGATCCTGGGCGACGAGGGGGCGATCCTACCCGTGAGCTCGGTGCTGACCGATTACCACGGCGTGAGCGGCGTCGCGCTCTCGGTACCGAGCGTCGTCAACGCGCAGGGCGTCTCGCAGGTCATCGACGTGCCGTTCTCGGCCGAGGAGGAGCGGGCCTTCCACCACTCGGCCGAGACGATCCAGAGCTCGCTCGAGGCTCTCGACCTCGAGTAGCGGGCTGCCCTGAGGTCGGGGTACTCAGTAGTCCGTCTCGGGGGCGCGGTCGCGCCCGCGCAAGCGCTCGGTGAGTCGTCGATCGCGCTTCGTCGGGCGCCCCGCTCCTCGCTCACGCACGATCGCCGCGGGCCTCTCCGCCTTGGGCGGCGGGGGCGGCGTGCGGTCGACGTAGTTCTTCACGGCGAGCGGAGCGCTCGTGCGCTTCGTGATGATGCCCGCCACCTCGACGATGCGCTCGCCACCCGGTGTCAGGGCGCGCACGGTGTCGCCGGGGCGCACGACCTGCGCCGGTTTGGCGGAGGCGCCGTTGACCTTCACGTGGCCGGCCTTGCACGCTGCGGTTGCCGCCGATCGCGTGGAGTACAGGCGGATCGCCCACACCCAGGCGTCCACGCGGGCCCCGCTGCTCGAGGCGCTGTCGCTCATGCGGGGCCGCTCACGCGGAGACCATGTCCTGCCTCGCGAAGGCGATCGAGTCGGCGGCTCGCACGAGGGAGAGGTGCGAGAGTGCCTGGGGCGTGTTGCCCATGTGGCACTCGTTCACGGTGTCGTACTCCTCCGAGAGCAGCCCGACGTCGTTCGTGAGCCTCACGAGCCTGTCCATGAGCACGACGGCGTCGTCGAGGCGACCGGAGCGCGCGTACTGCTCGACGAGCCAGAACGCGCAGGTGAGGAACGGATGCTCGTCACCCTCGAGGCCGTCGACGCCGCTCTCCGTGCGGTACCGCAGCGGCAGCCCGTCGCGCAGGAGGGTGCGCTCGATCTCGGCGACCGTGCCGAGCATGCGCGGGTCGTCGTAGGCGACATAGCCGATCTGGGCGAGCTGCAGCAGCGAGGCGTCGACCTCCGTGGTGCCGTAGTGCTGCACGTAGTGCCCGCGCTCCGAGTCGAACCCGAGGCGCTCGATCTCGTCGCCGAGCTGCGCCCGCACGAGCTCCCAGCGCTCCACAGGGCCCCGAAGCCCGTGCGTGTGCACCGCCGTGATGCCGCGGTCGAAGGCCGCCCAGATCATCGCGCGGGAGTGCGTGAACCGCTGGTGCGGGCCGCGAATCTCCCAGATGCCGTTGTCCTCCCGATCGAGGTTCTGCGAGATGTGCTCGAGCAGCGCGACCTGCAGCGACCACGAGAAATCGTCCTCCGCCACCCCCAGGTCACGGGCATCCTCGAGCGCGATCATGACCTCGCCGAAAATGTCGCCCTGGAACTGCGTGTAGGCGCCGTTGCCCCTCCGCACGGGGGAGGAGCCGCGGTAGCCCGGAAGGCTCGGCAGCTCGCGCTCGTCGAGCCGGCGCTCGCCCGAGAGTCCGTACATGATCTGCACGTCCTCCGGGTCGCCGGCGATCGCGCGCAGCAGCCAGTCGCGCCACTCGTGGGCCTCCCGCTCGTAGCCGTGCAGCATGAGCGCCTCGAGCGTGAGAGCGGCATCCCGCAACCACACGTAGCGGTAGTCCCAGTTGCGGCTGCCGCCCATGTCCTCCGGCAGGCTCGTCGTCGGGGCGGCGACGATGCCGCCGGTCGTCTCGTGCGTGAGTGCGCGCAGCACGAGGAGGGAGCGGCGCACTTCGGCGTCGTAGGCTCCCGGCTCGCGGCAGGCGCGCGCCCAGCGCTGCCACCACTCGCGCGTGTCGGCGAGCTGCTGGTCGAGATCGAGAGGCGGGTAGGGCGTCTTGTGGCTCGGGAACCACGTGAGCACCGTGTCGACAGTCTCGCCCGCGCGCACCGTGAACTCGGCGCGGTGGGCGTGGTCGATCGACTGGAAGTGGGGCCCGCGCACGATCACGGCGTCGGGCCCGGCGATCGCCACGAGCTCCGGCTCCTCCTCTGTGCCGGTCTGCCGCACCCACGGCATCGCGTCGGCGTAGTCGAAGCGGATGCGCAGCACCTCCTCCATGACGACCTCGCCGCTGATGCCGACCACGCGACGGGCCACGTCGGCTGCGCCATCACCGTGCGGCATCGAGTCGATGACCTCGACCTCGCCCGACTCGGTCACCCACCGCGTGATGAGGATGAACGTGTCCTCCTCGTACTGCCGACTGGTGCACTCGCTGGCACCCACCGGGTTGAGCGACCAGTGCCCGTGCGTCTCGTCGCCCAGGATGCGGGCGAACAGCGAGGCGGAGTCGAACCGGGGCATGCACAACCAGTCGATCGACCCGGTGCGGCCGACGAGCGCTGCCGACCGGCAGTCTCCGATGAGGGCGTAGTTCTCGAGGGGCTCAGGCATGCGCTCCATCCAATCAGACGCACCTTGCAGGTCGCCTCGCTAGCGTGGGGGGATGACCGGACGCACCCTCATCATCCTCGGCGCCGGCGGCGACCTCACTCGACGGCTCCTGCTGCCGGGACTCGACGGCGTGCTCGCGCAGGGGGAGGCCGATGACCTCGCCGAGCCTCTCCAGCTCGTGGGCGTCGGCCACCATGCCATGCCCCAGGAGGACTGGCGCGGGCAGGTGCGCACGGCCCTCGGCAGCGGCCCGCTGCGCGACGCGGTCGTGGAGGGGACGCGGTTCGAGGAGGCCGACGCGACCGATCCGGATGCCCTGCTCCGCCTCCTCGAGGCCGCCGAGCATCCCCCCATCCTGTACTTCGCTCTCCCGCCCGCCGTCACCGAGCACGCCATCGAGGCCCTGCGCGGCGTCGAGCTCCCGCCCGGCACGCGCCTCGCGCTCGAGAAGCCCTTCGGAGTCGACGGCGCCTCGGCCGCCCGGCTCAACGCCGCACTCGCGCAGCTGCTGCCCGAGTCCCGCACCTTCCGCATCGACCACTTCCTCGGGCTGGCCACCGTCATCAACCTGCTCGGCCTGCGGTTCGCCAATCGAGCACTCGAGGCGCTGTGGAGCGCCGAGCACGTCGAGCGGGTCGAGATCGTCTTCGACGAGACTCTCGCGCTCGAGGGGCGCGCGGGGTACTACGACGGTGCGGGAGCGCTCGTCGACATGATCCAGAGCCACCTGCTGCTCGTGCACGCGCTCGTCGCCATGGAAGCACCGACGAGCATCGAGGCCGACGACCTGCACGACGCGATGGTCGAGGCGCTCGCGCGCACGCGCGTCGCCGGCGACAGCGCCACGGCGAGCCGCCGCGCGCGGTACACGGCGGGCGACATCGAGGGTCGCAGCATTCCCGACTACGCGAGCGAGGAGGGCGTCGAGCCGGATCGCGGCACGGAGACCCTCGCCGAGATCGACCTCGAGGTCGACGCGCCGCGGTGGCGCGGAGTGCCCTTCACGGTGCGCAGCGGCAAGGCGCTCGGGTCTCCGCTCACCGAGCTGCGCCTCACGCTGCGGCCGGTGGACGATCGCCCCCGCGGGCTGCGGGGAGAGCAGCCGCCCGCCGTCGTGCGCATCGCACTCATGCCCGAGCGGCTCTCCCTCGACCTCGACATCAACGGCGCGGGCGACCCGTTCGACCTCGATCGGGTTCGGCTCGAGACCGAGTTCGGCGCGGGCCAGTTGAGCGCCTACGGGGAGGTTCTCTCGGGCATCCTCGCCGGGGACGACACGCTCTCGGTGCGCGGCGACCTCGCCGAGGAGTGCTGGCGCATCGTCGAGCCCGTGCTCGAGGCGTGGCGACGCGACGAGGTGGCGCTCGAGGAGTACGCGGCCGGCAGCGCGGGGCCGGAGCACTGGAGCAGTCGCTAGCGTGGGCTCATGACGACCGCACTCATCACGGGGGCCACCGCCGGCATCGGCGCCGAGTTCGCCCGGCAGTTCGCCGCGCAGGGCCACGACCTCGTGCTCGTCGCGCGCGACGCCTCCCGCCTCGCCGAGGCCGCGGCGGCCCTGCAGCATGAGTTCGGGGTTCGGGTCGAGGCGCTGCCCGCCGACCTGCTCGACCCCGAGGGCCTCGACTCCGTCGCGGCGCGTCTCCTCGAACGCCGCCGCCCCATCGACCTGCTTGTCAACAACGCCGGGTACGGAATCCGAGGAGAGCTGCACGAGAACACGGTCGAGCAGGAGAAGCGCCACCTCGACATCCACGTGAGCGTGCCGCTGCGGCTCACCCAGGCGGCGCTCGGCGGGATGCTCGACCGAGGCTCGGGGCGCATCGTGCTCCTCTCTTCCGTGGCCGCCTTCACCCCGCGCGGCACCTACGCCGCCGCGAAGGCCTGGGGCGTGACCTTCGCGCGCGGGGCGAACCTCGCCTACCGCGACCGCGGCGTGAGCGTCACGGCCGTGTGCCCGGGGTTCGTGCGCACCGAGTTCCACGAGCGCATGGAGGTCTCGACCGCAGGCATTCCGGCGTTCCTCTGGCTCGATGCCGCACGGGTTGTGAGACTCGCGATTCGGGGCATCGAGCGCGGCCGTTCCGTCGTCATCCCCACCCTGCGCTATCGCGTGATCGCGGGTCTCGCACGCATCCTGCCCGATCGAGTCGCGGGTTCCGGCGGGTTCCGCTCGCGCGAGGGCCGCGAGGCGGGGGAGAGTCGGGGCTAGGCCGACGCGAGCTCGCGCGCGTGCTCGGCGCTCTCGGCGGAGTCCGCCTCCGCGAGGCGCGCCTTCCAGTCGACGAGACCGCGCACGACGGCGCTCGGGTCCTCCGCGAGGTCGGTCATGGCGTCGGCCGGCACGAAGAAGTTGAGCGCCACGAACCCGCGCACACGCTCGTCCGGGTCATGAGCGAGGCGACGCAGGATGTCGCAGGAAACCTGCTCGTTCTTCGCGATGCACGCCCTCACCTCGGCGTCCTCGTCGCGCGAGAGCGCCTCGTAGACCTCCTCGGGCGCGTGGTACGACGCGGCAGCGCTCGCCCGGATCTTCGGATTGCGGTCGGCGGCGAGACGGCGGATGCGCGCGACCTTCGACGCGGTCACGGCGGGGGAGAGGAAGCGCGCGACGGGCTCGTCGGTGCCACCATCAGTGCCACCATCGACGCGATCATCGGCGCGCTCGGCCTGCATCGCAGGGGCGTTCGCCGCGAGCTGGCGCCGCTGGGCAGGAGTGTTGAAGCGAATGCACGACATGCAGGCGAGGGTAGTCAGGAGGCCGGCGCGTCGGCGGTAGCGCCACGACGGTCTCGGGGAATCCATGGGATGAGCATCGAGGTCGCCCGCTGGTACTCGGCGTACTCGGGGTAGCGCCCGCGCGTGATCGACTCCGTGAAGACCGTCGACCCGATGAAGAGCGCCGTGAGCAGCACGGGGCCCACGAGCGTCCAGTGCAGCGCCGCACCGAGGGCGACCGCCCCCATTGCGTAGAGCACCCACCACTGCGCCTGCTCGAAGAAGAAGTTCGGGTGCCGGCTCACGCGCCACAGGCCCGAGGTCACGAAGCGCTCCTGAGGCTCCCCGCCCGCCGCGATCGTCGCGGCCTTGGTCTGCTGGAACGACCACTGCTGCTGGTCGGCGACGAACTCGCCCACGAGCAGTGCGAGGAAGAGCGCGGCGAGGCCGAGATCGAGCGCGCCGACGGGCGTGCCGCGATTCTCGAAGGCGACGTGCGCGGGCAGCGCGATGAGCAGCAGGAGCGCGTTCTGGAAGAGCACGATGAAGACGATGTTGAACACGTGGAACTGACCGCTCGTCATGCGCTCGCGCAGGATCGGCCAGCGGTAGTCCTCCACGCCGCGGTAGCCGCCCTTGCGCGCGAAGTTGAACGTCAGCCGTGCTCCCCACAGCGCGACGAGCGCCGTCATGATCGTGAGTCGGGCATCCGTGAAGCCGCTCGCGGCCCAGAAGACGGCGACATACACGACGGGGACGATCGACCAGAAGCGGTCGACCCACGAGTGGTCTCCCGTCACGAGAGAGGCGATCCAGGTGAAGAGGCTGACCCCGGCGGCGATGCCGAGGGCCACGAGAAGGGGGTCCATGCTCGCATGCTAGCGACTCGCGTGCGGCAGCGGATAGTGCACCGAGCGCGGGAGGCGAGCATCACTAGACTGACGGCGTGGCCCAGCAGGAGGAGGAGACGAGCGGGACGAGCGCGGTCGTGAGCGATCGCATCGTCACGATCCCCAATGCCCTGAGCACTGTGCGCCTGCTGCTCGTGCCGGTGTTCCTCGCCCTCGTCCTCACGGGGCAAGACCTCGCGGCACTCGTCGTCATCATCGTCTCGAGCGCGACCGACTACCTCGACGGCATCATCGCCCGGCGATTCGGTCAGATCACCAAGCTCGGCCAACTGCTCGACCCTGCAGCCGACCGCCTCTTCATCTTCGCCGCCGTCATCGCGCTCGCCGTGCGCGAGGTCGTGCCCTGGTGGGTCGTCATCGTCATCGTGGGTCGCGACGTGCTGCTCGCCGTGCTCGGCGTCGTGCTCGCCCAGCACGACTACGGCCCCCTGCCGGTGCATCATCTCGGCAAGCTCGCGACCTTCGCGCTCTTCTACGCCCTCCCGATCCTCGTGCTCGGGCAGGCCTTCCCGCAGGTCGCCGCCGTGAGCGACCCCATCGGCTGGGCGTTCATCCTCTGGGGTGGTTTCCTCTACTGGTGGGCGGGCGCCCTCTACCTCCGTCAGACGCTCGCGCTGCTGGCCGAATCGGCGCAACCGGCACCCGGAGCATCGGATACGCTGGGTTCGTGAGGAGGTGCGTTGATGGCTGAGGCCCCGCAGAACGGTCGTACCGGTGACGAGTCGACCGAGTACCGCCCGCACGAGACGACGGTGCACTACGGGCCCGAATTCGCAGCGCAGCTCGCGGCGATGGAGGCGGGCATCTCGCCGGAGGAGCTCGAGGTCATCGCGGCCCTGCCGGCATCCTCGGGTCTTCTCATCGTGCGCCGCGGGCCGAACACCGGCGCGAGGTTCCTGCTCGACTCCGACGTCACGGTCGCCGGCCGCCACCCCGACGCCGACATCTTCCTCGACGACGTGACCGTCTCCCGCAAGCACGCCTCGTTCCTGCGCCACGGCGCGCAGTTCTCCGTGCGCGACCTCGGCTCTCTCAACGGCACCTTCATGGCCGGCGAGCGCATCGAGGAGACGGTGCCCCTCGTCGACGGCTCCGAAGTGCAGGTCGGCAAGTTCCACCTCACGTTCTACGCGTCCCGGCACGACCTGCCTTCGAGCGCCTGATGCCCGCACGGCCCGCCGCCACCCCGGCTCGCGAGCCCGGCAAAGGTGCCCTGCTCAGCATCGGTCAGGTGCTCGCGAAGCTCAGCCCGGAGTTCCCCGATCTGACGCCGTCGAAACTGCGCTTCCTCGAAGAGCAGCAGCTCGTCGCTCCCGACCGAACCGAGTCGGGCTACCGCAAGTTCTCGCCGCGCGACGTCGACCGCCTGCGCTTCGTCCTGACCCTCCAGCGCGACCACTACCTGCCGCTCAAGGTCATCCGCAGTCATCTCGCCGAGCTCGAGGCGGGCCGCATGCCCGCCCTGCCGCTCGGCTCGGTACCCCTGCCCTCGATGCTCGCGACCGAGCGCCGCTGGAGTCGCGAAGAGTTGCTGCACGAGAGCGGCGCGAGCGCGGGGCTGCTGAACGACGCCGTGAGCGCGTCGCTCGTCCCGGCCGCGGAGACCTTCGGTGAGGATGCTCTCGCCGTCGTGCGCGCACTCGTCGAGCTGCAGCGCTCGGGCATCGAGCCGCGCCACCTGAGGGGCTTCCGGGCTGCCGCAGAGCGTGAGCTCGGGCTCATTGAGTCCGCACTCGTTCCCGTGTCACGGCGCAACGATCCGTCGAGTCGCGCGAAGGCGGCCGAACTCGCTCGTGAGATCGCGGGTCAGCTCGAAATCGTGCGATCGAGTCTCATCCGATCGGCTCTCGGCAGGCTACAGTCGTAGCAAGGGCCCCGACACGCCGACGTGTCCGAGCGAATGTCTCCGGTCGACGCGGGACGGGTCGCTACTGTGAACGACGGGACAGCAACTGTCACGTTCAACATGAAGGTTAGGTGGGGCAATGGGCGACGTCAGCGGCCGTGCAGAGCGGTACGACCTCGGGCTGCTGTTCACCGACGGTCTGCCCGAGCTCGATGACCAGGCCGGCTACCGCGGGGCGGTCGCCGCTCGTGCGGCCGGCATCTCCTACCGGCAGCTCGACTACTGGGCGCGCACCGAGCTCGTCGAACCCACCGTGCGTGGCGCCTCCGGGTCGGGCACGCAGCGCCTCTACGGCTTCCGCGACATCCTCGTGCTCAAGCTCGTCAAGAGACTCCTCGACACCGGCATCTCCCTCCAGCAGATCCGCACGGCCGTCAACCAGTTGCGTGAGGCCGGCGTCAACGACCTCGCGCAGACGACGCTCATGAGCGATGGTGCGAGCGTCTACCTGTGCACGAGCGACGACGAGGTCATCGACCTCGTGAGCCGCGGCCAGGGTGTCTTCGGGATCGCCGTCGGCAAGGTGCTGCGCGAGGTGGAGTCGAGCCTCGTCGACCTCGACTCGACGCCCGCGGCCGACCCGCAGGACGAGCTCGCCGCGCGGCGGTCCACCCGCGCGAGCTGAACCGCGAGCATCCCGCTCGAGCCTCGCGCCCGACGGGGCGCGCGCTAGCCTGCCGCGTACTCGCCCAGCCGACCTGTGCGCATGACCCGGTCGAGCAGCTGGTCGAAGTTGCGCGCCATCTCGAGCGCGCTGTCGCCCGGCCACATGTGCAGGGGCTTCGCCGCGCCCTGAGCCTGCTGCAGCGAGGTGCGTTCAGGCAGTTGAGGGGCGAGCACGAGCGGGCCGAACATGTCGCGCAGCTCCTTGATGCGGAACTGGTGCTCGAGCGACTGCACGCGCGCGCGATTAACGATGATGCCGAGAGGCTGCAGGCGGGGGGAGAGCCCGCGGCGAATCTCCTCGATCGCCCGCAGAGCACGGTCGGCGGCCGCGACCGAGAACAGGCCGGGCTCCGTGACGACGACCACCCGGTCGCTCGCCGCCCACGCCGTGCGCGTGAGCGCGTTGAGCGAGGGGGCGCAGTCGACGAGCACGAGGTCGTAGTCGGCCTCGACGTGGGCGAGGGCCTCCTCGAGCTTCCAGATCTCGCGGATGCTCGGGTGCGGGCCGTCGAAGTTGATCGCGCTCGGGCTGCCGATGAGCACGTCGACCGTGCCGGGGCGACCGCGCGTCCATCCGCTCGGGGCGATCGCCTGCCGCACCGTGCGCTCCTTGGGCGCGCCGAGCACGTCGGCGATCGTGAGGTGCCCCGCGACCTGGATGTCCATGCCCGTCGAGGCATCGGACTGCGGGTCGAGGTCGACGACGAGGGTGCGCAGGCCTCGAGCGAACGCCGCCGACGCGAGGCCGAGGGTGACGGTGGTCTTGCCCACGCCTCCCTTCAGGGAGCTGATGCTGAGTACGTGCACGAACACCGACCCTACCTTTACTAGTCTGGAGTCGCGTGCATTCGCGCCGACGCCATCCGCCCCCACCGTCAGGCGGCTTCCAGGGTTCGCCCCGGGCCGCCCGCGAAAGGACAAGATGTTCCGCAAGATCCTGGTAGCCAACCGCGGCGAGATCGCGATCCGCGCCTTCCGCGCCGCGTACGAGCTGGGCGCGAAGACGGTCGCCGTCTTCCCCTTCGAGGATCGCAACTCGATGCACCGGCTCAAGGCCGACGAGGCGTACCAGATCGGCGAGGAAGGGCACCCCGTACGGGCCTACCTCGACGTGAGCGAGATCATCCGCGTCGCCCAGGAGTCCGGTGCCGATGCGATCTACCCGGGTTACGGCTTTCTCAGTGAGAACCCCGACCTCGCGCAGGCGGCCGCCGACGCCGGTATCGCCTTCATCGGCCCGCCCCGCTCGGTGCTCGAGATGGCGGGCAACAAGGTCACGGCAAAGGAGAAGGCGATCGCTGCGGGCGTGCCCGTGCTCAAGTCGTCCCCGGCGACAACCGACATGCAGGTGCTCCTCGACGCCGCCGACGACATCGGCTTCCCCATCTTCGCGAAGGCTGTCGCGGGCGGCGGCGGGCGAGGGATGCGCCGGGTCGAGAAGCGGGAGGACCTCAAGGAGGCGCTCGAGGCCGCCATGCGCGAGGCCGACAGCGCCTTCGGCGACGCGACGATGTTCGTCGAGCAGGCGGTCGTGCGCCCCCGCCACATCGAGGTGCAGATTCTCGCCGACTCGAGCGGCGAGACAGTGCACCTCTTCGAGCGCGACTGCTCCGTGCAGCGCCGACACCAGAAGGTCGTCGAGATCGCTCCGGCGCCGAACCTCGACGAGGACGTGCGTCAGGCCATGTACCGGGACGCGATCGCGTTCGCGAAGTCGATCGGCTACGTCAACGCCGGCACGGTCGAGTTCCTCCTCGACACCGCGGGGGAGCGCAAGGGCGAGCACGTCTTCATTGAGATGAACCCGCGCATTCAGGTCGAGCACACCGTGACCGAGGAGGTGACCGACGTCGACCTCGTGCAGTCGCAGATGCGTATCGCCTACGGTCAGACCCTCGCCGAGCTCGGACTGCAGCAGGAGCAGATCCACCTTCGCGGCGCCGCACTGCAGTGCCGCATCACGACCGAGGACCCGGCAAGCGGGTTCCGCCCCGACACGGGCAAGATCACGACCTACCGCTCTCCCGGTGGAGCGGGCGTGCGACTCGACGGCGGCACGATCGCCTCCGGCGCCCAGATCTCCCCGCACTTCGACTCGATGCTCGCCAAGATGACGTGCCGCGGTCGCGACTTCGCCGCCGCCGTCTCGCGCGCCCGGCGAGGGCTCGCGGAGTTCCGCATCCGCGGCGTCACCACGAACATCCCGTTCCTCCAGGCCGTCCTCGACGACCCGGAGTTCATCGCGGGCGACCTGAGCACGTCCTTCATCGATGAGCGCCCCGAGCTCGTGACCGCCAACCCCTCGAAGGACCGCGGCACGAAGGTGCTCACGTGGCTCGCGGATGTCACGGTGAACCAGCCGAACGGCCCCGGCGAGGGCATCCTCGACCCGGCCGTCAAGCTCCCGACCATCGACCTGGAAGCGGAGGCGCCGAGCGGCTCGCGCCAGCGCCTGCTCGAACTCGGCCCCGCCGCGTTCGCGGCCGACCTCCGCGCGCAGACCGCTCTCGCCGTGACCGACACGACATTCCGGGATGCTCACCAATCGCTGCTCGCGACGCGCGTGCGCACCACCGACCTCACGACCGTCATGCCGCACGTCGCCCGCATGACCCCGCAGTTGCTGAGCGTCGAGGCCTGGGGTGGAGCGACCTACGACGTCGCCCTGCGCTTCCTCGGCGAGGACCCGTGGCAGCGCCTGGCGGCGATGCGCGCAGCGCTGCCCAATGTGGCCATCCAGATGCTGCTGCGCGGACGCAACACGGTCGGCTACACGCCGTACCCGACCGAGGTCACCGACGCGTTCGTCGCCGAGGCTGCGGAGACCGGCATCGACATCTTCCGCATCTTCGACGCGCTCAACGACGTGGACCAGATGCGCCCCGCGATCGACGCCGTGCTCGGCACGGGCTCCACGATCGCGGAGGTCGCGATGTGCTACTCGGGCGACCTCCTCGACCCGGCCGAAGACCTGTACACGCTCGACTACTACCTGCGCCTCGCCGAGCAGATCGTCGACTCCGGCGCGCACATCCTCGCCATCAAGGACATGGCGGGGCTGCTGCGCGCGAGTGCGGCCGAGAAGCTCGTCGGCGCTCTCCGCGAGCGCTTCGACCTGCCCGTGCACGTGCACACGCACGACACCGCCGGCGGTCAGCTCGCGACGCTCCTGGCGGCCTCGCGCGCGGGTGCCGACGCCGTGGACGCCGCGAGCGCGCCCATGGCGGGCACCACCTCCCAGCCGCCGCTCTCCGCCCTCGTCGCGGCACTCGCACACACCGAGCGCGACACGGGCATCCCGCTGCAGGCGGTGAGCGATCTCGAACCGTACTGGGAGGCCGTGCGCACCGCCTACAAGCCTTTCGAGTCGGGTCTCGCCGGCCCCACCGGGCGCGTCTATAAGCACGAGATCCCCGGCGGTCAGCTCTCGAACCTGCGCCAGCAGGCGACCGCGCTCGGCCTCGCCGACCGCTTCGAGCTCATCGAGGACTGGTACGCCGAGGCCAACCGCATCCTCGGCCGCCCCACGAAGGTCACGCCCTCGAGCAAGGTCGTGGGCGATCTCGCCCTGCAGATGGCCGCGGCGGGAGCCGACCCGGCCGACTTCGAGGAGAACCCCGGCAAGTACGACATCCCCGACTCTGTCATCGGGTTCATGGCGGGAGAGCTCGGCGACCTGCCTGGCGGGTGGCCGGAGCCCTTCCGCAGCAAAGTGCTCAAGGGCCGCACGCCGAAGATCGGCGTGACCGAGCTCACCGACGAGCAGCGCGCCAAGCTTGCGGGGGAGACCGACGATCGACGGCTCATGCTCAACCAGCTGCTCTTCGCCCAGCCCACCCAGCAGTTCCTGCAGGTGCGCGAGCAGTACGGAGACCTCTCGGTGCTGCGCACTCCCGACTACCTCTACGGGCTCCAGCCCGGCGTCGAGCACACCATCGAGATCGAGACGGGGGTGAGCCTCTTCGTCGCCCTCGAAGCCATCAGCGAGCCGGACGAGAAGGGCATGCGCACCGTGATGGCGACGCTCAACGGTCAATTGCGCCCGGTGCTCGTGCGCGATCGCTCGATCGAGGTCGAGAGCACGAAGACCGAGAAGGCGGACCCCGCGCAGCCCGGCCATGTCGCCGCGCCGTTCAGCGGCGTCGTGACCCTGCAGGTCGGGGAGGGCGACACGGTCGAAGCGGGGCAGAGCGTCGCCACGATCGAGGCCATGAAGATGGAGGCCGCCATCACGTCGCCGGTGGCCGGCACCGTCTCGCGGCTCGCCGTGCCGACCACGCAGCAGGTGGAGGCGGGCGACCTGCTCGTCGTCGTCGGCGACGCCTGAGCGGTACCCGAGAGGCCCTCCGTTCCGCGAGCGCGGAGGGCGGTAGACTGTGGTGTTCTGTCACGGTCACCGACCGAGCACGTTCACTGACCGAGGGGGAGTACGTGGCTGCAGCCAAGCGCTCGACTTCGTCGCGCAGCTCCCGCGTCGACGAGGAGTACACGGTCGACGACGGGCGCGAGCCGACCGCCGACGGCGATCTCGCGGCCGCCCTGCCGCCGAGCATGTCGATCGATGTCGAGCTGCCCGCCCCCGTGCACGAGGCGCCTGAGGACGAGCAGGCTGTCGCCCTCACCGAGCACGAGATCGACCCGGCCGTCGTGCAGGTTCTCTCCTCCGGCGTGACGACCATCTCGCTCTCGGACGAGGCCCTCGCTGCCATGACGCCCGCGGAGCCCATCACGGGCGCCCTCGATCTGCCCTCGGCGACGACGCGTCGCGAACGTCTCGACGGCACGAGCGAGGGGCCTGAGACGGCCGCCATGCTCACCGCCGATCGCCTGCTCGACCACCCGCGCGGCCGACGCCCCGCGCCGGAGGGCTTCTGGCCGCGGCTCGCATACACGCTCAGCCTCCACCTCGTCAACGTGGGCGACTCGGCCCGTGTGCGCGCGCGCAAGGAGCTCGACGCGCGCATCGCTACCCCCTTCGTCGGCGGCGCCCGCTTCGTGCCCGTCCTCACCCGCAAGGGCGGCGTCGGCAAGACGACCGTGACGACCCTCCTCGGCATGGCCCTCGCCGACGTGCGCGACGACCGCGTCGTCGCGATCGACGCCAACCCCGACCGCGGCACCCTCTCCGAGCGCGTCGCCCGTCAGACGCGCGCGACCGTGCGCGACCTCGTGAACCGCGGGCCGAGCATCGCGGGCTTCACCGACTTCTCGACGTTCGTCTCGCGCGACGAGACGCGTCTCGACATCCTCGCCTCCGACACCGACCCGATGCTCTCCGAGGCCTTCGACGAGAACGACTACAACGTCGTCGCCGACCTCACGGCGCGCTACTACTCGATCGTGCTCACCGACTGCGGCACCGGCATCGTGCACTCCGTCATGCGCGCGACCCTCCGCCGCGCCGACTCGATCGTGATCGTCTCCGGCGGCAGCGTCGATGAAGCTCGGCTCGCCTCCGAGACCCTCACCTGGCTTGAGGCGAACGGCTACGGCGAGCTCGTGCGCTCCGCCGTCGTCGCGATCAACACGGGAACCCAGGGCACCAACCTCGTCAAGCTCGAGGAGATCGAGGCTCACTTCGCCTCGCGCGTGCGCGCGATCGTCCGCATGCCCTACGACGAGCACCTCGCGGCAGGCTCGGTCATCAACTGGGCCTCGCTGCGGCCGCTCACGCGGTCGGCCGCACGCGAGCTCGCCGCGCTCGTCGCCGAGGGCATGCCCGAGCGCCGCGGAGTCTGAGCGCTCCCGTGACCGTCCGCCCCATCCGCCTCTTCGGCGACCCCGTGCTGCGCAGCCCCGCCGACCCCATCACGACGGTCGACGACAGGGTCAGGATGCTCGTCACCGACCTCCTCGACACGGTTCAGGTTCCCGGCCGCGCCGGAGTAGCTGCGCCGCAGATCGGTGTCGGGCTGCAGGCGTTCAGCTACAACATCGACGGCGTCGTCGGGTACGTGCTCAACCCCGAGCTCGTCGAGGTGCGCGGCGACGCCGAACCCGTCGACGAGGGCTGCCTCTCCGTGCCGGGCCTCGGCTTTCCGCGGCTCCGCCACCCGTGGGCGCGCGTGATCGGCACCGACCTCGACGGGCGCACCGTCGACCTGAGCGGCGAGGGCCTGCTCGCGCAAGCGCTGCAGCACGAGACCGACCACCTGCGCGGAAAGCTCTACATCGAAGGGCTCGAGCCCGAGGTCAAGCGCGAGGCGATGCGCGCCGTGCGCAGCGCCGAGTGGTTCAGTCTCTAGTCCAGACCCTCACCCCTCGGCGCCGCGCACCGTCAGTGCTGTATCGAGACCCCCTGGGTCAGTGCTGTATCGAGACCCCTTGGGTCTGCGGCGAGCCGGTGTACATGCCCTCGATGACGTCGGCGAAGTCGGCCGTGATGACGTGGCGCTTGATGCTCATCTTCGGCGTGAGATGACCGCTCGCCTCCGAGAACTCGGTGGCGAGAATCGTGAACTTGCGCACCGACTCGGCCCGAGACACTCGGCTGTTGGCTGCGTCGACCGCGCGCTGCACCTCGGCGATGACCTTGGGGTGCTGGGCCGCATCCGCAAGAGACATCGAGGAGTCCTCGTCGTTGTTGCTGAGCCAGGTCGGCAGCATCTCGCTGTCGAGGGTGACGAGCGCGGAGATGAAGGGCTTCTGGTCTCCCACCACGACGACCTGGCCCACGATCGGGTTGGCGCGAATCGGGTCCTCGAGCGCGGCGGGGGCGACGTTCTTGCCTCCCGCGGTCACGAGAATCTCCTTCTTGCGCCCCGTGATCGTGACATAGCCGTCGTCGTCGAGCGTCCCGATATCTCCCGTGCGGAACCACTCACCTTCCATGACCTCCGCGGTGGCCTCGGGGTTCTTCCAGTAGCCCCCGAACACGTTGACGCCCTTCACGAGAATCTCGCCGTCGTCCTCGATCTTGACCCCGACGCCCGGCAGCGCGGGCCCGGTGGTGCCGATCTTGAACCGGTCGACGAGGTTGACCGTCGCGGGGGCGGTCGTCTCGGTAAGGCCGTAGCCCTCGAGAATCTTGATGCCGAGGCTGCGGAAGAAGTGGGCGAGTCGCAGACCGAGGGGAGCGGAGCCGCTCACGGCGTAGACGACGTTGCCCCCCATCGCGGCACGCAGCTTGCTGTAGACGAGCCTGTCGAAGAGGGCGAACTGGAGCTTGAGGCCGAGCGGCACCGAGCCGGCGTCGAGCGCCTGCGAGTGCGCGACGGCCACGTCGGCCGCCTTGCGGAAGATCTTGCCCTTGCCGCCGGCTTCCGCCTTCTGCTCCGCGGAGTTGTAGACCTTTTCGAAGACGCGGGGGACCGCGAGGAGGAAGGTCGGCTTGAAGGATCCGAGTGCGGGAAGGAGCTGCTTCGTGTCTGCCTGGTGGCCGACGCGAGCGCCGCCGTGCACGGCGAGGATCGAGATGAAGCGCGCGAAGATGTGCGCCGTCGTGATGAAGAGCAGCGTCGAGGCGCCCGGAGCGAGCACCTCCTTCATGGCGACCGCGGCATTGCGGCTGAGCTCGACGAAGTTCGAGTGCGTGAGCACGACGCCCTTCGGAGTGCCCGTGGAGCCCGAGGTGTAGATGAGGGTCGCGACGTCCGAGCCCTTCGCGGTCGTCCGCCGCGCCTCGAGATCGTCATCGCTCACTCCCGAGCCGGAGCCCGCGAGCTTCTCGAGGTCGCCCACGTGCATCTGCCAGACGTGACCGATGCCGTCGATGTCGCCCGCGATCTCGTCGTAGCGCGCGAAGTGCTCCGCGGTCTCGACGATGATGTGGTGCGCCTCGGAGTTCTCGAGGATGTACTGGATCTGGCTCGGCGAACTCGTCTCGTAGATCGGCACGAGCACCGCACCGGCGAACCACGCGGCGAAGTCCACGAGAGTCCACTCGTAGCGCACCTTGCACATGAAACCGATCTTGTCGCCGGGCTCGACCCCTGCGGCCACGAACCCCTTCGCGAGGGCGACGACCTGCTCGTGGAACTCGCGCGCCGTGACATCCGACCATCCGCCATCGGCGGTGGGCAGGGAGAAGAGCGCTCCCTCGGGAGTGAGGGCGACGCGATCGACCAGCAGGTCGGACGCGTTGGCGTCGGGGTCGGCGGTCACCACTGCGGGGACGACGAATTCTTTCACGGCAACTCCTTTGGCACCGGTCGGTGGTTGATGCCCCCACTGTACCCGCGAAGACCGAGCGCGACCTGCGCTCGGTAGACTCGTCGCTCGTGCACTCCATCGGAATCGACATCGGCGGGACGAAGATCGCCGGAGCCCTCGTGAGCGACGACGGTCGCATCCTCGACGAGGTGCGTCAGCCGACTCCCGCGGGGGATCCCGCGGCGATCATGGACCTCGTCGTGGCGATGATCGAGAGGCTGCGATCGGGCAACGAGGTCATCGCGGCGGGCGTCGCGGCGGCGGGCTTCATCGACGCCGACCAGTCCACGGTGTACTACGCGCCCAACATCAACTGGCGTCACGAGCCCTTCCGCGATCAACTCCGCGAGCGCGTCGACCTCGACGTCACGATCGACAATGACGCGAACGCCGCGGGGTGGGCAGAGTTCCGCTTCGGTGTCGCCCGCGAGGCCCATCACATGACCATGCTCACGATCGGCACGGGCGTCGGCGGAGCCGTCGTCACCGGGGACCGCCTGCTGCGCGGCGGGTTCGGCACCGCCGGCGAGCTCGGGCATCTGCGCATCGTGCCCGAGGGGCTGCCGTGCGGGTGCGGAGCGCGCGGCTGCATCGAGCAGTACGGCTCCGGCCGTGCGCTGCTGAGGATGGCGAACGAGATCGCCGATGCCGGCGGCATCGGGCTCGGCCTCGCCGCAGCGCGCGAACGAGCGGGCGCTCTCACGGGCGGCGTGCTCGCCGAGCTCATCACCGAGCATGACCCGGGCGCTCTGCATGCCCTGCGGCAGCTCGGCGGCTGGTTGGGCCAGGCCTGCGCGAGCCTGAGCGCGGTGCTCGACCCGGAGCTCTTCGTATTCGGCGGCGGCGTTGCCATCGCTGGCGACCTCCTTCTGGACCCCGTGCGCGAGTCCTACCTCGCCCACCTGCCCGCGCGCGGCTACCACCCCGAGCCGCGCTTCGCCGTGGCGCAGCTCAACAACGACGCGGGCGTCGTGGGGGCCGCCGACCTCGCCCGCATCCACGCCGCCACGAGCTGACCGGCGGGCGGGCTAGGCTTCACAGGGGCGAAAGGAGGATGCGGCGATGTTCTACTGGCTCATGAAGAACCTCGTGGTGGGGCCGATCATCATGACCGCGTTCCGCCCGTGGGTGCGCGGCATCGAGAACGTGCCGAAGGACGGCGCCGTCATCCTGGCGAGCAACCACCTCTCCTTCGTCGACTCCGTCTTCCTGCCCCTCGTTCTCGACCGTCGCGTGGTCTTCCTCGCCAAGAGCGACTACTTCACCGGCAAGGGACTGCGCGGCTGGCTCACCAAGCTCTTCTTCGTCGGCACGGGCCAGCTGCCGATCGACCGTTCGGGCGGCAAAGCCTCCGAGGCGTCGCTTAACACCGGCCTCCGCGTGCTCGCCGACGGTCTCGCCCTCGGCATCTACCCGGAAGGCACGAGAAGCCCGGACGGCATCATGTACCGCGGCCGCACGGGGGTCGCGCGCATGATCCTCGAGTCGGGTGCGCCCGTCGTGCCGGTGGCCATGATCGACACCGAGAAGGTCATGCCGATCGGCACGAAGCTGCCCAAGGTCATGCGCCCGGGAGTCGTCTTCGGCGAACCGCTCGACTTCACGCGCTTCACCGGCCTCGAATCCGACCGCTTCGTGCTGCGCTCGGTCACCGACGAGATCATGTACGAGCTCGGGCGCCTGAGCGGCCAGGAGTACCGCGACGTGTACGCGACGAGCGTGAAGGACAAGCGCCCGGCGAAGGCCCGGTAGGCTGGATGGTCGCGGCCTCTTGCGCCGTGCATCCCGCCCGCGCATCGAAAAGGACTCTCCCGGTGGTCGACCCAGACGAAACCGTCGTGCACGCTGACCCTGACGTGATTCGCGGTCTCGACCACTGGCGCACCCTGCCGATCAAGCAGCAGCCGCAGTGGCCCGACGCCACCGCGGCGGCGGCGGCCTCCGCCGAGCTCGCGACGCTCCCGCCGCTCGTCTTCGCCGGCGAGGTCGACATGCTGCGTGACCGCCTCGCGCGCGCCGCGCGCGGCGACGCTTTCCTGCTGCAGGGCGGCGACTGTGCCGAGACCTTCGCGGGTGCGACGGCCGACCAGATCCGCAACCGCGTCAAGACGATCCTGCAGATGGCGATCGTGCTCACCTACGGCGCCTCGATGCCCGTCATCAAGATGGGCCGCATGGCCGGGCAGTTCGCGAAGCCGCGGTCGAGCGACTCCGAGACGCGCGGCGACGTGACGCTGCCGGCCTACCGCGGCGACATCGTCAACGGCTACGACTTCACGCCCGAGTCGCGCGAGGCCGACCCTCGCCGCATCGTGCAGGGCTACCACACGGCCGCGTCGACCCTCAATCTCATCCGCGCCTTCACGCAGGGTGGCTTCGCCGATCTGCGCATGGTGCACAGCTGGAACAAGGGCTTCGCCGCGAACCCCGCCAACGCGCGGTACGAGGGCCTTGCTCGAGAGATCGATCGTGCCGTGCGCTTCATGGAGGCGGCGGGAGCAGACTTCGACGAGCTCAAGCGCGTCGAGTTCTACTCGAGCCACGAGGGCCTCCTCATGGACTACGAGCGCCCCATGACGCGCATCGACTCCCGCACCGGCACGCCGTACAACACGAGCGCGCACTTCCTGTGGATCGGCGAGCGCACGCGCGAGCTCGACGGCGCGCACGTCGACTTCTTCCGCCGCATCCGCAACCCCATCGGCGTCAAGCTCGGCCCGTCGACGAGCGCCGACGACATGGAGCGGCTCATCGACGTTCTCGATCCCGATCGGGAACCGGGCCGACTCACCTTCATCACGCGCATGGGCGCTGGCAAGATTCGGGATGCCCTGCCGCCGTTGCTCGAGGCGATCTCGAGCATGGACGCCCAGCCGCTCTGGGTCACCGACCCCATGCACGGCAACGGGCTCACGACGCCGACCGGCTACAAGACGCGACGGTTCGACGACGTCGTCGACGAGGTCAAGGGCTTCTTCGAGGCGCACCGAGCGGTCGGCACGCACCCCGGAGGCATCCACGTGGAGCTCACGGGCGATGACGTGACGGAGTGCCTGGGCGGCTCGGAGCACATCGACGAGGCGACGCTCGCGACCCGCTACGAGTCGCTGTGCGATCCGCGCCTCAACCACATGCAGTCCCTCGAGCTCGCCTTCCTCGTGGCGGAGGAGCTCGGCGCCGACTCTTAGCGCCCTCGCAACTAGTACTGCCTGGGCGCTCAGTACTGCGCGGTCACCGTGATCGGCGGCCGCGGGCTGCGGAACACCTGGGTGCCGCCCGCGGGGTCCGTCGACTGCACGGGAGCGAGCGCGGAGCCCCGCAGCCCGGGCGGCACGTTGGTGTCGAGGTTGACCTCGAAGCCTTCCTCGCGCAGCCGATCGACCGCGTCGTTGATGCTGAGGCCGACAACATCGGGCACGGTCACGAGGTCGGGGCCGCGCGAGATGATGAGCGTGACGGTGTCGCCGGGGCGCACCGGTCCCTCGCCGATCGCTTCCACGCGCAGCACGTCGCCCTCCGCGACCTCGTTGTCGAACTCGGGGTCGCCCCCCACGATTCCCTCGAGCCCGCGTGCCGAGAGCGCGTCCTCTGCCGCATCGACCGAGAGTCCGCGCACATCGGGGATCGCGCCCACCGACACGACGAGCTGCACGACCGTGCCGACGAACGACTCGGCTCCGGCTGCGAGCGACTCGCCCTCGTCGTCGAGCAGGGCGACGACCGAGCCGTCGGCGACCTCGCCGTCGAACTGCTCAAGGCTCTCGCCGGACTCGAAGCCGGCGTCCGCGAGCGCGAGCCGGGCATCCGCCTCGGGCTGCCCCAGAATGTCGGGGACCGTTGTCGGCTCGCGGCCCTTCGAGATGACGAGGGTGACGACGGCGTCGCGGTCCACGACCGACCCCTCGTCGGGGTCGGTTCCCGCGACGAGCCCGGCCTCGACCTCGGGGTCGAAGGCCTCCTCGACGGTGTCGGCAACGACGAGGCCCTGCCCGGTGAGCACCTCGCGCGCGGCCTCCTCCCCGAGCCCCCGCACGCTTTCGATCGTGACGGTCGAGCCCGGGCCGGCGCCGAACCACCAGCCGACACCGCCCGCGAGGCCCGCGAGAGCGAGCACGACGGCGAAGAGCAGCCACCCGCGGCGCCGCCCCTTCGAGCCGCGCGCGGCGAGAGCGGCGGCGCTCGTGATGGGGCGGGTCGCCGGGGAGGGAACGCCGCCGATGACCTGCGTCTCGCTGTCGTCTCCCGTCGGGGCAGCGGGGGCGGTGGGAATCGGCGAGGTCAGCAGCATGGTCTTCTGGGCGCCCGTGGCGGAGAGAGCGGTCTGCAGCTCGCGCCCGGTCTCGGTGACCTGCTCGAGGAGGGCGCGGGCGTCGGTGGGGCGATCGTCGGGATTGCGGGCGGTGGCCCACAGCACGAGCTCGTCCCACTCCGCCGGCACGTCAGGGTTGAGCGTGCTCGGGGCCGGTACCGAGTCGTTCGCGTGCTGGTAGGCGATCTGCATGGGCTGCTCGCCCTTGAACGGCTGCTCTCCCGTGAGCATCTCGAACATCATGATGCCGACCGCGTAGATGTCGCTGCGCGTATCGGCGATGCCGCGCATGACGAGCTCGGGGGAGAGGTAGGCGATCGTGCCCAGTAGGGCTTGCCCCGTCGCCGTGTTCGCGGTGGCGGCGCGCGCGAGACCGAAGTCGCCGATCTTGATGCGGCCGTCATCGGCGAGCAGCACGTTCTCGGGCTTGAGGTCGCGGTGCACGATGCCCGCCTTGTGCGCCGCGGCGAGACCGCCGAGCACCGACTCGGTGATGTCCATCGTCTGGGCCGGCGTCAGCGCGCCGTACTCCTTGAGGAGGTCGCGCAGCGTGATGCCGGGCAGGTACTCCATGACGAGGTAGGCCGACTCGGTGTCCTGACCCTGATCGAAGACGTTGACGACGTTGGGGTGCGCGAGCCGAGCGGCCGAGCGCGCCTCCTGGATGAAGCGCTCCTTGAACTGACTGTCGTCGGCGAGGTGGCCGTGCATGATCTTGACGGCCACGAGGCGCTCGAGCCGTTCATCCGTCGCGAGATAGACGGTCGCCATGCCCCCGCGGGCGATGCGCGAGCGCACGCGGTACCGACCGTCGATCAGACGCCCGATGAGGGGGTCGGTCGAGGAGGCAGTCACCGCGCCAGTGTAGGTCGGTCAGGCGGTCGAGCAGGGGAGGCGCACGGCGCTTCGGCGGCGCGGGCTCACGTGAGTTCGTAGAGCCACGCCCACGCGCTCGCCTCCCACTTGGCGTAGTGGTTCGGGTACGCGGAGATCTGCACGGCCTGAGCGGCCTGCGTGAGCGTCATGCCCTGCCAGCCGGGGATGTCGAGCAAGCCGCGCGTGTACCCGCTGCGCCCCACGTAGAAGAGGCGAGCGGCGTGGCTCGGAATCTGCAGGTCGGCCGCGGTTCCCCACCCCGAGCTCGGCCGCTGCTGGAAGAGGCCGACCGAGTCGCGGTCGCCCCACGAGAGGTTGCGCAGGGTCGACTCCTGCATCGCGGTGGCGAGAGCGATGACGATGCCGTAGTCGGGCACACCGAGCTGACGCCCGACCTGGATGATCGTCAGTGCGTGGCCGCGCATCTCGCTCGTGAGCGGGGTGATGCTTCCGCCACCGCTCGGGGGGCCGCTCGGCGCGGTGCCTCCGGGGGTCGGTGCGGCGGGGCGCGGCGGGGCCGCGGGCAGAACGGGACGCTCGGCGATCTCGAGGGTCGAGACATCGGGAGCGGCGGCGAGAGTGGCGACGCTCTCGGCGGCCGTGCTCGACTCCACCGAGGCGAGAGTGAGCTCCGGAACAGCCTCGCCCTCCTCCTGGGCGAGGGCGAGCTGCGGCTCGGCGTCCCGCGGGCTGTGGCCGGGGATGACGATCTTCTGGCCGGGGTAGATGATGCTCGCGGGGTTCAGCCCGTTGCGCTCGAGGATCGATCGCACGGAGATGCCGAAGCGCTGCGCGACGCTCGACAGCGTGTCGCCGCGCGCGATGGCATACAGCCCGCCGTCGGCGAGCACCGCCGGGCGACCGGCGCGCTTGACGCCGTCAGCGCCGAGCGAGAGCACCTGGCCCGGGAAGATCGTGGACTTCCAGCTCAACCCGTTGCGGGCGAGCACCACCGCGGTCGGCAGCCCGAAGCGCGCTGCGACATCGCTCACCGTGTCTCCCGTCTGCACGAGATAGCTCGCGGGAGCCGCCGAGTTGGCCACCGCATCGAGGCTCTGGGCGCCGGGCGTAATGGCGGCGCCCCACTGGGAGAGCATCGCCCGCAGGCCTCCGGGGGCGGGACTCTGGCCAGGCTGCGGCGGAGAGGGCTTGCGAGCCGGGGCCGCGTCGACGGGGCCCGCGACGCCGAGCCCCAGGGCGATCGCCCCGGTGAGGACGAGGGGCACCGTGCTCGAGAGGGCGGTGCGCGTGCGAAGGCCGGTGGGCCGCGGCGCGCTCGTCGCCGCGGCGGGGTGACGGGGTGCGAGGCCGGCGAAGACGATGTGCGCGCGATCGGCAGGAGCGCCGTGGGCGTCTGCGTCGCGCCGCCCGCCAGCAGCGAGGTGCGTGTCGGTCATGTGGCACTGGCCTCTCTCACCCGTGTCGCCCCCGAGGGAGCACGGAGGATCCCCCGATCCGTCCGCAGCCCAGGCTACTACCCGTAGTGGCCAATGTGAAGGATGTGACGAATGTGATCAGGGGATCCGGGTCGCGCGGGGGCGCGATCCGCTCGAGCGCGTGGCACTCTAGTAACCGTGGATGCAGACTCTTCGACCTGGTTGACGATCCCCGATCTCGTCGAGATGCTCGGGCTGAGCCCCGGCAAGGTTCACCGCCTCATCGAGGATCGACAGCTTCTCGCGGTGCGCCGCGACGGAGTGCTCGTCGTCCCGGCATCGTTCCTCCTCGACGGCGAGCCCCTTCGCGAGCTTCGCGGCACGCTCGTGCTGCTGGCTGACAGCGGCTTCAGCGACGACGAGGCGATGCGCTGGATGCTCGAGCCGGAGGATGCCCTCGGTGCAGCGCCGATCGACGCGCTGCGCGCCGGCCGCAAGGCCGAGGTGAGGCGCGTGGCGCAGGCACTCGCCTTCTGAGCTCCCTGCCGCGCTGACGCGCGGCGTGCCTAGTGCGAGCGGCGCGTCACGAGATCGGAGAGACCGATGAGCTCGGCGTGGGCTGAGCGACTGATGGTCGCCGACTCGAGCGCCGCGAGCGCCTCGGTAACCGACCGCGCGATGATCGACTCGACCGTCTCGACGGCGCCGCTATCCCGAATCGTCGCCTGCAGCGTGCGGATCTGGTGCTCGGTGAGCTCCGGGTCGCCGAGCAGCTCGTCGATGAGCCGTACCGCGCTGCCGGGCAGCGCGTCGCGCGCCAGGGCGATGAGAACCGTGCGCTTGCCCTCTCGCAGGTCGTCGCCGGCGGGCTTGCCGGTGACCTCGGGGTCGCCGAACACTCCGAGAAGGTCGTCGCGCAACTGGAACGCGACGCCGAGCGGCAGCCCGAAGGCGCGCAGGGCCGTCACCTGGTCGAGAGTCCCGCCCGCCATGAGCGCCCCGAGTGCGAGGGGAGCCTCGATCGAGTACTTGGCCGACTTGTAGACGAGCACGCGATGCGCGCGCGGGAGCATGTCGGCATCCTCCGCGTCCCGCCACGCCACCTCCTCGAGGATGTCGAGGTACTGGCCGACCGTGACTTCGGTGCGCATCGTCTGGAACTCGGCCCGCGCTGCCCGCGCCGCGTCCTGGTCGTCGAGTCGCGCGAGCCCCGAGTCGAGCAGTTCATCGCTCCACCCCAGTAGGAGGTCGCCGAGAAGGAGTGCCGACGACGTGCCGTACCCGCTCGCGCTGCCCACCCAGTGGCGGCGAGCATGCTCGGCCTCGAATCGTCGGTGTGCGGAGGGCATTCCCCGGCGGGTGTCGGAGCTGTCCATGATGTCGTCGTGCACGAGCGCGGCGGCGTGGAACAGCTCGAGTCCCGCAGCCGCGTCGACGACGCTCGAGAGGTCGGGATGCTCGTCGAGCTCGGCGAGCAGGTCGTCCGGCCGCACGGTGCCCGCGACGGCGTGCCAGCCCCAGTAGCAGAACAGCGCTCGGAAGCGTTTGCCTCCGCTCAGCAGATCTCGACTCGCGTCGGTGAAGCGCTCGAGGTCCTCCGCGATGGTGCCGAGGTGCGTCGCGCGCTCGTCGAGGAACTGCTCGAGCCGGTCGCGGACGACGTCGACTAACCGCAATCTCTCAGGCACCTGCCTAGCCTATCCAGGAGCGCGACCGTAGAATGTGCGCGGACGGGGATCTCCGTACCGACGAGTCGCCACTAAGGGGTCATCATGCCGCTGTCAGAACAGGAACAGCGCCTTCTCGATGAGATGGAGCGCAACCTCTATCAGAACGACGCTGATTTCGTCGCGACCGTCGCGGGTCGACGCGGCAAGCCCAACTACACGCTCGTCGTGGTCGGCGCTCTCCTGGCCATCGCGGGCGTCGCTGCGCTCGTCGCCGGGGTCATCACGCAGCTGGCCGTGATCGGCGTCGTCGGGTTCGGCCTCATGCTCGCGGGCGTTCTCATCGTGCTCTCGCCGGGGCGTCGTGACGCCGCCGAGGTGCCGAGCAGCCCCGCTGCGGGCGGACCAGCGCGCCCGAGCGCTGCCCGTTCCTCGTGGACCGAGCGCATGAACGAGCGCTGGGATCGTCGTCAGGAAGGCCGCGAGGGCTAGGGCCCCCGCCTCCCCACTTTCCTCCCCGCCATCCACCACCGCTGAAACCGGGCGACACCCGCCCGCTCGAGACCGGCCTTCGGGCCGGTCTTTCGTTGTGCCCAGACCGGCCTTCGGGCCGGTCTTTTTTTGTGCCCAGACCGGCCTTCGAGCCGGTCCTTCGTGTGCAGGCCGGCCTTCGGGCCGGTCTTTTTGTGCGTTCGGACTCCGGGAGGCCCGCACAGCACGTCTGCGACCCCACGTTCCTCCACCGGCCTCCACCTCGTGAAGGCCAGGCAATTACTGGTGACAGCGTGACGGAGATCGTCTATTCTGGGCCAGTTCCTTTACTTGGTGGGGAAAAGTGGAGTAAAGTGGAGTAAACCTGATCTCGGGCCGGAGATGAGAGGGGGACCAGGCGATGTTTCTCGGCACGCACACCCCCAAACTCGACGACAAGGGGCGGGTCATCCTCCCGGCGAAGTTCCGTGAGGATCTCGCCGACGGCGTGGTGCTGACGCGCGGTCAGGAGCGTTGTCTCTACGTCTTCAGCCGGGCCACCTTCGGTGATGTCCTCGAGAAGCTGCGCACCGCATCCCTCACGAGCAAGACGGCGCGCGAGTACCAGCGCTTCTTCCTCTCCGGCGTGAGCGAGGAGGAGCCGGACAAGCAGGGCCGGGTGACCGTGCCCGCGGTGCTGCGCCAGTACGCGGGCCTGGACCGCGAGCTCACGGTCATCGGCTCCGGCGACCGGGCCGAGATCTGGTCGACCCCCGCCTGGAACAGCTACTACGCCGAGAAGGAAGACGCCTTCGCCAACACCGACGAGGAGGTGATCCCCGGACTCTTCTGATCGCGTGGCTCGGACTCCCAGCCGTGAGAGGCCCTGGCGCACCTTCCCCGGTGCCAGGTCGCACGGATGGGGATCCGGGCCCCGCGCCAGACCGGTAGCACCATGACCGCATCTTCTTCGCACACTCCGGTTCTGCTCGAGCGCAGCCTCGCCCTCCTCGAGCCGGCCCTCGCCCTCGAGGGCGCGGTTCTGGTCGACGCGACACTCGGCCTCGGTGGGCACGCCGAGGCCGCCTTGGAGCGGAACCCCGCACTCACCCTCGTCGGGCTCGACCGCGACACTGCCGCGCTCGACGCGTCCGCCCAGCGGCTCGAGCGCTTCGGCGACCGGGTGCACCTGGTGCACACCGTCTATTCGGGGCTTCGCTCGGCCCTCGACGCGCTCGGCATCGAGCGCGCGACCGCCGTGCTCTTCGACCTGGGGGTCAGTTCGATGCAGCTCGACGAGGCTGACCGCGGCTTCGCATATTCGCAGGATGCCCCGCTCGACATGCGCATGGATCGCACCACCGGCATCACTGCGGAAGCCGTGCTCGCCGACTATACGGAGGCGGAGCTGCGGCGCATCTTCTATGCATACGGCGAAGAGAAGCTCGCACCGCGGTACGCCCGTCGCATCGTGGAATCCCGCGCCGAGCGGCCGCTCACGCGCTCCTCGGAGCTCGTCCGGCTCATCATCGACGCGACTCCGCGTGCCGTGCAGCGCTCCGGTCATCCCGCGAAGCGCGTCTTCCAGGCACTCCGCATCGAGGTCAATGGCGAGCTCGCCGCGCTCGAGGCCGCTCTGCCCGCGGCGCTCGACGCGCTCGCGGTCGGCGGCCGCATCGTGGTTCTGGCGTACCAGTCGCTCGAAGACCGCATCGTCAAGCGCGAGCTGGCTGCGCGCACGCGCTCGACAGCGCCGGAGGGACTTCCCGTCGAGCTGCCCGAGCACCGACCCGAGTTCCGGCTGCTCGTCCGCGGAGCCGAGCTCGCCGACGAGGCTGAGCGCGCGAGCAACTCCCGCTCGATCCCCGTGCGGCTGCGCGCGGCCGAGCGCGTGAGGGAGGCGGCATGAGCGCGGCACCGGCCTTCGCCCCGTCGACCGGTGGGCGGGTCGTACGGAGCGCTCCCAGCCGCACCTCGCCCACGCTCGCCCCGGTCATCGCGCCGCGCGAGGGGCGGCGGCGTCGCCCTCGCGTCGTCTACGCGGCGGTGGCGGTGATCGGGGTCTTCGCGATCCTCGTCACCCAGTTGCTCTTGAGCATCACCCTCTCCGAGGGCGCCTACCGCATCTCGGCGCTCAAGACGCAGGCCGCAGAACTCGATCGAGACGCTCAGGTGCTCGTCGAGTCGCTCGACGCGCTGCGCTCGCCCCAGTACCTGGCGGCCAATGCAGAGTCGCTCGGCATGGTCTCCAATGCGAGCCCCGCGTACCTGCGGCTCGCCGACGCGACAGTTCTGGGCGCGCCCGTCGCCGCCGGCGCGGGTGCGGGGGTTCTCGACGGCCGCGACACCCTGATCGGCAACGTGCTGCTGGCCGAGATGGAGCTTGCGACCCCGGTAGCGGACGGGGGTGCGTCGGGCGTGGCGCCGACGCCGCCGGTGCCGGGGTCGTTAGCCTCCGAATCAGCGCAACCGGGTCTCGCAGGGTCGCTACCCTCGCCGGTCACGCGCTGATGCGGACCGCGCGACGGGGGAGGAAGCGCACATGAGAGAGCAGCGCAGAACGCGGCGGCGATTGGCAGCGACCATCCTGGTCGTCGTCGCGATCGTCGCGGCCTTCGGCGTCCGCCTCGTCGACATCCAGGTCGTCCGCGCCGAGCAGCTCGCCCAGGAGTCCGAGGCCCGTCGCTCGATTCCGGTGGCGCTCCACGGGGCTCGCGGCGACATCGTCGATCGTCGGGGCGCCGTGCTCGCCGACTCGGTGTTCCGCTATGACATCACGGTCTCTCCGCGCTTCGTGAAGGACTACGACACGCTCGACGAGGAGACCGGGGAGCTCACGACGCGCACGGTCTGGGAAGCGCTCACGGGCATCGCAGCGATCACGGGTGAGGACCCCGCCGCGATGCTCGCTCTCATCGAGGGCGAGCTCGCCGAGGACCCCGACGATGATCACGCCTACCTCGTGCGCGGTGTCGAGACGGACGTCTTTCAGGCTGTGCGCGATCTCGGCGTGCCCTGGGTCTACTCCGAACGGGTTCCGAGCCGCACCTACCCGAACGGCCAGGTCGCGGGCAATCTGGTCGGCTTCATGGGCACGGATGGCCCGCTCGCCGGCGTGGAGCTCGGCCTCGATGAGTGCCTCGCGTCGAGCCCCGGCTCGTCGACGTACGAGCGCGGAGCCGATGGCGTTCAGCTGCCCGGCACGACGATCGTGCAGGAGGAGGCCGTCAACGGGGGCACGCTGCACCTCACGATCGACGCCGACGTGCAGTGGTTCGCGCAGCAGGCGATCGCCGAGGAGGGTGCGAGGATCGGTGCCGACTGGGCGACGGCGATGGTCGTGAGCGTCGACGACGGCCACGTCATCGCTGCCGCCGAGTGGCCCTCGGTCGACCCCAACGACGTCGACGGCAGCGAGTCAGACGACCGCGGGTCGCGCATCTTCGCAGCACCCTACGAACCGGGCTCCACGATCAAGACGCTGAGCTTCGCCGCGATGTTCGACGCGGGAGTGACCACGCCGTCCGACCAGGTCATCGCCCCGCGCTCCTACCCGACGATCGGTTCCTATCGCATCGGCGATGCCTGGGACCACGGCGATCTGCGCCTCACCTCTGCCGGTGTGCTCATGAACTCCTCGAACACCGGAACGGCGGTGCTGAGTGAGCGGCTCTCCCTGCAGCAGCGCCACGACTACCTGACGCGGTTCGGTCTGGGTGAGAGCACCGGGGTGGGCTTCCTCGGGGAGGCCGGCGGAAACGTGCGGGACCCGGACAGCATCGACGGACACAGTGCCGTGACCCAGATGTTCGGTCAGGGCATGACCGCCACGAGCGCTCAGGTCGCGAGTGCCTATCAGGCCATCGCGAACGGCGGCGTGCACACGCCGCTCACGCTCGTCACGGGCTGCGACCACGCCGACGGCTCGACGACCCACGTCGCCGCCTCCGAGCCGACGAGGGTGGTCTCCGAGAGTGCGGCACGGGCGACGGTCGGCATTCTCGAGGAGGTCGTGACGGAGGGCTGGTTGCGCCCGATTCTGGAGATTCCCGGGTACCGCGTCGCGGCCAAGACGGGCACGGCGGAGGTGGCGGACGCCAGTGGCTACGGAGACGAGCGCATCGTCTCGGTCGCCGGCATGGCGCCCGCCGATGACCCGCAGTTCGTCGTCGTCGTCACCTACGTGCGCCCCGATACGATGAAGACGTCCGCAGCGGCGGCACCGACGTTCCGCACGATCATGACGCAGGTGCTCAAGACCTATCGGGTGCCGCCGTCGACGCAGCAGGCGACCGCCTATCCTCTGACCTGGTAGCCGCCACTCACGAAACGAGGTTCCGTTGTCCGGTCGTACGCCACCCGTTCTGCGGCCGGAGCACCCCCCCGTGCGCGAGCTCGCCGAGCTCGCCGCACACTTCGGTCTCGAGAGCCGTGGTGATCTCACCGGGGTCACGCTCACGGGCATCACTCTGAGCACGACCGATCTGCTCCCCGGCGACGTCTATGTCGGTGTGCGGGGCGTCCACGCCCACGGGGCGTCCTACGCCGCAGATGCGCGCGCCGGTGGCGCGGTCGCACTCGTGACAGATGCCGCGGGAGTCGAGCTCGCCGCGGATTCCGGCCTCCCCATTCTCATCGTCGACAGCCCCCGAGGAAGCCTCGGCGCCCTCGCCTCATGGGTGTACCGCACCTCCGAGTTCGAGGGTCAGCTGTTCGGCGTGACCGGCACGAACGGCAAGACCTCGTCGGTCTACCTGCTCGAGGCAGTGCTGCGCCAGCTCGACGTCGTCACGGGCCTGAGCTCGACCGCCGAGAGACACATCGCCGGTCTCACCGTCGTCAGTCGACTGACCACGCCCGAGGCGACCGAGTTCCACGCCCTCCTCGCGCGCATGCGCGAGGCGGGGGTGGGCGCCGTGGCCGTCGAGGTCAGCGCGCAGGCGCTCAGCCGCCACCGCGTAGACGGCGTGCTCTTCGACGTCGTGGGTTTCACGAACCTCAGCCACGATCATCTCGACGACTACGCCGACATGGAGGAGTACTTCGCGGCGAAACTCCCGCTCTTCACGGCCGAGCGGGGTCGACGCGGGGTCGTCTCACTCGACTCCGACTACGGCACCCGCGTGGTCGAGGCCGCCGACATCCCGACCACGACGATCACGTCACGCTCCGAGATCGATGCGGACTGGCACGTCGACGTGACTGAGGAGAACGCCGCGTACACCGGCTTCCGCCTTCGGCACGCTGACGGCCGGGCCCTCGAGACGCGCATCCCCCTCATCGGCGGTCACATGGCCGCCAATGCCGGCCTCGTTCTCGTCATGCTCGTCGAAGCCGGTTACGGGTTCGACGACATCCAGAGAGCCGTCGCCGACCGGGGGATCGACGCCTACCTGCCGGGGCGCACCGAGCGCGTCTCCGGCGATCGCGGCCCGAGCGTCTACGTCGACTTCGGGCACAGCGCCGATGCTTTCGAGAACACCCTCGCGGCGGTGCGTCGTTTCACGACGGGGCGCACGATCATGGTGTTCGGCGCGGATGGCGATCGTGACGCGACGAAGCGCCACGAGATGGCACGGGTGGCGGCCGAGGGGTGCGACGTCCTCGTCATCACCGACCACCACCCGCGGTTCGAAGACCCGGAGTCGATCCGCCGCACGCTGCTCGAGGGCGCGAGAACCGCGAGCAACCGTCCCGAGATCCACGAGGTCAGCCCGCCCGAGCGGGCCATTCGTCACGCGGTGGGCCTCGCGCAGGAGGGCGACTCCATCCTGTGGGCCGGTCCCGGGCACCAGGACTACCGGGAGATTCGCGGGGTGCGCACCGAGTACTCGGCGCGCGATGAGGCGCGAGCCGCTCTGCGCGAGGCGGGCTGGTAGGCGGTGGACACGGTCATCATCGTCGACGACGTGCAGCACCGCCGCGAGGGCGCGGTCATCCAGGTAAGGAGTGCGCACGAGCGCGCGGAGCTCCCGATCGACGCCATCGGGGATGCTGCCGTTGAGGCGGCACTCGCGCGCCTTCGCGGCGAGCTGGAGGCGGGGGAGCCCTGGTCGACGGCCCTCGCTCGCGCCGCGGAGCAGGGCGAGGTGCCCGGCCGATGCGAGCGGCGCAGCACGTCGAGCGGCGCCCTGCTCCTCGACGACACGGGCGCATCGACCCCGCTCGAGGTGCGTCGCTCTCTCTCCGTCCTCGCCGAGCTGACCCGAGACTCCGGGCGCTCGATCGCCGTCATGGGAGAGCTGGACTCGACGGAGCGAGAGTGGTTCGACGACCATGACGCACTCGGCCGCATCATCGTGCGCCTCGACATCAGCCAGCTCATCGTCGTCGGCCACGGGGCCCGTCACGTGCACAATGCGGCGGGGCTGGAAGGTTCGTGGAACGGAGAGTCGATGCTCGTCGACTCGGCCGACGAGGCATACGATGTGCTGCGTACTCGGGTCGACCAAGAGGATGTGATGCTCGTGACGGGAGCCTCCCGTACCCCGCTCGCATCCCTCGTGGACCGTCTGATGGGCGGTACCGCATGATCGCTCTGCTTCTGGCCGGAGCATTCTCGCTCGGGTTCACGCTCTTCATGACGCCGTTGTTCATCCGCTTGTTCAACAGGCTCGAATGGGGCCAGTTCATCCGCGACGACGGCCCGCAATCCCACCACACGAAGCGCGGCACCCCGACGATGGGCGGCATCGTCGTGATCCTCGGCGCCGTGCTGGGCTACTTCGTCGGGCACCTGCTCAGCGGCGAGAGAGTGACGCTCAGCGCGCTTCTCGTCCTGTTCCTCATGGTCGGGCTCGGGCTCGTCGGCTTCCTCGACGACTTCACCAAGACGCGCAAGCAGCGCAGCCTCGGTCTGGGCGGGTGGGCGAAGATCGCCGGGCAGGTCGTCGTCGCGAGCATCTTCGCCGTGCTCGCCCTCTCCTTCCCGAACGCCGACGGTCAGACGCCGGCATCGACCATGATCTCCGCAGTGCGCGACATCGAGTGGCTCGACTTCGCGATCTTCGGGTCGGTCGCAGCGGTCATCCTGTTCGCGATCTGGGTCAACCTCATCGTCGTGAGCACGTCCAACGCCGTCAACGTCGCGGACGGACTGGACGGGCTCGCCACGGGGGCGTCGATACTCTCGATCGCCGCCTACATCTTCATCGCCTTCTGGCAGTTCAACCAGTCGTGCTTCAACGGCCCCGACCCCTCTGTCGCCGCGCGCTGCTACGAGGTGCGCGACTCGCTCGACCTCGCGATCGTGGCCGCCTCCATCGCCGCGAGCCTCATCGGGTTCCTGTGGTGGAACACCTCGCCCGCGCACATCTTCATGGGCGACACGGGCTCGCTCGCGCTCGGCGGCGCCATCGCGGCTCTCGCGATCCTCACGCGCACCGAGCTGCTCCTCATCCTCATCGGCGGCCTCTTCCTCATCGTCACCGGCTCCGTCATCGTGCAGCGCGTCTACTTCAAGCTCACGGGCGGCAAGCGCATCTTCCTCATGAGCCCCCTCCACCATCACTTCGAACTCAAAGGCTGGGCCGAGGTCACCGTCGTCGTGCGCTTCTGGCTCATCGGCGGGCTGTTCGTGGCGGTCGGAGTGGGGCTCTTCTACCTCGAGTGGGTAAGCCAGTAGTGGGCGCCCGGGTCTCCGCGCTCACCAGCTGGCACGACGACTGGAGCGGAGTGCGCGTCGTGGTGCTCGGTCTGGGGGTGTCGGGCTTCGCCGCCGCCGACACGCTCGCCGAACTCGGTTGCGCCGTCACCGTCCTCTGCCGCGACGCTGACGAGGAGCGGGCGCGCATTCTGCCCGTCATCGGGGTCGAGCTCGTCGTGGAGGCCGATGAGCCTGCCGCGCGCGAGGCGCTGCTCGCTCGCGAGCCCGAGCTCGTGATCGTCTCGCCGGGCTTCGCCCCCGAGCATCCCCTCGTTCTTGCCGCCCAGGAGAGCGGAGCGGAGCTGTGGGGCGATGTCGAGCTCGCCTGGCGCGTGCGCGACAAGGTGCGCGCGGCCGAATGGATCACCATCACCGGCACCAACGGCAAGACCACCACCACGCAGCTCACCGCGACGATGCTGCTCGCCGCCGGCACGCGCGTCGCGCCGTGCGGCAACATCGGCACTCCCGTTCTGGACGCGGTGCGCGACCCCGCCGGATTCGACGTCCTCGTCGTCGAGCTCTCGAGCTTCCAGCTGCACGCGCTGCCGACGACCGGACCCGGCGCCCTGCGGCCGCTCGCGAGTGCGTGCCTCAACCTCGCCGACGACCACCTGGACTGGCACGGCGGCCCCGCCGCGTACGCGGCCGCGAAGGCGAAGGTCTATGCGAACACGCGCGTCGCATGCGTCTACAACCTCGCGGACGCCGCCACACGGCGCATGGTCGAGGAGGCCGACGTCGTCGAGGGATGCCGGGCGATCGGCTTCGGAGCCGATACTCCGGGGCCGAGCGATGTCGGCGTCGTCGACGACGTGCTCGTCGACCGGGCTTTTCTCGAGGAGCGCGCGACGACCGCGCTCGAGCTCGCCACGCTCGCCGACCTGCGAGAAGCAGGGCTCGCGACGCCGCACGGGCTCGCGAACGCTCTCGCCGCCGCCGCGCTGGCGCGTTCGGCAGGCGCACCTCCCGCCGCCGTGCGCGACGGGCTGCGCGCCTTCCGCGTCGACGCGCACCGCACCGAGCGTGTGGCGGAGGCCGACGAGGTGCTGTGGATCGACGACTCGAAAGCGACCAACGCCCACGCGGCCTCCGCCTCGCTCAGCGCCTACCGTTCCGTGGTCTGGATCGTGGGCGGGCTGCTCAAGGGCGTCGACCTCACCCCGCTGGTGCTGCAGCATCGCGAACGACTGCGGGCGGTCATCCTCATCGGAATCGAACGGGATGCGCTGCGCGAGGCGTTTGCGCGACACGCGCCCGCACTGCCGCTGTTCGAGGTCGAAGAGCACGACACTGAGCGGGTGATGCCCGCAGCGGTCAGGCTCGCGGCGTCGGTGGCTCAGGCCGGCGACACCGTGCTCCTCGCACCCGCCGCGGCGTCCATGGACCAGTTCGACGACTACGCCGATCGCGGCCGGCGCTTCGCCACCGCCGTGACGGCCCTCGGCTCCTGAGCGAGCCGACCGCAGTACTGCAGGAGGGGGTGGGCGCGTGACGACAGTGCGACCACCGGGCTCGGGGCGCGACACCGAGCCCGAGGCCCACCGCAGCCCCGCGCGGGCGATCGTCTCGGTGCGCACCCTGTTCGGGTCCGACAGCTCCGACTACATGATCGTGCTCGGCACGACCGTCTTCCTCGTGCTGTTCGGCCTCGTGATGGTGCTCTCGTCCTCCTCGATCGTGTCCTCGCAGAGCAACGACGGCGACTTCTTCGCGATCTTCCTGCGGCAGGGCCTCTACGCCCTCGTGGCGATACCGATCATGCTCTCGATCGCTCGACTGCCCGCGCGATTCTGGCGTCGCTGGGCGCGCGTCGCCGTCATGCTCGGCCTCGGCCTGCAGCTGCTCGTCTTCACAGGACTCGGGTACGACTACGGCGGCAACCAGAACTGGATCTCGATCGGCGGATTCACGGCGCAGCCCTCCGAGTTCCTCAAGCTCGCTCTCATCGTCTGGCTCGGAACCGTGCTCGCCGACCGCGCGGATGCCTTCACCGATTGGACAAGCCTCGTCGTGCCGGCCGTGCCCGTCTCGCTCGTCGCGATCGGCATGGTGCTGCTCGGCCAAGACCTCGGTACGGCATCCATCATGATCGCGATCGTGCTGGGCGCCCTGTTCTATGCGGGAGCTCCACTGCGCCGGCTCGCGGCGATGGCGGGAGTCGTCGCCGTCGGCGGCGTGCTCTTCGCGCTGTCGAGCTCGTCGCGGTCGAGCCGCATCGACGTGTGGCTCAACGGCTGCCGCCCGGAGGACTACGAAGGGTCGTGCTGGCAGGTCGTGCACGGCACCTGGGCGCTCGGCTCAGGAGGGGTGTTCGGCGTGGGGCTCGGCAACTCGGCGGCGAAGTGGTCGTGGTTGCCGCACGCGGAGAGCGACTTCATCTTCGCTGTCATCGGCGAGGAGCTCGGTATGGTCGGCGCCTCGGTCGTGCTCCTGCTCTTCGTCGTGCTCGCAATCGGGCTCGTGCGGCTTATTCGCTCTCACCGAGACCCGTTCTCGCGCATCGTCACCGGCGGGGTTCTCATCTGGATCGTCGGGCAGGCCTTCGTGAACGTCGCGGTCGTTCTCGGCCTCCTCCCCGTGCTCGGTGTGCCCCTTCCCCTGATCTCGGTGGGCGGGTCCGCGCTCATCGCCTCGTTGCTGGCGATCGGCGTCGTGCTGTCGCTCGCGCGCTCGGCGGAGGCCCGCGAGGCGAGGACGGAATGACGACGGCCCTTCTCGCCGGCGGTGGCACCGCCGGTCATGTGAACCCCCTGCTCGCTCTCGCCGACCACTGGCGGCAGGAGGAGCCCGATGCCGAGCTGCTCGTGCTCGGAACGGCCGAGGGCCTCGAGGCACGACTCGTGCCCGCGCGCGGGTACGAGCTCATCACCATTCCGCGCGTGCCGCTGCCTCGCCGGCTCGGAAGGGCCGCACTGCGGTTTCCTGCACGGTTTCGGGAGGCCGTGCGCATCACCCGAGCAGCACTGCGTGAGCGGCACGTCGACGTCGTCGTGGGTTTCGGAGGATACGCCGCCGCTCCCGCGTACTGGGCAGCGCGTCGTGAGCGCCTACCGTTCGTCGTGCACGAGGCGAACAGTCGACCGGGCTTCGCCAACCGCCTGGGCCGCCTTCTCGGCGGCGCCGTCGGCGTGACCTTCGCCGGCACACCGCTGCGCGGCTCGCGGGTCGTGGGCATGCCCCTGCGGCGCGAGGTCGTCGAGCTCGATCGTCGCGCGGCGCGGGCGGAGGCGGCCGTCCACTTCGGGCTCCGACCCGATCGCCCGACGCTGCTCGTGACGGGGGGATCGACGGGCGCGCGTCGACTCAACGAGACGATGGCCGCGTCGACGCCGCGCGTCCTCGGCGCGGGCTGGCAGGTGCTGCACATCACGGGGGAGGGCCGGGGTGACGGGGCTGAGGCGCTTCCGGGGCTCGTCGTCCAGACCTACTGCGATCGTATGGATCTCGCGTTCGCGGTCGCCGATCTCGCAGTGTGCCGCGCCGGTGCTGCGACGGTCTCGGAGCTCGCCGCGGTCGGATTGCCGTCCGTGCTCGTGCCGTACCCGGTCGGCAATGGCGAGCAGGAGCTCAACGCGCGCGAACTGGTGAGTGCCGCAGGTGCCCGTCTCGTCAAGGACGCCGAGTTCACGCCTGAGTGGGTCGCCCGAGAGCTCGTGCCGCTCCTGGAGCGGAGGGATGTCATCGCCGCGATGGCCGCGGCCGCGAGCGGCGTCGGCCGCCGCGATGGAGCCGGTGAGCTGCTGCGCCTCGTGCGCGAGACCCTGTCGACTCACCCGGCGTAGGGTGATGACCGATGATCAAGCCTGACCTGTCTCAGCCGTTGCCCGATACTCTCGGCCGCCTTCACTTCGTGGGCATCGGGGGCTCCGGCATGAGCGGTATCGCCCGCATGTTCCACGACCGCGGGCACGCGGTCACGGGGTCCGACCGCGCGGAGTCCGCGGCGGTCGACTCCCTCCGGGGGCGCGGCATCCCGGTCGCGATCGGCCACGACGCACGACACGTCGGCGATGCGGAGGCCCTCGTGGTGACGGGAGCCCTGTGGCTCGACAACCCTGAGTATCAGGAGGCCCTGCGGAGGGGTATCCCCGTGCTGCATCGCGCTCAGGCACTCGCCTGGCTCGCGCGGGGTCAGCGCCTTGTCTCGGTCGCGGGAGCGCACGGCAAGTCGACGTCGACCGCCATGCTCGTCACCGCCCTGCGTCGGCTCGGCGCCGACCCGAGCTTCGTCAACGGCGCTGTCATCCACGACGCGGGCACGAGCGCGGCGTGGGGTCGGGGAGAGCTCTTCGTGGTCGAGGTCGACGAGTCCGACGGCTCGTTCCTGCTGTTCGAGACGGCCATCGGTCTCATCACCAACATCGACACCGACCACCTCGACCACTACGGCAGCGAGGCCGCGATCGAGGACGCGTTCGTGAGCTTCGCGCGCGCTTGCTCGGAGAGCGTCGTGCTCTCCGCCGACGACGACGGCACCCAACGTGTGGCCGCATCGCTTCCGACGGCCGCGATCACGACGTTCGGCGAGAGCGATGCCGCGCGCGTTCGACTCGTGTCGATCAGCGAGGAGGGGCCTGTGAGCTTCGTCCTCAGCATCGACGGGGTCGAACTCGAGGGTTCGCTCGCGGTCCCGGGCCGCCACAATGCGCTCAACGCCGCGGGAGTCGTGGCCGTGCTCGTCGGCCTCGGTCATGAGGCCCGGGCCGCGGTGGCCGCGCTCGAGGGATTCGCCGGAACGCAGCGGCGGTTCGAGTCCCACGGCGACGCCGCTGGCGTGCGCTTGTACGACGACTACGCCCACCACCCGACCGAGGTGGTCGCCGCCCTGCAGACCGCGCGCTCGGTCGTCGGGGAGGGGCGCGTGATCGCCGTGCACCAGCCTCACCTCTACAGCCGGACCCAGGCGATGGCGGGTGAGTTCGCGGCCGTGTACGAGTCGGGTGCCGACCACACTGTCGTGCTCGACGTCTTCGGCGCGCGAGAGGATCCGATCCCCGGAGTCACGGGCGCTCTCGTGGCAGACGCCTTCGACGATGCCGCGCGCGTCGACTTCCGGCCGGACTGGGATGACGCGGCCCGGAGGGTCGCGCAGCTCGCCCGACCCGGCGACATCGTCATGACTCTCAGCTGCGGTGACGTGTACCGCATCATTCCCCAGTTGCGCGCGGCCATCGAGCGCGCGGGGGAGGGCTCGGCGACCTCCAGTGGTGCGGCGGGATGAAGCGCCCGGAGGGCTTTCGCGGTACTCCGCCGGACCCACCGTCGCCGCCGCCGAAGGAACGTCGCAGCCGGGATGCTCGGCGCACGCCGCGCGACACCGCAGCGAATCCGACTGCCGGTGCGTCTCGTGCGCGTCCTGCGCGCGAGCCCCGCGCCCCGCGCGAGCGCTCCTCGCGCGACCGCGCTGCATCGGCGGCGCTGCGCACGGCGGACGCTGGTAGCTCCTCGGCGTCGGCGCGGCGCCTCGAGCGGCGGGCTGCGCGCGAGCGCCGGCGCGCCGAGCGCGCCGAGGTCCGGCGATTCACACGGCAGTCGCGTCGTCGCCGGCTCACGGCGACGATCGCGCTGGGCACTCTCGTGACGCTCGTCGGCGGAGCGGCCGCCATCTCGGTGTCTCCGCTGCTCTCGCTCACGAGCATTCGCATCGTCGGCACGGAGCGACTCGACGCGGACGAGGTCGCGGCGGCGCTCGAGGATCGTCGAGGAACCCCCCTCGCGTTCGTGAGCGACGAGCAGATCCGCACCGACCTGGAGGGCTTCGCGCTCATCCGCTCCTTCTCGACCGAGATCGTGCCCCCAAGCACCCTCATCGTGCGCGTCGTGGAGAGGGCGCCGATCGGCGCCCTCCGGACCGCGGGCGGGTTCGAGGTCGTCGACGCCGCGGGCGTCGTGGTGGAGACAACCGAGACGGTGCCGCCGGGCATCCCTCTCCTCAGCGTCGAGAGTGCGAGAGCAGATGACCCCGCCTTCCGGGGCCTCGCGGATGTGCTCCTCGCTCTCCCTCGCGAACTGCGCAGCTCCGTGGTCACGATCAGCGCGACGACGCGCGACGATGTGCGCTTCACGCTGGGAGGAGCGGAGCACTCCGTGGTCTGGGGGAGCGCGGAGAGGTCGGCGTTCAAGGCCCGCGTGCTCGCGGCGGCCCTCTCGTCGACGGACCAGTCGGTCCGGTGGGAGTACGACGTCTCTGCCCCCGACAGCCTCGTCGTGCGTCGCGCCAGCTGACCGGCGCCCGAGTGCGCGCCGGGGGATTCGCGACACGCGGACGACCTCATGCCGCGGAGCCTCCGTCAGGCCTACCGTTCGAGTCAGCAGTACATACTGAGCATAACTTTAGCCTTCAAGTAGAAGGTGAAGGTTGACCGCGGAAGGCCACGACGTGACCACGAACCAGAACTACCTCGCCGTCATCAAGGTCGTCGGCATCGGCGGAGGCGGCGTCAACGCCGTCAACCGCATGATCGAGCTGGGGCTGAGGGGCGTCGAGTTCATCGCCATCAACACCGACGCGCAGGCGCTCCTCATGAGCGACGCCGACGTCAAGCTCGACGTCGGGCGGGAGCTCACGCGCGGCCTCGGCGCGGGAGCCGACCCCGAGGTGGGTCGCCGCGCGACGGAGGATCACGCCGAGGAGATCGAGGAGGCGCTCGCGGGCGCCGACATGGTGTTCGTCACGGCCGGCGAAGGCGGCGGCACCGGCACGGGAGGGGCCCCCGTCGTCGCGCGCATCGCCAAATCGATCGGCGCGCTCACCATCGGTGTCGTGACCAAGCCCTTCGCTTTCGAGGGCAAGCGCCGGCAGGCGCAGGCGGAGGACGGCGTCCTCTCGCTCAAGAACGAGGTCGACACGCTCATCGTCGTGCCGAACGATCGGCTGCTCGAGATCTCCGATCGCGGCATCTCGATGCTCGAGGCGTTCGCGACCGCCGACCAGGTGCTGCTCGCCGGCGTGCAGGGCATCACCGACCTCATCACCACGCCCGGCCTCATCAACCTCGACTTCGCCGACGTCAAGAGCGTCATGCAGGGCGCCGGCTCTGCGCTCATGGGTATCGGCTCGAGCCGTGGCGCCGATCGCGCCATCAAGGCCGCAGAGCTCGCCGTCGCCTCGCCGCTGCTCGAGGCGAGCATCGATGGGGCGCACGGCGTGCTCCTGTCGATCCAGGGTGGCTCGAACCTGGGCATCTTCGAGATCAACGACGCCGCCAAGCTCGTCCAGGAGGCCGTGCACCCGGAGGCCAACATCATCTTCGGTGCGGTCATCGACGACACTCTCGGCGACGAGGTGCGCGTGACCGTGATCGCGGCGGGATTCGACGGGGGAGAGCCCAGCGCCCTCACACGCGACCGCCGCAGCAGCTTCGTCGCGGCGAGCGAGGGAGGCTCGCTGCCCCCGGCCGCGGAGTCGGGCGAGCCGGCTCTCGAGGGCCGCGCCTGGGCCGACGACTCCGAGCTGGGAGCGACGGCGCCGATCGGTCCGCTCGAGAGCGACGACGACGGCGATCTCGACGTTCCCGACTTCCTGCGCTGAGCCGTGGAGGTCGATGCGGAGCTGCGCGCACGCTACGAGGGCGTCATGGCGTCGATCGACGCCGCGGCGCAGAATGCCGGTCGCTCGCGCGAGGACCTCACGCTCATCGTCGTCACCAAGTTCCACCCCGCGTCCCTCGTGCGTGAGCTGCACTCCCTCGGCGTGCAGCACATCGGTGAGAACCGCCACCAGGATGCCGAGCCCAAGGCTCGAGAGCTCGGCGACCTGCCTCTCACGTGGCACTTCGTCGGGCAGCTGCAGTCGAACAAGGCTCGCGCCGTGACGGAGTACTGCCGCGTGATCCACTCGCTGGATCGCTCTTCGCTCCTGCGTGCTCTCGACCGCGCGGAGGCCCCGGTGGAGGTCTTCCTCGAGGTCAATCTCACCGACGACCCCGGGCGAGGCGGCGCGGAGCCGACGCAGCTTCCTGACCTCGCCGAGCGCGTGCTGGCCTCCGACCACCTGACGCTGCGCGGGGTCATGGCCGTGGCGCCTCGGGACGAGGAGCCGCGGCGTGCGTTCGCGCGTCTCCGCGAGCACTCGGAGGTCGTGCGCCGGATCGCCCCCGAGGCCGTGCAAATCTCAGCCGGCATGTCGGGAGACTTCGCGGACGCCATCGCCGAGGGCGCGACACACCTGCGCATCGGCACCGCAATCACCGGAAACCGACCCTCCGACCGTTAATCTCGGAGGCGTCACGACGTAAGGACGACTGATGAGCAACCCGCTGCGCAAGACCATGGTCTACTTGGGCCTCGCCGACGAAGAGGTCGAGTACGAGCAGAGCACCGCCGCGCACGCACCGGCCGCGCCCGCCGCCCCCTCGAGCTCGAGCTCAGGGCAGCGCGCACCGGTCACGCCGCTGCGGCGGCCGTCCTCGACGCGCGGTTCGGCGCCGTCCCACGACATGAACGAGATACTCACGGTGCACCCGCGTCGCTTCAACGACGCGGAGGCGATCGCCGAGAGCTTTCGCGAGGGCATCCCGGTCATCATGAACCTCACGCAGATGAGCGAGCCGGATGCCCGGCGCCTCATCGACTTCGCGAGCGGTCTCTCGATCGGCCTGTACGGTCGCATCGAGCGCGTGACGAGCAAGGTGTTCCTCCTCTCACCCGCCCACGTGGCCGTGAGCGGCGATGCGGCCGACGTCGAGCCCGACGTGGACGCCTCGTTCCTCGCACACGACTGATCCGCGGTCGGAAGCGGTCGGGTCGGCCCGAACGCTCAGCGTGACCTGAAAGACTGATGACCGTGCCGATCGTCTTCTCCGTGATCCTGAACATCATCTACGTCGCGCTCCTCATCGTCTTCATCGCGATGTGGGGGCGGTTCGTGCTCGACTGGATTCAGGCGCTCAACCGCGGCTGGCGGCCGCAGGGCGCGGTCGTGATCCTCGCCGAGGTCGTCTACACGATCACGGACCCGCCCATCCGGCTCGTGCGCCGCGTGATTCCCCCGCTCCAGATCGGCAGCATCCGGCTCGATCTCGCCTGGACGATCGTGCTCATCGTCCTGCTCATCCTGATGTCGCTCGTGAGTGCTCGCTGAGTACGCACTGACAGACCTCCCGCGCGGCTGTACTCTGGTGGCGCGGATGTGACGCATGTGACGAGATGTTGCTAGCGTTACTCCATCGTTATCCACTCGCTCCAGAAAGTACCGAGGTGACGCACATGGCACTCACGCCCGAGGACGTCGTCAACAAGCGCTTCCAGTCCACCAAGTTCCGCGAGGGCTATGACCAGGACGAGGTCGACGACTTTCTCGACGAGATCGTGGTCGAGCTTCGCCGTCTGACGCAGGAGAACGACGAGCTGCGCCAGCGTCTCGTCGCCGCCGACGCCCGCATCGCGGAGCTGCAGCGCGGAGGCGGCTCGCAGGCCGCGATGGAGGCACCCGCCTCGGCCCCCGTGCCCGCACCGACGCCCGCTCCGGCACCCGCACCGGCGCCTCTCGCGAGTGCGCCCGCGGCCGACGAGTCGGAGAACACGAACAACCTGCTGCAGCTCGCCCGGCGCCTGCACGAGGAGCACGTGCGCGACGGCATGAAGAAGCGCGACGAGATCATCGCCGAGGGTCAGGCCGAGGCCTCCCGCATCGTGAACGAGGCGCAGAGCGCTCAGGCAGGTCAGCTGCAGGCCCTGGAGCAGGAGCGCGTGGCCCTCGAGCAGCGCGTCGAGGAGCTCCGGGTCTTCGAGCGCGAGTACCGCGCCCAGCTGCGCACGTACATCCAGTCCCAGCTTCAGGAGCTCGAAGGCTCGAGCCAGCAGCAGGCCGCTGCATCGCAGCCGTCTGCGACGCAGGCCTCTGCTCCCCAGCCCGCATCGCCCGCGATGGCCTCGTCGGCCGCGGTCGGCTCCGCCCCGGGCTTCGGCGATTCCGGCCCTCAGCCCTCCTACGGGCAGTACCCGGGCTCGGCACCGTCCCAGCCCGCCCCGCAATCGCCGCCTCCCGGGCAGTTCCCGGGCTACGGCTCCTGAGCAGCAGGAGTCGTTCGACGACCATCAGCACGAGAAGAGGAGCGCGACGGTGACCGAGTCGCGCTCCTTTCCCGTTCCCGAGGGTCGGGCGGGGGAGCGCATCGACGTAGCCCTCGCCACACTGCTCGGCTTCTCGCGCTCTCAGGCCGCCGAGATCATCGAGGTCGGGGGTGCCCTCGTCGACGGCCGCGTCGCGGCCAAATCCGACCGGCTGACGGCCGGCGCGTGGCTCGAGGTCACGTGGGAGCCGCGACGCGCGCCCGTCGTCGAGCCGCGCGAGGTCGCCGATCTGCGCATCGTCCACGATGACGACGACCTCGTCGTCATCGACAAGCCCGTCGGCGTCGCCGCGCACCCGTCGGTGGGCTGGACGGGCCCGACGGTGCTCGGTGCCCTCGCCGCGGGTGGCTACACGCTCGCGTCCTCCGGCCCCGCGGAGAGGGCGGGAATCGTGCACCGACTCGACGCCGGCACGAGTGGACTCATGGTCGTGGCCAAGTCGGAGCGCGCCTACCGAGGGCTCAAGCGGGCGTTCCACGATCGCGAGGTCGACAAGGTCTACCATGCGGTCGTCCAGGGCCATCCTGACCCCTCGTCCGGCACGATCGATGCGCCGATCGGGCGCCACCCGAGCTCCGCGTGGAAGTTCGCCGTCGTCGCGGGCGGCAAGTCCTCGATCACCCACTACGACACGCTCGAGGCGTTTCGCGCAGCCTCGCTCCTCGAGGTGCACCTCGAAACCGGGCGCACCCACCAGATTCGCGTGCACATGGCCGCGCAGCGCCACCCGTGCGTGGGCGACGCGATGTACGGCGCAGACCCGGTGCTGAGCGAGCGACTCGGCCTGAGCCGTCAGTGGCTGCACGCCATGCAGCTCGGGTTCGAGCATCCTGGTAGCGGTGAGGCCGTCTCGTTCCGCTCGCAGTACCCCGATGATCTGCAGCGGGCCCTCGACGTTCTGCGGGAGTCGTGACGCGCCCCACGGTGCGCCCGCCGTCCGGCGGCGTCGATCTAGACTGAGGATCCGCCGACCCGCCTCGACCCGAAAGACGCCGTGACCCCTCGAGCCGATTCGTTCGTCCACCTTCACGTGCACAGCGAGTACTCGATGCTGGACGGCGCGGCGCGCGTCGCCCCGCTCGTGGCCGAGGCTGCGCAGCAGGGCATGCCCGCTCTCGCGGTCACCGACCACGGCAACATGTTCGGCGCGTTCGACTTCTGGCGCACCGCGACCGAGGCGGGCGTGAAGCCGATCATCGGCACGGAGGCGTACCTCACGCCGGGCACGCACCGCACCGACAAGACACGGGTGCGCTGGGGCAACGGCGGCGAGGACGACGTCTCGGGGGCCGGGGCCTACACTCACATCACCCTCCTCGCCGAGACCACGCAGGGCATGCACAACCTCTTTCGCATGTCATCGCTCGCCTCGATCGAGGGCTACTACTTCAAGCCGCGCATGGATCGCGACCTTCTCAGTCGGTACAGCGCGGGAGTCATCGCCACGACGGGGTGCCCGAGCAGCGAGGTGCAGACCCGCCTCCGCCTCGGTCAGTACGAGAAGGCCGTCGAGGCCGCGGCGGAGTTCCGCGACATCTTCGGGCGGGACAACTACTTCGTCGAGATCATGGATCACGGGCTCGGCATCGAGCGTCGCGTCATGGGCGACCTGATCCGGCTCGCGAAAGAGCTCGGGCTGCCGCTCGTGGCCACGAACGACCTGCACTACACGCACGCGGGCGACGCGAGCTCGCACGCCGCCCTGCTGTGCGTGCAGTCGGGCAGCACCCTCGACGACCCCAATCGGTTCAAGTTCGACGCCGACGAGTTCTACCTCAAGACCCCGGCGCAGATGCGCGAGCTCTTCCGCGACCATCCCGAGGCCTGCGACAGCACGCTCCTCATCGCCGAGCGCGTCGACACGCGCTTCGACACGGGCGCGAACTACATGCCGCGGTTCCCTGTTCCGGAGGGTGAGTCCGAGGACTCCTGGTTCGTCAAGGAGGTCGACGCGGGGCTCGCGCAGCGGTATCCCGCGGGCATCCCCGAGGAAGTCCGGGCGCGTGCCGACTACGAGATCGGCATCATCGCGCAGATGGGCTTCGCCGGCTACTTCCTCGTCGTCGCCGACTTCATCACCTGGTCGAAGGAGAACGGCATCCGCGTCGGCCCGGGTCGCGGCTCCGGCGCAGGGTCGATGGCGGCCTACGCGCTGCGCATCACCGATCTCGACCCCATCCAGCACGGGCTCCTGTTCGAGCGCTTCCTCAACCCCGACCGCGTCTCGATGCCCGACTTCGATGTCGACTTCGACGACCGCCGACGCGGCGAGGTCATCCGCTACGTGACGCAGAAGTACGGCGACGAGCGCGTCGCCCAGATCGTCACCTACGGCACCATCAAGGCCAAGCAGGCCCTCAAGGACTCCTCGCGCGTGCTCGGGTTCCCCTTCGGCATGGGCGAGAAGCTCACGAAGGCCATGCCGCCGAGCGTCATGGGCAAGGACATGCCGCTCTCGGGAATCTTCGACAAGAGCGACGAGCGCTACAAGGAGGCGAACGACTTCCGCGCCGTGATCGAGACCGACGCCGAGGCACGGCGCGTCTTCGACACGGCGCTCGGGCTCGAGAACCTCAAGCGGCAGTGGGGCGTCCATGCGGCCGGCGTGATCATGTCGAGCGAGCCGCTCATCGACATCATCCCGATCATGAAGCGCGAGCAGGACGGCCAGATCGTCACGCAGTTCGACTATCCGGCGTGCGAGTCTCTCGGGCTCATCAAGATGGACTTTCTGGGGCTGCGCAACCTGACGATCATCGACGACGCGCTCGACAACATCGAGAGCAACCGCGGCGAGCGCCTCGTGCTGGAGGATCTCGCGCTCGACGATCCGGGCGCATACGAGCTGCTCGCCCGGGGAGACACCCTGGGCGTCTTCCAGTTGGACGGCGGGCCGATGCGCTCGCTCCTGCGCCAGATGAAGCCGGATAACTTCGAAGACATCTCCGCTGTGCTGGCGCTCTACCGGCCCGGCCCGATGGGCGCCGACTCTCACACGAACTACGCCCTGCGCAAGAACGGCCGGCAGCCGATCACTCCGATCCACCCGGAGCTCGCCGAGCCCCTCGAGGAGGTGCTCGGCACGACCTACGGCCTCATCGTCTACCAGGAGCAGGTCATGGCGATCGCGCAGAAGCTCGCGGGCTATACGCTCGCGCAAGCGGACCTGCTGCGTCGCGCGATGGGCAAGAAGAAGAAGTCGGAGCTCGACAAGCAGTACGAGGGCTTCGAGGCGGGCATGGCCGCCAACGGGTACTCGGCGGAGGCGACGAAGACCCTGTGGGAGATCCTCGTCCCGTTCTCCGACTACGCCTTCAACAAGGCGCACTCCGCCGCCTACGGCGTCGTGTCCTACTGGACGGCGTACCTCAAGGCGCACTACCCGGCCGAGTACATGGCGGCCCTGCTGACGAGCGTCGGCGACTCGCGCGACAAGCTCGCGATCTACCTCAACGAGTGCCGCCGCATGGGCATCACGGTCCTGCCGCCCGACGTCAACGAGTCGATCGGCTTCTTCGCGGCCGTCGACGACGACATCCGCTTCGGGCTCGGCGCCGTGCGCAACGTCGGCCACAACGTCGTGGACGGCATCCGCCGGGCCCGGGAGGAGAAGGGGCGCTTCACGGGCTTCTACGACTTCCTCAAGAAGGTTCCGGGCCCGGTCGCCAACAAGCGCGCGATCGAGTCGCTCATCAAGGCGGGGGCGTTCGACTCGTTGGGCTCTACCCGCCGTGCTCTCGTGGAGATCCATGAGAGCGCCGTCGAGGCCGCCGTGAAGGAGAAGCGCGCGGAGGAGGCCGGCGACATCGGCTTCGACTTCGACTCGCTCTTCGAGGAGGCCGACCAGTCGTCTGAGCACGTCCCCGATCGACCGGAGTGGGCGAAGAAGGACAAGCTGGCCTTCGAGCGCGAGATGCTCGGCCTCTACGTCTCCGATCATCCCCTCGCGGGGCTCGAGCAGCAGCTCGCGCGCCTCGCGGGCACAAGCATCGCCGAGCTGCACGAGAGCCCGCCCGCGGATGGCGAGCAGGTGACGATCGCCGGGCTCATCACGAGCGTGCAGCACAAGGTGGCGCGGCAGTCGGGCAACCCGTACGCGACCGTCGTCGTCGAGGACTTCGGCGGTGACGTCTCCGTCATGTTCCTCGGCAAGACGCACCAGGAGTTCGGCGCTCGGCTCGCCTCGGACACGATCGTCGTCATCCGCGGCCGCGTTAACCATCGTGACGATGGCGTCTCCCTGCACGCGAACTCCCTGCAGCTGCCCGATCTGGGCCTGCCGACCGACACGGGCCCGCTCGTGCTCACGCTGCGAGAGGCCCGGGCGACGGTGGACGTGCTGAGCGAGCTGGACTCGGTGCTCGGCCGTCACCGCGGCGGTACGGAGGTGCGGCTGCGGCTGCTGCGGGAGGACACCGCGCGAGTGTTCGAGCTGCCGCATCGCGTCGACCCGAGCGCGGGCTTCTTCGGCGAGGTCAAGAGCCTGCTCGGCCCTCGCGCACTCGCCTGACCGCGGGCGACTAGGCGGGCCGGCCCGGCGTGCGGTACTCGCGCTCGTGGTAGAGCAGGGCCTCGTCGGGCTCGCCGAGTGCTCCCTCGAGGATCTGCACCGCGATCATGGCGTTCGCCTCGACGGGCACACGCGCGACGATGCGGCCGAGCATCCAGCCGGTCACGTCGTGCAGGAGGGGGAGGCCGAGGGGGCCGGGCGCCCAGTGGTCGCCGATGAAGCGCTCGTCGTGGTCGGCCGCGAGCTTCTGGGCGAGACCCTTGTTGCGGGCACCGAGCATGTGAATGATGACGTGGTCGGTCTGCTCGATGGCCGGCCAGGAGCTCGCGATGCGCGCCATGTTGAAGGTCGCCAGCGGGGGAGCGGCCGCGAGGGAGGCGAGCGAGGTCGCCGTGAACCCGACCGGGCGTCCGCTCGCATCGAGCGCGGTGATAGCGGCGACACCGGCGGCGTGGCGCCGGAATGCCTGCGCGAAGGCGTCGAAGCCCGTGCTGTCGGCGGTATCGGTCGTCTCAGTCATCACACCCCACTCAACCACGCCGGCTCGGAGGTATTCCCGGTTCGGCGCCGGATAGCATGAGGGCGCCATGATGACGACTCTTGATCTGCGCGGCCGCGAGCTCTCGACCGCCGAGCTGCTGGCACTCGTGCCGCGCTCGACGAGTGACGTCGGCTCCGCCGTCGACGCCGTCGCGGCGATCATCGCGGAGGTGCGTGAGAGGGGTGAGGATGCTCTCCTCGCGCAGGCGGAGCGCTTCGACGGCGTGCGACCGACCTCGGTGCGCGTGCCCGCCGCAGCGCTCGCGAGCGCCCTCGAGTCGCTAGACCCCGGCGTGCGGAAGGCGCTCGAGGTGGCGATCGAGCGGGTGCGCGCCGCGTCGGCGGCGCAGGTGCCCGAGCAGCGCATCACCGAGGTCGCCCCGGGTGCTCGCATCGTGCAGCGCTGGCAGCCCGTCGATCGCGTGGGCCTCTACGTGCCCGGCGGCAAGGCCGTCTACCCCTCGAGCGTCGTGATGAACGTCGTGGCCGCGCAGGTCGCGGGCGTGCCCTCGATCGCGCTCGCCTCGCCGCCGCAGTCCGCCTTCGGCGGTTCCGTGCACCCGACGATCCTCGCGGCCGCCGCTCTGCTCGGCGTGGACGAGGTCTACGCGATGGGCGGCGCTGGCGCAATCGCGGCGCTCGCCTACGGGGTCACCGAGATCGGCCTTGAGCCGGTGCAGGTCATCACCGGGCCCGGAAACCTCTACGTGGCGACGGCCAAGCGAGCCGTGCAGGGCGTCGTCGGCATCGACTCCGAGGCGGGCCCGACCGAGATCCTCATCATCGCGGACGGGAGCGCATCGCCGACGCTCGTCGTCGCCGACCTCATCAGCCAGGCCGAGCACGACGAGCTCGCCGGCAGCGTTCTCGTGACCGACGACGAGTCGCTCGCCGACGCCGTTCGGAGCGCGCTCCCGGCAGCTGTCTCCGCCACGCATCACCACGACCGGGTCGCGACGGCTCTCGACGGCCCCCAGTCGGCGATCGTGCTCGTCGACGACCTGGCGCAGGCGGCCGCGTTCAGCAACGCCTACGCGCCCGAGCACCTCGAGGTGCACGTGCGCGATGCCGGGGGCATCCTGCCGCTGCTCACGAACGCTGGAGCCATCTTCGTCGGCCACCACACGCCGGTGAGTCTCGGCGACTACGTCGCAGGCTCCAACCACGTCCTGCCGACAGGCGGGCACGCGCGGTTCTCCGCGGGTCTCAGCGCGTCGACGTTCCTGCGTCCGCAGCAGATCGTCGAGTACACCCGTGACGCCCTCGCCGAGGTCGCGGAGCACGTGCTCCAGCTGAGCGCCGCCGAGCAGCTGCCCGCGCACGGCGATGCCGTGCAGGCGCGATTCCCCGAGCAGAACTGACTCTCCGAGCAGCACCGGTTCCCCGAGCAGTGCTGCGGGCTCGACTAGGCTGAGGGCACCATGCACTGCCCTTTCTGCCGGCACTCCGACACCCGTGTCATCGACTCGCGAACGAGCGACGACGGCTTGGCGATCCGCCGACGCCGGCAGTGCCCGGAGTGCGGCAAGCGCTTCAGCACGACCGAGACGGCGAGCCTCACGGTCACGAAGCGCAGCGGCATCGCCGAGCCCTTCTCGCGCGAGAAGATCGTGACCGGAGTGCGCAAGGCGTGCCAGGGCCGGCCCGTCACCGACGCCGATCTGGCCCTGCTCGCGCAGCGCGTGGAGGAGACCCTGCGCGCCACGGGCGCCTCCCAGCTCGACGCCAACGACATCGGTCTCGCGATCCTGCCCTCGCTGCGCGAGCTCGACGAGGTCGCCTACCTGCGGTTCGCGAGCGTCTACCAGGCCTTCGAGAACCTCGACGACTTCGAGGAGGCCATCGCGCGGCTGCGGCGCGAGGATGCGGCCCGCGCGGCGGAGGCCTGAGCGCGTGACGCTCTACGACCTCCTGTTCCGCGGGGTGCTCGCACGACTCGATCCCGAGCGCGCTCACGGCCTCGCGGTGGCTGCGATCCGCGCCATCCCTCGGCTCGGTCTCACGCGACTCGTGCGCAGAGCCACGCGCCCCGACCCGTCTCTCGCGGTCGACGCGCTCGGGCTGCGCTTCGACTCCCCGTTCGGCATGGCTGCAGGATTCGACAAGGATGCGCGGAGCATCCGGGGCCTGTACGCGCTCGGGTTCGACCACATCGAGATCGGCACCGTCACCGCGATACCGCAGGAGGGCAATCCGCGCCCGCGGCTGTTCCGCTTGATCGCCGATCGCGCGGTCGTCAACCGCATGGGCTTCAACAATCGGGGTGCCGCGCAGGCGGCGGAGCGGCTGCGCCGGGAGCGATCGCGCGCTCGGCGACCCGTGATCGGCGCCAACCTCGGCAAGAGCCGCGTGGTGGAGGTCGAGGACGCGCTCGAGGACTACCGCACCTCCGCACGCCTCCTGGCCCCCGTCGCCGACTACCTCGCCGTCAACGTGAGCTCGCCCAACACGCCGGGTCTGCGCGGGCTGCAAGACCGCGACCGTCTCGAGCCGCTCCTGCGGTGCGTGCTCGAGGAAGCCGGGTCGACGCCGGTCCTCGTGAAGATCGCCCCCGACCTCGACGACGCGGCGATCGACGAGCTCGCGCAACTCGCCGTGCAGGTGGGGCTCGCGGGCATCATCGCGACCAATACGACCATCGAGCGCACCGGCCTGCAGTCGAGCCCCGAGCTGGTTGCCGCAGCGGGCCAGGGCGGGCTCAGCGGCGCGCCCCTCGCCGCTCGCTCGCTCGCCGTGCTGCGGCGCGTGCGGGCCGCCGTGCCGGCCGAGTTCTGCGTCATCTCGGTCGGCGGCGTCGACACGGCGGAGGATGTCGCGGCGCGCCTCGAGGCGGGCGCCACGCTCGTGCAGGGCTACACGGCCTTCCTCTACCGCGGGCCGCTGTGGGCCCGCGGCATCACGCGCGGCCTGGCACGGCTGCGCAGGTCCGTTCCGGCCGACCAGGCCTCGTCGACCTAGACGACGGGGAACTCTCCGCGCTTGACCTGGGGCTTCGGGAGGCGCAGCACGCGCAACTGCAGCGCACGCATGCCGGCGTAGAAGCCCACGCCCTTGTCGGCCGAGCCGAACTTCTTCGTCAGCTTCCGCTTGACGAGCCACGAGAGCGCGACGGAGTCGATGATGGCGACGAGGAAGAAGCCCCACAGCACGAGGATCGAGATGGTCTGCGCCTCGAGGGAGGGGATGAAGGTCGCGATGATCACGAGGAACATGACGGGGATGAGGAACTCGCCGAGGCTCGTACGCGCGTCGACGTAGTCGCGCACAAACTTACGCTGCGGCCCCTTGTCGCGCTGGGGCAGGTAGCGCTCCTCACCGGCAGCCATGCCGATGCGGGCGCGCTCGCGCGCGGCGTTCATCTTCGCCCGAGCCTCCTTGCGGGCCTGGCGGCGGTCATCGGGCACGAGGGGTCGCTTGCGGGCGGCTTCGCGCTCCTTGCGCGTCGGTGTGGGGCGGCCCTTGCTCGTGGATGCTGGGCCAGGGTTCTGCTCGACGGCGTCGGCGCTCGCCTGCTCGGAGCCGGTGGGTTCGGCGTTCGTCTTGTCTCGGGCGGCCACGGGGGCACATCCTTCCGTTGTGGGGCAGGGTCTTAAGATTACCGGCATGACCTCCGACGCTCGTCCTGCCCGCCCGTCGACCCCGACCGAGATCCGCGAGCGCCTCACGGATGCCGTGCGCGACGGCCTCCCCGCGGCGATCGCCGACCTCTCGAGGCTCGTGCGCATCCCCTCGGTGTCGTGGGACGGCTTCGATCCCCGCCACGTCCAGGAGTCGGCGGAGACGGTCGCCGCGCTTCTGACCGATCTCGGCGTGTTCGACACGGTCACGATCGAGCGCGCTCCGCGGCCAGGCTCGGGTGAGCTGGGTCAGCCCGCGGTTCTCGCCCGCCGGGAGCCCCGAGGGGGTCGCCCGACCGTCATGCTCTACGCGCACCACGACGTGCAGCCCCCGGGGGAGGAGGGGGACTGGCAGTCGCCCCCCTTCGAGCCGACCCTGCGCGGCGACCGCCTCTACGCGCGCGGGGCCGCCGATGACAAGGCGGGCGTGCTCGCACACGTCGCCGCGATCCGCGCGCTCCTGGAGGTGCAGGGCTCTGACCCCGACCTCGGTCTCGTCGTCTTCATCGAGGGCGAGGAGGAGTTCGGGTCGCGATCGTTCGAGGCGATGCTCGCCGCGCATCGAGAGCTCCTCGCGGCGGACGTCATCGTGGTCGCCGACTCCGACAACTGGACGACCACGACGCCCTCGCTCACCATCGGCCTGCGCGGCAACGCGGCCTTCCAGCTCACCGTCTCCACCCTCGGCCATGCATCCCACTCGGGCATGCTCGGCGGCGCTGCACCCGATGCGATGCTCGCCCTGGTGCGTGTGCTCGCGAGCCTTCACGACGAGGACGGCGCCGTAGCGGTCGAGGGCCTCACCTCGCACACCCAGGAGGTGCCGCCCTTCACGGAGGCGCGTCTCCGTGAGGATGCGGCACTTCTCGAGGGGGTGTCGCCGATCGGCCGCGGCGAGATCCTGCACCGGCTCTGGGCGCAGCCCGCCATCACGGTCACGGGCATCGATGCGCCGAGTGTGCAGAATGCGTCCAACACGCTGCTGCCCTCGGTGACCGTCAAGATCAGCTGCCGTGTCGCCCCTGGGCAGTCCGCTCAGGAGGCCTTCACGGCGATCGAGCGCCACATCCGCGCGCACACGCCGTTCGGGGCGCACGTGGCGTTCTCGGCGGTCGACCTCGGCGACCCGTTCCTCGTCGACACCTCGGGCTGGGCGGTCGACGACGTGCTCACGGCGATGGAGGAGGCCTGGGGCGAGACGCCGCAGCTCACGGGCGTCGGAGGCTCGATCCCCTTCATCGCCCAGCTCGCGCAGACCTTCCCGGAGGCTCAGGTGCTCGTGACGGGCGTGGAGGATCCGGAGACGCGGGCGCACAGCCCCAACGAGTCGCTCCATCTCGGCGTGTTCCACCGGGCGATCCTCACTGAGGCTCTCCTGCTGGCACGCCTGGACGGCGCCGTGAGTCTGCCGTAGCGCGCGGGGGAGAGGCGTACACTGAGGGTCAGCTTTCCCGATACCTAGGAGGTCTCATGACCGACACGATGACCAGCACGCACGGCGTCTCGCTCACCGACGCGGCCGCGGCGAAGATCCGCTCGCTGCTCGAGCAGGAGGGTCGCGACGACCTCCGTCTGCGCCTCGCCGTGCAGCCCGGCGGCTGCTCGGGGCTCATCTACCAGCTGTACTTCGATGAGCGCATGCTCGACGGCGACAGCCGTCGCGACTTCGACGGTGTCGAGGTAGTCGTCGACAAGATGAGCGTCCCCTACCTCGAGGGCGCCTCGATCGACTTCGAAGACACGATCCAGAAGCAGGGCTTCACGATCGACAACCCGAACGCGGGCGGCAGCTGCGCCTGCGGAGACAGCTTCCACTGAGGCTCTTCCGCCAGACCCGAGACCAGGGCATCCTCATCTGCTGAGGGTGCCCTGTTCCGTTCGTGCACCGGTTTGGCAGTCATCTCGGAGCGTCGCAGGGCGGTTCCGCATGGAGCGGTGACGTAGACTGGAACGGTTCCCCGCTCCCCAGCTCGAGAGGTCACCGGTGCGCTCCAACCGACGTCTTCGATTGACGGCCATACCGCTCGCGATCGTCACCACGATCGCCCTCGCGGGCTGCACGACGCAACAGACCCTCGGCTGGCTGCCGACCGAACCCGGCACGACCAACCAGGTCGACCGCGTGATCGGTCTCTGGGTCACCTCCTGGATCGTTCTGCTGGCCGTGGGCGCCATCACCTGGGGCCTCATCATCTGGGCGGCGATCGTCTACCGCCGCCGCAAGGGCCAGACCGGGCTGCCGGTGCAGCTGCGCTACAACATGCCGATCGAGATCTTCTACACGGTCGTGCCCCTCATCCTCGTCCTCGGCTTCTTCGCCTTCACCGCGCGTGATCAGGCCGAGATCGAGGCGCCCCTCGCCGACCCGGACGTGACCATCGAGGTCTACGGCAAGCGCTGGGCGTGGGACTTCAACTACATCACCGACGACGTCTTCTACCAGGGCATCCAGGCCCAGGAGACAGGCCCCAACAACGAGATCGACGTCGACGCGCTGCCGACCCTCTACCTCCCGGTGGATCAGAAGGTCGAGATCAGGATCGAGTCGCGCGACGTCATCCACTCCTTCTGGATCATCGACTTCCTCTACAAGAAGGACATGTTCCCGGGAGAGAACGAGACGAACTACTGGTACTTCATCCCTCAGAAGGAGGGCAGCTACACGGGCAAGTGCGCGGAGCTGTGCGGCGAGTACCACTCGCTCATGCTGTTCAACGTCGAGGTCGTCTCCCAGGAGGAGTACGACGCCCAGATGGACGCCCTGCGCGCTCAGGGCAACGTCGGCAGGATCGGCGACGAGTTCAACACCAACGCGAACCTGCCGGGCACGACCGGCACCATGGAAGAGGAGTAGGCGGGCATGACCACGACCGCACCCAGGCCGAACGTCTCGACGAGCGAGCCCGGTCACGTATCTCCCACCGTCGGGCGCAAGGGCAACGTCTTCGTCGGGTGGATCACCTCCACCGACCACAAGACGATCGGGTACATGTACCTGATCTCCTCGTTCGTGTACTTCCTCATCGGCGGCGTGATGGCGCTCGTGATTCGCGCGCAGCTCTTCGCGCCGGGCCTCGAGGTCGTCGCGACCAAAGAGCAGTACAACCAGCTCTTCACGATGCACGGCACGATCATGCTCCTCATGTTCGCGACCCCGCTCTTCGCGGGCTTCGCGAACGTGCTCATGCCCCTCCAGATCGGCGCTCCCGACGTCGCCTTCCCGCGGCTCAACGCCTTCGCCTACTGGCTCTACTCCTTCGGCTCGCTCATCGCCGTCGCAGGCTTCCTCACTCCGCAGGGTGCCGCCTCGTTCGGATGGTTCGCGTACGCGCCGCTGTCGTCCCAGACCTTCTCACCAGGGCTCGGCGGCAATATGTGGGTGTTCGGGCTCACCCTGAGCGGATTCGGCACGATCCTCGGCGCCGTGAACTTCATCACGACGATCATCACGATGCGCGCTCCCGGCATGACTATGTGGCGCATGCCGATCTTCACGTGGAACACCCTCGTGACGTCGCTGCTGATCCTCATGGCGTTCCCCGTGCTCGCCGCGGCCCTCTTCGCCCTCGGTTCCGACCGCATGTTCGGCTCGCACGTGTTCGACGCGGCCACGGGAGGAGCGATCCTCTGGCAGCACTTGTTCTGGTTCTTCGGGCATCCAGAGGTGTACATCATCGCTCTGCCGTTCTTCGGCATCGTCTCCGAGATCTTCCCGGTGTTCAGCCGCAAGCCGATCTTCGGGTACAAGACCCTGGTCTACGCGACGATCGCGATCGCGGCGCTCTCGATCACGGTGTGGGCCCACCACATGTACGTGACCGGCTCGGTGCTGCTGCCGTTCTTCGCGCTCATGACGATGCTCATCGCCGTGCCGACGGGCGTGAAGATCTTCAACTGGATCGGCACGATGTGGCGAGGCTCCGTGACGTTCGAGACTCCTCTCATCTGGGCACTCGGGTTCCTCGTGACGTTCGTCTTCGGCGGGCTCACGGGTGTCATCCTGGCCTCGCCGCCGCTCGACTTCGCCGTCTCCGACTCCTACTTCGTGGTCGCCCACTTCCACTACGTGGTGTTCGGCACCGTCGTGTTCGCGATGTTCGCCGGCTTCTACTTCTGGTGGCCCAAGTGGACGGGCAAGATGCTCAACGAGCGCCTCGGCTACATCCACTTCTGGACCCTCTTCATCGGCTTCCACGCGACGTTCCTGGTGCAGCACTGGCTCGGAGTTGTGGGCATGCCCCGCCGCTACGCGACCTATCTCGTCGAAGACGGGTTCACCTGGATGAACCAGCTGTCGACCTTCGGCTCGTTCCTGCTCGCAGCGTCGATGATCCCGTTCCTCCTCAACGTCTACATCACCGCGCGTCGCGCCCCGAAGGTGACGGTCAACGACCCGTGGGGTTACGGCCGCTCGCTGGAGTGGGCGACGAGCTGCCCGCCTCCGCGGCATAACTTCTCGTCGATCCCGCGCATCCGTTCGGAGTCGCCGGCGTTCGACCTCAACCACCCGGAGGCGGGAATGCCCATAGGTATAGGTCCGGCGAAGGACGCCCCGGATGCGGACACGTACGACATCAGCGACGACAAGGTGAAGTGAGCGGCCCGATATGAAGACGAACATCAACCTGTTCTGGATCCTTCTGGCCTTCTTCGTCGCTCTGACCGCGATCTACGTCGGCTGGTCGATTCTCGACACCGGTCAGGTCGAGTGGGTCGGCGCGGTGGCCCTGGGCCTGTGCGCCGTGCTCTCGGTGTTCATCGCCTTCTACTTGAGACTCGTCTACCGCAATCAGGGTGGCGAGCTGCCGGAGGACCGTGGTGACGCCGACATCGACGACGGCGACGCTGAGCAGGGCTTCTTCCCGCCGTGGAGCTGGTGGCCCGTCCTGCTCGCCGGCGGTGCTGCACTGGTCTTCCTGGGTCTCGCGATCGACTTCTGGATCGTGGGCTACGCGGTCGTGATCGCTCTCATCGCCCTCGTGGGCTGGGTGTACGAGTACTACCGCGGCAACTTCGGGCGCTGACATGACCGTGCGTTCTGCAGCCTCCGCTGATGCGGACGCGGTGTTCGCGCTCGTACGGCAGCTCGGCGCGGCTTTCGTGCCTGTTCGAGCGGCCTTCGACGAGAGCTTCGCGGCACTCGTGGAGGGAGCCGACGACTCAGGCGCCTTCCTCCACGTGGTCGAGGACGACGAGGGGGCGGTGAGCGGGTACGCGCTCACGACGGTCGCCCGCCTTCTGTCGACCAACGGACTCTCCGCCCAGTTGCAGGAGATCGCCGTGGATGAAGCGGTGCGGGGGCAGGATCTGGGTACACAGCTCGTGCATGCCGTTGAGACCGAGTGCGTGCGCCGTGGTGTACGCCAGCTCACCGTCGCCGCTCGGAGAGCCGGCGGCTTCTACGACCGACTCGGCTATACGCAGAACGCCGAATACATGCGACGGGTCTTTTAGGCGACTCCCGCCACTGCTTCTGTCGTCACCAAGGCTCATCCTCGTAGAGTCGTCCCTTTGCATGCACCTGAAGGGACGACGGTATGACCAGACGAACGACCACCGTGTGGGCGGCAGGAGCCGCTCTTGCCCTCCTGGGCATCTCGGGATGCACGACGGCGTCGACGGACGAGGACTTCGCTTCGACGGATGACTCGTCGAGTGAGCAGCAGGAGAGTGGGGCACCCGACCTGGCGAGCATCCCCGAGGTCGTCGCCGAGATAGACGGCGAGGCGATCTCGAGGGAGGACTTCCTTCAGGCGTACTCGTCCCAGTACGCGCAAGCATCGCTGCGGGCTCAGCAGACCGGGGTGCCGGTCGACGAGTCAGCTCTGCAGCGCGAGGTTGCGGAGAACCTCGTCACCGTCGAACTGCTAGAGCGGGAAGCGGAACGACAGGGGATCGAGGCGTCGGAGGCCGACGTCGATCGACTCGCGGAGACGCTGGCCGCGCAGAATCAACTCGGCTCCGTGGAGGAGCTGTTCGACCTGCTCGCTGAGCAGGGTCTGAATGAGGATCAGGCTCGAGAGGAACTTGCGGCACAGGCCACGATAGACGCGGTCATCGCCGCGGAGGTCGGTGAGCTCACGTTCTCGGAGGACGAGCTGCGCGAGCTCTACGAGGCCGTCCTCGCCCAGCAGGAGGAGTCAGGCGCCGCCGCGGAGGAGATTCCACCGTTCGAGGATGTGCGCGATCAGCTGCAGCAACAGGCAGCGGCGCAGGAGCGGTCGCTCATCGTCGAGCAACTCGTAGCCTCGCTGCGTGACGAGGTCGAGCTGGAGTTCTTCGTCTAGATGACACAAAAGGGGGTTCCCGCGCAGATGCGCGGGAACCCCCTTCTCGTGATGCGTGCCTAGTGCTTCTGCTGCTCCAGCTCGCGCACCGTCACGGGCGCGATGCGGTCTTCGAAGAACCAGCGCGAGAGACCGGCGCGGACGCGCTGACGCACGGTGATGCGTCCACGGTCGTCCGGTCGGACCATGAGCGGCTGGTACTCCTCGTAGCTCACGAGCTTCCAGCGCTCGTAATCGTCGAGCTGCTCGTGAACCTCGATGTACTCGCCTCCGGGCAGGCGCACGATGCGGCCCGATTCGAACCCGTGCAGGGCGATCTCGCGATCCTTGCGCTGCAGGGCGAGGCACACGCGCTTGGTCACGAGGTACGCGATGATGGGGCCCGCGATGGCGAGGATCTGGAGGGCGAGGATGACTCCCTCGATCGACAGCCGGAAGTGCGTGGCGATGAGGTCGGAGCTCGCACCGGCCCACAGCACGGCGTAGAACACAACGCCGGCGGCGCCGATGGCGGTGCGAGCGGGAGCGTTGCGAGGGCGCTCAGCGATGTGGTGCTCGCGCTTGTCGCCGCTCACCCACGCTTCGAGGAACGGGTAGAGCGCGACGACGGCGAGGAACAGCACGAGGCCGACCAAGGGGATGAGCACACCCCACGACCACGTGTAGCCGAAGATGACCGACTCCAGGTTCGACGGGATGAGTCGCAAGGCGCCGTCCGCGAAACCGATGTACCAGTCCGGCTGGGTGCCGGCCGAGACGGGGGAGGGGTCGTACGGCCCGTAGTTCCAGATCGGGTTGATCGTGAAGAACGAGGCGATCAGCACGATGACGCCGAAGACGATGAAGAAGAACCCACCGGCCTTGGCGGCGAATACCGGCATGACGGGGGCGCCCACGACGTTGTCATTGGTGCGGCCCGGCGCGGCGAACTGAGTGTGCTTGTTGACCACGAGCAGAACCATGTGAATACCGATGAGAGCGATCGTGATCGCCGGCAGCAGCATGATGTGGAGCACGTAGAGGCGCGGGATGATGTCGGTTCCGGGGAACTCGTCGCCAAACAGCAAGTAGGAGATCCAGCCGCCCGCGACGGGCACCGCCTTGATCATGCCGTCGATGATGCGCAGGCCGTTGCCCGAGAGGAGGTCGTCGGGGAGCGAGTAGCCCGTGAAGCCCAGTGCCATCGCCATGACGAAGAGCAGGAAGCCGACGATCCAGTTGAGCTCGCGCGGCTTGCGGAAGGCACCCGTGAAGAACACGCGCAGCATGTGCAGGCCGATGGAGGCGACGAACAGCAGCGCGGCCCAGTGGTGGACCTGGCGCATGAGGAGTCCGCCGCGGATCTCGAACGAGATGTCGAGCGAGGTCGCGTAGGCGACGGACATCGGAATGCCGTTGAGCGGCAGGTAGGAGCCCTCGTACTCGACCTCGGTCATCGAGGGGTCGAAGAAGAAGGTGAGGAAGGTGCCGCTCAGGAGGATGACGATGAAGCTGTAGAGAGCGACCTCGCCGAGCATGAACGACCAGTGGTCGGGGAAGATCTTGCGCCCCAGGGCCTTGACGGCCGTGGACGCGCTCGTCCGCTCGTCGACGTAGTTCGCCGCCCAGCCGGTGAACCGCATGCCGCGCGACGGCGCGGCCTCGGTCGACCCGGTGGCGGGTGCAGTGGCAGTGGTGCTCACAGTTCACGCTCCCAGAAACTCGGTCCCACAGGTTCTTCGAAGTCGCGTCGCGCGACCAGGTAACCCTCGTCGTCCACAGTGATCGGGAGCTGGGGAAGAGGGCGTGCCGCCGGCCCGAAGATGACCTCGCAGTGGTTCGCGACGTCGAACTGGGACTGGTGGCAGGGGCACAGCAGGTGGTGCGTCTGCTGCTCGTACAGCGCAACGGGGCACCCCACGTGCGTGCAGATCTTGGAGTAGGCGACGATGCCGTCGTACGACCAGGTCTCGCGGCCCTCGCGGATGTTGAGCTCGTCCGGAGGGAGGCGCATGAGGAGCACGGCCGCCTTCGCCTTCTCCTCCAGGCGGTGCGACTCGAGCTCGGCAAGTCCCTCGGGAATGACGTGGAACACGGAGCCGATGGTGACGTCGGACGCCCGAATGGGCACGCCCGAGGGATCGAGGGCGAGGCGCGTGCCCTCCTCCCACATCGTGTGCTTGAGGAGCGCGATCGGGTCTTCCTCCGGCGCGAGGTCGCGGAACAGCGCGACTGCGGGGATCGGCGTGGCCACGAGAGCACCGATGAGGGTGTTGCGCACGAGGCTGCGACGCGTGAAGCCCGACTCCTTGTTGGACTCGCGGAAGATCTCGACGGCGCGCGTGCGTGACTCGTCGCTGCCGCGCGTGGGGTGGCGCTGCTCGACGAGCTCGTGACCGTGCATGAGCGCTTTCGACCAGTGGACGGCGCCGATGCCGATGCCGAGGAGCCCGAGGGTGATGCCGACGCCGAGGAAGAGGTTGTTGAGGCGGACCGAGCCGGGGTTGCCCTCCTCGATGGGGAAGATGATGTACGCGACGACGGCGATGATGCTGCCGACGATGGAGAGCAGGAAGAGCCCGCTGACGGTGCGCTCGGCCTGCTTCTCCTTCTTCGGGTCGAGATCGGTGACCCTCAGGCGCTCCGGCGGGAAGCCGGGGTTGGGGATGCGATCAGCACGCACCACCGCAGTCGCCGGGGTGGGCGCTGCGCTGTCGTGCTTCTCGACCTCCGAGCCCGCGGCTCCGTCGTGAACCTCCGCCATTGCCAATCCTTTCGTCAGGTATGTGTCGCGGCTCAGTTGGACTTGGCGGTGAGCCAGATCGTCACCGCGACGAGTCCTCCGAGGCCGAAGATCCAGATGAACAGGCCCTCCGAGACGGGGCCGAGGCTGCCGAGGTCGAAACCGCCTACTGACGGGTTCTCATCGATGTACCGCAGGTACGTGATGATGTCGTTCTTGTCCTCGGGGGAGAGGTTGAGGTCGCTGAAGACCGGCATGTTCTGGGGGCCGGTGACCATGGCCGCGTAGACGTGCACGGGATCGATGTTCGACAGGCCCGGCGCCCACTTGCCTTCGGTCAGCGCGCCGCCCGCGCCGGCGACGTTGTGGCACATGGCGCAGTTGATGCGGAAGAGCTCGGCACCGTTAGCCGCGTCGCCGTCGCCGGCGAGGTAGCGGTCTGCGGGGATCGCGGGCCCGGGTGCGAGTTCGGCAACCCATGCGGCCATCGCGTCGATCTGCTCCTGGGTGAACTGCACGGGCTTCACCTCGGCCTGGGGGCCCGAGGCGGCCATGGGCATGCGACCGGTGCCGACCTGGAAGTCGACAGCGAGGGCGCCGACGCCGATGAGGCTCGGACCCGCAGCGGTTCCCTCGGCGGCGAGGCCGTGGCAGCTGGCGCAGTTGGCGGCGAAGAGCTTGCCGCCCTCATCGACGAGCTCAGCACTCGCCGCGCGCGTGTCTGCCGTCGCGGACGTGGTGACGAGTGCGTACACCCCACCCGTGGCGAGCAGCCCCACCACGAGCAGGGCGGTGGTGACCAGGGGGCTGCGGCGACCGGCCCGACGGGGGGATGCTGCGGAGGTGAGTGCCATGGTGTGCTGCGTCTCGTTTCGTCTGTAGGGGGCGTCTCGTCGAATCGGTTGGGGGCGCTGCGGCTATTGCAGGATGTAGATGACGAGGAACAGGCCGATCCAGACCACGTCGACGAAGTGCCAGTAATAGGAGACCACGATCGCGCTGGTCGCATCCCGATGTGTGAAGGTCTTCACGGCATATGCGCGGCCGATCACCAGGAGGAAGGCGATGAGGCCGCCCGTGACGTGCAGGCCGTGGAAGCCGGTCGTGAGGTAGAAGGCCGAGCCGAAGGCGTCGGAGTTGAGGGTGACGAACTCGCTCACGAGCACCGAGTACTCGTAGACCTGGCCGGCGACGAAGACCGCGCCCATGGCGTAGGTGAGGAAGAACCACTCGATCATGCCCCACTGCGTCGGCTTCCAACCGGTGCGTCGCGGCTGCAGGCGCTCGGCGGCGAACACACCGAACTGCGCGGTGACCGAGGAGAGCACGAGGATCGTCGTGATCGTCGCGGCGAAGGGGATGTTGAACTTCTCTGTCCCCGCCTCCCACAGCTCAGGCGACGTCGACCTGAGCGTGAAGTACATGGCGAACAGGCCGGCGAAGAACATGACTTCGCTGCCCAGCCAGACGATCGTGCCCACGGCGACGACGTTCGGTCGGTTGATCGTGGGCGCGCTGAGCGAGCTGGAGAGAGAGGTGCTGGTCACTCACCCATTATGACCGATGATCCTGATGGTTCGGGCCCGCCGACATGCCCAATGACACCTATTCAGTAGCCTGGGGCCATGCCCGCGACGCTCACCTGGCCGACTTTGCTCACGAGACTCCTCGAGCGCGAGGATCTCTCGATCGCCGACGCGTCCTGGGCGATGCGCCAGGTCATGTCGGGGGAGGTCTCCGAGGCGCAGCTCGCCGGCTTCCTCGTCGCGCTGCGGGCGAAGGGCGAGACGGTCGACGAGATCGTCGGGTTTCGGGATGCTGCGCTCGCGCATGCACGTGAGGTGAGCATCCCGCCCTTGGTTCTCGACATCGTGGGAACCGGGGGAGACCCGTACGGCGCCGTCGTCAACGTCTCCTCAATCGCGTCGATCGTCGCGGCGGCGACGGGCGTACCCGTCGCCAAGCACGGCAACAAGGGCGCGAGCTCGGCCTCGGGCGCCTCGGATGTTCTCGGCGTGCTCGGCATCGACCTCGAGCTCGACCCCGACGGGGTTGCGCGCGTCTTCGACGAGGTCGGCCTCACCTACCTGCACGCGCCGACCTTCCACCCGGGGTTCCGCCACGCCGGGCCGGCGCGGCGCGAGCTCGGGGTGTCGACGGTCTTCAACATCCTCGGCCCGCTGTGCAATCCGGCCCGCCCGGAGGCGTCGGCCGTCGGCGTCGCTCACCTCGACCGCGTGCCGCTCATGGTGGGCGTGTTTCGCACACGGGGCGCGACGGCACTGCTGTATCGCGGTGATGACGGCATCGACAAGCTCACGACGACGGGGCATTCGCACGTGTGGGAGGTCTCACGCGGCTCGGTGACGGAGCACGACCTCGACCCCAGCGACCTGGGCATCGCGACCGCGCAGATCGACGACCTGCTGGGGTCGACGCCCGAGCACAACGCGGGTCTCGCGCGCGCGGTGCTCGCGGGGGAGTCGGGCCCGGTGCGCGACATCGTGCTGCTCAACGCGGCCGCGGGGCTCGTCTCGTTCGCTCTCGCGCAGGATCCCGATCAGGTGCGCAGGCCGCTCGTCGAGCGTTTGGGGGAGCAGCTCGCGGTCGCGGCTGACGCGGTGGACTCGGGGCGCGCCGCGGCGAAGCTCGACGCGTGGGCCCACGCGACGCAGTCGGGGCGTGCCTGAGATGAGTGCGCGTCAGCTTCGGTTGGTCATTCAGGTGGACGACTACGACGCCGCGGTCGCCTTCTGGCGCGACGCGCTCGGTCTGGAGGAGACGGCCGCCTTCGAGGGCGAGGGGGATGCTCGCGTCATGATTCTCGAGGTGGGGCGCGCGACGCTCGAGCTCGCGAACGCCGCGCAGGTCGACCTCATCGACAGCATTGAGACGGATGGGCACCACAGCCCACCGTTGCGCGTCGCCGTCGAGGTCGACGACGCCGTCGGTGTCAGCACCGAGCTGCAGGAGGCTGGCGCCACCGTCGTCGCGTCGGCTCGCGAGACGCCGTGGAAGTCGCTCAACGCTCGACTGATCACGCCGGACGGGGTCGAACTCACGCTCTTCCAGGAGCTCGGCGGAGGCCCTTCGGTGCGCACGGACGCCTGAGCTCGCTTCTCGGACCAGCCTCAGCCCCGTGCAGACACGTACTACCAGCGTCCGTCCTCGCGGAGGAAACTGCTGTTCTCGCGCTGAGACGCGGCGCCAGCGGGGGAGCGGTAGAAGGCTTCGAACTCGACCCTGCCCTCGTGATCGAGCGATCCGCCGGCACTCGTGCGAATGATATCGAGTCGGTACCAGCGCAGCTCGGTGTCGAGTTCGAGGCTCGGCGGTCGAGTGGAGGGGTGCCAGGTGGCGATCAGATACTCGGCGTCACCGACCGCGAAGGCGCTGAAGCGCGAGCGCATGAGCTGCTCGGCGGTCGCAGCGTGCGCGTCTTCGCGGTGCAGTCGGCCACAGCACTCGTCGTAGGGCAGCCCGCTGAGGCAGGGACAGCGCGTCGGCATGTTTCAGTTCCGCAGCACTTTCTCCATTGCTTTGCCTTTGGCGAGCTCGTCGACGAGCTTGTCGAGGTAGCGCACCCGCTGCATGAGGGGCTCCTCGATCTCTTCGACCCTCACGCCGCAGATCACTCCTGTGATGAGCGATGCGTTCGGGTTGAGCCGTGACTGCTCGAAGAACTCGGCGAATGTCGTCTCCTCGCTCACGTGCCGTGCGATCGTCGCCTCGTCGAAACCCGTCAGCCACGTGATGACCTCGTCGAGCTCCGCCTTCGTGCGGCCTTTGCGCTCGAGCTTCGCGACGTAGAGCGGGTAGACGGTCGCGACGGTCATGCGGGCGACGCGCTCGAGGGTTGCGGGTGCGGTGGCCATGCCCGGCATGCTAGCGGGCAGGGCTCACGCCTGTGGAGAAGCGACGAGAGCGCAGTACTGTCGACGCATGCTGACCCGCCGTGAACGCTTGCGCCGACGGGTGAGGTTGATCGTGGGCTTCACGATCGTCTACAACGTGGTCGAGGCCATCATCGCGATCTCTGCGGGTACGGTCGCCGGGTCGGCCGCGCTCATCGGCTTCGGGCTCGACTCGGTCATCGAGACGCTCTCGGCGATCGCGGTCGCGTGGCAGTTCACCCGCAAGGATCCAGAGCGCTGGGAGAGATCCGCTGTGCGAGCGATCGCTGTCGCGTTCTTCCTCCTGGCGGGCTACCTCGTTATCGATGCCGTCCTGAGCCTCGTGACGGGGGATCGGCCCGAAGAGAGCCCGTGGGGCATTGGCATCGCGCTGCTGAGCCTCCTCGTCATGCCCTTGCTCGCGTGGGTCGAGACGAGCACGGGTCGCGAACTCGGCTCGGCCAGCGTGCAGGCAGACGCGAAGCAGTTGCTGCTGTGCACGTACCTTTCGGGCGCCGCGCTCGTGGGGCTCCTCGCCAACAGCCTGTTCGGGCTGTGGTGGGCGGACGCCGTCGCGGCCCTCGTGATCGCCGCCCTCGCCGTGCGCGAAGGGCTCGAAGCCTGGCGGGGCGGCGAACTCGAGTCATCCGTCGCCGTGCTCAGCGACCTCGACCACTAACCGGATCCTGCGATCACTCACCCGTCGTCACAATCGCCGGCGCCTGGCGGATGATCACTAATCTGGGGCCGTGACGCACATGGAGAGCGAACTCGTCGCGATTCCGGCGCAGGCGATCGGTATGCGGGATGCTCGGACGGGGTCCACTCGTCGCGTCGAGCTGGCGTCCTTCGAGATCGGCCGCACGGCCGCCGTACGCGGCGACTCGAGCGGACTGCCTCTGCACCCCGTGACCTGGTTCGGCGCGGTGGAGTGGTGCAATAGTGCGTCCATGACGGCCGGATTGGGGGCTCATCCCAATCGGGGGTGTAGGAGTTGGGGTCTGAAGCCGCCGGTCTCGAGCAGGCTTCGGGCGATGTAGTTGGTCAGGTTGCGGAACCCGAGTGCGGAGCCGCGCAGGTGTTCGAGCCGTC
>Ga0316202_10000125_pt1 | contig 120837 bp, 106 predicted proteins | sample 3monrhotite_MG_FD_204934 | JGI IMG/M metagenome (GOLD analysis project Ga0316202, IMG submission 204934) | Microbial mat bacterial communities from mineral coupon in-situ incubated in ocean water Damariscotta River, Maine, United States -... | ecosystem: Environmental > Aquatic > Marine >... | reverse complement strand
GTCGATCAAGCGGCGTTAGCCTGATCCTCTTGTGCATATTCATGTCTACAGAAACTCCTCATATCAGAAATTCTGTAAACAACGCGATCAATTCCTACAAATAAGGAACTAATTGCTTGTTTTTGAATCATATATACGGACATTTTTTCTCCGTATTCAGGACAACCACGGATTCAACAGATTTCACAGGTCTAAGCTGACTCACAGCATAAACGATTATTCCACATTGTCTGCCCACCAAATGGGGGACAGGAATTCACATTATCCTTCAAGGGATGTGATTTTTCAGCGCTGTGGTTAAGATGTCGCAGGCTGGAGGGAATCACATGTCTGAATTCAAAGATCGTATTATTATGGTGACCGGTGCATCCGATGGCATAGGCCAGCAGGTTGCAGTAGCCCTGGGTGAGGCTGGAGCGAATGTGATCGCACTTGGGCGCAAGGAAGATGGCCTGCAACAGACTCAGGAACGTATCGAAGAGTTGGGCGGACGTTGCCTCTGTATCCCGTTTGATCTGCTCGAGTTCGATCTCTACGGCAAACTGTTCCTCAGCCTGAAAGACCAGATTCCACATCTGGATGGTCTGGTGCATTGTGCAGGTTCCATTGATCGCTGCACGCCATTGCAATATGTCAAAACAGCCGATTTCCGAAAAATGCTGGATATCCATCTGACAGCCCCGAATATGCTTACACAAATCATGTTTCCTCTGCTCAAACGTGCAGAGTCCGCATCGGTTATTTTCACCTCCTGCGAGATGGTGTCTGAAGACAAGGCAAACTGGCACGGTTACGGCATGGCCAAGCGCGCGCTGGGTTATGCGGCCGCTATGTGGCAGATGGAACACCCCGAAGCCCCCTTCCGCTTCAATACACTCAATCCCGGACGCGTACGCACAACCTTGTTCAAGCGCACATTCGGTGGTGAACACCCCAAGATGGCACCACCGCCAAGCAGCGTCGTACCGGCTTATCTCTACCTGCTATCCGATGCTTCCAAAGATCAGCGTGGGCAAACCCTGCATGCCAGTGATCTGATAAAAGGGACACCAACAGAAACCATAAACTGATTAAAAAAGGCCCGGCTCATAGAGCCGGGCCTTTTTGTTTATTCATGATGCCCCAATCAAATCATGATGACACTTTTAGTTTTGTCTCGATAGCCTCCAGCACCTGTAGAGCTGCATCGAAGTCATATTGATTCAGATATCTGCGCATCTCTTCAACCTCAGCACTCAAACCGGCTGCTGAAACTGCTTTCTCAATATCATCAATCAGATCCACCGCATCGCCATCATAGGCCTCAAGCATCTCCCGCATCTTCGCCAGCATCCCGGCAACAGCGGCCGGATCAACCTTCTCGGCAGCTTCAACCACGTCTCTTGTCTGATCACGCCACTGAGCAATAGCATTGATTACGGTTGATAATTCAGTTTCAAGCCTGAGAAACAGGCTCTCATCCAGTGTTTCCCCGTGCTTGATTTGAAGCTCCAGTTCGGAAGCCACAGCACAGAGTGTTTCCGCACCAATATTGCCCGCCACACCTTTCAGGGAATGGATCAGTGAAAGCGACTCTTCCCGGTTCCCCTCTTGAAACAGCCCATATACCCGGGCTGCGCTCTGCTGTTGCGAACCGGCAAATTTATACAACACCTTCTGATACAGGGACGTATCACCACCGATACGTTTGAGGCCTCCCTCAGTATCAATGCCAGCAAGCTCCGGAATATCTACCCCGCTGCTTTGTAGCTCTGGAAGATGACCCGCTTCCACTCCATCCAGACGGGAATTGCTAATCCATCTATCCAGTTTGGTGTAGAGATCAAGCGGGTCGATGGGTTTGGCAACATGATCATTCATGCCAGCCTGCATACAACTTTTAACATCACTCGGCATGGCGTTTGCCGTCATGGCGATAATCGGCAGCGCATTCGCATCCATGTCTCGCCGAATCAATCTTGTAGCCTCAAGTCCATCCATCACCGGCATCTGCATATCCATCAACACACCATCAAAGCTTTCCTGCGCTACCTGTTGTACAGCTTCCAGTCCGTTATGTGCAATAGAGAGGCTGATACCTGCCTTGCTTAACAGGCCTTCAGCAACCAGCTGGTTGATATCGTTATCTTCTACAAGCAGCAGCCTTGCCCCCTGCAGATGAGCAATTCTCTCTACAGGTAGCTTCCCAGCCTGATTATCGGCCTCCACCAGATTGAACAGGGAATAGATCGCCTGCAGTATGGATGCTGAAGTAACCGGTTTAAACAGTCTGGCACTGATACCTGCAGCCTCTGCTTTTTCATCGGAGACAACCTGGCCATAGTTGGCTGCAAGAATTGATGGTGGCATGATGCCAAGCCCCGCGGCCTGTTGAATTCTTTTCACACTGTCCAGCCCTTTCATATCGGCCAGCGTCCAATCCACAAGCATCACATCAACCCGTTCTTCGCTTAGCAGCTGAGCTGCTGCTTCATCCACGGTAGATGCCAAAATAACACTAAAACCATAGGAGTTCAGATATTTGGAGAATATTGATTTTGAGTCCTCATTATCATCCACAATCAGCACCTGCATGCCTTGCAGCTTTTCAGGAAGCCCCTGCTCTGCCCGCAAGCATTCCTGACCGATACCGAACACGGCAGTAAAGAAGAATGTACTGCCTTCCCCCTCCTCACTTTCAAGCCCTATCTCGCCCCCCATCATCTCAACCAGTTGTTTACAGATCGCAAGGCCAAGGCCTGTGCCGCCAAATCTGCGTGTAATCGAACTGTCTGCCTGGGAAAATGCCTGAAACAGGTTAGAACGCTGTTCTTCGTTCAGACCTATCCCTGTGTCGGTGACATCAAAACGCAGGACAAAGTGATCAGCCCCCCGCTTCTCTACCCTGGTTGAAACAACAATCTGCCCATCTCTGGTAAACTTGATCGCATTGTTCACCAGATTCAGCAAGATCTGTCCCAAACGATACGGGTCACCCTTCAGGCGCGGCATGCAGGTCGGGCAATCAATAAGGAAATCCAGCCCCTTTTCACTTGCTCTGACCCCGGCAATGCCGGACAGATTATGCATCACCTCATCCATATCAAAATCGATAAGATCCAGATCCAGCTTATCCGCTTCAATTTTGGAAAAATCGAGTATGTCATTAATAATCGAGAGCAGTGACTCGGAGGCCTTGAGCGTTTTTGTCAAATAATCCCGCTGTAATTTGTCATGCTCACGATCCAGAGCCAGATGCGTCAGTCCAATCACAGCATTGATTGGTGTACGAATCTCATGACTCATATTGGCAAGAAATTCTGATTTGCTTTTATCAGCAGAAACCGCACGGTCACGCGCTTGTGCCAGCTCACGGGTACGCTGCTCTACATTGTGCTCCAGGGTATGATTGTAATCTTCCAACTGATCATGGGTCTGCTTCAGACTGCCTGCCATCTCCTCCAGTGAGGATACCAGCACACCGATCTCATCACTGGTGCGTGTGCTCAAATGCGGTGTCGCATTAAAATCACCGGCCGCCAACTTGTTCGAGAATTGCAGCAGATCATGCAGCGGCCGTGTCCAACGGCTGGCCAGGAAAAATACCGCAACCGCCCCGACAATCAAAAACAGTATCGCAGTAATCACAGAACGATACACCATCTTCCTGATCTCTTCGTTCACATAGAGCTGTGACTCAGCCAGCGTCCGATTCAGTTCATCAAGTGAAAAGCCAAGACGCAAAGAGCCCCACTTCACCTTTTCATTCAGGTAAATCGGTACGATAGTCTCCATAAACTTATGTTCACCGACTTCAAATTCATACCGCGTGGTTTTCATCTGATTTTCGGCAAAGGATGAGGCCTTGCCGGAAAGTATTTTTTGTCGCACATCATTATTCAGATCCTGACCGTAAGCCACAACCGGGGTTACCGAGCGCATCAGAATCACATACTCAAGCTCTTCAACATCCTTGACCGCATCGCGGATAAACTGCTGCAGCGCCTCATAATCAAAGACTACGATACGCTCCTGGATATGCCCGGACATATGGGTTGCAGCCTTGTTTGCCCGCTTAATCACATCTTCCTGCAAAAAAGTACTATGGGTCGATAGAGCCTTCATCAGGTTTTTCTGCTGAGCATCCACCTGCACCAGCGTTAACAGTGTCACCATGGCCAGGATCATACTGACCATGGCCAGCATCAACTTCCAGCGTATGCCATTGCGCATCTTGATGCTGGATGCAGAGCTCATTTCAGTCATAGGCTTCTCTTATTACTCCATAGGTCCCGATATAGGGACACTCTGAAAAAGCCAGAGTATCCGTGCAGGCCATTCATGGCCTGAAAAACTACATGGACGTAGCATGCAGCGCTGAGGATAACGGCTCCCGTATCATTTACATAGCTCATTCAAAACAGGAGGCATCCACCACTCTACGATACAAACCGATCATTCTCATGCATATCACACAGGAATATGATAATGATCAGGAAAAGCCTGCCTGCAGCTCTTGCCCCACCCTCTTTTAGATTCACGCCGGAGATAAGCAGTAGCGATCTGCATGGAAAAACAGAGTAGGCTGAAACGTCTTATGCCGTTATGATTGCCAGATGACTCATTCTCCCGATCTTTCCGTTTCCTTTGCCGGCCTTACACTACAAACCCCTCTCGTACTGCTCTCCGGCTGTGTCGGATTCGGAGAGGAGTACACCCGTGTTGAAGGGTGGGATAATCGTCAGATCGGTGCTGTCATCCTGAAAGGCACAACACTTGAGCCACGCATGGGCAATGCACCGCACCGTGTATATGAAACGCCGTCAGGCATGCTCAATGCGATCGGCCTGCAGAACCCGGGCGCACAATATGTCGTGGATCATATATTACCTCACCTTCCACATGATCAAACGCAGTTCTGGGCCAATGCCAACGGCACCTCACCTGAGGAGTATGCTGAAGTTGCGCGTATATTTGATGATTCACCCGTCACCGCCATTGAGATCAATATCTCATGCCCCAATGTCAAAGAGGGCGGTGTGCATTTCGGTAACAATCCGCACATGGCAGCACGTGTGGTGGAGGCGATGCGTCCACACACCAGCAAGCCGCTGATCACCAAACTCTCTCCCAACAGTGCCGATATTGCTGAAACAGCACGCCTGGTGATTGAGGCAGGTACAGATGGACTCTCCGTGATCAACACACTGGTTGGCATGGCCGTGGACATCGAAAGTGGCAGACCAGTGATCGACAATATCTCCGGCGGCCTTTCAGGACCGTGCATCAAACCCGTGGCCCTGTGGAAGATTCACCAGACACGTGCCGTTGCGGCCAAACATGGCATTCCAATCCTCGGCCAGGGTGGCATCACCAATGCAAAAGATGCGATTGAATTCGCCATCGTCGGTTCCAATGCCATAGGCATCGGAACCGGTCTGTTCTATGACCCGCTGATGTGCGGCACACTGCTGAAGGAGCTAGGTGCGTATCTTGAACGCAAGCAGCTGGCCTCCTATTCCGAACTCGTTGGAACACTTGTTACGAATCACCCTTAACCCACTGCTCATCTGCCTGCTGCTGATCAGCAGTGCAGCAGATGCAGGTACACTTTCAACTCCAGGCACCCTGCGCTGGGTCACAGTAGCCAAGGTTTTCGATGGCGACACCTTTCGCACCGCTTCAGGTGAAAAGATTCGTCTGCTCGGCATCAACACTCCTGAAATCGGCCACGATCATCAGGTTGCACAACCCTACGGCAAAGAGGCAAAGCGCAGGCTGATCTCACTGATAGCCGGCAAATCAGTGCAACTGCGGTTAGACAAAGAGCTACGGGACAAATATGGACGCACACTGGCTCAGGTTTTCCTGCGTAATGGCGCCTGGATAAACAGGCAGTTGGTAGCTGAAGGGCTCGCACATGTTTATACCTTCATGCCGAACAGTTACTGGGCTGCACCGCTGCTTGAAGCTGAAAAGAGAGCCCGGAACAGAAAAGCAGGCATCTGGAAAACAGAACTTTTCCGCATACTCGATGCAAATGGGCTTGCTCCCCACCACATCGGTCAGTTTCATCTTGTCCGGGGCTTCGTGAAATCCATACAACCATGGCGATTCCAGCTTGGAAAATTACAGGTCAGCGTAGCACAGAATGATCGCCAGTGGTTTCATCAGGCCCAACTGCCCCGGGCAGGAGAGAAGGTGATTGTACGCGGTAAAATACGCACATCTGTAACAGGTCAGCTGCAGCTCTCCTTGCATTCACCATTTGATCTTGAATAATTAATCCAGCCATAATGGAGAAGCCAGAGTATTCGCAGCATAGCCATGAAGAGTGAACGACAGGATGCCGTGATCTCACTTTGCTTTGATTATAATAAACAAAGGTATCAGGCTTTTAACCAGAATTTTTCTAGAGGTATGAACATGAAGAGATCCAATTTCACTGCCCTGCTATTACTCTCCACACTGCTCGCCGCTTGCGCAACGAATCCGGCAACGGGCAAACAGGATTTTGTCATGATGACCGAAAAAGAAGAGCTGGCAGCCGGCAAGCAGATCTTTAACGAAATACGCAAGAACATGATTATACTACCGGAAGACGATCCTCTGGCCCGTTATGTTGATCATGTCGGCCAGAAGGTTGCTGCCACCGCTGACCGTAAAGATCTCTTTTTACGCTTTTATGTCGTCGATGATGATACCATCAATGCCTTTGCACTGCCCGGCGGTTATATTTTCATTCACCGCGGCCTGATCAACCACATGAATAACGAAGCGGAACTTGCCGCTGTGCTCGGCCATGAAGCCGGCCATGTGACCGCCCGCCACTCGGTGCAGCAGATATCCAAAGCCCGCGCTTATCAATATGGCATGGCAATCACCTCTATTTTTGTACCCATACCCCAGGCTGTAGGTATGCTCGGTGATATGATGGCCACCGCTGCTATTCAGGGATATGGCCGCGATGCTGAATTGCAATCAGACGAATTATCAATCCGCTATCTGGCACAGGCCGGTTATGACCCCAATGCCACGATTGGTATTCTGAAAACCTTGAAACGCCTCGATGAGATTGATACAAAGGAAAAGACCGATGCAGGTGAAAAGGTTGAAAAATACCACGGTGCATTCTCCAGTCACCCGAAAACGTCCAAACGCATCAAACAGGCCGTTGCCAAGGCCGATACTGGCCAGAATCAGACTGGTTTGACCAACCGCAATGCTTTTCTTGCCGCTATAGAGGGATACCCCTATGGCGACAGTGCCAAACAGGGGGCCATGGTGGGCAGACAGTTTCTGCATCCGGATCTGGGCATCCGGCTAAAATTCCCGGAAAACTGGGTGGTTACCAACACCCCTCAGGCACTGACGGCACGCATCAGAAAAGAGAAAGTGTTTTTCATGCTTAGCATGAAGGAGATGCAGAAACGCCAAACCGCTGAAGAGATCATCAAGGAGAAATTTACAGACAGGCATATCCGCGACATGGAATCAGGCCTGAAAGCCGGTATGCCTTATGCACACGCCAGAATCAAAGAGTCCGCTCCCAGGGTAAGCAAGGCCATGATTGATGCACACGTATTCATCGATGGTCGTAAAGCCTACACCCTCATGACATGGAGCGAGCGAGATAACTTTGATACATATGCCGACCAGTTCTCCCAGATCGCCGACAGTTTTGCCCGCTATGATAAAAAACGGGATGGGGATATTCCACGCATTAAACTGCAGACCTGGAAAGCCGGTGATACATGGCAAAAGCTGGCTACGAAAAGCAATCATATTATTGGCCGATATACTGCAGACAAGCTTGCTGCACTCAACGGAATGGAGCTGGATCAACACCCGGCTATCGGAAAAATCATTAAAACAGTTCAATAACCGGCAGGCCTGGTGAGTCAGATCACTTGTCCTGTGCGCGTGAACCGTCATACTGACCCAGTATATCGATGATACAGGGGAGGGTAAAACAAGCATGCTCGTTCAGACCATCCGTGCAACCCAGAGCTACCCGGCATGAGCCATAACCCCATGGACTTCCCTCTACTTGACCATGTTTCCAGTGGAATCATGGCCATTGATTCCGATGGCCAAATCCTGTTGTGGAATAAAACCCTTGAGCAGTGGCATGGAGGCCAACGCGAAATAATGCTCGGAAACAACATCTATAGCTGTTTCCCCCATTTGAATCATCATCAGTTCAAGGCTCAGGTCGACACCCTGTTTACAGAACAGAATCCACCCAGCATGACCATAAAAGTGGAGCCCTATCTTCTCCCCTGCCCTCTGCCTTCCGGGGGATACAGGGTTCATCAGGTTACTGTATCTCTGTTGGCTGAGCATGGTCTGGCCCTGTTCAGCATTGAAGATCAGAGCGCATTACATGATCTGATCCAGCAAGACAGGAAGCTTGCCGATAATTTACAATCTGAGCTTGATCACCGTGTTGCTCTCGAACGACAAAATAAACATCTGATCAGTGCCATTGATCAAGCTGGTGAAGCTGTGATGATCATCAATCATGACGGCAGATTCGAATACGTTAATAAAGCCTTTTACCAGCAAACCGGTTGGCATAAAGATGAAGTCAGTGCTGCAGGTTTTTATAACGGTTTATTCGCTGGTGACAGAGAAACATTCAAAGTACAGCTCGATACCGTACTTGATAGTGGTAAAATATGGCAGGGCAGACAGGATATCATCTGCAGCGATGGTAACAGCTTCACCGCCTCAGTCAGCATAGCCCCGATTGCCGATCCTCACGGCATAAACACCCACGCAGTGATTATCCAGGAGGATATCAGCCAACAGATCGTATTTGACGAAAAGCTTCGTCGCTCCCAGAAACATGAAGCTTTGACCACCCTTGTGGGTGGCATAGCGCACGACTTTAACAACCTTCTCGCAGGGCTTACCGGTCAGGTTTACCTGGCATCAAGAGAAGTCAAAGCTTTGCCGAAAACCGCAGATAGGCTTAAAAAGATTGAAAAGATTGCCCATGAAGCATCAGAAATCGTCAAACAACTGCTGACCTTTGCCCGTCAGGGTGAACACGATGCCAAAGAGTTTCCGCTTGATGCATTTATCAAAGAATTCTCCCGCCTTGCCCGGCACACGGTGCCGGAGTCCATCACATGGCGATTCGATTTCACACCCGGGAATTATGCTTTTCGTGGCGATGCTGAACAACTACAACAATCCCTGCTCAATATCGTTCAAAATGCAGTGGAAGCCAGTGAGGGAAAAAGTGACAGCCTGATTGAACTGACCCTTACCCCGCTGGAGAGTGAAGAGAACCTCTGGTTCATCAAGAAGTATCCGGTTCTGCAACGCGGAAACTTTGCCCATATTATGGTCAAGGATAATGGTAGTGGTATCACAAAGGAGAATATCGACAGGATATTCGATCCATTTTATACCTCCAAACAACTTGGAAGTGGCCTGGGTCTGGCCATCGTGATGGGCTGTGTCAGGCATCATCATGGTATTATTGATGTTGAAAGCAGTCCCGGAGAAGAGACAGCCTTTCATCTCTTCCTCCCTATCCGGGTCGCCAAAGAGGAGGTGGATTACTCCCATCCTCACGGCCTCCTGCGTGCCAGCATCCTGCTTGTAGATGACGATCCAAGGGTGCTAGAGCCCACCAAGGAGCTACTGGAAAGCATGGGCCATAGCGTAGATCTGGCCCGGGATGGGCAGGAGGCCTACGAGAGATTCAAAGCCAGCTCAAACAGATGGGATATTGTTATTACAGACCTGGTTATGCCCCGCATGGGTGGACTGGAGTCTGCAATCAAGATGCGTGAACTGCGTCCTGATTTCCCGGTGATCTTTGCCACCGGTTACGATCAATCACTGGTTCTGGAAAAAACGCGCGAAATGGACAATGCAACACTGATCGGCAAACCATTTAATCCTGATGAACTTGATCAAATCATTATCAAGATGGTTAAAAATGGACGGAAATAACCCGGATTCAGGAACCGGCCTAAAGAAGTTCGCAGCGTACATCATCCAATAGGCACTCCGTCATCTGGTTCATATGCAGAGGGAAGAAGTGCCCTGCCCCATCAATCGGATAGAAATGGATATTACTCTTTCCCTTTACACTGCGCTCTATCCTTTCAAAGGGCACAATCTCATCATCTGTTCCTGCAACCACTGTAATCGGCCGATTTTCTCCAATCATAAATGAAAATGGCCACAGATTCACAGCCGGTGCGACAGCGAACATGTGCTCAACCCGATCATCCATTCTGGCCGCCTGAAGCCCGGCAAAACAACCGAATGAAAAGCCTGCCAGCCATAACTTCGACTCCGGATGCACCTCATTCATCCAGTCCAGTGCTGCACGAGCGTCATCCGCCTCACCACTACCCTCATCCCACTGCCCTTCAGACTGCTCAACACCACGGAAATTGAATCGCAAAACAGAGCAGCCTGCATCTTCAAATGCACGCGCCATCCAGTAGACCACTTTATTGCGCATCGTTCCGCCATAAAGCGGATGCGGATGACAAACGACAACAGCAGGCCTGCCTGCTTTGCCCGGGTGATAAAGCGACTGCAGTACGCCATCAGGCCCCTGAATAAAAATCTTTTTGTGTTGATACTGGCTCAAGTCAGTAACCCGTTATAAGCCTGTGCAGAGAATCCGACCTCGATATGGTCGTCAACAATCAGCACAGGTCGTTTTATCATCGAAGGGTTCTGACTCATCAATGCGATGGCTTTGCCAGCATCGATATCCTGCTTCTCCTCTTCAGCAAGCTTTCGCCATGTTGTGCCACGCTTGTTCAGCAGTAGTTCCCATCCAACTACATCAACCCAACTGGCCAACAGCTCTGTAGAGGGGGCCTCTTTTTTATAATTATGGAACAGATATGGCACATCGTGCTCAGCAAGCCAGAGCCTGGCTTTTTTAATCGTATCGCAATTGGGGATACCATACATCGCTACCATTATTACATCCTGAGTAAGTGAAATTAAAGGAATGATCCAAACAAGTGTGCCTTCACTGACTTTATGCGTAAAGCCCGTGGCACAGAAGTCAGCTTTTATCACAGAGCATGTTTAACGATCCAGCTCACGGATAAAGGCAAAAAACTCCTGAGTGCCTGCCGATTCAAGCGGGGTCACCACCATCTCGACAGCAAACTCGAATCCATCCCTATGCAGGGCCTGAGTATGCATAGGCTTATATAACATCGGTCCGATATTAGAGCGTTTGTAATGACTCATGCCCTTATGATGGGCCTCCCGCAGACGCTCCGGAATAATCTCATCGATCTGTTTTCCAATGATCCTATGCCGAGGCCAGCCAAACAGAATTTCTGCACTGCGGTTCCAGCCTGTAATCTTACCCTCTGCATCCATGCTGATATATGCATCATAGCTATGGTCAATCACCTCATGCAGGCGCTGACTCTTTTTACGTAGTTGTACCTGCAACGCATCCAACTGATCAACAGCGCGCTGCGCATAAAAACCGAATCCTATCACCACAAACGAAATCAGCATTCGCATCCATATTTCGTCAGCATCGGGGGTAAACAGGCTCTCAAGAAACGTCTCTTCTCCAAAAACAAAGGAGTGCAGCAAGGCCTCAACAACCCAGAAGAGCACAGCCACCAAAACACCCAACTTACCCAAGCCTATCCGTTGCAGCATCCATCCCCCTGAATAAAAGCACCGTCCATGGTGCATTCGCCTAGAATACTCAAACATCAGAGCATCAATAACTCGCTCAATATGAACCGCTGTTATATCTCTTGCAATGCATATTGTGCAAAAAACTGATTATCTGCCTCACCCTGATCCAGATATAGGGTTTTCAAATATACTTTTGCAGGGTCAGGCAACCGATCAGATAAAACACTATGAAACTGCTCCCCCCCCAACATGTTCAGATGTGTGGTTAAGAACAGGCGATCAAGCACGTGATCACAAATCAGTGTGCGATGTACATCAGGCCCTGCAATCATATAAGCACTTCGATAAGCTGAGCTAATCAACCATCTCTTTACATCCGCACCGGTTACAGAGGCTGATGCCAACACGTACACACCAATGCCAGCCTGTTTGAGGAGCTTAACCCTGTCCGGACAGGCATTGCAGCCTGTCAGTACGAAGAATCTTCTATCCTGTAATTTTGCTATTGCTGAAAGTGGAATATCCAGGCTATTGGAGATGATCACCACATCCGGCTGTACTTTTAAGCCCTGCCCCTTACGCCAGTCAAGAAGGTCTGCATATGCAGGCTCCATGCCTACCGGCAACAGATCCTGCGCTTTCCCTTTCTCCAACTGCCTGAAATAGCGTGCCGAGGTAATCATCACATCAGCCTGTGCTGCCAGCTCCTGATACAGGCGCCAGTCACGCTTATTCGCGATTGCAGCCGGCACCTCAAATTCACCGGATTGTTCATTAAACAGTGAGATGCGGCCATCGATACTGCTGATATAGTTGGCATAGATCAGAACATCGCCACTTTCAGCCTGTTTGTGCAGCTGTAAGGTCAGATAAGCGCCATTCAGACTGATCTCCTCACCGGTTACCGGGTAAAGCTGTAACAGACTCATATTCCATGCACCAGAGTGTTCATATCATCATTCATACCGGTGTATCATGAAAGGATACACCGACATGTACAGTGCAGCTGTGCCATGGCCATGCTCCAGATTGCTGTCACTCTGTTTTTTTTCAGCTCTGATCAATACAGGGCTACTGCTCTGGCAGGTGACTTTTTTTCCCAATTGTTGATCGGGCTGAAAATATGGTAAAAGCCGGTTATGCTACGCCGGTGAAGCCAACCCCCTCTATCCCTGAGTCCTGGGCCCCTTATCTGGCCAGTGAATTGAACAAGCCCTATATGCAGGAGCTGTTCAGCTTCCTGCATAACTGCAATCAAAAAACAATCCACCCGGCACAGGAGGAGTGGTTTGCTGCTTTTGCACAAACAGCCTTTGATGATGTAAAAGTCGTCTTACTTGGTCAGGATCCCTATCACGGAGCCGGTCAGGCCCATGGACTAAGCTTCTCTGTTCCCTTAGGTGAGAAGATTCCTCCATCACTGCGTAACATCTATAAAGAACTGGAAAGTGATCTGGGAATTACTCCACCGGCTCACGGCTGTTTAACAGCATGGGCAAAACAGGGTGTGTTACTGCTCAATGCTACACTGACGGTTGAGTCGAAGAAGCCCGGCGCACATCAGAAACAGGGCTGGGAGCAATTCACCGATGCCGCCATTGCTGCACTCAACGAGCAGAGGCAGGGACTCGTTTTTATGCTATGGGGAAAATATGCTCAGGAGAAAGGTGCCAGGATTGACAGCTCCCGCCATCTGGTATTGGAAGCGAGTCACCCTTCTCCGTTCTCTGCCTATCGCGGTTTCTTCGGTTGCAAGCACTTCTCCAGGGCCAATAGATGGCTACAAGCGCATGGTAAAGGCCCTATAGCGTGGAAACTTCCAGATGAAAGGACACAGATGGGATTCGATTTTCCTGCCACGCTCGGATAGAGTGGAATCACTATGGAAACGCTGATTTATTCGGCGCTTCCATACAGCCCATGGACGGGCTGCCAAACCGCGTTTTTTCTACTGTGAGCTGATTTTTGGCAGGAGGCCAATAAATCAGTATCCCCCTAAGTGAGGGTAGCCCCATGCCTAAACCAGTCTTGAAAATATCATTCATCGCAGCAGCACTGATGATCGCACCGCTAACCGCGACTGCCGGCTGGTTGGATCAGCTTGGTGGACTACTCGGTGAACCAGCCAGCAACAACACACAATCATCCTCTACCGCGACTGTTAGCGAGCTGACCAACTCGGATATGGTTTCAGGACTGAAAGACGCCCTGCGTGTCGGCTCTGAGCGTGTGGTCGGTCAACTGAGCAAGGCCGACGGGTTCAATAAAGATCCGCAAATTCATATCCCGCTTCCAGATAGCCTGCAGAGTGTGAAATCAACACTGGATGCCGTCGGCATGGGATACATGATGGATGACCTTGAACTGAAACTGAACCGTGCTGCTGAAGCTGCAACACCAAAAGCCAAACGTATCTTCGGTGATGCCATTCAGACGATGACCATCAATGATGCCAAAAATATTCTTCATGGCCCGAATGATGCAGCTACCCAGTACTTCAAAGGCAAGATGAGCAAGCCGCTGTCGGATGAAATGCGCCCTGTAGTCCAGAATGCCCTGAATCAGGCCGGAGCTGTTCAGGCTTATGACTCCGTTATGGGTAAATACAGCAGCCTGCCCTTTGTTCCCGATGTAAAAGCCAACCTGAATCAACATGTGCTTGATCTGGGATTAAAGGGGATTTTCCACTACATGGCCACAGAAGAAGCAGCCATCCGAAGTAATCCGGTCAAACGCAGCACCGAAATCCTGAAAAAGGTGTTCGGTACGCTTTGATCATCACAATAAAAGCATCCCCTTTTTTTTCGAGGCATCAAGCAGTGACTTCATGATTTTTCAGTTATTTTGGTCATAGGGTTACCAGCGGCATGAAACTATTGGCTATCTCGGAGAGTCTCAGAAGTAGATCGTATAATCTGGCATTACTTCATGCTATGAAAGTGCTTTGCCCCATAGATACATCTCTGACAGTATATGATCAGATCAAAGGGATACCGGCTTTTGATCCTGAGAATGATGAAAGCCTATAAGGCTGCCCTGAACCTCAGAATCACCTTGGGGCAGCCCAATAGATCAATAATTATCTTCTTCGTGATCCTGTTCCACAGGCTTCTCATGACCGCTATTTCCATGCTCCGCATGGCTTCCGGTTGAACTTACAGCTACACATGAACTCAGTGCAAACAGTGTAATCATCATGGTAATTATTAAACGCATTATAACACCTCTAAAATGTATTTTATCATCTATCGGATTCAAAATGGCAACCACAACTTTGCATCGCGCTTTCCTCAGAAATTTTAATCAACAGGATAATCATTTCCGTCAGAACCAGCTACCATCATCGAGATCATCCTTGCAACGCTTTAGCTGGGCACTGTAGGTGGCAGCTTTATTTTTTACTTTTCTGGCGACCTTAATCAGCCATGGTTTCTTGTTATAGTTTTTACGTTTCCAGCCGCCATGGCCTTCGTGATAGGCCAGATACTGGTTATAGGCGTCCCACTTGGAGATACCGAGGGTTTTCTGTGAATAACTGCCATACCAGCCGATGAAATCGGTAGCATCCTCGAAATCATCACGATCTGCTCCCCAGTTACCGCTCTTGTCGATATACCAGTCCCAGGTCATATCCTTAACCTGCGCGTATCCATAAGCGGTAGAAACACGACCCCAGGGAATGAAGCCCAGGGCGTAATCCTTCGGTGTTTTAGCCTGAGCACGAAAGCGCGACTCCTGCCACATAATAGCCATCTGCACATGTACAGGCATGCCCCACTTCTCATATGAGTCATTGGCATATTCATACCAGTCATCTTTCTCTTTAAATATCTTACAAACGTCATTCACATTCTTTGGCGGACCACTGGCACAACCGGCCAGCGCCAGCAGACACACGCAGAGCAGAAGACGCCCTAAGTTCATTACATCAATACCCGTTCAATGCCACCTGCTTTGACCTTCTCAATGAAGCTCTTCTGCCACTCTTCGCCATGCAGGTGTTTTACCAGCTCCACAACGATATAATCAGCTTCTACCCCGGTCTCGCCTTCCAGGCGAGAGAGCCCCTGCAGACATGACGGGCATGATGTAAGAATCTTCTGCTCGCCCTCACCAGGCAGCTGCGCCTTGGCAAGCTGCATCTGCTCTTCCTTTCGTGCACGAATCTTGCCGGCAATCACAGGTTGTGCGACAGCCATCGTACCAGCCTCGCCACAGCAGTCCTCTGACTTCACGGCATCGGAACTCAATAAGGTTTCAATTGCTGCCTGAGTACCATGACGCTTCAATGGTGAATGACATGGCACATGATACATGTACTCGGTTCCGGTCACGCTATCGGTTTTCACACCCTGCTCCATCAGATATTCGTGAATATCAATCAGCGGTGCATCAGGAAAGACCTGCCCCAGTTCATACTTGGTTAACTGATCATAACAGGTCCCGCATGAGACAATCACCGCTTCAAAATCAAGGTAGGAGAGTGCATTTTTGATACGATGGAACAGTACCCGGTTATCATAAGTAATCTGGTCACCCTTTTCATGATCACCACTGGCTGTAGATGGATAACCACAGCAGAGATAGGACGGCGGAAGTACCACATTTACACCCAGATCAAACAGCATGGCCTGAGTCGCCAGACCCACATCTGAAAACAGACGCTCAGATCCGCACCCAGGGAAATAGAAAACTGCCCGACCAGTAGGTTTTTTCGAGTCGCGCAAGATAGGAATCATATTCTTGTCGCGCGATTCAATGCCCAGTTTCTGGCGTGCCGTCCCCGCCTTCAGTGCCGGCAGTGGGCGTTCAATAAAGTTGATGAGCTGTGCCTGAACACCTTCAAGATTACGACTGGCGACAGGCTCCTGCTTCACCAGACCTGTTAGGCGTGCAATCTTATTCAGCAGACGATGACCGGCATAACCCCAGCGTATCACCACTTCCCGCATCACACGAACTGCATCCGGGTTCTGGATTACAAGGAACATCATGGCCAGCTTCGAACCAAGATTGAATCGCGCCTGTCCCTTATCCTTGAGTAGCGCACGCATGCTTTCAGTTACATTACCGAAATCGATATCCACAGGGCACGGGCTTTCACATTTATGACAGATCGTGCAGTGATCTGCGATATCATGTAAGCCGTCAAACTGCTCAAACGAGATACCTGACCCGGTCTGGGATTCATACAGTACTGCCTCAATCATGGCACCGGTTGCCTGAATCTTGTTGCGCGGTGAATAGAGCATATTCGCACGCGGAAAGTGAGTATTACAGACTGGTTTGCATTTGCCGCAACGCAGGCATGGTGATATGGATTCAGACAGATCGGTAAGATCAGCCGCTTCAAGTATCATCGCTTCCATTTCCAGAAGGTTGAAACTCGGTGTATAACTCAGGCTCAGATCAACATCCGGCATCAGTTTACCGCGATTGAACAACTGGTTCGGATCAACCCGGTTCAGGTATGCTGCCGACTCTTCCAGTATGGCTCTATCCATATATGCCAATTTGGTAATGCCAATACCATGCTCACCGGATATTACCCCGCCAAGCTCCACAGCCTTGGCCATCACCTTCTCGACCACACGATGCGCCTTTTTCATCATCGCATAATCGTTGGAGTTAACCGGAATATTGGTGTGTACATTACCATCACCGGCATGCATGTGAGTAGCAACAACGATACGACTGGAGAGTGCTTTTTTATGCGCCTTCTTCACACCCTCAATCAGCGAATCATGGCCACGCAGCATATCATAGAGAGGCTTTTCCACCTCTTCACGATAGGAGATACGCAAGGCTGCCCGCTGAATCACCCGGAAGAGCGGCTCAGAGCGTTTATATTTAATATCATCCAGGAGATGTGCCACTTCACCGGCAGGCTCATCCATACCCTTGAGCAATCGGCACCAGTTATCCCGTGCGCTCTCAATCAACAGCATGCAACGCTCTAGCTTTTCAGTCAGATAGGGATCATCTTCCAAATCCAGGTCGCTGGTATCCAGACGATTGCCGGAGATGCGTGTTTTTGCATCATCCAGAAAATCAGCAATGGCCTGTGTAATATCTCTTTTATTAAGAATCGAGTTCTCAATATTCAGATGTTCCACGTAATCGTTGTATTCGCTTAATCGATCCAGCGGAATCACCACATCTTCATTGAGTTTGAAAGCACGGGTATGACGGGCAATCGCAGCCATGCGGCCACGGTCCCCCCAAAAACGTTTGCGATCAGCTTCAGATATAGCCACGAACCCTTCACCGTTACCGTTAGAGCTGATTCTGCAGATATCGGCACAGCCCTTGGCTACGGCATGTTCATCATCACCGGAAACATCAATCAGCAGGACAACACGCGGAGCCTCGCGACGGCTGGATTTGGAGATGTATTCAATCGCTTTGACATACTTCTCATCAAAATGTTCCAGCCCTTCCAGGTGTGCACCTTCCAGCGCATCCACATGATGTTTAATCTTCACCATCGCCTTGGTTGCATCACTGAGTTCCTGACCGAAGAACTCACAACAGACAGTGCGCGTTACATTGAAAGAGCGATGCAGGATAAAGGTTGCTTCCACAATAAAGCCATCGGTTCCCTCTTTCTGAACACCCGGGAGCCCCCCCATTGCCTTGCGTGTAACATCCTTACCCAGCCCCTCTTTACGGAAGACCGAGCCCTTGATAGCAAGTATTTCATCACTGAGCTCTGTGCCGGAAATCGCATCAGTCTTGAGCAGACGAAAGCTGACCTCCTCTTCATCATGCACTTTGCCCATATTGTGATCAATGCGTGTCACCGTAAGCCAGTTCCCATCAGGTGTTACCATCTTCCAGGAGAGCAGGTTATCTACACAGGTACCCCAGATCACAGCATGTTTTCCGCCGGCATTGGAGGCAACATTACCACCTATCGTACAAGCCCAGAGGCTGGTTGGATCGGTTGCAAACACGTGCGGCTGACTGGCCTCCATGACCTTACCTGTCACAGCTCCGGCACTGGCTGTAATCGTAGCAGCCTCGCCTTTCACACCGATCTCCCGGGTAATAACCGAACCGATCTGATCCAGTTTTTCAACATTGATCATTACCGCATTATTGGAAAGCGGCACTGAGCCACCGCAAAGGCCTGTTCCCCCACCACGTGGAATCACGACCAGCTCCAGCTCAGCCGTGGCCCGGATCAGACCGGGAAGCTCATCGGCATTGTCCGGGGTTAACACACAGAATGGGGCATGATGGCGCCAATCGGTGGCATCGGTGGCATGATGGCTAAGTGCATAGGCATCAAAATGGACATTGTTCGGGTGGGTATGTTTGGCAAATGCCTTGCGCGCCTTTTTTCGACGCAACGGTTCGTTTTCAAACCAGACATAAAATTTTTCCAGCATGCGGGAAGTGCATGCGGCCACTTTCTGCGCACGCGGATTATCCGACGCGCTTTTGCTGATGCGGGCCAGTCGTTCGTTATGGCGCTGACGCATTTTCAAACGTCGTTTCTGGTTATTGATCAGGTCATTGCGCAGGAAAACATTGCGTTCCACTACCCATAAATCGCCAAGGATTTCAAACAACATACGTGCGGAGCGGCCCGTCCGGCGCTGGGTGCGCAGCACATTCAGATCATCCCAGACCTCTTCGCTAAGAAAACGGATAACGATTTCACGATCTGAATAGGATGTGTAGTTGTAAGGTATTTCGCGGATATTATCGGACAAAAAGTTCTCCATTCCATGGCTAGACTGTGTCGCGGACGCAGCATAATGAACCCGCCAGATGAATAAAACCTTAATTCTCACATTTATTGAAGTTCCCTGCCCTGCTTTGTGAGATAAAGCAGCAAAAAAACTAAAGTACAGCCTTGGGTTTCAATCAATTATCGCCCCTGCCGTCTCCCCGACAGCCATATCCGATCAATAACTGAAAAGAAAGATACTCAAGGCCGCACGCTCTCCTCCGGGCAAAATCTCACCATCCTCTAATATTTTTCTGGCACAAAGCTCTGTGTATCAATAGCCGGGCGCTCATAATCACCCTGCTGCTTCCTTTCCGGCAACTCAACCGGTGCAGGCATGATATCTTTATAGGGAATGGCACCCAGTATATGCGACAAACAGTTCAGTCGAGCCCTTTTCTTCACATCCGCATCCACCACATACCAGGGTGCTTCAACAATATCGGTATAGAAAAACATCTGATCCTTGGCTTTCGAGTACTCCACCCAGCGATTGCGAGACTCCAGATCCATCGGGCTCAGTTTCCAGTGCTTGGTCGGATCATTGGCACGTTTTTGGAAACGCCGCTCCTGTTCCTCATCACTGACTGAAAACCAGTACTTCAGCACTATGATTCCGGAACGGACAAGCATGCGTTCAAACTCAGGACAGGAGCGCAAGAATTCGCGATATTCGTCATCGGTGCAAAAGTCCATAACGCGTTCGACACCGGCCCGGTTGTACCAGCTGCGGTCAAAAACTACGATTTCCCCTGCGGCAGGAAGATGCTGCACATAACGCTGAAAATACCATTGGGTCTTCTCACGGTCCGAGGGCGCAGGCAGCGCTATCACATTACAGCCGCGCGGGTTTAACGGCTCAATCAACCGCTTAATCGTGCCCCCCTTGCCAGCTGCATCCCGGCCTTCAAACAGGATAACGACACGCAATCCTTTCTGCTTGATCCAATGCTGCCATTTGACCAGTTCAACATAGATATCGGCCAGACTCTTTTCATAATTTTCTCTGGAAATTTTCACGGGTTTGCTCATCAACGCACCTCCACAGGTTATAATAACAGCTCAATGGCGAATACCAAGCCTGCATTGCACGCCCATGTGTCAGCAGGGATCTGTTCGGTCAGCATGATACGTGAATCATACCTTCCGGGACGACTTCAAAACCCACTCCTCCATATTTATAGAGAGGAATGCATACAGGTCCATTACAAACAGGACAAAAAAAATCCCGCCTGACCAGATTGGCCAGACGGGATTTTTTTTAAATTCGTTTGTTAAATCAGGCGATAGCTTTCACTTTCGCATTCAAACGCGATACACGGCGTGAAGCCTGACTCGCATGAATCTGATTCTTACGGCCTGCACGGTCCAGCAAAGAGGTAGCCTGACGCAGTGCTGCTGTTGCAGTCTCTTTGTCGCCAGCTTCAACAGCGACCAGAACCTTTTTAATTACAGTACGCATTGCAGATTTCTGAGTGCGGTTCTGCAGACGTTTTTTCTGATCCTGACGAGATCGTTTCAGTGCTGATACATGATTTGCCACGTTTCTTTGCTCCTTACAGCCTTCGCTGCACCTATATTGAGGCGCGGAAACATACCGTTTCATATTCACATGTCAACATCTACGTGACAAATAAAGCATATGCACAAGCTCTATTATCCATGATATGCTACGCCATGAAAACGGCCAACTGACTGGGCCGTTTCGCCTATCGGGAGGATATCATGAAAGTTTCTGAAGTAATGTCACGTGGCAGTCTCACTTGCAAGGCAGGTGACACCCTGCATGATGCCACACAAAAAATGGTTATGCGCCGCTGCGGCTCGTTGCCTGTCGTTTCCGACGATGATGAAAGCAAATTGATCGGCATCATTACCATCCGAGACACCATGCTTCCACTGTATCCGAATTTCGGTGAATACATCCACGATGCCAAAACTGCCCGTGATTTCGAAGAGATGGAAGACAACTACAAACGTGTCATGTGCATGAAAGTGAAAGAGGTCATGACTCCGGATCCAATGACTGTTGCATCCGACACACCATTACTAAAAGCCGCATCCTACATGGGCCTGAAAAACCTGCGTCGTATTCCGGTTGTTGATGATGGTACCCTGGCCGGCATGGTCAGCATCGGAGACATCAACCGGGGTATGTTCATCACTAACGGCTGATGCTGCTACCTGCTCTGCAATCACAGGCTTCGGCATTTTGCCGGGGCCTGTTTTGTTTAAGGTATAACAATGTTTGAACCTCCCCGCCATCTCCGCTGTTTTTTTAAGGCCTCGTTTTATCCACATCCAATTGAACAGGTCATCATGATTCAGACCCATATCTCCTGGGTATTCCTTACCGGTGAGTTTGCCTACAAAGTCAAAAAACCGGTGAACTTCGGCTTCCTCGATTTTTCCACGCCAGGTCAACGCAAGCACTACTGCGAGCGGGAACTTGAACTGAACCGCCGATTCTCACCCAATATTTACCTGGATCTACTATCGATCAATATCGCCGGCGATGCTTACCATCTAAACGGCACAGGCAAAGCCATCGACTACTGCCTGCAAATGAAGCAGTTCAAGCAATCCGACCTGCTTGAGCAACGACTCACCAGCAAGCGTTTCAACCCGGCATGGCTGGATCAACTGGCCAGTAATATCGCACTGTTTCACAATCAGCAAGAAGCCGTCAAAAGCAGTCGAATCGACCATGCGTTACTGCTTGAAGAACACATTCAGGGCAATCTGGCTACAGCAGAAAAACACGTTGGCCGGGCACTCCCATATAACACCATGCAGCAGCTTTACAGCTATGCCGAGCATGCATTTCAGACATTATCTACCCTGCTCGCTGCCCGGCAATCCCAGGGTTTTGTGCGCAGCTGTCATGGCGACCTGCATCTGAATAACATCGTCCTTTTCGACCATAAACCCCAGCTCTTCGACTGTATCGAATTCAATGATGAATTCAGCATCATTGATGTCATGAGCGATATTGCATTTCTGGTCATGGATCTGGATGCCCATCTCCGGCCTGATCTGGCGATGCGGTTACTATCGCGTTATCTGGAACATTCAGGCGATTATGCCGGCCTGATGCTGCTGCGCTATTATCTCTACTACCGTGCCTGCGTACGCGGTAAAGTCAGCTGTCTTCTGGTCAGCGAGCTCGACTGTGAGAAGCAGCCCCCTATATATGAAGAGGCCAATCTATATTTTACACTTGCAGCCTCCTACACAAACCCCGGAAAACCGAAACTGTTTGCTGTTGGCGGGCTGTCCGGCAGTGGTAAAAGTCATCTCGCCCTGCTCGGCTGCGGTATTGAGCAGGCCATCATTATCCGCAGTGATGCCACACGCAAACGCATTGCAGCCGATTATCCCGACCTGGAGCTGTATGGCCGCCAGATGCATATCAATACCTACAAAGCCATGTTCGATGCAGCACGCACGACACTGAGTGCCGGTTATTCGGTCATTCTGGACGCTACATTCATCCACCCCGACTCGCGCAACCAGCTCAAAATGCTCGCCGATGAGAGTCATACTCCACTGCACTGTTTCTGGCTGGATATTGAAGAATCCGTATTAAGAGAGCGTATCACTAAACGTCAGCGTGCTGCCGATGACATCTCCGATGCCGATCTGCACGTGCTTGAGCGGCAATTGACTGAATTCGAGCGACCCGCCGAAGCCTGGATTCAACGCCTCAGCTCAAGTAATCGCTGGCCTACCTGAACGCCTGACTTCGCCCAATAGCACCACCTTCATTCATAACACCACAGGCTAGAAAATCACCGCTCCAGCTTCAGGCTGCGAAGAGTGAAGTCGGACTCCTTCAGACCCGTCTGAAACTGATAAGAGTCCCAGATTATACGCGTGCTCCTGTTGTTCTGGTGATTGACCATCGCCATCACATCAGGACGCCAGAATTTATCCTTATACTGACGATAACCATCAAAGGTCAGGGTCTTTAACAGGGAGTGCTTCCTATCATAGTAATCGATTTTAAGCAGATAATAGTTGTGCTGATCAATCCAGCTGATCCGGCGACTGTAGCCTGAATTGCGTAGATCCACCGGACGTGATTCAATAACAAAACAGGCATGCTCGCCATACTGTTCTTCGCGCAGCCACCGGTAATGGTATTTTTCAATCTGCTCGCCGGTAATATCCTCATACGCAAATTCGCTTCCTACAAACGGCTCTGATTTACTACGCGAGGCAATTCGCCTTACCCGTTTGAGCGCAGGCAGATAGATCCACTGATCATCATCTTTCTGTTTGTGACTGTAGTTCAGGAATCCCGTGCCCCTCATATTCGGGGGATACTCGAAGATAATCAGTCGCTCATCACCGTCATTCAGCCTCTCCAGCGACCGGCTTTTGATCCGGCGTTTTCTCTCATCCCCCCTCTTGTTGGCAAGAATCATGGTCATCTGACTGGATGAATCGCCCCACCCCGAATCGCGTAGATCCGCTTCACGCACTATACTTAAGCCCTTCTCTTCAGCCGTTTCCGCCAGTACGTCAAACGAGCAGAACAGAGCCATCGCCAGTATCCAGCAACAGCTTGTGATGATTACTCGCATGCGCCGGATTACACCCATCATCTAACCCAGCGTTTTCCGGAAACGAATAATCGTGATCGCAATAAATACGATAGCAAAGCCTGCCAGAGCAAGGAAATCAGGAACCAGCACCGAAATATCACTCCCTTTGATCAGCAATCCCCGAATGACTTCAACGAAATAGGTGAACGGCAACAAGTAGGAGACCGGCTGGATATAGGTTGGCATCGCCTCGACAGGGAAGATAAAGCCTGAAAGCAGGATCGATGGAATCAGTATGAAAATAGAGAGAAAGATAGCTTGCTGCTGGGTCTGACTGAGTGATGAAATCACCAGACCCAATGCAATCAGCCCACTGACATAAACCAGCGCAAGCAAAAACAACAAAAAATGTGATGTCGGCATGGGCAGATCAAACAGCAACCAGCTTAATGATAGAATAAAATAGAAGTCGGCAAAAGCGATAATGACATAGGGAAGGGTCTTGCCCAGAATGAACTCGACCTTGCTAATCGGACTGACGATAATCTGTTCAAGCGTATTATTCTCTTTTTCCCGCACGATAGCAGTGCCTGTCAGGATCAAAGCTATCTGCATGATCAGGATACCGATCACGCCGGGAAGGAAAAACCAGGTTTCCCGTTTATCCGGGTTAAACAAAACCTCAACATCCAGCAAAAATGGCTCCGGTGCGATGGTAGTATTATCGGAATCAGGGTCGAGAAAATACATCTGCCCGCTCACCCTGTCATCGGTAATCACCCCCTTGTTATTATCCATCGCTGTCGCCAGTGAGGGCATGGTGCCATCGACATACATACGCACAGTTGGTTGCCTATTATCGACCAGTTCTGCAGAAAAGTCGCTGTCTATATAAAGACCTGCGCGCGCACGCCCATCGCGGATATCGCGAATGATCACTTCCTCACTCACGACCTCATAGAGCTGGAAATAACCTTCGCTCCAGATATTGCTCTTGATCAGCTCGCTGAACATCGACCGGTCTTTATCTACATATGCCATTTTGACATTCTCTGGTTCAAGTTTCAGGGCCAATCCAAAAAGGATCATCAGCACGACCGGAGCCATAATAATAAAACCGATCAAACGCGGATCTCTCCGTAACTGCAGAAACTCCTTTTTCATCAACGCCATGACATATCTCATACCTCACCCCTTTCATGCGTCAATACGATGAATACATCTTCAATACCGGCCTGAGACAGAAGCACCGCCGCTTCCCCGCCACAATGGCGGGAGACCATCTCTTCAAGCAATTCAACGTCCACCGATTCATCCGTAATCACACGCAGGTGATCCCCGAACTGATTGAGCGCCTGAACCTCAGGCATGAGCAGCAGATCGGCAGCAAGATCAGCGTTATGCATGGTTGAAATCGTATAGACAGTGCGATCAGTAAAGGATGCGATTATTGATGCCGGTGAGCCCTGTGCGACCACCCTTCCATGATGGAGAAAAGCCAGACTATTACAGCGTTCAGCCTCCTCCATATAGTGGGTGGTGACAAAAAGGGTTTTCCCTCTGGCAGCAAGATCATAAAACCGTTCCCACAACTCCTTGCGCGTTACCGGATCAATACCAGCTGTCGGCTCATCAAGAAAAATAACGTCGGGGTCGTGAACAAGTGCACAAACGATAGAGAGTCGCCGTTTATATCCTCCGGAAAGCAGCCCTGCCTTACGACAGGAAAAACTCTCCAGTCCATACTCCTTTAGCAGCAGCTCTTCTCTACCTTTCCCTGCTGGTGGATAGATGGAGCTGTAGAATTCAAGATTCTCAGCCACGGTAAGTTCAGGATACAGGGCAAAAGACTGCGCCACATAACCAATATTGACTTTAATCTTCTCACTTTCGGTAATGAGATTGTAGCCGAGCACCGTGGAATCGCCTTCATCCACATTCAGAATACCGGCAAGTATACGAATCATGGTCGATTTTCCGGCAGCATTCGGGCCCAGAAGTCCAAATATTTCCCCGCGGGAAATGGAGATTTGAATGCCATCAAGTGCGACCAGGTTACCGAATCGCTTGGTCAGGTTTGCAGTATGAATGACATTTACCATCCTTTGACTCCAGACATCAATTCAATCTCTGCCATCAGATAAAAACACATGAACTATTGTAGACCAGTGAGACATCACTTGCCGTGTTAATCCATTCATGACTGCGAACTTTCATCCTAAGGCTGGAACTTCTGAATCAGGGCAACTCAAAGCTGTTCAGCAGTCTTTCTGATTCAGATTATACTATCAAAATATCTACTCAATCCATTGAGTTATGCGTATAATCTGTGGGAAACAGAATGAGGGAATGGAATGTCAATAAATTGCATGATCACGATGGCTGAGATTTAATGCCTGCAACACATGAAATAGATGCCGCAAGAAAACTGATTATCACAAGCTGGCATGGTGAAGCCTCAGACAAGGAGTTCACGGGTACCCTGATCCGCTATCAGCATGAAATCAGGGGCAATAGCGATTACCAATCCTATAATGAACTGCTCGATTTCCGCCAGATCAGCAAACTTAGCCTGACAACAAAAGGCATCATAAATCTCGTAAAAATTGCCCGCAAAACCGACCAGAAAGAGATACCATCAAAGCTCGCCGTTCTTGTGAGTACATCTCTGGCATTCGGTCTTGCCCGCATGTATACCACCTATCGCAATCTGGAACCAGGCAGTCATAAAGAGCTCAGGATATTCAAAAACAGGGGCGATGCCCTCAGCTGGCTTACGACGCCTGCCAGCTGAGGGCATCAGATCCAGGCTTTCTAGAGTACTTCAACCGCCTTGCCCGCCAGCCTTGAACGCTCACTGGCTTTCAGAGCAATCAGGCCAGCATGCTCCCAACCGGCAAAGGATGAAACCGCACGTGTAAGACCATTGGTATGTGCCGTCAGATAAGGCGTATCAATCTGGGCATTATTACCCAGAATAATAATCTTCGAATCTTCACCCATGCGCGTTACGATCGTTTTCATCTGATGCGGCGTTAAATTCTGCGCCTCATCAACAATCAGCCATGTTTTGGTAAAGGTACGACCACGTGCGTAAGAGAGTGCCGCGATCTCAATACGGTGCTGTCCAAGAATATCTCCGATATTCTGCGCATCATCACCAAGCAGGATAGAGAGATTATCTGTAATCGCTCCCATCCATGGCTCCAGCTTCTCACGCTCTGTTCCAGGCAGGAACCCAATATCCTGCCCCATCGGAACGGTTGCACGCGTAACCAGAATCTTTTCATACAAGCCCATATCCAGCGTTTGATGAAGGCCTGCCGCAAGTGCCAGCAATGTTTTACCGGAGCCGGCAAGACCAAGCATGCCAACCAGATCAAGATCTGCATCCATCAGCAGGTTCATCGCCATGTTCTGTTCCAGGTTTCTGGCCTGAATACCCCAAACCGCATGACGATCATGACGGTAGGATGAGATATCGTACAAATGGACACGCCGCCCCTCATCAATCTGCTGACAACGCATGGCCACTTCACGATCTCCGGGTAATACCACGAACGAATTAATAAAAGGAAGATCCATATCTGTCGGCCAGGTGACGATATAGTGGTTTCCCCTATCATGCTCACACACTTCCATGCCTTCAGCCATCGCAGTCCAGGTCTCAAGATCCAGGCGTACTTTACCGCTGGGCAGTACCGACAGATCGCTGACTACACGGTCAGAACGATAATCCTCCGTCTTCATACCCAAGGCCCGCGCTTTGATGCGCAGGTTAATATCCTTGGATACCAGAATCACATGGCGATCCGGATGCTCCTGCTGCACTGACATCGCCACAGCAATAATGCGATTGTCACCACTACCATTTGCCAGTGAATCGGGAAGGATCTCAAGCGAACGATGATTGAGTTCGAAAAACAGACGACCACCACCGGGCAATTCACAACCCTTTTCAAGGTCTTCACATTCAGCACTCAATTCATCCAGAATACGCGATGCTTCCCGAACATTACGTGCCAGCTCATCCACACCCTTTTTGACATGATCCATCTCTTCAAGCACAACGATGGGCAACACAACATCGTGCTCATCAAAGCGCTGCAAAGCACTGGGATCATGGATCAGGACATTGGTATCAAGAATATAGATTTTACGATCAGGTGCATTGCTCAATAGGACTCTCCCTGTATTGAAGTAGTACATATCATACTGAATCTATAATGCCATAAATCAATAGCTTCGCATACCAGATTCATCACACTGGCCTTCATTAAAAAAACTTACATTTAAGACTTGACTCTACAGGCCTGCTCGTCATTATTCGCGCCGTTCGCGGGTATAGCTCAGTTGGTAGAGCGCAACCTTGCCAAGGTTGAGGTCACCGGTTCGAGCCCGGTTACCCGCTCCAGATCAAAGGGTCCGAAAGGACCCTTTTTTTATCTGGCAGGCTCTGAACAGACGCATGAACAGATCTGTTCAATCTGCAGGGGATTGTCCCTTTGCAAACAAAGTCATACACTTCACGTATGTCTTTAATGCGGTCCCTCCATAGATCGCAAGGATGGTTAAACTACATCCATAGGTAATGGTTATACGGCAGGGTGGCTCAGTGGTACGGCGGAGGATTGCAAATCCTTTATTCGCGAGTTCGATTCTCGCCCCTGCCTCCAACCATGTCCTAGTTTGATTTATGTACAGGTAGTTTTTGACAATAACGGTCCAGTCGTCAACATTCGGACCAATCGCGGGTATAGCTCAGTTGGTAGAGCGCAACCTTGCCAAGGTTGAGGTCACCGGTTCGAGCCCGGTTACCCGCTCCAGATCACAAAGGGGTCTTCGCAGACCCCTTTTATTTCCCTAGCACCCCACATACAAGTTAGCACAAAGGGTTCAGATATCTCCGACTTCTGCACGCATTCAAAGTTAGAGTAAGCAAACCACCCCGGATGATAGAACCAAGCCTGCGTTCAGTTACAATTCAAGACCCAATCCTGTGACTGCAAAGCAGCCAGTGCATGATCGATACTCAGTGATAAGCAGCAGCTCTCGATCAAGCACACTAAAAACGCCTTAACCAACCGTGGAAAATATACGCATGGCAGTTGTTCAGCTTCATTTCAGTTTACCGCATCAGGATCACCCTACAAGAGTACATTCAACAGGAGTTTATGAATGACAAATACGTTAAAACTGACTGCTGTATCATGCCTGATCATGGCATTTGGCAGCAGTGTGCAGGCGCAGGAATCATATGTCGGCATAGGAGCCGGAGCCTTTAATGTAGGCACCGGTGTCAGCAAAAAGGCTGTAGGCGGCGGCTACCTGCAGCTGGGCAATGATTTTTCTGAATTTGTCGGCGTCGAAGTTCGTGCTGGCGCTTCCGGAAAAACAGGTGAAGAGCTGACCCTCCAGCCTCGCACTGGCATAGACTGGTTCGCAGCAGCATACCTGAAACCCAGATACCAGATCAGCGAGCAGCTGACGGGCTATGCATTGCTTGGTGTCGCAACCATTCGCGCCAGCTACAGCGAACCGGGCCTGATCAAACAGACAAAAACACGCACAGGCTATGCCTATGGTCTCGGTCTGCAGTACCGCATTGCGGAGAACTACAGCCTCAGCGGCGAATGGTCGCACATGCTCAGCAAGCCAAAAACCAACGCCACAGCCATCAAAACCCAATTCAAGGGGCTGGAAGCAAGCATGTTCACGCTCAACGGAAAGTATCACTTCTGATCATTTTGCTTAAAACAGGGTTTCGGACACCTTCTATCCCCCTCCCCCTCTCCGATGATGGTGTTCGGAATAATGGGGCGGAAGCGAAAGCTTCCGCCCCATTATTTATGCTTGAAACAAACTGATATTAACCTGCAGTCCATGGAGGGTATCCGAACGAGAGAGCGTCATCTTTCCATCATAAACAGAGATAATTTCATGTACAATTGAAAAGCCCAGCCCATGGCCCGACTTTGACTCATCAGCGCGTGCCCCGCGCACCAACAGCGACTGGTACTCATCCCTGACTATACCGGGGCCATCATCTTCAACCTGAATCGAAAAACCCTGCTCCTGGCAACTGATATGACAATAAACCTCTGAAGATGCCCATTTGCATGCATTTTCGATCAGGTTACCAAAGAGCTCCAGCATATCTTCACGGTCAGCTGCGATTGACATCGTTTCGTCCATAAACAACGTAATACGTATAGATGGGAAAACCTGATTAAGCATATAAACCATATCATTCAGGTCACGAAACGGTTCAGCCCACAGCCCGCCGGGCATACGTCCTGCGGTGCGCGCACGCACCAGCTCAAGCTCAATACGACGCTCAATATGCTGCAACTGTTGCAACAACAGCACCTGATCCTCATCACCTGTCTGGCGCTGCACAACCTGCCCCATCACAGCCAGCGGTGTTTTCAGTGCGTGTGCAAGATCCCCCAGTGCATGCCTGGAGCGCTTCAGACGCTGCTGCATCAGTTGCAGCAACTGATTGACCTCTTCGACGAGCGGCATGATCTCGCTTGGTGCAGGCGTGGTGATTTTTTCAACCTCACCTTTTTCAAGCTGTCCAAGCTGATCCCGAATACAGCCCAATGGTTTCAGGCTATGGAGAACCACCCAGGCCTGCAGCAGCAGCAGAAGCAGCATAGCTGCCGTCGCAAATAACAAAAGATGCTGCTGGAATGATGCCGTAGTGCTTTCGATATGTGAGATATCCTCCGCAATACGGATCTTCACCTGCTGCCCAAGCATGGTAAATTCACGGGAAAGCATCAATAAGTGCACCTGCTTCGGCCCCATGACGTTGCGCTCCAGCACACCTGCCAGCTCCGGCAAAGTCTCATCCCATAATGAACGAGAATGCAACTTGATATCAGCCACTTCAATCTGGAAATAATGGCCGGAAAATGGCCTCTGATAAATCGAAGGAATTCGGTCTGCATCAAGAACCGGTAATGATGGCGGGCTCCATTGTAGTGCTGCCAGCAGCTCCTCCTGATCATGCTCCATGCGTGATATCAGATTCTGCTCGCTTAAAACTTCAACCTCATTACCAATAATCCATGTCTGTGCAATAAAAAAGAGAGCCAGACTGGCCATCAAGCTCAGGGTTAGTCGCTGATTAAGAGAAGCCATCAATCTTTATGCAAAGCGCCAGGATCCAGATAATAACCCTGACTGCGGCGGGTACAGATCACAGCCTTACCCAATTTCTTGCGTAAACGGCTGATATAAACCTCAATCACATTACTCTCTTTTTCATCGTTAAAATCATACACATGTTCAATCAAATGTGTGGCGGTGAAGATCCGTTCCGGATGCAGCATCATGTAGCGCAACAGACGAAACTCAATGCCGGTCAATTCAATATTCGACACATCTGAAACCGAATCTGTCCAGCTCGCCACCTGTCTATCTTCATCGAGCCTGAGATGGCCAACTTCGATGGCAGCTTTGCCACTACCGGATGAACGCCTGATGAGTGCCTGCAGTCGCACACAGAGCTCCTCCATATGAAAAGGCTTGCTCAGATAATCATCTGCGCCGGCGCGAAAACCTTCGACCTTTTCATGCCAGGCACCGCGTGCAGTAAGCACCAGTACCGGCGTATTGATTCCCTGAGCACGCCATTGCTGAAGTATCTGCAAACCCGGAAGATCCGGTAATCCCAGGTCAAGGATTACAATGTCATAAGGCTCGCTTTCACCCATGAAACAACCATCAACCCCTTGCGTGCTCGCATCTACTGCGTAACCGCGCAGACGCAGGTCATTTGTCAGCTCCGTACATAAATCTGTATCATCCTCAATCAACAGCAAACGCATCACTCATGCTCCTTTAATCTGACACGCCCGGATCGCGCATCCACTTCCAGACGCCGGATGACCTGATCATGGCCCAGCATCTCAATCTCATAAATCAGGCGATGGTCCTCTTCTTCAAGCTCAACCTCGAGCAAGATCCCCGGATATCTCTTCTCTATACCTTTAAGAATATCTGATAGCGGTAGAATCGTACCTTCCATACGCAGCTCTCGCACACGATCTACATCATCGGCATATACCAAGCCTGGCAACATGCATAACAATATTGCAAAAATAACCTTCATTGCCATTCACCCGGAAAGCTCATCCAATCACCCGCCCGTCACCCATAACCATCATGAGCTGCCCGATTAGCAAGCCAACCCTCTCCAGACATGATACAGCCGGAAACATGATTCGTGCCTATTAGCTTTGACCATCTCATAAAGAGCATTATCAGCAAGCCTTAATTATGAAGCTTAAGCAAGCCTGAATGGCCTGAATCAATGGACGAAGCCCCCCGACACACAAGGCTTCAGTCCTGACTCAGAAGCTGCTGAAAAACACTGCGTGTGCGAAGCATTCTTTCCCGCAATTGATCAGGAGCAACAATATCTGCATGACGGCGCATGGTTTTCCATTCCGTTGCCTCAGGGTCGTTTGGCAACCTGCCGATCGAACTCCACAACTCGACACGCAGGACATTTTCCATCTGGCGATAAACAAGATAAGTATCTGCCAACCAGCCGGACTCCTGCTTCCATAATTCAGGTACGCTATCCGGAAGGCCATTCAATACATCAACGGTTCTTCGCCCACGGCCACCAAAAGCCAGGCGGGCATACTGGGCAAGAAATTCAATATCAATGAGACCGCCCTCATCATGTTTAAGATTAATAAGGCCACTGTTTTTACTCGACAGATGATCCAGCATCTTCTGACGCATCCCCATCACATTGGCAGCCAGATCCTCTGGATCACGCGGCTCCTCCAGCACATCATGAATCACAGTTTCCACTTTCAGTTTGGCCGCTGCCGGCCCTGCTACAGCCCTCGCTCTGCACAGCGCCTGATGCTCCCATGTATGTGCCTCATGAAGCTGATATTCCCTGAAACCGGTAATATTTGTCACCAGCACACCCGAACTTCCAGATGGACGCAGGCGTGCGTCAAACTCAAAGCCTGCACCGAATGGCGGCATCGCGGTGAGATATTGAATCATACGACGACCGATACGCTGCGCATGTTCTCCCAAACTCCGACGCCCTTCCATTTCAGACGGGTCCTCATGCACGAGTATAAACACCATATCAAGATCGGAGACCAGTCCCATTTCATGCGATCCGTGCTTGCCCATGGCCAGTGCTACAAAAGGAAACTCTTCTGGCAAACGCATCTCATACAGACACAGGCGCAATACCGCTGAAGTTGCAGCATCGGCCATATCTGCCAACCAGCCACCTATCGTCATCGCATCAGCTGTATGCGCATCCACTGCCAGTGCCGACAACAATCGAGCCCGATCCACCCAACGCCCGATATCAGCCAGTGTTTGCTCCACATCATCCAGACTATTGAGTGCATCGAGTTGTTCACAAACATACCGGATATCCGTTCCACTGTGTCTGGTCATCAATGGCCACTCCAGCCACGACGGATCCTTTACGATATGATCGGCAAGATAACGACTGGCCGAAAGCACCCCAATCAGCCAGTCCAGAACGCCCTGATGCGTGGCAAGCAGATCAATCCAGGTCGCCCGCCCTGAAATAGAGTGTATCAATTCGGCAAAGGCTTCCAGTGCGGCAACACCATTTTCATCATCCAGCCATTTTGGCATCGCCTGCTCAAGAATGCGCTCAACCTGCGTACGACTGCGCTCGGGCAGCAATCCTCGGGAAAGACAGGCCTCTACCCTTTCCAGAGCCAGATTTATACGCTCCCGCTCCGTTTCATTCAGCTCTTCCAGCCCGTCATGCTTGCCAGACAACCAGCCAAAGGCCTGCTCCATCTCTTCTCCAACCGGTTTCACAAATTTACGGAAGGCATCCTCCACAATGGCAGCATGCGCAATCATCTGCTGCTCAATATTTTCTATCCCGGTTGCACCACTCAAATATCCGGCAAAATCCTCCGGTAACTTGTGCGTCTGTTCTCCACGCCGGGCCTGAATCGCATGCTCAACCCTGCGCCAGAATCGATAGGCCGCCTTCAGTGCATCAACATCATCCTCACCGATAAGGTCTGCAGCCTTCAAACATTCAATCGCCTGCATACTCGGCTGCACCCTTAAATCTGTATTCCTGCCTCCGTGAAGCAGCTGCATGGACTGAATAATAAATTCGATCTCACGTATCCCGCCCCGCCCGCGCTTCACATCAAATCCGGGCGATATGCCAGCAAGACCTGCCTGACCATCAATACGACGTTTCATCTCGGCAAGTGCAGCCACCGTGGTATAATCAAGATAACGGCGATAGATAAATGGTGCGATACCATCCAGGAATGCCTGACCCAGTACCATGTCTCCGGCTACCGGACGCGCCTTGATCAGCATCGCCCGCTCCCAGGTTTGTCCATATTCCAGATAGTGGCTCAGGGTTGTTTCCAGATGCAAAGAGATGGCAGCAGCATCCCCTCCCGGGCGCAGACGCATATCCACAGGCCAGACTATCCCCTCGACTGTACGCTCACCCATCAAACGAATCAGCATACGTGAAAGATGCATATAATATTCAGCAGCAGGAACCGACTGACGACCATCAACCGTACTACCCTCACCCTGCCAGATAAAAAGCGGATCAACATCGGAGCCCAGATTCAGCTCCCGCCCCCCCAGCTTGCCAAGGCCAATCACACAGAATGATCCGCCCTCCAGATGTCCATAGCGCGGAGCAATCAGTCGCCCGGCCATAGACAGGGCTTCATCAAGCAGTCCTGAAGCCAGGTCTGCAATGGCTCGATATGAGGCATCCATATCTCCCCGCAGCCCCATCTCCCACCAGATCAGATGACGGTGCCCCCGATCCTTGCACTGGCGCAGATGAGCCATACATGTCACAAGCTCAGTGCTATCGCAGCCAGGAACCCATGACTCACTACCATCTGGCAGCAGGGCTGCTTCAAGAGGCCTGAACAGCAAATAAGCGTCACCTTCGGATGCCGTGCGCATCAGCGCAGAGAACTGCTGAGACAGCAGACATACCCGCTGCGCATCGGCACGTAAATTTTCAGGAACCTGTTCAAGAATAGAATCGATCTGATTGCTCATTGCATGAGTATACCGGAGATACGGCAGAGATAAAAACCTTCATGCAGACAACCGCTCGCTTTACTTCATGCCATTTCTACCGATAGATATGGGATGCAGGCCGAAATCAGAAGGAGGTAAGCCCATCATGCAGCAGCAATCTGTTAAACTTACAGGCATATCCAACTTCGGCAGGCGATCTGTTTTAAAGAGTGGCAATCCGTGGTGTGTACAGAAAATTACGGATCAGGTTCTTTTTTCACCTCACCCCGGCCCATGGATGCTTCTGGAGCGCGACCATTTTCAACGTTGGGTCAACCTCAGCTCAGACAAGAATTTCCTGATTCGCTGGGCAGGCTGGCTTAAGCACTAGAGCCGCTGTAGATGAAAAGATATAGCTGAAGAGCCGGTTTCAATCACTGCCGACACATGGCATGTCGATTCATCAACAGGCTCAATAACTTGTCTGTTTATTCAGCGTGCCGGTATCTGTATCAGTCATGGTTCGCACCGAAGCAAAAAAAAAAGGCCGCCCGATGGGCGACCTCTCTCATTATTCCTGATACTGATTAAACAGAGTAATACAGTTCCATTTCCATTGGATGTGGACGCATGCGAACTTCATTGACCTCTTCCATCTTCAATTCGATGTAAGCATCAATCATATCATCATCCATCACACCACCGACTTTCAGGAAGTCACGGTCGGCAGAGAGACACTCCAGAGCCTGATCAAGACTGGCACAAACAGTTGGAATCAGCTTGCCTTCTTCCGGAGGAAGATCGTAAAGGTTCTTATCCGCAGCTTCGCCAGGATCGATCTTGTTGGAAACACCATCGAGACCGGCCATCATCATGGCAGTGAATGCCAGGTATGGATTGGCACTGCAATCCGGGAAACGAACTTCGATACGGCGAGCCGGATCAGAGTTTACAACCGGGATACGGATAGAAGCAGAACGGTTACGGTTTGAGTAAGCCAGCATAACCGGCGCTTCAAAGCCTGGAACCAGACGCTTGTACGAATTGGTAGAGGCATTGGTGAATGCATTCAATGCACGAGCGTGCTTGATGATACCACCGATGTACCACAGAGCTTCCTGAGACAGGTTGGCATACTTATCACCTGCGAACAGGTTCTTGCCTTCTTTCCACAAAGACTGATGCACATGCATTGCAGTACCGTTGTCATTATAGATCGGTTTAGGCATAAATGTAGCCGTCTTGCCATGTGCATGAGCTACATTATGAACCACATACTTGTACCACTGTGCTTTATCAGCCTGTTCGATTAGTTCGCCGAAACGCATTGCCAGCTCACACTGGCCTGCTGTTGCCACTTCATGATGGTGACATTCCATGTGTATACCCAGATCAGTCATCACCAGAGACATGTCATTACGGATTTCATGCAGGGAATCAACCGGAGGAACCGGGAAGTAACCACCCTTCACACCCGGACGATGACCGTAGTTACGGAGCATACCGTCAGATTTATCAGCGAAGTTTTTGCCGGAGTTCCAGGCTGCTTCTTCGGATTCAATCTGGTAACCACAGCTACCCATTTCGTTATTCCAGGTTACGCCATCAAAGATGAAAAATTCCAGTTCAGGTCCGAAGTATGCGGTATCTGCAATGCCAGCAGAGCGGATATAGCTCAGAGCACGCTGTGCCACCTGACGTGGGCAACGGTTATAATCCTGACCCGTAATCGGATCGATAACCTGTGCAACCAGCACCAGTGTGGAAGCTTCGAAAAACGGATCGATATTTGCACTTTCCGGATCCGGAATCAGCGCCATATCTGAATTATTAATATCACACCAACCAGCAACAGATGAACCATCGAAAGCGAAACCGTCTTCGAAGGAATCTTCACTCAGTTCGTGTGTTGGAAAGGTAACGTGCTGCCATTTGCCGCGCGTATCAGTGAAACGTACGTCAACAAACTCGCACTCATTCTCTTCGATCAAGTCGAAGACTTTTTTGATTGCGTCACTCACAACTAATTCTCCTGTGTCTAATTAAAAGTCCCACCCGGTAAAATGCGGAAGCCGACTTTCGCATAAGTCGCAATCCTTGGCAATACAGAGACTATCCGTTTGAGTCCTATAGTGCCTCTTCGTCTCGCTCACCGGTACGGATGCGAATCGCCTGATCTATCGTGGATACAAAGATCTTGCCATCCCCCACCTTGCCGCTTGAAGCAGCATTGCAAATAGCCGCTAACGCATCATCAAGACGATTTTCAGATACCACGACTTCCACCTTCACCTTAGGCACAAAGTCGACCACATATTCGGCACCGCGATACAGCTCGGTGTGCCCTTTCTGTCGCCCATGGCCTTTCACCTCGGAAATGGTCATGCCATCAACCCCAAGCTCACCCAGAGCATCTTTCACATCATCAACCTTGAATGGTTTGATAATCGCTTCTATCTTTTTCATAACTTCTCCTTCCTTAAATCCCCAAAAATATGCTATCGCGCGATGGGCACGCCATCGCTTGCTACTCCCAAAAACCGTGGGTAATCGGATAGCGTCGATCCCGGCCAAATGCCCGCTCGGTAATCTTCACTCCCGGCGGAGCCTGCCTGCGTTTATATTCCGCCAACTGCAGCATACGCACAACGCGCGCCACCTCCACACGATTATAACCACGTGCAGCGATTTCATCCACGCCCAGGCGGTCTTCAATCGTAGCGACCAGAATTGCATCAAGCACATCATAATCCGGCAGCGAATCCGAATCCTTCTGATCGGGCCTGAGCTCAGCCGATGGAGGCTTGCTGATCGTATTCTCCGGAATCACCTCTCCATCCCGGTTCAACCAGCGGGAAAGCTCGAATGCCTGCATTTTGTAGACATCCTTGAGCACTGCAAAACCGCCTGCCATATCTCCGTAAAGTGTGGCATAGCCCACCGCCATCTCCGATTTATTGCCTGTCGTGAGCAGCATGCGCCCGGTCTTGTTGGAGATCGCCATCAGCAGCAGGCCGCGAATACGCGCCTGAATATTCTCCTCAGTCACATCCGGCTCGGACTTATCCCAAGCAGCGAAGGTGTCAGCAAGAATATTCTCTGACGCCAAAACGCCCTCTGCAATCGGCAAGGTAACCGCCTCAATGCCAAGGTTTTTCGCCAGTGCCTCGGCATCAGAGATCGAATGATCACTTGAATAGCGTGACGGAAGCAGCACACCCAATACATTCTCCGAACCAAGCGCCTCCACCGCAATCACTGCAGTCAGCGCCGAATCGATACCACCGGACAGACCAATCACCACCTGAGAGCAACCGTTGCGGCGCACATAGTCTCGCACCCCCATCACCAGTGCCAGATGAATCTGTTCAATGGTTTCAGGAAGCGGGGTTATATGTGACTCATCCTCTGAAGCAGTATCAATAATACCACACCATGACTCAAACAGTGGGGCTCGCAAAATCAGCTTTCCTTCACCATCCACAACGTGGGAGCCGCCATCAAATACAATTTCATCCTGACCGCCAACCGGATTAACATAGACCAATGGCACACCGAATGCCTTTGCTCGCCGCTCCACCATTGTCTCACGTTCCAGCTGTTTGTCTGCATGGAATGGCGATGCATTCAGGTTCAGCCAAAGATCACACTCCATCTCAGCCTGCAATTCTGCCAGATCATCATGCCAGAGGTCTTCGCAGATGCCGACCCCGACCCTGCGCCCGTTCACTTCAAACAGAACATCATTTCCAATTCCAGTGGTAAAATATCGCTGTTCATCAAACACACCGTAATTGGGCAGACGCTGCTTGTCGTAGACACCGATCAGTTTACCATTTTGTGCCAGCAACACGCTGTTTCGCAACAACGATCCATCACGACGGGGTGCGCCGAATACGGCACACACACAACCAGAACTTTCAATCACCTCACGTACAGCCACTTCAACCGCGTTCATAAAGGCGGGCCGCTTAAGCAAGTCCTCCGGTGGGTAGCCAGTCACAGTAAGTTCTGGAAAAACAGCGAGATCACATCCATCGGCCTCAGCTTTGGCCAGCGCCTCACGGATCAATCGGACATTACCTGCCAGATCGCCGACGCGCGGTGCTATCTGTGCAATAAATACCTTCATGGCCGGGCACTCACAAACATGGCATCTCCATAGGAATAGAAACGGTAATCATGCGCTTTGGCAAATTCATAAGCCCCCAGCACCTGCTCTCTGCCCGCAAGGGCTGCGACCAGCATAATCAGGGTCGATTTGGGCAGATGGAAATTGGTCAGCAGCGCATCCACGATCTGGAACCGGTAACCCGGATAGATAAAGATGGAAGTGCGCCCTGCACCGGCCTTGAATTCACCATCTGTTGAAGCAGCCTCCAGTGTTCTCAGGCTGGTCGTACCGACAGCAACAATCCGTCGCCCCTCTGCTTTGGCACGGTTTACAGCAAGCGCTGTCGCTTCAGGAACGATATACCCCTCTTCATGCATGACATGGTTATTCACATCATCCACCTGCACAGGCTGAAACGTGCCCGGCCCTACATGCAGGGTCACATGGGCAAACTCGGCTCCGGCTTTCTGCATGGCCGCCATCAATTCAGCAGTCAGATGCAGGCCGGCAGTTGGTGCCGCCACAGCTCCCGCATGTTTGGCAAACACGGTCTGGTAACGCGCCTTATCCTCTTCTGTATCCGGACGATCAATATAGGGCGGCAGCGGCATGTGCCCAAAGGCCTCAATGGCTGTCGAAACATCATCGGCAAGCAGACGCACCTCGATATTTTTACCATCGCGCTTGAGTACTTCCGCAGAAAATGTGTCGGAGAATTCGATCACCGTGCCCGGCTTCAGCGGCTTGTTGGATTTACCCCAGGCATACCAGACATCTGTTTGCTCTGTCGGCTCAAGCAACAGCACCTCAGCCTTGCCACCGCTTGGTTTTTGACCGACAAGGCGGGCAGGAATGACTTTGGTATCATTGAGTACCCAAAGATCCCCTGGCTTAACCAGTGCCGGGATATCACGAATCAGGCCATCCACAAACGGCTCAATATCGGAGTCGGAAAGAGATAGCAGCCGCGAACCATCACGCTCCTGCAACGGCTTCTTGGCTATCAGATGGTCAGGAAGATCAAAATCAAAATCGCTTACTTGCATAGCCACGAAGACTATCCCGAAGAACCAGCTTCGTCTTTATCTGCAAGATGAAAGCAGCACCACCGGACGCATTCAACTAATCAGCTAGTCAGGCATTACTAAATTCAACATTCAAGACCAGGCACCAATTCTTGATGGTGCCCAGATTTGTCCGGAATGGGGAACCCTTGATCGCTCGATCTATATGATGTGAATGACCGCCTCCAGCATAAACGGTCATTCGATATACCTAAAAAGCAACAGTGATTCGGGCCAATGATAGAAGACTCATGTTAGTTGATATAATATTTACTTTTTGAGGGGGATTATAATGCCATTAGAGTTATCTTGGAATGATGTTGCTGAATTCATAAGGTTAATGGTTTTACCATTTGGTGGCATTTCTATTGTGTTGGTTGGATTGGCTGCATGGATGGGTAACATTTATTCAAAAAGGATAATCAATGGAGAATTAGCCGCACACAAACTCAGCCTAGAAGGCTTTAAAGTGCAAACGAAGTTAGAGGTCGAAGCATTGAAAAATAGCCATGGCATGCAAGTTGAGGGCTTAAAAAAAGATACTTCTTTGCAGGTTGAAGGATTAAGGAACGAGATTCAAAAAGACTTAAAGATTTACGACCTATATACATCGCTATCAAAAGAAAAGTTCCAAGATATGTTTGAGAGACGCATAAATGTTTATCAGGATTTACTTGTTCTTAAGAATGAAATTGAAAAATCAAGGAATGAAGATATACAGGGGCATTTCTTTGGGCAAACCTCCCAAAGTTTTGCTGAAGAGATAAAAAGAATAAACGCCGCTACTCGTAAAGATTCGATGTTGGTATCAAATGAGTTAGCCACTCTTTCTGAAGAACTTTTTAATGAATCGTCAAAGATCTTTGTTCAGGCTGGAGTGAAATCCACTTTTCTGGAAGATTTTAATGAAGCGTTTGAGGCTGGAAAAGCTGAACAATTTGCTTGGGAAGCAGAAGAAGCTGAATTAGATAATTTATACTCCAAATGCGGAAACCTTTACGGTGCTTGGTTTACTCAACTTGAGAAAGATGTTGCTAGGATTCGCAAAACTTTAGATATAACCCATGACCTTATTAACAATGATAGTAACGCCCATACAAAAAAGACTACAGACTCTAGTGGATTGACGGGGTCATGACGGGGTCAGATTGAGCCTCCCTCGATTTAACGGAGATAAAAATTAAGAGGCACTGTCAGCCTCAAACTCGACCGGGCTGATATTACAAAGGTGCCAGGTCTTGAATGTTGAATTTTACGCCTCCCAACCAAATTCGGGTTCAACCGGCAAATCAGTGAGTTGTAAGCTAAAGCTCAGTTCACCGCATCCATTTAAACGCATAATCAACTGGCAGGTAAAGACTAACCGCAACAACTGTGGCTAGCCCTACCGTCACCGTATTTAACTGACAATCATGCCGTTCACAGCAGCCATTGGCAGGCCTTTGGGGGCCTTGCCCCTTGGGGTCAGGTAAAACTCGTTGATCTCTTCTGCATCGATGGTCGTCGCCCGTTTCTCTGTACCCACCCGGATCTCCTCGGTTGAGTTGACCGGTGCGGCATCACGAAGTCCTTTGGAACCCTTTTTCAAAGCAATTGCAGTCAGCCCCTTGCCTTTACCCAGCAGCGGGAACTCATCTTTTTTCACAATGCCCATACGCCCTTCTGAATCAATAAAAGCAATCGCGTCATCTTTAGGCCCGAACGCTTTGATACAGAGCAGTTTTGAACCTTTCGGGAAATTGATGAAGGCTTTACCCTTCTTGTTTGCTGTAAGCATACCACTTCCCATGGCGCGGAATGCGTGGCCTGCTGTGGTGACGACAAGGTATTCGGATTCCGCTTTCACCATCACCATGCGTGTTGGAGCATCACTGATATTGAAAACAAAGTTTTTCGAAATCGGATCACCGGCTCCCCGGCCACCAGCCAGATCTGCTGCCAGCATGGAAAAGGCACGACCTGTTCTCCCGACAAGGATCAGCTGGTCGGTAGTATGACCGGCTGCCGAATCAAGCAGCTTGTCGCCTTCCCTGAATTTTACTGCTGATACATCAACGTTTGAACCACGCATCCCCTTTAGCCAGCCCTGCCTGGAGAGCACCGCGGTGACAGGTTCACGCACGACGATCTGCTCCCGACTCATGGTACGCGCCTTTGGTGCATCGGGATCAACCACGGTTCTGCGCTCATCACCAAAGTTGGCCAGTGCAAACTTGAGCTCTGATGTGATGTGTTTCCAGCGATGGGAGTCATCATCAATCACCAGATGTAGTCCGGCGGCCTCGGCGCTAAGTTTGTCGTGCTCTCCCTGCAGTTTCATCTCTTCAAGCCTGCGTAGCTGCGAAAGCCGGATCGCAAGAATAGCATCGGTCTGAATGGCAGAAAGCGAATAGCGTTTCATAATGATGGGTTTCGGTTCATCATTATCCAGGATGATTTCGACAATCTCGCGGATATTCGGGTAAGCCAGCAGCAGGCCATCAAGGATATGTAGCCTGGCCATGATCTCTGCCAGCCGGACTTCAGAGCGCCTCATCACAAGCTGTTCCCTGTAATCAAGGAAAGAGCGTATCATTTTATCCAGCGGAAAGAGGCTGGGCAGACGGTAGCGTTCCCCATTGGCAGCCTCATGCCATTTCTCCAGTGCGTAGGTCGCGTACTGAATGGTTACCTGCAGGTTGGTTGCCGAGAATAGATGCAGCATGATCTGTTCCGGATCGAGATTCTTCGATTTCGGGAAAAGGATAATCCGGATACCCTCAGCACTGGATTCATCACGCAGATCCTCAATCATCGGCAGCTGACGGGATTCAGCGATGGTTTTGTCAGAAACGCGCATGCCCATCTCAATCAGCAGAGGTGATTTCTCAATACCGTAGGGAATCTCTGTGACAACGAGCTGCCACATGCCTCTGGCTAGCTCCTCAACATGCCATTTCGAGCGCAGCAGCATTTTGCCGTAGCCGGTCGCATACATGACTTCCAGCTCTTCATGTGTATTGGCAAGAATGCCGCCACCCGGGAAATCGGGAGCCGTAATATACTTGCGCACCGTCGCCAGATCTCGGGGAGCTTCCATCTCTCCTGTTCTTGCCCGCCTTCTGGCAATGGCAATACATGCACCCAGCAGTTCGGTCAGATTATGCGATGGAATTTCTGTCTTGAATCCCACAGCCGGATTGCCTGTCGATGAGTTCATCATCACCAGAGGGAATGGTGCAGGCAGCACCATCGGCTCCTTATCCTGATCATCGTAATTGGGTTGGTACTCAGTGATGCCATCTTTCAAATCACCGGAAAGCATCGCCTCGGCAATCGGTGTCATTTTGGCTTCGGTGTAACGCATGGCCGCTGCTGAATCACCATCGATCGAGCCCCAGTTTCCCTGCCCATGCACAAGCGGATAACGCATCACCCAGGGCTGGGCCATGCGTACCATGGCCCCGTACACTGCCGAATCACCATGAGGGTGGTATTTACCGATCACATCACCGACCACGCGCGCCGCTTTCTTAGTTTTTGCATCAGAGCGAAGTTTGAGCTTTTCCATGGCATAGAGGATGCGGCGGTGTACCGGCTTCATGCCATCGCGCACATCGGGAATGGCACGATCACCCACAACCTTCAAACCATAGCTGCGGTAGAGCTCACGGAATACGGTTTCAAACGGGGCAATGGAATTGTTACCGGAGTCGTAAAGTGTAAAACAGGGGACATCTTCTACATCCTGGGTCACATCGCAGGGATCTCTCTCATCATGCAGACCAGACACAAACTCTGCCGCTTCAATCTCCTTGCCCATCAGCAAATCCCGGCGCTGGGCGGCATCATCTCCCATCAACTTGCTCATCAGTGCATCCATACGGCGCGCATCTTCGGGTTTCACCTGGATCAGAATTCTGTTTTCAACATCCATACAGGTTTCAGCCAGTTCCGGTGGATCCATCTCACCCAGACCTTTATAACGGATGTATTCGATCTTTTTGCCTTCAGCCAGAGCCATGGCCTTCAATCCATCGAGCTCTTCATCATTCTGGGCATAATGTTTCTGCTTTCCAATGGTGACGCCATAGAGTGGCGGTTGAACGATATAGATGCGTCCTGCTTCCACCATGGGCCGCATCTGTCTCCAGAAATAGGTAAACAGCAGGGTCTGAATATGGGAGCCATCAATATCCGCATCCGTCATCACAATCACTTTGCCGTATCGACGTTTATCAATATCGCAATGCTCACCGATACCCGTTCCGATCGCGGTATTGAGATCGGCTACAGCTTCACTGTTTCCTGCATCCTCAGAAGTAACACCTTCACAGTTGAGAATTTTTCCCTTTAACGGAAAAATGGCCTGCAAGTCGCGGTCATTGGCCTGTTTGGCAGAACCGCCGGCCGAGTCACCCTCCACAAGATAGAGCTCCGTGTTTTCAATATCGTTGCTACGACAGTCCAACAACTTGCCCGGTAGCGGCGTGCGACCAGTGAAGGTTTTACGATCCACCTTTTTTGCCTTACCGCTTTCCAACGCTGTCCGGGCGGTTGCCCGTTCGATAATCAGCTTGACCCATGCATCAGAGAGCTCTGCATCACGGTTAAGCCAGAGTGTTGCCGAATCATGGATTACACCACCCACAAATTTGGTCGCCTCACCGGATGTAAGTTTCTGCTTGGTCTGCCCCTCAAAGGAGACATCCTGAATATAGACAGAGAGACCCAGCTGGCTGTTGGTCATAAGGTCGGAGGCTGCAATCTTTGTCTTTTTTCCCAGTGTCTTTTTCAACTCAGGGCGCATCTCGATATACTCACGCACAGCCTTGAGCATGCCGGTTTCAAAGCCTTTCTCATGCGTACCACCACGAGGGGTAGGAATCGTATTTACATAGGACTTGGAATAGAGAGGGATAGATTCCTGAAAAGCGGCAAAGAACCAGTGAACCTTCTCCATACCACCAAGCTGCCCGGTAAATTCAAAGACCGGTCTTTCATCCATCAGGGATGTCATGAATTCAGACAAACCATTCTTGAAACAGAAGATTTCATCCTCAAGTCCCGGCGCCTTGAATACAACTTCCAGCCCGGGAATAAGGATCGCTTTGTCCATTGCCTGCTGGCGAAGTTGCTGCAGCCTGAATTTCGGGCGTTCATAGTATTCAGGATTAGGAGAGAAGCGGATTCTGGTGCCGTGTGTACGTGGCCCGACTTTTGCGATCCTTTTCAGTTTTTCGACGGTACGTCCATTTTCAAAACGCATGGTAAATTCGCCACCCTCACGTTTCACAGTGGCTTCTAACCAGGATGAAAGTGCATTGGTCACAGTAATACCTACACCATGCAGACCTCCTGACACCTTGTAGGAGTTGTGATCAAACTTTCCACCGGCTTTATCTTTGGTAAGCACCAGTTCAACACCTGACATACCCTTGGCATTTTTCTTAACCGGAATACCACGTCCGTTATCGGTGATGGCCACCACCGTCTCTGACTCCATCTCAACGATGATGCGAGTGCAAAAACCACCGATGGCTTCATCACCGCAGTTATCCAGCACTTCCTGTGCGATATGATGACAGCCAAGCTCAGGACCTGTGTCGGAATACATATTGGGACGCAACTGGATGTGAGAAATGCCATCCAGATCCTTGATGTCATCAATATCGTAATCATTTTGCTCACTCATAAACACGGTCCTTTGTTATCCAATTGATGCGCTTGCCCTCCGCCAGACAAGGCGGACACCATACATACACATGATATGAAACTACGAAGATCAGAAAACTTTGTACGTTCCCCTTGTTAAACTTGAATGTCGAGCTTACAACAATGTGGAAGTGAATTGCAAAAAAATTAAAGATATTTAATGAATATTGCAAGGGCATGTGAATATCCAATCAACCATAGCCCTCTCTAAAGAGTCTTCTCCTTTTCAGACTCCCACATCCAATAAAATCAAGCCATGGTTGTCTCTTTTGAACGAAACTACAGCACAAAGCATCTCATGCTTTGTGCCTTTCAGACTAACGCGCACCGTAAAAGCATCTCATGCTTTGTTCTCTTCAGACTAACGCGCACCGTAAAAGCATCTCATGCTTTTACGGTGCTTGTTCATGCAAGATTTCATAGAGGATCGTTTTAAGTGCTTTGGCCTTGAAGGGTTTCTGTAAAAATGCGTCAGGGCGGTCACCGGCCACGAGCGTACCCGCTTCCACTTCGGAATAACCGGAGACCAGAATAATAGGAACACTACGATCAAACTCACGCATGCCTGCCATAGCCTCGACACCACCCAGTACAGGCATGGTCATATCCAACAGCACTGCAACCAGATCCTGATGATGCAGTCTGAACAGTTCGAGCCCCTCCTTGCCATCATCGGCAGTAATAACATCAAATCCCAGATTCTGAATAAATGCACTGGCCACAGTCCGCACACGCAAATCATCATCAACCACCAGCACCGTACCATCCCCATGCCAGGCCTCAACCTCCATGGTCGTAACCATAGCTTCCTTAAATGACTGCTCCGTCGACGGTAAAAAGACCCGGAATGCAGTACCCTTCCCAAGCACGCTGAACAGCTGAATCGCACCGTTATGGCCACGCACTATGCCCAGCACTGCAGATAGCCCCAAACCCGAACCTGTCTCTTTGGTCGTAAAAAATGGATCAAAAATCCTGGATTGCATCGCAGCATCCATGCCGCAACCGTTATCCCTGACCTCGATAATGACATAGTCAGTTTCAGGCAGCTCTGACCCGTTGTACAATTGTCCAAGCGCTTCCCGGTCAACATGTTTGACACCGGTCGTCACCTTGATTTCACCACCCTCTTTGCCAATCGCTTCGGCTGAATTCACAATGAAATTAAGAAGCAACTGCTGCACCTGAGCAACATCTCCTTCGATGCCGGGCAGCTCACCATCAAGTTTCATCTTCAGAGAGATATTACTACTGACCGATGCACGGATCAGCTTGCCCATCGACTTCACCATTTCGTTGATATTAATGACTTCAAGCTCGTAACTTCCCTTGCCGGCATAAGCAAGCATCTGCTTGCACAACTCAGCAGCATGATCACAGGTTCCGATAATATTTTCGATATGCTCGGAAGCTGGTGATTGCACGCCCAGCTTACCCCTGGCCAGTTCGGCATTGCCCATAATTGCTGCCAACAGGTTATTGAAATCATGTGCAATGCCACCAGCCAGCACGCCCAGAGATTCAAGTCGCTGGGCATGCTCCAGCTGGGGTTGCAGCCCTTCCTTCACCTCAATCCCCATCTCCTGTCCGGCTTCATGCTCAAGTGACACCAAAAATGCCGGCACCCCTTCGTGATTCACCGGGCTTGCTTGCCACCGGACAGCAACAGGTTGGCCATCTTTGCGCAACAAGTTCACCCTGGACAATAGTGCGGGTCGCCCACTCTCTGACATATGCCTGATATGTTCATGCATCTGCTCATGCTCATCAGCAGCTATATTATCTAACAACGCGCCACCGATAATCTCTTCCACACTGTCAACCCCAAGCAGCTGAGCTGCATTCCAGTTGCAGTAAATCCATCGTCCCTCACTGTGCACAGCAATCGCATGAGGCAAGGCATCAAGCAATCCGCGGTGGCTGATCTTGCTCGTAGCCAGCGCATGCTCTTCGTGTTTCAAACGCGTTGTTGTTTCATGCAAACGAAGATCCTTGTTCAACTCTCTCTTTTCCCTTGAAATAACGGTATAAAATGCAATCAGGCTGAAAGCCAGATAAGCCAACCCTATATAGAGGAGCTCCTGCCAGGAGATCACATCCGTGCCCAGCCCCAGAAGAGCAATCATAAACGCATAAACAAGCGTCCATACCATACCTATACGTGATCCTGCACTAAGGCATGCGATGAAGGGGAATCCAAAACTCCAGATAAAACCGACCTCGCTATAGCCGCCCTGTAAAAAAAGAAAAGAAAACAGCACCGCAGGGTGCAACACGAATAAATTTTTGAGTAAAAGTTCGGAAGACTCTTTTTTTGACCACCAGTATAATCCGGTCAAGCTGATCACCATACATAATTCAATCTGGCCCAGCAGATAAAAGCCGAGAGTGAAGTTCATCACACTAAAAATCATCACAAAAGGAATCGCAACAAGAATAGAGAGCTGCAGCGGATTCGTCTGCTGAATCAACCGTTGCACAAATGAACCAGCTATATTTTTTTGCATGAACCAAGCCCCTTACAGCGTATCTAGTTTGTAGCAAATCAGACGGGATTTGTAAACATCCACTCCAGGCTGCTAAATAGTTTCACTGAGAATTAAACATCGCCTCTATCTTTTCACTCAAAGCTTCAGGAGAGTATGGTTTTTGGATAAAACCAGCCAGCCCCTGCCCTACAAAACGACTGGTCGCATCCTGTTCATTATAGCCGCTGGAAAGCATCACCTTCACATCAGGGTTCACCCGGCGCAGCTCACGAAAACACTCTTTCCCATCCATTCTCGGCATCGTCATATCCAGCAGCACACCAACGATATCCTGCTGATGCTGCCGATACATCTCCAGCCCTGCTACGCCATCTTCCGCACTCAGGGTCTTAAACCCCAAATCCTCTAGCATCAGGCATGCAATCTCCCTGATCGTCTCCTCATCATCCACAACCAACATGGTTCCACTGGCTCTCCAGCCACCGTCCACATGCCCATGTTTTTCATCGGCCAGAACGTCCCGGGAGGATACCGGCAACAGCATTTTAAACGTCGTACCCTGACCAACTTCACTGTAAACCCGCAATGCACCCCGGTGACCGCGCACTATACCAAGCACAGCGCTCATCCCTAAGCCCCGGCCAGTAAACTTGGTTGTAAAAAACGGATCAAATATCCTCTCCAGCACCTCGGCATCCATACCGCAACCGGTATCGGATACTTCGATAAAAACATAAGATCCTTCCGGCAAATCATCCTCCGTATAGGTCTGCTTCAGATAGAGCTGATCTGCATGCATCACTCCGGTTGAAAATGAGATCACACCGTTTTTGCTTCCAATAGCCTCATTTGCATTGGTGATCAGGTTTAAAATCACCTGTTGTAACTGTGCCTCATCAGCTTCAACAGCGGGCAAGTGATCAGCCAGATGATATTTAATCACGACATTTTTTTCGATCGAAACTTCCATCAAACGTGCCATCTCTTCAACCAGTGCTGAAAGGTCAATTGGCTTGATAGCAAATTTACCCTTACCGGAATAGGCCAGCATCTGTTTACAAAGCTCGGATGCCCGCTGCGTGGAGGCTTCAATACGAGAAAGAAAGGCCTTGGCCGGAGATGTGTCATCCAGGCTCCGTCCGGCAAGTGCGGCATTGCCCATCACAGCTGTGAGAATATTATTGAAGTCATGTGCAATACCACCGGCCAGAATGCCCAACGACTCCAGCCTCTGAGTATGCTCCAGCTGTTGAATACGATGTTTCTCTTCAGTAATATCGCGCATGGCAGTCACGTGATTCACGACCACACCGTTGTCATCCCGAATCGGAGCAATACTTCGCTCGGCAGTAAGTAGTTCACCGCTTTTTGTTTTCAACGGCAGCTCTCCAATCCAGGACTTGCCGCTATTCACCCATACCATGATATCATCATAGATTTCAGGGTCGAGTTCGCCGTCACGCAACATGCGTATATCGCAGCCTGTCACCTCATCCGCCCCATATCCGGTCAAGCGCTCAAATGCAGGGTTGGCATACAGAATTTTGGAGTCCAGGTCCGTCACAATAATGGTTTCAGCAGTATGCTCCACCGCTGCAGTCAATTGCCTGGATTGTCTTTCAGCTTCAACACGCCGGCTCACATCCCTGATTACCGTCATGGTTAACAATTTATCACCTTCAACAAAGGGAATGCCCTCGACCTCCCCAAAGAAACAGGTGCCATCGATGCGCAGGTTTTTTTGCAACATCAGAGGGGCAGCTCTCATCTCCTCATTTTCCCGTTTAATCCGCTCAGCCACCCTCTCTCTCAAATCCACATCTACACGATCCACGACTGCCGTACCGATCAATTCAGTATCGAGCTGCGCACCAAACATTTTCACGAAAGCCGGATTACAATAGATCCAGCAACCATCCTGATGCACACCTACTCCATCAGGAATCAGATCAAACAGGAGGTGGAATCTGTTTTCACTCTCTGAAAGGCGAATTGCATCATGTTGACGAAAATAGAGTAGCAGTAAAAGGTAGAGAAGCAGAACCACACCCAGCACAATGAGCAGCAACTGGTCCATCTGGTTTTCCTGCACCTTGTTCGTAAAGTATTGTTCATAGATAACGGATAACTGATGTGAATTTTCAGAAGTACCACAATTGACCACCGCATCCATCGCTACTGCGACACGCGGAGCATTATCAAGAATCAGCTGCACATGCTGCGACAGCTTCTTTAAGCCTAACGATTCAAGCTGGCCCGACGCTTTAATAATGCGATCATGCACCTGTTGATTATCCGGATAGAGTCGCCAATGGAAGATATCACTCTTTAACCGGGCCAGCCAGGGCGCTAGCTCTGGCCTCTCTTTCTGAAGTTGTGACACCAGGGTGGGCAGGTATCGCATCGAATTCGAGAGTATGGAAAATGTGCTTTTAAACTCATTGGCGCCATCCTGCTGGATGGCAACTGAAGCCTTCAATGCTTCAAGTTCTTTGTGAAACAGCTCTTCAGAAGAGAGCTCCGTTGAAAGCCTGTCCAGCACCCCCTGCATCTGTCCCACATTGGTAGTAATACTATCATAGTCGAACATGCTCCGACTATAGATCTGCAACATACTCTGTTCGCTCTTCGTATCCAGCTGGCTCAACTCCTCCGTCAAACGATGGATACGGGTAGGCTTCTCAGCATCAAACTCACGCGTATGTAACGACTGAATGAGCAGCAGCACCGCAATGCAGCCCAGGATTAGTACGTGAATCTTCACCGCCGTAGGCTTCACTGCATTACAACCCTGATCCTGGCCGGGAACTCCAAATGCTTCCTGTCAGCTGGCTCCAGTGATTTACCATCATATTCACCGGGAAGCGTATAAAGAAAATGAATAATCAAACGAATATCATCATCAGGAATAGTTCGACCCAACTGGTATTGGGCCATGGTACGGATTGCTTCTGCAAGGGATGCGTGACTCCCATTATGAAAATAAGGGGCTGTAAGCACGGCAAGCTGCAATGACGGCACCTTGAATTTGTGTTTATCCTCTTCTCTACCGGTCACATTATAGCGACCGTAATCGGCGTCATTCTCGATTTTATGATCGGAGAAATAGTCTCCCATCACCCCCAAGACCTGAAACAGATTGCCACCGACATTCTGCCCCTGATGGCAGGAGGCGCAGCCATATGATTTAAACAACAGGTATCCGGCTTTCTCTGCTTCAGTGATGGCCTCCGCATCACCTTTCAGGAATCGTTCAAAGCGTGAATTGGGTGTCAGCAATGTGCGCTCAAATTCAGCAATCGCATGTTTGATATTGGTCGAACTGATGCCTGTATCGTAAGCACGGGCAAACAGGCGCCGATATTCAGCATCTGCGCGCAGCTTCTCAATCACCTGCGGCCAGGTCGATGCCATCTCAGCATGCGCCTGCACCGGGCCATCAACCTGATCCTCCAGTGAAGCTGCACGCCCATCCCAGAACTGGGTAAAATTCAATGCACTGTTGAATACGGTCGGAGCGTTCACCAACCCCTCATGCCCCTCCACACCCACAGAGCGTCTGGATGGATCCGCACCACCAAACTTCTTAAGATCATGGCAGCTTGCACAGCTGATAGAGTTGTCAGCAGACAAGCGGGTGTCGAAAAACAGTTTTTTACCCAGATCTGCCCTGTCGGGATCGACTTCAAGTCTCTGCGGAAGAGGCTGAATCGGCTCACTCTGGAGCTCCAGTGCATCTAACGAACTAGTCACGAGACAGAGGGGAGCCATAACAACAAACAGGCTCATTAATCGCTGGCTTACGATCCTGAACATGGCTGCTCCCCCTGCACCTGAATGACCTACTTATATCTTCTGCACACCATCGGATGTCGCCATGAGTACAATATCAGCACCCTGATGTGAAAAGATACCATTGGTAACCACGCCGGGAATACTGTTCAACAGATCTTCCAACGCTCGTGGCTCGGTAATTTTCATACCATGCACATCAATAATGATATTGCCATTATCGGTGATAAAGCCCTCTCGAATAACCGCTGTTCCACCCAGTTTAACTATTTCGGAAACAAGCAGCTCCTCAGCCATTGGAATGACCTCAACCGGTAACGGGAAAGCCCCCAGATGCTCCACCTGCTTGGTCTGATCCACAATACAGATAAACTGTACCGCTGCAGCGGCCACAATTTTCTCGCGTGTTAATGCCCCGCCCCCCCCTTTGGTAAGGTTGCGTTCAGCATCAAATTCATCAGCACCATCAACATAGACAGATAGAGCATCCACCTGCTTAAGCGCATCATTCAAATCCAGAACCGGAACACCATGCCCCTGCAAGCGAGTCGCTGTAGCCTCAGAACTGGCCACAGCGCCAAGAATATCATCCTTCCTGCCAGCAAGTGCATCAATAAACATATTGGCTGTAGAGCCTGTACCCACACCAACTATCGTGCCTGCTCTTACATATTCCAAAGCAGCTTCAGCCACTTTCTGTTTCATTTCGTCCTGGGTCATTCATCCTCTCCTCTTAAAACTCGGGACACTCCTGACGCGCAGGGTATCCATCCAATTGCGTACAGCAGCTACCGCCGATCGAGCTCATACGCCCGGGGTAAACAGGGCAGATTTTCCACACAGCCCCTGAAGATAGGTAAACTAACGACAAGACATGCTTTCGGCAAAGCATAAGAGCAGCTAGCCTGCCGAGATGACAGCAAGCATTGATGCAACCGATCTGGTGATGAGCATACTGGTTATTTTCGGCATACTACAACTGGCATGGTTCTCTGTGATGATAGTTCGCCGTGGAATTCCACCCGAAATTATCCAGCAAGCTATTCCCCCGCTGCTATCGGTCTGGGTATTGATGTGGCCCGTCTATGTTGATGCGCGCTGGTTATGGGTAGGTATCCTCGCACTGTTTATCTCAAGCCTGCTTGCCTACAGCTACCGCAAGCCATTCTGGAAACAACTCCGTGTTGCTTGGAGCATGCAACCAGCAGATGACAAGCCTCCCATCTATTCCAACCCTAAAACCCTGCCACTCATGCATACCATGTTGGCACTCGCTATTGCCGGCCTGTGGTTTCAGACCATACCCGAATTCGGTTTCGGTCTGGCACTATGCATCTGCCTCGCATTTCCTGCAGCACACTGGATTGATCATCTGGGAAAGCTGAAATTCGGTTTTCTTAAGCTGCGGTTCCCCGCACATCCTGAACAGACCCTTGCAGGTCATCTCGTCTTAATCGGCTCATCTACACTGCTGCTCTGCTGGAGCCTGCATGTCTACCATGGTACGGACTGGCAAACCCTGTTTATCGCCACACTGATCGCCAGCATGGCTGCCTCTGTCACGCGTGCCATCATACCGGGGCAATGGAATGTTCCTGCATCCATGCTCAGCGTCGGTTTTTCCATGTGGCTGCTCTAGCCCAGGCTACAAAAATCTATATCTCCTGAAGTATCACAACAGGATCAATAGAGATCGTTATTATCCAAATCGACAGGTATAAAACCTTCCACACGCTCCACCCCGGTCACCAGCCCCCCGTTTTCAGTCAGCTCCAGCCAACGATAACCCGGGGAGACCCCGTGCATGCCAAAATCATCATTGCCGGGAGTAAACTGGATACAGGTAGAGGGTGAACCAAGCACACGCAAACCTTTATACTCAAGATCAAGTTCCTGATGAATATGACCACATAACAGCGCCTTGACCTGAGGGAAACCTGCAATCAGGTGCCACAGTTCATCCCTGTTTGAAAGCCCTATTTCATCCAGCCAAAGACTACCGATTGGAACCGGGTGGTGATGCAAGGCGAGCAAGGTCTGTTTGTCAGGCGTTGCAGACAGCAAACCCCTTAATCTGCCCAACTCTTCACTCGATATGTAGCCGCCTATACTCCCTTTTTCATGGGTATTCAGGGTGATAATCTGCCATGCGCCCAATTGCAGCTGATCACTATAGGAGGAGCCAAGCTCCAGCGCAGGTATCAAATGACTTTGAAGCAGCGGCAGATCAGCATGATTACCGGGAGAAATCATGACCGGCGCTCGCCAGTCATACTCGTAAAGCAACTCTGCAACCATCCTGTAAGTAGGAGCTGATTCATCCTGAGCCATATCTCCGCCCAGAATAATACCATCCGGCCGAGGATGGATGGCATAAGCATGCTCAAGAACAGCACGAAAACTGTCATATGTTTTCATACCCTTTAATTCATGCTGCTTATCAGTAAACAGATGAGAATCAGAAAAATGTAATATCAGGCTCATCGCTTCACCTTAGCAGTGAACCCGGGCAATAAAAACCTTAGAGCCAGTAATAGTTGCCCCACAGACGCCCTCTCGCCTGCTCTTTCAAAGCTTTGCAGCATCAAACTATGCACAGCCATCTAATATCTCCTGAACCTCGACAGGAAGATAGGTAACATGTAAGCGGATAATAACAGGCTGGTCTGCAAGCTGCCTGATCACCTTGGCATAGAACTGGGATGATATCTCCTGATCAGCATCATCGAGCAGACTCATTCTCAAATTACTCAGCTTATCACAGCTCTGTTCGCTGCGAACCTCCATCACCCTGCCGGTGATGCTGAGAATTTTGCCCCGAAACAACAGCCTTGATTCACCACCTTTCAAATCGGTCATACTAACCCTGACGGGTGTGGCGAACATCCTGGGTGGTGATTCAACCTGTTCCGCCAGGCGAACAGGCTCAGCACCCGCAACTCCGACTATATCAAAAATACTGATTTCCGTTGCGATCCCCTTGGGTGTTACTCTCATCTCATCCTTGACCTGCAGCAAGCCGTCACAGGCACCTTTTGTGCTTTCAGAAACCAGAATCTGACCACCAACCGTATATGACTCAATTCTGGAGGTTGTATTCACATGCCGCCCGACCACAGCATATTTGCTCCGTTTGCGAGATCCGATATTACCGACGATCACTTCTCCGGTATTGATGCCTATCCCCATCTCCACCTGAGGGTAGCCTGCCTTGTCGTACGCCGCATTCACAAGCGCCATAGCCAGCTGCATCTCTACCGCGCATTTCACCGCCCGTAAGGCATCACCCTCCCGCTGAACAGGTGCACCGAAAATAGTCAGAACAGCATCACCGATAATCTCATCGATAGTACCCTGATATTCTTGAATCACATCGGTCATGGCAGCAAGGAAGATATTAATCATATCTACGACGGACTCTGCAGGCAGAGACTCACCAATCGAAGTGAACCCCCTCAAATCAGCCATCAAAATGGTCACCAGGCGCTTCTCTCCACCCAGCTGTAAGCCCTGAGGTGAATCAATCAGGCTATCGACAATCTCTTCAGAGAGATAGCGGCCGAAGGTATCACGGATAAAACTGTATGCAGCCCGCAGCTTCAAATGGGTCTGCACCCGGGCCAATACAATCGCAGGTATGACCGGCTTATTGATATAATCAACACCACCGACCTCAAAGCCAAGGACTTCATCATGGGTTTCATTCATAGCCGTAACAAACACCACCGGAATCCCTTCGGTTCTGGGGTCAAGCTTGAGCCTGCGACACACTTCATAGCCATCCATGCCCGGCATCATGACGTCCAGCAGAATCAAGTCGGGCTGGATATCCGACATGGACAATCGCAATGCCTGCTCTCCGTTAATCGCCACCTTCACTTTATAGTGCGGCTTTAAAAGGCCTCGTAAAACATCAATATTTTCAGGCGTATCATCCACAACCAGTACAGTTGCCTTTTCAGCATTCATCCTCTCTCCAGGCTTCCATTTTTCTTGCCAGTCACAACAACCTCAACACCCACGATCATCCAGGCACGATCATCACTCTTCCCCTGCACGCTTGAACAAAACAGCAGGAAACAGATCTCTTTATTCAATAAGTGTCTTCATGCTCAACTGCAATGTCAATCGGCCTAATGACTTTTCAACCATGCTTCATAGAGTTAGCCCGATGGAATTACACACTCACCCTCTGATCGACCTTGCTCTGGAAGAAGATGCAACCTTTAACGACCTGACATCGCTGGCCACCATAGCTGGAGATGCCCTGGGCTCAGCCCAGATCAAAGCCAAGGCTGATGGTGTATTATCCGGCATCCCGATAGCCAACACTGTATTTAATCGGGTTGATAAGGGTATACAATGCAACTGGAAGGTTGCGGATGCGGACCAGGTACGTGCGGGTGATGTGCTGTGTGAGCTAACAGGCCCTCTGCGCTCACTATTGGCTGCAGAGAGAACCGCACTGAATTTCCTGCAACACCTCTCCGGCATTGCAACTGCCACCTGCGAATATGCAACAGCAGTCTCAGGCACTGCATGTCAAATCGCCGACACACGCAAAACCACTCCCGGGCTGCGTCTGCTTGAAAAACAGGCCGTGATTCATGGCGGAGGCATCAACCACAGGGTAAACCTTCAGGCCGGCATGCTGATCAAGGAGAACCATATCGAAGCCTGCGGTTCCATCACCGATGCAGTGAATGCCTGCTTTCATGCAGGCAGCCATGTTTGGGTTGAAGTTGAATGCGAAAATCTTGGCGAAGTCGCTGAAGCCGTTTCAGTGTGTCCGGATATCATCCTGCTGGATAATATGAGTCCGGACATGGTCAGTCAGGCACGCGCCATGGTCCCTGCGTCGATCCTGCTGGAAGCTTCGGGCAACATCACTCTGGCAAATGTACAAGACTATGCATCAACCGGTATCGACCGCATTGCTATCGGTGCAATCACCCACTCAGCCCCTGCACTGGATCTCTCCATGCGCATCACCGGCAGAGAGAGACCATGAAGCAGACGCGGGAACGCATCCTTACCCGTCTGGGATTAAGTAACATACCGGTTTCAGGCGATGAGCTGGCTGCTGAACTGGGGCTCTCCCGCACAGGAGTCTGGAAACATGTCGAAGCCCTGCGTAAAGCCGGCGCTGATATTCAGGCGCAACCGGGACAGGGCTATCTTTTGAAATCTGAGGCATTCACCTCCGGCATGCTCTACTCCCGGATCTCCACCTCCTGCATCGGCAACAAGATCAGAATCATGGATCAAACCGGCTCAACCAATCGCGATGTCATGCAACTGGCAGAGCAAGGTGAAAAAGAGGGACTGATCCTGTTTGCCAACCACCAGTCTGAGGGCAAAGGCCGTCTGGGCCGGGTATGGCACACCCTGCCCGCGTCATTGGCCTGCAGTGTATTACTGCGCCCGAAACTGCCTCCTGAACAAGTACCACAACTCTCCCTGCTTACTGCCGTCGCACTGCATGATGCCCTGAGTCAGTTTGTGCCTGAGATCTCAATCAAATGGCCGAATGATCTGTTATATAAAGGTGCAAAACTTGCGGGTATACTTACCGAGATGCGTGCAGAGCCAGGTAGCGTACATGCTGTGGTACTGGGTTTTGGCATCAACCTGAATGCCCCGACTGATGGCTGGCCCGATACGATTACACAGCCAGCCATCGACCTGGAATCGATCGCATGCCGGAAAGTAACCCGTTTGGAGATAGCTGCTGCAGTGATCCATGCGCTGGAGCACTGGTACAATCTATATCTCGAACAGGGATTCACCCCGGTCCACCGGGCATGGTGGAGCGCACATGCAGCATCGGGACAACCTGTGCGGGTACATGATGGCAGGGGTTATATAGATGGTATCGCAACCGCCCTTGATGATGACGGTGCCCTGCTGCTGGACACAGGCCATCAGATTCAACGCATTATTGCCGGTGATCTGGAGTTATTATCACGATGAAAAAACCAACAACCATGAACTCTCGCTTCCTTGTGGCTGACATCGGTAACACGCATATGGTTTTCGGCCTTTATGAACAGCGCAAATTACTAACCCATTGGCGCCTGTCCAGCGAACGGCAACTCACGCCCGATGAACTTGCCTGGCAACTACATGGCATGTTCGAGCAATCAGGCCAGCCTGCAGAACGGGTTTCCGGCATTATGATTGCCAGCGTCGTCCCACACCTGGACGCTCCTCTTGCTGCCGCCTGCGAACGCATCTGCAAATTTACACCTGCATTTGTCGGCACTACCGAGGTTAAAACCGGCATGGCCGTGGATTACAAAAACCCACGCGAAGTCGGGGCAGATCGCATCGTCAACGCTGTCGCCGCAAGAGAACAGTTTGGAGCCCCGGTCATCGTGCTGGACTGCGGCACGGCCACCACATTTGATATCGTTTCACCCGATGGCCATTATGCAGGCGGCCTGATTCTTCCTGGCATTGAAATCTCACTCTCCGCACTGTGCCAGCGTGCGGCCAAACTTCCGGAAGTTTCAGTCAAACGAAGTACGGAACTGATTGCTCGGGATACAGCCAGCAGCATGCAGGCAGGCTCCTACTGGGCAGCTGTAGATAGCTATGCAGGCATTATCAAACGACTGCGTAAACAGCCGGGCTACGAACAAGCAGAGCTGGTTGCAACAGGCGGCATGTTTTCATTATTGGGGCAAGACCTTCCCGGCATTCATTATGATCCGCACTTAACACTTTCTGGACTGCTTCTGCTTGCTGAAAAGCAGTTCTCATAAAGCAAGATTGGCACAGTGTCGCCGAGTAGTTACTGTTATGCCCGTGAATCCTCTTTTATTCAAACCATCACCTGATCTGACGACCCTCCTCTTTATCCTTATCCTGACATTCACGGTTGCCATACCTGTCGGTTTCGCAGCAGATACCGAGAGCTCTTCAGCAGTCAGTGAAATCTGCAAACGCATAGGCAATAAACTGGGCAGCGTCAGCACCCGCCAGTGCCTGGAGAGCAAGCTACAGGACACCGGTGCGCGCTCGATCAATGGCCAGGCCATCATCATGAAAGAGTACCCTCCAACCCCGGCACAGGATCCCGTCGCCAGAGTACTACTGATTGGCGGCACCCATGGTGATGAGTACAGCTCTGTCAGTATCGTTTTCAAATGGCTACGCACGCTCGACAGACATCATTCAGGCCTGTTCCACTGGCATGTTGCTCCGCTGATCAATCCCGACGGCCTGCTACAACGCCATTCACAGCGACTGAATGCCAATGGTATAGACCTGAACCGCAATATGCCGACACCGCAGTGGCAGGAAAAAACCAAACAATACTGGCAACGAACCGGCTTTGATCCGCGCCGCTACCCGGGCACTGCACCGTTAAGTGAACCGGAGTCGCGCTGGCTCTATGAAGAGATACGTCAGTTCAAACCGCATGTCATAGTATCGGTACATGCCCCTTTTGGTGTACTGGACTTTGATGGCCCCCCCCTCGGCCCCAGCACATTAGGGCAACTCCATCTGAAACTGATAGGCACTTATCCCGGATCGCTAGGCAACTGCGCAGGTGTTCAGCACGAGATTCCGGTTATTACGGTGGAACTGCCCCATGCCGGTATTATGCCGAGCAAGGAACAGATATCCCGCATGTGGGTTGATCTGATTCGCTGGATGCGCGCCAACATACCCAAGGATAAAACAGTGCAAGCACATGCCTCATTTGAGCAAATTTCCAGAACCCTGCTACAACACCCCGACCACAGCCCGAAGAGGCAAGCTCAGCCTGTTTCAACAGCCTCTTCAGAAGAGAGTGCTGAAAAAAAACCTGTGAATACAGCTGAACCTCATTCCCATATACAGATTCATAAAGATATCGGCAGCTGATGATGTCCAAACTACCCCATCTGACAACCACGTTCATGCTGCTTATCTGCCTGATGACTGCAGTCCCGGCCGGCTATTCCGCATCAAGTACATCCACACCAAACACACCCAATAAACAGCAATTATATCTTATGCTTCTGGATAACAAACATGAAGCTGTCCTCAACCTTGCCAGGGGGGAGAGAGAGATCCTGCTTGGCATGCTGAATCTGGAACGTGGCAACACGAAAGCAGCCATCGATCTACTTAACAGTCCTGCCGCAGCGCAAGATCCGCTGGCAGCACTGATTCGGGCTGAAGCATACCGAAGGCAATCAGTAAAAGCGGCCGAACGTGCAGGCACCTACGCTCACTCGGTCAACGGCAGCATCAACACACTCAAAAATGCCAAACTCAACACCGGCCTGATCCGTGCCGAACTGCGCATGCAATCCTTTATCAAAAGCCTCGACAACCCTGACCGGGCCAAGCCACAGCCTGCTGCTGTTCAATTGGAGGCTGCAGATCCGGCACAATTGGATGGACTGCATGTTGATATTGAGCAGTGGCGAAAAGACTGGCAGTCTCTAAATGCTGACGCTTACCTCTCCCACTACCATCGGAATTTTAAAACCCTGAAACATGACCTCAGCTCGTGGAGCCAGTACAAACGCCGTGTAAATGGCCGGAAATCATATATTCGGATCACTATATCCAATCTGAATATAATCAGAACAGTCGAACTGCCACACTCTGACACAGCCGTAGTGATTGAATTCGACCAGAATTATATATCCAGCAACTATACAGCTAAAGGTCGCAAACAATTATATCTCGTACGCAACCAGCAGACAGAGCAATGGCAGATCCTCTTTGAAGGGGAGCCTGGCCAGCGCGTTCCTTCATTTTCCAGCCTGCAGGTAAGCGTGAATAACAGCGCTATCCTGAAAGCCGCCCCGGCAAAAACCAACAGGCCTCTCCCCACCCCGGCCAGTGTTAAAACAGATGGCAACTGGGCGATCAACCTAGGCTCCTTCGACTCCAGAAAAAATGCTGAAGATATGGCAAAAGACATCAATGTCCCACCGGGTGAAAAACAGCCTTTTGTCTCGGCTGTATTCAATCAGGGAAGAGTGGTACACCGCGTGCGCATAGGCCTGTTCTCCACACGCTCGGCTGCGGTGAGCACCATGCTTGAAGCCTGTCCGGCACTGGGACTCACCGACTGCTGGCTGGAGCAACTGGAAAACAGGTGAAGCTTCACTCCACTTTATGATGAAGTAGAAAACTTTTCCGGGTACACTTCCCAGCTATGGCGAAATCAATCTTTGTCTGTCAGTCCTGTGGCGCTGAACATCGCAAATGGAGCGGTCAATGTCCTGACTGTAACGACTGGAACAGTATATCCGAACAGATCATTGAGACCCCGGCAGTACGCATCGGAGCTAAAGGAAAGCCCCTTGCCACAGCTTCTATCACGAACATCTCCCATGAGAAGTGCCCACGCCGGTCTACCGGCATTGAAGAGTTGAACCGCGTACTCGGCGGTGGACTGGTATCGGGCTCTGCAGTACTGATCGGTGGAGACCCCGGCATCGGAAAATCCACCCTACTCTTACAAGCAGCTGCCAAACTGGCGGCAACAGATCCATCACAACAGGTATTGTATATTACCGGTGAAGAATCCGTGCAACAGGTTCAGATGCGCGGTGAACGTGTTGAAGCGCTGGATGACAACCTGCAACTGGTTTCCGCCTGCGAGCTGGAATCCATACTGGCAACGATTGATAAAAGCAGACCAGGCACGGTCATTATCGATTCCATCCAGACTACCGTCAGCTCCCGCCTCTCCAGTGCTCCGGGTACAGTTTCACAGGTCAGAGACTGCGCTTCAGCACTGGTGCAGAGTGCCAAACAAAAAGGGCATGCTCTGATTCTGGTCGGCCATGTCACCAAGGATGGAGCGCTAGCCGGCCCGCGTGTACTGGAGCATATGGTGGATGCCGTCATATATTTCGAGGGTGATCGTGGCCATGCCCACAGGATCTTGCGTGCGGTCAAAAATCGCTTCGGCCCCGCAGGTGAAATCGGTATTTTTGAAATGACCGATCGAGGGCTACTCGGTATCATTGATGCTTCACGCCTGTTTCTGGCAGAACGAAGTCCCGAGACTCCGGGATCGGTGGTATTGGCCTGCATGGAAGGAACGCGTCCCTTACTCGTAGAAGTTCAGGCTTTGATTGCTCCTACTGTATATGCCACCCCCAAACGCTCTGCCGTAGGTCTCGACACAGGCAGGGTTGCCATGCTTACTGCCGTACTTGAAAGACGCATAGGGCTACCATTGTCACAACATGATGTGTACATCAACATTGCAGGTGGTGCGCGCATCAATGAACCTGCAGCCGACCTTGCAGTCCTGCTGGCTATGGTTTCAGCCTTTCAGGAGATACCTCTGGCACACGATATTGCGCTGTTCGGAGAAGTCGGCCTGACAGGAGAAGTACGCCCTGTTGGACAAGCTGAAGCACGAGCCCGGGAGGCTGCCAATCTGGGGTTCAATCATCTGGTACTACCCTGGGAGAATCATCAGAGGGTGCAGAAGGCAAACATCATTGCTAACATGCGCGGCAGCTCGACATCGCCCCTGCTACTAACAGGCGTGAAGCATTTATCCGATGCAGCACAGAAGCTATTACGTTGAATCCGGCATCTGGCACCAGCATCTTAGAGGCATAGCTTGAATTTTATTGACTATATTCTGATTGCCATTGTTGGACTGTCGATGGTGCTATCGCTGTGGCGTGGTTTCGTGCGTGAAATCATATCATTGATCGGCCTTGTAGCTGCATTCCTTCTGGCCAGCCGTTTTTCCGGTCAGAGCGGTGATTTTCTGGGTCAATGGATAACAAACCCAACCGGAGCTGATATTGCAGGCTTCGCCCTGATCTTTGTTATCGTCATGATTATCGTCGGCCTGATTGGTGCATTGATTCGCGGCCTGGTAGATATGGCAGCACTGACTGCCACTGACCGCACACTGGGCATCTTTTTTGGAGCCGCACGAGGGATGTTCCTGATAGCCCTCTGTTTCCTCGTTTACACCTCGTATACCAAACCTGATGCGGCCTGGTTGAAAGGAAGCATGCTTACCCCTTATGCCATTGAACTGGGCAACATGCTCGGAGAGATGATTCCCGAAGGATACCCCTTCTCCAGACAGGGCTCCGCCCAACTACCTGCACCACAAAACACCAATGCACACATGTCAGATCTGATTTCAGTAAAAGACAAACAAGCATTGAAAGCTATCTTAGAAAACAGTTCAAAATGAGGCCATCATGAGCGTCGAATGCGATAAGAGTGACCATTTCAATGATGAATGCGGCGTATTTGGCGTATTTGATCACCCGGAAGCTGCCAACCTGACCTATCTGGGCCTGTATGCACAACAGCATCGCGGGCAGGAGTCAGCAGGTATCGTCAGCACAGACGGGCACAGCTTTCACACGCATCGCGGCATGGGCCTGGTCGCAGATGTTTTCAAAAAGTCTGAAATCAAAGAGCTGCAGGGCAAACATAGTATCGGCCATGTCCGTTATTCAACCGCAGGTGATTCAGGCTTAAGAAACTGCCAGCCATTTTCCTATGAATATGCTCATGGCGGCATCTCCATGTGCCATAACGGAAACATCGTAAACGCACGTGAACTGCGCAAGCAGCTGGAACAGGAAGGTTCCATATTTCAGTCCACATCCGATACTGAGGTTCTGATTCATCTGGTTGCAAAAAGTCGTGCAGACAGCATGCCAGAGCGATTGATTGAAGCCGTCAAGCAGCTTGCCGGGGGATTCTCACTACTGGTTCTGGTAGAGAAACGTCTGGTGGGTGTACGTGACCGTAATGGGATTCGACCACTGGTACTTGGCAAGCTGGATAATGCATGGGTTTTGGCCTCGGAGACCTGTGCTTTTGACCTGATTGGTGCCACATATGTACGCGATGTTGAACCCGGTGAGATGGTCATCATTGATGAAAATGGCCTGCAAAGCATCAAGGTTCTGGATGACTGCAAACCACACTTTTGCGTCTTTGAATATGTCTACTTTGCCCGCCCTGATTCAACACTGGAAGGCATCAATGTTTATCAGGCTCGCTATCAAATCGGCGTAGAACTGGCCAAGGAATCGCTAGCCGATGCCGATGTTGTCGTACCTGTACCTGATTCAGGGGTTGCACCTGCCATGGGTTATGCCGAAGCCTCCGGCATCCCTTTCCAGATGGGCTTGATCCGTAACCATTATGTGGGTCGCACATTTATCGAGCCCAAGCAGTCGATTCGTAATTTCGGTGTAAAACTAAAACTGAATCCAAACCGTCACCTGATTGAAGGAAAACGCGTGGTGCTGGTCGATGATTCCATAGTTCGTGGCACAACTAGCCGAAAGATTGTCGAGATGGTCAGGGCGGCCGGTGCTGCTGAAGTACACATGCGTATTTCAAGTCCACCAACCAGACACTCCTGCTATTATGGCGTGGACACACCAGATGCCAGTGAACTAATGGCCAACAAGATGGATCTGGAAGAGATGCGCAAGGCGATCGGTGCTGACTCCCTGGCCTTTGTCACCTTTGACGGCATGTATAAAGCGGTTGGAAAGCCACGTGAAATGCATTGTGATGCCTGCTTCTCCGGGGTGTATCCGGTTCCCATTGAAGGGCCACTTTCACCACAGCTCTCCCTGTTAAAGATTCATAACAAGAAACAATGAATCAGCAGCCTGTGGTCGTGCTAATCCACGGCCTGTTCGGCTTTCGCAAACTACTGTGGCTTGAATATTTTAATGGTGTACGCTCACTTTATGAATCCATGGGGCTACGCGTCCTGACTCCCGGTCTGCCGTGGGCCGGTACTATTGAGCAACGGGCCCAGGCACTTGCCTTGCAACTGAAGCACGAGCAGGGACCGCTGCACCTGCTTGCCCACTCCATGGGAGGCCTTGATGGCCGCTACTGGATTACACATATGGACGGTGACCACAAAGTAGCCAGCCTGACCACGCTTTCAACTCCGCACAGAGGCTCGAGCGTGTCAGAGCATATCAACAGCGGCCTCTCCCCACTCAGACTCTTTCCCGGAGCCCGATCATTAACCCGGCCAGCACTCAAAAGCTTCAATGCCAACACACCAGATAGCCCGACTGTCTGCTACCGCAGTTACAGTGCTTACCGCCCCATTGCAGAACAAGTCTGGTCACTGAGAAGGTTTGGCAAAATCATTCAACAACTGGAGGGCAATAACGACAATCTGGTATCGGTGCATTCCGCCCAATGGGGTGACCATATCAACACCCTGCCCTGTGATCATTTTGAACTTATTTTCAGGGACTTCTGGCTCAACCCATTTCGAAAGCGTAACAAATTTGATCCCATGCCTATATATCGCGACATTGGTGAGTGGATCCTACAGCATCAAAACAGCAGTAAGGAGAAGCTTGTTGCACCATGAACCGTTTCACCATCCATCCGCCACGCTGACATAACGTTGAAAAGCGCTTAAAAGGCGATAGACACATGGCACTTGCCCTTCGGGCGGCTTACAGCGTCCAAACTGTATCCTGCCTTTTTATCACGCTTTTGTCTCTGCATGCTGAAAACCACATGGACGTAGTCTTTCAGAATCTGCTTTACTCAAAATCAGAATAATTCCGATAGCGCCAACCTTCATCACTCTCCACTGTTGGGTTCGCATCATGCCATCCATTCACCTGCCAATGAGCGGTAGTATAAAAGGAGAGTACCTTTATATGAAAATCGCATCAGCGCTCAATGTTCGTGCCATCACACATGGCATTGCAATCTCAACGCATACGACAGAAACCAAACTCATCCGCAATATTCAGCTAAAAGAGGGAAATTCTTCCTGCTTTAGAACAGATGAACGAGAATATTGCCCAGGTAGTTGCGAATGGGAAAACGACTGTAAAGACTTCCTTATCGCCGCCTGGAAACGATAAAACATCAGCTATCAACGATTCATGGCGCACAAAGGGTCAATTCACACAGACTTTCACTGCTACAGTGCACCGCTACTCTTCAGCAAGCGGTACACCGATTCGGCCACGATGCGATATCCCTCCCCGCTGGGGTGAATACGGTCCGATTTCAAGGCGGGATTCTGTAAAACCTCAGACAACACTTCTGATTCAAGCGGAATATTCAGCTCATCTGCAAGCTCCTGATAGATCACAGGTGGCGACAGAAACAGTCCGAGTTCGGGCACCGACAGTAACAGCACCGAAATCCCTTTTGCTCTGGAGAGCTCCACCATAGCATGAATATTATCCTTAGCCCTGTTCAGCGACATTCTTCTAAGTATATCGTTACCGCCGTGGCAGATGATGATCAGTTCAGGCTGCACCTCATCAAGCAGTTGCGGCAATCGTGCCAGCCCCTCTTCAGTCACCTCACCAGGAACCCCGGCGTTCACCACCTTATGAGCCGTCAGCCGTGAAAGTATTGCAGGATAAGCCTGATCCGACACCACGCCCGAGCCATAGGTCAGGCTGTCACCAAAAGCGAGTATCACAGCATCCTGAGACAGATGAGGCAGCTGTGGCGACGCCGCACATGACACCAACAAAAGGCAGAATAGAAACAGCTTTAGCTGAAATTGAAAGCCTCTGAGCAGCATCACCATGTAAATATCATAACCGGTTCATCATCAATCACCTATAGTCGAGATCTGAAAACGTTGTTTGCGGTGGAGTCAAAAGCATAATCTGGCTATGCTTCGCAGCGATTTTACCAAGAGGCGTGACTATGGACATTGATGTAAAAAAAGTGGCGATGCTATCCCGCATTCGCCTGACTGATGAGGAGGCTGCAGAATTCGGCCCCCAGTTATCGAACATACTCGGATATGTGGAACAACTTGCTGCAGTGAACACCGAAGGCGTAGCACCAACTGCACACCCTCATGATGCGGCCATGCCGTTACGTGCCAATATAGTGACCAATAGCAACCGGCGCGATGAGCTGCAGACTCCAGCACCAAAAACTGAATCCGGCCTCTATGTTGTGCCGAAGGTGATTGAATAAACCATGCCATTTTCTTCATTATCTGATATCCAGAACCGCCTGAACAGCGGCAAAACCACCGCCGTTGAAGTTGCCACCCTTTATCTGGAGCGCATCGCAGCTTTTAACGATGAACTCAATGCCTTCGTTCATATCGATCCGGCACACGTGTTGGCACAAGCCGAAGCGTCCGACAAATACCGCAGCGAGCATGAAGCCCGTCCGCTGGAAGGTCTGCCGATTGCAGTTAAAGACATCTTCTGCACACAAGATGGCCCTACCCAGTGCTGCTCCAACATACTGAAAGACTTCCATGCGCCATATGACGCACACGTCATCACCAAGCTGAAAGAGGCCGGTGCTGTACTGGTAGGTAAAACCAATATGGATGAATTCGCCATGGGTTCGTCCAATGAAACCTCAGCCTTTGGCCCCTGCCGTAACCCGTGGGATACCGACTGTATTCCGGGCGGTTCATCCGGTGGTTCTGCAGCAGCTGTTGCCGCAGCACTCACGCCTGCTGCTCTGGGTACGGACACAGGCGGTTCCATCCGCCAGCCCGCCGCTGTTACCGGCATTACAGGTCTTAAACCAACCTATGGCCGCGTATCCCGTCGCGGTATTATCGCGTTTGCTTCATCCCTTGATCAGGCAGGTCCTATGGCCCGCTCTGTCAAAGATGCCGCCATGATTACTGCCGCCATTTCAGGTCATGACTCAGCCGATGCCACCTCTGTTGCCGATGCTCCAAATATCGACTGGCTTGCAGCTTGTGAGGCTCAGAATATGAAAGGGTTGAGAATCGGACGCCCGAAAGAGTATTTTGTGGACGGCATGGATGCCGAGGTACGTGCTTCGGTTGAAGCTGCACTGAAAAAGTGTGAAGAACTTGGCGCTACCATCGTGGATATCAGCCTGCCAAACACTGAACATGCCGTAGCCGCCTATTATGTTATCGCACCTTCAGAAGCATCAGCCAATCTCTCCCGATATGACAGTGTACGTTTCGGCCATCGCTGCGAAGAGCCCGATGACCTTCTGGATATGTATACCCGTTCTCGCGACGAGGGTTTTGGTTCGGAAGTAAAACGCCGCATCCTGACCGGTGCTTTTGCTCTCTCCTCCGGTTATTACGATGCCTATTATCTGAAAGCCCAGCAGGTACGCACACTCGTACAGCAGGATTTCATCCAGGCCTTTGAACAGGTTGATGTGATTGCCACACCAACATCCCCTATTCCCGCCTTTAAACTCGGCGAAAAAACCGATGACCCGCTAACCATGTATCTCTCCGACATCTTCACGATAGCGGTGAATCTTGCTGGGCTGCCGGGACTCTCCCAGCCGTGTGGCTTTGCCAACAACCTGCCGGTTGGTCTGCAGTGGATAGGCCCGGCATGGCGTGAAGATGCCATCCTCTCGGCCGCTGCGGCCTATGAAGGAGCAACAGACTGGAGCATGAAAGCTCCTGCAGCTTTCGGGGGTGAGTCATGAGTTGGGAAGTCGTAATCGGACTTGAAGTCCACTGTCAGCTGAACACCGCGACCAAAGCATTCTGTGGCTGCTCCACAAAATTTGGAGCAGAACCGAATACCCAGACCTGTCCGGTCTGTCTCGGCATGCCCGGGCAACTGCCGGTGCTGAACACGGTTGCTGTTGATAAAACCATTCTGACAGGTCTCGCTATCAACGCCCACATCAATCTGGAATCAAAGTTTGACCGCAAGAACTACTTCTATCCTGATCTGCCCAAGGGCTACCAGATCTCCCAGTTTGCCGTACCTATTGTTGAAGGCGGTTATATTGATATCCCAACCAAAGACGGTGGTGAGAAACGCCTTGGTGTCACACGCATCCACATGGAAGAAGATGCTGGAAAGTCCATGCACGAAGGGCTTGATGCGGTATCACACATCGACCTGAATCGTTCCGGTGTACCGTTGATGGAGATCGTATCCGAGCCTGACATGCGCTCTGCAGATGAGGCCATCGCCTATCTCAAACAGCTGCACCAGCTGATTCGCTTCCTTGGTGTATCCGGTGCCGACATGGAAAAGGGTCAGTTCCGTTGCGATGCGAATGTATCGGTACGTCGTCCCGGCGAGCCGTTCGGTACCCGTACTGAAATGAAAAATATGAACTCATTCCGCTTCATTAAGCAGGCCATCGACTTTGAAGTACTGCGCCAGATTGAGATCATTGAAGATGGTGGCGCAGTGGTTCAGGAATCACGTCTGTGGGATTCTGTAAAGTCCGAATCCCGATCCATGCGTTCAAAAGAAGAAGCGCACGATTATCGCTATTTTCCGGAACCCGACCTTCCGCCATTGCGGGTTTCACAACAGGAAGTGGATGCTATCAAGGCAGGTATGCCTGAACTTCCTGGCCAGCTGCGTCAGCGCTTTGAAACCGAATTCGGTCTCTCCTCTTATGATGCCGATGTGCTGAGCCAGACACGTGAAATCGCCGCATGGTATGAATCACTGGTCGCAGCCCACCCTGCTGATCCGAAACGCTGTGCCAACTGGATGGCTAATGAATTGCTGGGACGACTCAATGAGATCGGCAAGGATCTTTCTGAGTCACCTGTATCTGCCCTGCGCCTTGCAGGTCTGCTGGAACGTATTGGTGATAATTCCATATCAGGCAAGGCCGCCAAAGATGTGCTCGATGCCATGATGGAATCTGATGACAGTGCTGACACCATTATTGAGGCCAAAGGCTTGAAACAGGTCAGCGACAGTGGAGCGATTGATGTCATCATCAAACAGGTGATGGATGCCAACCCCGGACAGGTCGAAGGTTACCGTGGTGGTAAAGATAAGCTGATGGGCTTCTTTGTCGGTCAGGTCATGAAAGCATCACGCGGGACAGCGAACCCCGGCGTGGTCAATCAGCGCCTGAAAGAACTGCTCAAAGGCTGAACAGCATAACATGACGAAAGGGCTGCGCAGGACTCTTATTGCCGGCGCAGCCCTGCTTATATTCGTCACTCTGCTACTGTTCAGGCTCGATCTGGATTCCATCAATGCGAAACTGGAGCAGGAGCTGCTTCATTTCAGTGACAGCCCGGTAGTCATGGAAAAGGCTACACTGACATTCATGCACGGCATCGGCCTGCAGCTGGATCAGGCCTCAATGGATTCAGCAAGCTTTCATATGCATGCCGGACACATCAATATAAACCTTCGACTTCTGCCCTTGCTGCTGGGAAAGGTCGAGGTCGAGGCACTCGATATCCACGATGCTGTGATTACCATTGAACCACAATCACTGCATCTGACCTCCGCTGCCATTGCGACACTGCCGGTTGAACGCATACACCTGATACGTTCGACCATTCAAACCGATGACGGGCAGCAGCTGCTCAATGACCTGCACCTGGAACTCCGGGATATCGGTGCCAACCATGAAACAAAGTGGGAGCTGCAGGCTCAACAGGATCGTCAAGCAGTCAGTGGTCACGGACGATTAAACTTTCATGCAGGGCAAATTATAAATGGTTTCGGCAAACTGAAATTGAATCAGATTCCGCTCGAAAAAATCCAACCTATCGCACCAAAGCCACTGCATAAATTCATTCATCATGATGCGGGACTAATCAATGGCTCATTGACCCTGGATATCAACAGTCAGAATGACTGGGCTATATTTGGAGAATTGAAGCTGTTTGCAAACGATGATCAAGAGCCTGTTAAAATACGCGGGAAGCTCAGCCACCCCCGGGAAGACCTGCTGCAATGGCAGGATAGCTTCATCCATCTCAGCAGTAACGCAGTCATGGCCATTGACGGTGAGTGCAAAAAGCAGAACTGCTTCACACAGCTTAAAGCCGATAATATCGAACTAGGCACCTGGTCTGGCCTGATCCCGCAGGACATCAAATTTCACCGCCGCTTATCCGGCAAAACAGACATCGATGCAACGATCAACTGGAATAATACCTCATGGCAGGGTGAGATTGGCTTTAATCTCAAACAGGGCAATTACCACCTCGAACAGGGAGACATTGAACTGCCTGAATTACAATTGTATGCGAACAAGCTAACCGGGGATGACTCATCATGGCAGGCAGAGGCGACCCTTACCGCACCCGATCTCGAAGGAAGCATGCGTATTCATAGCAGCCAGTCACTATCAGGGATCAAGAACATGACCATACTTGCCGAGCAAGTAGACAGCCGCTTATGGCAACCGTTGACCAACCTGATGCTGGTCTCTCTGGATATCGAACCGAAACTAACAGCCACAGGGATACTCAATGGCGAACTGCGACTGAAGCAGTATAAAGAAGATAAATCCCTGCACATCGATCTGGATGCAGAAAGTGCGCGGATGAGCTTTGCCCCATGGTTTGAAAAGCCTCAAAACATTCAGGCCCGCTGTAAGGGGGAGCTTAACTGGCAACAACAGAAGCTCTCCGGGATACAGTTGAATAGCTGCAGGCTGGGCGATGCCTTCGCTGAACAGGTTCACTGGTCCAGGGGTAAAAAGATAGAAAGCCTTAAGCTGAACAAACTCTCGGTTAATTTTGACCAGCTTAAAAACCAGTCCATTACGCTTGCTGAACCGTTATCGAATTTCCGTGGCCTGTTAGAAGGAAGCGGAACATTTACCCGGAATGAAAAAAGTCCACGGCCATGGCTGCATGCTGCGACCGGCCAGTGGCGCCTACAAAACTTTGGCACCGAGCACTGGGATACCAATGGCCTGATTCAGGCCGATCATGGACGCTTCAGCAGCCAGCGCTTGCTGGTCGATGGCATGTATGGCCTGACAGAGCTGACCGGCTATCTCTCTTTTGCAGATCAGCGTGGCTCGATTGATATCATATCTGCCCAGCTGGATTGGAATCAACTGCCCGAACTTCCACAATCCTGGCAAGGGATGACACTCACCGGCAGTATTGAACATGCTGAGCTGAATCTGCTACAGAACAGATGGCAGGGCATTCAAGCCGAATATAGATTGACACAGGGCAAACTCAAACTTAAAAAGCTGAAGGCTTCAATTGCAGACGGACAGTTAACTGCCCGCAGTCTCTCACTAGAACCGGGCGTTGGCAGCCTCGGTATCCATGGCAAGGTAAGGCTCAAGGGTATCCAGTTACACAAGCTCGAAGGTATGAATAACCTGCTACAAGCCGAGATCAAGGGAACCATGCACGCGAACATCGAACTTCACGGCAGCATCCCCGAAATAAGCAGCCCTCTTTGGAAGCAGACGAATGGGGATATCCTGATCTATAGTGGGGAATGGAAACAGCAGGATAAAGCTCGAACGCTGGCCGAACGAATCGGAATAAAATCGCCTGGAATAAAATCACATGCATATAAAAGCCTGGAGATGCGTTTCAGGGTCAATGAGATAAAAACCGTCATCAAGCCTGTCAGCCTGCACAGTCAGGGCAAGCAGTATCATGGGCAGGCCATCATCTCAACAGATGGCGAACTCAGCGGCCAGATGACGCAGCAAAAGGATCAGACTAACTTTTCTCTCTCCGGAGCATCACCCTACTTTAGCTGGCAACAGGAACAATAACCCGCACACTGCCACAGCACACTTGAGCATTCCTGATTTCATGGCAATATAAAGGGTATGAAAAGATTATCCATTCGAGTCCAGCAGATTAAACCCTCCGCCACACTGGCTATTACCGCAAAAGCCGCTGAAATGCGTGCTGCAGGAAAAAGCGTCATCTCCCTCTCTGTCGGTGAACCAGATTTTGAAACACCAAAAGCCGCCCGCGAAGCCGGTATCGAAGCAATCACATCTGGCTTCACACGCTATACCGCAGTCGCAGGTATTCCGGAACTGCGCCAAGCTATTGCTGACAAATTCAAACGCGATAATGATCTGGATTATGCAGCCAGTGAAATACTGGTGTCCACAGGTGGCAAGCAGTGCATATTCAACCTGCTCATGGCTGTTATGAACCCGGGAGAGCGCGCTGTGATTCCAGCCCCTTACTGGGTCTCATATCCCGACATGGTCAAGCTGACAGAAGGCACACCGGTGATTGTGGAAACAAAAGCCGAAGCTGATTTCAAAATTACTGCAGAACAACTGGAAGAGGTACTCTGCCACCGTTGCAAAGTACTGTTTCTGAACTCCCCCTCCAACCCTACCGGCATGGCTTATAGTGCTGAAGAGTTGAAGGCAATTGGTGAAGTGGTTCGCAAACATCCGGATCTGATCGTCGCAACCGATGATATGTATGAGAAGATACTTTTTGATGGCAAAAAATTCGCCACCTTTGCCCAGGTCAACCCTGATCTGAAAGACCAAACCATAACGCTAAACGGCGTATCCAAGGCATACTGCATGACAGGATGGCGCATAGGGTTCTGTGCGGGCCCTGAAACTATCATCAAGGCCATGACCAAGGTGCAGGGGCAGAGCACATCCAACCCCAACGCCATTGCCCAGAAGGCGGCTCTAGCTGCCCTTACAGGGCCAACTGATGAGCTTGATGAAATGGTGACAACCTATGAAAAGCGGCGCACCTGGCTGGTCAGTGCCATCAACGCCATTCCGGGCATGCATGCGATTAATCCGGATGGTGCGTTTTATGTATTCCCGTCTGTCGCAGGCTGGACAGGCAAAACCACCCCCAGTGGTATTACACTTGATGATGATATCACAATCTGTTCGTGGTTACTTGAGGAGGCTGGTGTTGCACTTGTGCCGGGCACCGAGTTTGGTTCTCCGGGTCATGTGCGTTTTTCCTATGCGGTAAGTCAGGCTACCCTCGAAGATGCGGTCAATCGCATTGCAAAGGCTGCTGCTTCATTAAACTGATCGAACACGATGATTAAGCAAAAAGAAGGGCGCCGCTGGCGCCCTTCTTTTTGCTTCTACAACGGATTATTTAATAACCGACACGTGCAAAATGCCTCGCTTCACCATTGCGAACCAGACCTCTATTTATCTGACGGTCATCTGATCGGGAATCCATCCTGTGAGTAAATCTCTTATCATGACGCATCTCTGCACGACGCTGCTCACGATACTCATGACGGTCACGGGCACGCTGGTCCCTGGATGCTGCTTCATAACCACGTCTATAAGCACGTTGGCCAAACTTCCTATGCTGATGACCCTGACGGTAAGCATAACGACCACCTCTTAGCTCACGTGCATGACGGTTGTATTCGGCATGATGACGATAGCTTGGCCTATGATGCTGCTTCACTTTATGCACGACAACAGGTTGACGTGGCTGGTAATGTACAGGCGTTGCATGTGCATCGCTCAAAATTGCACCCGCAATTGCACCAAACATCGCGCCCACAATTGCACCCTGCGCTGTTTCATTGCTCTGGGAACCAATCACTGCTCCTGCAGTGGCACCGACAGCTGCACCTGTCACCATACCCCGCTCCTGAGGCCCGGCATAAGCTGATACTGATGACAATGTTACAAATAGCAGTCCTGCTAGAATCTTTTTCATAATCGCCTCCTTTTCATTGGCTTGGGCCAATATAAGGCAGAAGCAGGTTCCAACAACGTGGACTATATCAACTATTCAGGGGGAATATCGCACGTGAGCCGGATCACAATACCGATTCAGCACTACACCCGGACATATTAATGCTACGGTAAGTTAAAAACGGACAGGTTATAACGGAGCATGGATAGCCGGGAAACATGGACGGTTTAAATGGGAGCTGCATCATGCCTCCCCTTATAATCATTGCTGAATGACAATCAATCCTGCGTTACTTCTTCTTCTCATCATCATGGTATTTCACCGCCGGATCAAAATGGTGATCATACTGAGGGTCATACCCAGACTGGTATTTATCATCTCTATTATGTTTTTTCACACCGCCACTTCTGGCAATGATAAACCCGACAGCACCAGCAAGAAGAATCACAGCGATGATAATCAGAACATCAATAACCATTACACCCCCCTATAGAATATATAAGATTGACAGCAGCACTGCATGTAAGCAAACAGTACTATTTATCTTCCACCTGTTCAGTAGCATCGGCTTTTGAAGCAGGCACATGCGTTTTCACTGTTTTGATCGTGTGCCTGTGACCATACTCTTCAAGGAAAACTGTCAAGTTAGCCACAACCAGAGAGTAGACCATGATACCAAAGATCATCGTCATCACAGCCACCACTCGTCCTCCTGATGTGATCGGAACAATGTCCCCATAACCCACGGTCGTCAAAGTTACAAAGGCCCACCAGAGACCATCAGGGAATTCACCGAACTGTGGATTGTGCCCATGTTCCAGCAGAAATGTTGCGGTGCCAAAAACAAAGACCAGACCAAACATCAATGCCATGGCTGCAGGCAGGCTCTCACCTGAAAACAGTACAAGTCGAAGCAGACGATCTTTATTGGCGCGGAGAAGAACCCCCAGCCTTAAAGCCGGGAGCAAGTGAGCAAAGCGAAGTGCCATAAGCATGCGCAGGAACGGGGACGAGAGCAGCACTATGACCGCCAGATCGAACCAGTTGGCTTTCATCCACTCCCGTCGATTATCTGCAATCCACCACCGGGAAAAAAACATAATCACAAAGGAGACCAGCACGGCCATTACCGTCCATTCCGGCAAATCTTTCAGAAACGATGTGGCAACTGCCGCTATCGTTACTGCAAACAGCGACACATCCAGTACCCGCTGCCAGATGACCCTTTGTTTCATATGATACTTATTTTTTACCGACTTTGTTGCCGAAATAGCTGGCCATGGCAACAAGGAAGATACCACCACCCATGTAGAGGATATTCAGTGGATCATCAAACTTCACATGTAGTACATTCTTGAAGAAGGCTACAATAAGAATCATCAGGATCACTTTTCCCAGACGGTCTTTCAGGTCATCAAGGCTTTCGATCTGCAGTAATTTTCCGGCAGCCTGATTGTCGCGGGCAAAATCAATCTTATCGATATGCAATTCATATACACCAAGAGCAAAAATCAACAGCACCATGGCCAGAAGAAAATCATCTACAGCGGTAATCACCTGACTTACGACCTTGGTATGGAAGCCGGTGCCATCATGGCCTAACATATAAACATTAAAGAAATCGACCAGCAGCATTGTCATATCCATCGCTGAGAGTATGAACAACAGCGACATACCGACGATACATGAAAATACTGCCAGCAGCGTCATGTAGCGAGAATTCCATAATAATTTTTCAAGAAATGTTTTCATAGCTTCCCCTCTGGTGAGTTCAATAAATCTATTTTTTTCGTAACCTAATTATTTATGCTGTAATCACCAGCATGAAAGGTGCCAATATTACTGATATATCCATAATATAATTATGCCGGCCAGACCCCAACGCCCTGACGCAACAAAGCAGGTTCACCATCACACAGATCCACAACAGTCGTAGGAAGCATCCCTCCCCACCCTGCATCCATGACACCGCAAGAGTAGTGCTTCAAGTGCGGTACAAATTCATCCGGATCGAATGCGGCATCTTCACTCCCAGCCAGCTGCAATGTGGTAGCCAGCAGTACAGCACCGAGCTCTTCAAGCAGCATTTTACAGACCTCATGATCCGGCATGCGGATACCAACATCACGGCGTTTACCAAATATTCTTCGCGGCAACTGAGAACTGGCAGGCAGGATAAAGGTATATGGCCCCGGAAGAGAGCGCTTGAGTATCCTGTGTGCATGATTATCCATACGTATACAGGTTGCCGCCTGAGACAGATCGGCACATACCACCGACCACATATGATGATCATCGAGCTGCCTGAACCTGCGAATATCCGCTATCGCATCCACAGCCTGAGGCAGACACATCAGCGCATAGGTCGTATCTGTCGGTACAACAAGAAACTGCCCCTGACGCAGTAATTCAACCGCCCGTTTAATCTGACGGATTTGAGGCCGCTCTGGGTGCAGGCGGAGGTGTTCAAAGATATGCATTTATCGTCCTTTGATAGCTGGCAGCTGCTTCTGATCAGAAACCGGGAATCATTCCCCCCAGCCCTTCAAGTAACTTTTTCTCAGGTGTAACAGGCTCGGCAGGTGCCGGCTGAGCATCGGCTGGTGACGGTTCTGGCGCCTGCTTGCCACCCAGAATATCGCCCAATGCTCCGCCAATTTTACCCTTTTCAAGCAAAGCCGGTGCATTCTGAATCAGTGTTTTGGCATTAATTTCAGGTCTGACCTTGGGAGCTGCAAACGGGCCGCTAATATGCAACGGAACCGTCAAGCCCTTACGAACCGGCGTAGTATCGCCCTGGCCAACAAGCGTGCCTACGACTCGTGGTTCGATATGGTAATCCAGCGTTTTCTGCACCAGATCGACGATGCCTTTACCTGTTACACGCAACAGTGGAGAAGCCATAAACAGATCCTGATTGTCAGCGACACCGTCACGCACTATATAACTGCCGGAAAGCTGGCCAAAATCCGTCTCTTCAGGACCGGTGGAAGCTGCTCCCGGATTGGTAAACTTCCTGATAGTGCCCGGAATATCGATACCTTTAATCTTACCATTACGCAGCATGACATTACCACGTCCGTTCAGCGTTTTCACTGCCCCCGGAGTCAAGCCTGTCGCCTTAAAATTGCTATCCATGGACATGGTACCTTCCAGTATATCCGTATCAGCCAATGCTCTAAGCAGAGGTCCCACCTGCACGTCTGTGATGTGCACGGACTCCTTCCAGCGAGCCGGATAGGCTGCCGCATTCAGGCTCGCCTTCTCTGTGACCTTGCCTCCGGAGAGGTTGAAACTCAATGGATTCAAGTCAAAATGCCCCTCTGATCCATTGATCTTAACATTGAAGTTACGCATCTCCATGCCGCGCATATGCAGTGCTTCTGCCTGCATTTTGGCACTGACACGCCACGGTTTAAGAAAACGCAGATCCGGCTCGGCTGCTTCAGCAGGTGCTTTGGCTGTAGCCCCACTTCCTCCGGCCTGTGAACCTGTAGCACTACTCCCCTGCGATGCAGCTTTTCCCTGCGGCAGCCATGGATCAAGGTGAAGTTCACGTGCAGCGATACGAAGACGAATATCAGGCACGCCATACACCACCGCTCCGGATATCTGAACAAGTTCATTATCCAGCATCAATTGCATATCACGGATATCGAGCTGTTTGCTTCCCCCTGCAACCAGAGTACTAAACTTCAACTGTTTCCACGCTGATGGATGGCTGGCATACATATCTTTCAATTCAGGTACAAATTCGGCCAACCAACCGCGTTGCATAGGCTGACCATCAATGCGGAGCTGGAAAGCCGGATCTTTTGACAGGCTTTTCACACTACCTTTGACGTTCACTATCTCCTTGCCATTCACAACCAGAACCGCACCACGCACCTCCAGTTGATCCTTGTCACCCATCTCTACTTTCCAGTTCAGCCCCAGATTGATCAGTGCATTCAATGCCAACTGACCTTCTGCCAATCTGATACCGTCAGGGCGCTGTTCAATATTGGCATCCACAGCTATTGATGCACTATCCACATCTCCCAGTTGGGCAGGCCAACCGCTGATCATATCCTTAAAGGGAGCAAGACGAATATTCTCTGCTTTCACATGCCCCTGGATCGGCAATGAAACCGGATCAAGTTTATTTAAATCCCCCAGCGGGCCGACATTGGCATCCACCTCAAAGGCATTACCGGACAGTTTGCCGGAAAGCTTCACCGACACAGGGCGTTCCAGTTGCACATCCCTCAACGCCACATTCAGATCAGACAACACTACAGGCGCAGCCTTTCCATCCACCCATGTGGCTTCCCCGCCAACCAGACTCAGGGATTCTGCCTGCAAAGCCGCCAGTGCTGGTGCAGCTCCCGACTCGGCCAGGTCAACGGGCTCACCGGTTCCAGAAACCGAAGCCGGTTGGGATGAAACAAGATCACCCCAGTTGGTTTCACCATCGGTGTGACGCTCCAGATAAACCTTGGGTGTCGTCACTTCAAAATCTTTAATTTCTATATTTTTGGATAGCAGTGGCAACAGTGCCAGCTTCACATTCAATCGTTCTACGCTGAGAAATTCCCGATCAGAAAAGCCTTGCCGATTAGCCAGATGCACATCATCAAGCTCAATACCTATCCACGGGAACAGTGACGCATTGATATTGCCTATACTCAACTTCCGGCCCGTCGCATCCTCAACACCCTCTTCAATCTGGGTTTTGTAGGTATTTACATCAATAAAAAACGGTGCAACCAATAGCGTTGCAATAACCAGGACAATAACTATAAGACTATAGCGGATGACTTTGGACATGGTGGTAACTCCTGCCGATCTCTTTATACAGCTAATACTATGATTCATTCTAGCACACAATCCGGATGCGGCTATCGTGGAAATTCAGGCATGATCCTGCAAAGCTGGAAAGTAGTCCAACAATGCGGCGAAATCATCAACCACGACTTTTGCTCCCGCATCCATCAAGTCACAGCTTTCCGCTACACCGAATGAAACGCCAATGGCTGGTACAGACGCAGCCCGGGCCATCTGCACATCGAACAGCGCATCCCCCACCACCACAGTTTGTCCGGCGGATACGCCCATCTCATGCATGCATTCCAGCACCATGGCCGGATCCGGTTTGGAATGTGTACAATCTGCTGTACGCATCACCATAAAATATTCACTCAGGGCAAAGGTTTCCAATACGCGTAACAGGCCTGCGAGCGATTTTCCGGTTACCACACCCATCCAGTAACCACGTTTACGCAGCTCTTCAAGTGTTTCCCGGACATCTACGAAGAGACGGATATGCTGTTCAGCCTCCCGGTATGCATCACGGTAACCCGCACAGACGGCCTCCACGGCAGCTTCATCGGCTTGCTCCTTATCGAGCAGAGCTACTACCGCGCGGTGAAGGGAAAGGCCGATAATGGAGGCGACTTCGGCATCTGATGGCTTTATCAACCCTGCACCGTCAAATGCCTGCTGCATCGCGGTCACAATAGAACCATGCGAATTGGTCAGCGTGCCATCACAATCAAAGAGTATGAGTTGCGGTAAAGAGGGAGCCATCGAATCACTTTTTAACATAATTGCGCTTATAATCATGTTCAGGGAGAGGCAGGTCAACCGTAACTGCCACATCTCTTTTTTGCAGTTGACACATCCATCTTCAACCCTATAGTTCGGCCTCCTTAACGCGGGGTGGAGCAGTGGTAGCTCGTCGGGCTCATAACCCGAAGGTCGTCGGTTCAAGTCCGGCCCCCGCAACCAAACATAAGCCCGTAAGTTTATCTTCGCGATGACTTACGGGCTTCTTTTTTACAACACCCTGACGCGGGGTGGAGCAGTGGTAGCTCGTCGGGCTCATAACCCGAAGGTCGTCGGTTCAAGTCCGGCCCCCGCAACCAAACATAAACCCCCGAAAACATTGAAGTTTTTCGGGGGTTTCTTCGTTTAATATACCTTTTGCACCAATCTCCAGAAGGTCGTCGGCTATTCGCAGCTTGCTGCTCACCCTCCGGGCCGTCTTGCTGACGCAAGCACGTCCAAGCTTTCGCTTGCCAAGTCCGGCCCCCGCAACCAAACAAACAAAGGGCTCGCAGCCATCGACTTCGGGCCCTTTTTCTTTGCCAAATATTCTTGATTTACGATATGAATGAGAAAAAGACCTCTGCCCCAGTATTGAAGCGCCCTATCCAGCAGATCTGAATCAAAACGAATCGCATCCATTATAAAGCCATGATTTATCGCCAAAGTTAATCTTCATCCAACGTTATCCAGAGCTATTCCATAGGCTCCGTTCATTGACAATGATGAATATCATGCTACAAAATACCTATCCAAATCAAGTTAAACAGACTTCCGATTTGAGGAGTGTACTGAATGGCCGGGGGAATCACCAAAGCGCGAGTTTCAATTCGCTGGCAATGGACGGGCTATATCATCTTTGGTCTTATCATCACTCAATTTACTCAGTTCCAGTTAACTTTAAACATTGAAAGAAATGCCCTGTTGAGAAATCATGTTCAGCAAGAGAACCTGATAGTCCATCGGCTTTCTGAAGAACTGGCACTACCGATTCTGACCAGTGCTCCTGAAGTTGAGCGTGTGATTGATAACTTTCTGGAAGACTTCCCAAGTGCTATTGGCGTCTATATCCATAACTTTACTGCAGATGAAGATCAGTCATTCGGTAGTATTAATATCCAAGAGTCAAATATTCACGAACAACTACACGATGAAATCAGGAATTGGAAAGGACCAGATAGTGTGCATCATGAATGGAATATTCAAAGGGTGATGTATGCCGACAAATTAGTTGCCCATGTGGTAGTTCATTTTACTGACCAGACATGGGAAGAGATACAAGACTCCATGATCACCCGTTCTTTGATAATCTCAACAGTAGTGCTGATCCTCGCCGGGATAATTGCCTTTGGGCTGATCAGGCAGGTAAGCAAACCGCTCGAGATGCTGTCCGATGCGACCAAACAACTGGCCAAAGGAGATCATACGGTTCGACTGCAGGCCAACCGCAATGATGAAATTGGAGATGCATTTGATCAGTTTAATAGCCTGGCTGAAGCGCTTGAGCATGAACAAAGATTACGCAACTCGTTTGGTCGCTACTTAAATCCTGAAGTGGTTTCAAATGTATTTGAAACCGGAGAAGTATCTGAGGCCAGTCACCGGAAACATGTAACTGCCCTATTTGCCGATATGGTTGGCTTTACGAAATACTCACATTCGGCACCAACCGAGGAGGTCATTCATGTACTGAACAGATATTTTGAAGCTTTCCACCGAATTATTAACTACTACGGAGGGCATGTGGATAAATACATTGGAGACGCTTTACTGGCAGTATTCAATCATCCCGATGATGATCCCAATCATGCATTTCACGCATCTCTGGCTGGTATTGCCATGACCATGGCCACTGAAAAGATCGGTATGTTAAATGCAGAGGGTAAGAAGGTATCTTTTCGAGTTGGTTTAAACCAGGGCCCGGTAATTATTGGCAACATAGGGGCTGTAGACAGATTAGAATATACCGTTATTGGCGATGCCATCAATGTAGCATCCAGAATTGCAGGCAAGGGCAATGGTGAGGAACTCACGATGAGTCATAGCTGCTATGCAAAAATCAATAACCCGGCGCTACAATTTATCAGTCACGGCAAGCGTGAAATCAAAGGCGTTTCACAAACAATTCAGTGTGGGTCAGTCTATGTTTTTGATGAGAAGATAACCCGGGAACTTGAGTATGTGGTCGACATGGCAATCAATCCTAAAGAAGGACAATAAATACAGCTCATCATATCAGGAGGCGAAGTGGTATCCTATAGTTTGAAAAAAATTGTGACTGCACTTTTTGGGCTATTAGTGCTGCTAACTATTAGCAGTTTCCTGCTACTTGCACAGGTCGGGAAGAATACTCACGAACAGAACGACTGGGTTCTACATACTCACGAAGTCATTGAAGAGAGTGGGCAGTTGTTGAGCCATATGGTTGATGCGGAGACAGGTCAGCGAGGCTTTCTACTCACCCATCAGCGCCATTATCTGGAGCCTTATAATACCGGGATATCAGAGGCAAGGCAGTCTCTAAACAGGCTCAGAGCACTGACGATAGACAACGATCCTCAGCAGCTACGCTTGAATGCTATTGAGAAACTGATGAGCAAAAAGTTTGACGAATTAAGGGCTACCATTGAGCTGATTCAGAATAACAAGGGGAATGAAGCTCTTACCATTGTTAAAAGCGACGTTGGAAAACAGTTTATGGATAATATTCGCGATATACTCCGTAAATTCACAGCTGAAGAGCAGCGCCTATTGGTCGAACGAAAAGACGCTTTTGACAAAGGCGGGGACATCTTGCTGCTTTCGTTTGCTTTGGCTGCGCTCCTGATACTCAGTGTTATTTTTCTTATTGCATATATCTTTGTGAAGAGGCTGGTTAAACCCATCCTCGACCTGACGGATGAAGTCGAAAAGAAAGTAGATGATATCAGAATGGATAGCGATAAAGAGAAAGACTCTGCAGCTGAGACCGGGCTTGATGAAATGAGCACACTGGCAGCTGCATTTGGTAACATGCATCAGAAGATAAACCAGCGAACGCTGGAATTACAGGATGCGAAACTCAAGCTGGAGAAACAAAACACCAAGCTTTCTCAAGCACTAGAGAATGCCAACGTGGCAACCAAAGCAAAAAGCGACTTTCTGGCGAATATGAGTCACGAAATTCGGACTCCGATTAACGCCGTGATAGGACTGACTCATCTGGCGCAGGATGTTGAATATGGTCCTCAATTAAAGCTGTATCATAGCAAGGTTCTTGAATCTTCGAAAATGTTACTGGCTGTCATTAATGACATACTGGATATATCGAAAATCGAGGCCAATATGATGGAACTCAACAATATTGAGTTCGATTTAGCTGAAGTGATGCACAGCCTGGCAAGTATATGCGGTGTTCGGGCTGGCGAGAAAGACCTTGAACTGGTGATTAACGTTCCGCCCTCACTGCCTATCCTCAATGGAGACGCAGACCGTCTGGAGCAGGTGTTACTCAATTTAGTGAATAATGCTGTTAAATTTACTGATGTCGGCAGTGTGACTGTGGATGTAGAAATGATCGAGGAGTCTAAGGAAGAGGCATTGATCGGTTTTTCAATTTCTGACACAGGCATCGGCATGGATGAGGCTCAATCTGCAACTATTTTCGAAGCATTTACCCAGAGTGATTCTTCAATCAGCCGCTTGTTTGGCGGAACGGGTTTGGGGTTAACGATCAGCAAACAGATTGTTGAGCTGATGGATGGACATATTTGGGTAAAAAGCAACCCGGGCAAAGGCAGCAGCTTTCATTTTACGGCACGATTCAGGATTGAAAACGATCTGGAGCAGACAGCGGTCCTGCCTGAACAGCTGGCCGCTCTGCGCTTGCTTGTTGTGGATGACAATCCTGTATCCAGGAAAATAATTTCGCAGTATGCCGAAAGGCATGGTTTTAGAGTGACCGGTGTAAACGCTGTTGATGAAGCGACAGATTTGATGTGTGATAATCTGGAATCTGATCCGTACGGCCTGGTCATTTGCGACTGGACAATGGCAAAGACAAGCGGTTTGGAAAGTTTGCAGCAGCTTCGGGAAAACATGTCCAAATGTTGCGATGTTAAAGCACCTGAGCTTCCTCCTGTTATTCTTACTGCCAGCTACAATTTGAAGGTGAGTCCTGACAAGCTGATTCATTCGGGAGTCTCAGCGTTGCTGCATAAGCCGGTTTCAAATAACTCCTTTAAAAATGCTGTTTCACTTGCATTAGGCTTAAACCCTGATGAGATAACTCATAGTGTTAATGAGCGTATTCTGCCTGAAGAGCTCGTTAAAAAACTCGCAGGAATTCGGATGTTAGTCGTGGAAGACAATGATGTTAACCAGATGGTTGCAGAGGGGCTGCTTACAAAAGCCGGCATCAGCTATTCAATAGCGAACAACGGTAAAGAGGCAATTGAAAGCCTTAAGAACAACGTATTTGATGGCGTCCTTATGGATGTGAGAATGCCGGTGATGGATGGCCTGGAAGCCACTAAAATCATCAGGGAAACTTATTCCGCTAAGGAATTGCCGATCATTGCAATGACCGCTCAGGTTTTTGTCAGAGATGTCCGAAACTGCTTGCAGGCTGGAATGAATGACCATATTGCAAAACCAATCAATCCGATGGAGCTTTATATAAAACTGGACAAGTGGATTTCGGATAACCGAAATAGCATTGTCGATAAAGTGAACGTTCATCCAGAAGTTCATTCACAAGAGCATGTTACTGTTCCTTCTATTGCCGGTATAGATACTGAAGACGGAATGATGCGTGCCGGAGATAATGAAGAGCTTTATATCAAAATACTTGTCAGTTTTCATGCAGGACAGGAGTTTGTGGTTGAAGAAATACGTAAACAGTTTGAACTTGGAGATATCAATAAAGCCACCAGCCTTATCCACACGTTAAAAGGTTCTGCAGGTAATATCGGGGCTAAAGAATTATATCAGATATCAACAAGGCTCGAGCATGAAATAAGAGATCATCACCTGCTTGATGAAGAGCTTAGCGCTGAAGTAGAAGTTGAACTGGGGAAAGTGATAAGCGAAATCAAATTGGCATTAGCCGACGGGCAAATGGGATAAGAGCTCTTTTACCCCATGGATTGATCATAGAGATACCGGGAATAATCTAGAGGCCCAGGCTGTTTCTTCAATAGTGCTTCTCAAGCAGCCGCATCCAGTGCAGGAATGAATTCGCAGCAAACATACAAATAATCTGCTATATCATAATAATCACATTGATAAGGAGAATGATATGTCCTTTGAACTACCTCCCCTGCCCTATGACCGGAATGCTCTGGAACCACTAATTTCACAAGAGACACTGGATTATCACTACGGCAAACATCACAACACCTATCTCACCAATCTAAACAGCCTGATTATCGGCACAATCTTTGAAGAGAGTTCGCTTGAAGAGATTATCACCGAAGCCGATGGTATACTGTTCAACAATGCCGCTCAAGTATGGAACCACACATTCTACTGGAATTCTCTCTCGCCCACAGGCGGGGGCGAACCCGATGGAGAGCTGCTGGCATCGATCAAAACTGCATTCGGTTCATTCGAAGTATTTAAACAGGAGTTCTCCGCATCTGCGGCTGGAAATTTTGGTTCAGGCTGGACCTGGCTGGTCAAAAACAGTGCGGGAGAACTCTCCATTATCAATACAGCCAATGCAGGCAACCCCATGACCCAGGGGCTGATGTCACTGCTTACCTGTGATGTGTGGGAACATGCTTATTACATCGATTACCGCAATGCCCGCCCGGCCTATATCGAGGCTTTCTGGCAACTGGCAAATTGGGATTTTGCATCGAGTCGGTTCGGGAGCTGAATCAAGGGCTACTGGTATGACCATACCGGATACAGCAGGGTAAGGTAACTCAACACTGCCGTACCTATAGTTGTTACAATGCGACAAAGCAAAGCTTCAGGGTTAAAAGTCACTAGAGCATAAACGCTCTTTTCTCGCCCCTGCCTACAAAGGGTCCAGGGTTTTCACTGTTACATGCGCACGATTACCGGTGAATCCAATATCATAGCCGCTTCCATGCGCAGGCATAATAGCCGTAATATTATCCGGAAACACATGTACGTCTTTGTACTCCGAGGCATTTTTCTTTTCATATCTCATTATGCCTGAAATGCTCTGCGGACTGAATGCTTTCAGGTTTTCGATACGAATAGCGTTACCACACAACAGATGTACCATATAGTGATTCCCATAATCCTCTATGTAGGCAACCCCTTTCTCATTCACCAACAGATCAATATCATAAACTTCACCCGCTTTATTCCCGTTAAAACGCTTCAACGTTACCAATGCCATAGATCCTCCTGCCCTTGAAAACTGTACTACAAGCATGCATCCGTAGTACAGCGATGATCATCACAACAGCAATAATAGATGGAATCACGGCAAAGAGTGCAGTTCAGCGACATGCATAACATTCAGAGTCCGGTTTTCTGATCCATCGCCTGTTAAAGAGACAGAGGATTCATCAGCACTACAGATAACCCCAAACAAATGGGGTGTGAGTTGGATTACTTAATACAGACCGTAATCATACGGGTTGATACAACAGCTTTGATGATCTCATCATCGCTTCGATACTATGGCATGGCTCATTGAGACAGTATCATTGATTCTCGTTGCCCCCCCTATTAATACTCATAACCGACAATAAACTTCATCATACCCTGATCACTGGCGGCGGTGAGTCCGAACAGATATCCGATCTGATAACTGAAGCCTGCGGGCAGTTTGCCAAAGAGAACGGGACCGATTTGATGCGACTGCCGGGGTAAAGGATTGGTATTGCCCAGTTCACCGAGTAGGCCATAAAGCTCAATTCCCGGATTTATGGCTCGCAGCCAGCGCCATTTGCTGCGCCAGCCATAACCCACTGTCGTACTATTGAGAGCATTGGCGCCCAACTCCTTCTTCAGTAGCAGATTCGCCGTATGTGTCAAACTGCCATGCTTTTTCTCAAGCAACAGCTTCAACTCAATCACATCCGGCCTGTTCAAAGATCCTTGTGGTATAATATATTCGACATAGAGGCCGGCATCCAGCCAGTGTTCACCCTGCTCAAACAGCTGATAAGTGTTCTCCCACTTCAACCCCTGATAAGCAAAACTCTGACCCGGCCTTTTTCTGAAATCACCAACAACTGCCGTTTTCCAGCGATCGCTCACACCATACTCCAGCTCAAACTGGTGCCTGGCACTGCCATCTTTTGCCAGATCACTGTCAAAACTGTAGTCCAGTATATATTCAAATTCCAGCTCCCCCGCTTCCACAATGGGGGAGTATACCTTCTTGGCCAAAACATCTGCCGGACACATGGTTATAACCAGACAGAACACCATTGCTGCCACAACTGATAGATGTATCGAATATTCTTCAAGGCCCCCATCGGCCCCCTTTATCACACTTGCTGTTTCAATCTGCTGTTTCATATGCATCTCCATGGATGAATATGATAATGATTATCACTTTAAGGTCAATGATAATCATTATCATATTCAATAAGAGAGAGGCCAGCTTAACAAACAGCGTAACCCGCTGTTTAGGCAAACGATAGCTACAGATTATTACTGAATAGAAATCAGTAGGAACCCTGAGGCAGGGGCATATCTACGACCTTACAGCACCCTGATCAGTCAATATCTCTTTGAAAGCCACACAAAGTTTGGCAATCATCCCATCATCCTTGCTTATAACATAATCCGCAGTATCCCCCCGCTGGGGAAGTGGCATCGAGGATGTCAGCAAAACCGTTTTGATGTTTCTATTCTGAGTCTCCGATATTCTTACAGCGGCAATAAGGGCCGGGCCATTTAACTGCTCAAGCTGATGTGAAGTAACAAGTATATCGAAAGGATCAGCAAGCAGGGTCTCCAGCGCCTCAAGGCCATGATTTATCACCCTGGCATGGACAGGCAATCCGGCGCAGGCTTTAGTAACGGCCAGACTCAAGGTCCTGTCCATAACCAGAAGTACATGCATTGATTTGACCGAAGTACATGCTCGCAACCCTTCCAGCTGCTTCATCATTGCTGAATAATCACAATTTCCCTCAGTAAGAGCAGGGACCTGACGCAACAGATCTATGTGTGCCAACAGCTTACTGACCATGCTTTCCGAAAAAGATCCCGACTGATGATCCCAACTACTCATAATATCTTCGATCTGATGACAAATCGTTGTAATAATCTGCAAGCCATGGGTACCACCACTACCCTTCAGACTATGAATATTACGGTACAGATTCTCATATTCTGAAATGCTCTCACCCCCCGCTTCCATAGCGAGAACACCGGCTTCTATAATGTCGAGGCGCTCGGGCAAATCAAGAAGAAAAGTTTGCTGCAATTGTTTAAGAAGTACTTGTATCTGCTCTTGCTTCTCCACGCTGTCCCCTGCTTTATGATATATGAATAAACTATACTGAACAGATGCTCCAGAGCGAGCACTAAAGCGGCCTGCCAACAGATCCACCTGATTCGACTCAATGACGCATGGATCTCCACAAACAACAAAACCTCACCCAGAATCATCAGAGACAGCCCCTGCCCAATTCAGCATCAAATACATGAGGAGCATTGACGCAGCTCTCCTCGAATCACATGGTTGCGCTGATGAATCAGACTGGCTGCGACAGAGGGGAAGAGATGAGTAAAAAGATGAGCATGACCAATAAAATTATGGTCTGGATGGTCGCAGGAGTGATTGTCGGTAGCCTGATTAATAATTTTGCAGCGGATAACACATGGATTCAGACATATCTGGTCATGGGGTTGTTCCATGTGGTGGGAGCCATCTTTATCAGCATGTTGAAGATGCTGGTGGTGCCACTGGTCACCTTCTCACTGATTTGCGGCGTATGCGGCATCGGGGACATCAGTAAACTGGGTCGCGCAGGTGGCAAAGCATTCGCCCTGTTCATGCTCACCACGGCTTTGGCGATTAGTCTGGCTATTGCCATCGCTACATTCTTTGCTCCCGGTGAGGGCTTTGAACTGGCTTCTGCATCCACAGGCACTTTTACCGCACCTGTCGCTCCTCCTTTGAGTCAGGTCTTTATTGATCTTGTGCCGAGCAATCCGGTTGCCGCTTATGCTGAAGGGAATATGCTGCAAATCATCTTTTTCACCATCCTGTTCGCCGTCTGTATCCTGATGATTGGCAAAGCAGGTCAACCCATTATCGATATGTCCGAACGGTTGAATATGGTGATGATGGAAGTGGTCAATGTGGTGATGCATGTCGCTCCCATCGGCGTGTTTGCCCTGATGGCTAAAACATTCTCCCTGCAGGGCATGGCGATGATTGTTCCCATGCTTGGTTATTTTGCTGTACTGGTTGGCGCCCTGATTCTGCACGGAACGGGAACGCTGATGATACTGCTCAAGCTCCTGGGCCGGGTCAGCCCGTTGCAGTTCCTGCGTAAAATGCGTAGTGCCCAGATATTTGCCTTCAGCACCTCAAGCTCGAATGCCACCATCCCCATTACCCTGCAATGTGTTGAGAAGCGTATCGGCGTCGACAACTCTACCGCCTCCTTTGTCGTACCCTTCGGTGCCACGATCAATATGGATGGCACGGCCATTATGCAAGGCGTGGCAACCGTATTTATTGCCAATGTTTACGGTATCGATTTGGGACTGAGCGGTTATCTCACCGTGATTGCCATGTCCGTTCTGGCATCAATCGGTACGGCAGGTGTGCCCGGTGTTGGTCTGATTATGCTGGCCATGGTCTTTAACCAGGTAGGGCTTCCTGTTGAAGGCATTGCCCTGATTATCGGCGTAGACCGCCTGCTTGATATGGTTCGAACCGCCGTAAACATCACCGGAGATGCAGCGATTACAACCATTATAGCCCGCAGCGAAGACAGCATTGATCTGGCGGTATTTAACGATCCCGATGCAGGGCTTGCGAAAGATGTAGTCCTGCCACCAGCCCCTTCTTCTACTGCAAAAGTGACACCTTGATTTTCAGCAGAGACAACAAGCGGGACGATCATATCCCGTTGAAAGCCTGTGACTTCGCCAAAAAGCGTAAGCATGATGCATACCCCTGAGGATCTACTCACCTGTTTCCCGGTTACTCCGACGGCAGGTGAGATTCCCACCATCATGCCCACGCCTTTTTCAAACAGCCCCCATCCGCTGGCTGAGCAGGCAGCGCTTATGTTGCAGCAACGCCTCTCCAGCTTCTCACCTCTCTGTAAGGAGATAACCGGTGAAGAGATGCGCTACGGAAAGATGTTTGGTGTGCTGGTAGTGCGGGATAGCGATGGCAGTATCGCTTTTTTGAGTGCATTTTCAGGCATGATGAACGGCCTGTGGCAAATCCCCGGCTTTGTGCCACCCATCTTTGATCAGGCAGAGCAGCAGAGCTTCTTACCTGCTGGCCGTAGTGAACTCGCTCTGATGGCCGAGCAACTACAGAGGCTGGAGAGCTCCACTCAACGAGCTGAACTACTGCAAGAGATTACACTGCTGCAGCAACAGCGTGATGCGTCACTGACTGAGCTGAAACAGCATCACAAGGCAGCAAAAGCGACTCGCAAGATACAACGGCAAGGTCTGACTGGGCTGCCTGATTCCGAACGCCAGGAACAGATCGCAGCTCTGGCTCTGGCCAGCCAGCACCATAAACGCGAAGCAACCAATGCCCGGCTTCACTGGCAAGAACAACTTCAGACCTTGCAACACCAGCTGGACGGATTTGAACAACAGATAAGAGAGCTCAAAGCGGCGCGCACAGAGAGATCACGTCTGCTGCATAAAAAGGTGTTTGCGGCTTATCTACTGGGTAATTTTCTGGGTGAAGAGCAGCCCATAAGTCACTTTTTTGATGGTGAGACACCTCCTGCTGGCGCAGGTGATTGTGCCGGCCCCAAGCTGATTCACTATGCCCAGAGGCATCAACTACAACCCCTGGCACTGGCCGAGTTCTGGTGGGGCCCCTCCCCCTCTACCGGTGTCAGGCATCATGGACAGTATTATCCTGTCTGTCGGGGAAAATGCCGGCCGATACTGCCATTTATGCTGCGCGGCCTGGATGTAGAATCCGAGCCTCGCTACGGTCAGGGCATACAGGCCAGTGAACTGCAGATTATTTATGAAGATGAATCCCTGCTGGTAATCAACAAACCTGCCGGTCTGATGTCGGCACCCGGTACAGATGTGAAGGATTCTGTTTATACACGCCTTTCACAACGCTATCCGGATAGCCCTGAACTGAAACTGGTCCATAGACTGGATATGGCCACCTCAGGGCTGTTACTGGTAGCTAAAAACCTGCGCGCCAACAAGTTCCTGCAAAAGCAGTTTATACACCGCAGTGTGGAAAAACGTTATGAGGCGCTGTTAAGCAAACGACTTCCACCAGAGCAGCTTGAGGGTGATATCGATCTACCCTTGCGCGTTGATTTTGATGACAGGCCGCGACAACTGGTTTGTTATGAATATGGAAAAACCGCAAAAACCCACTGGAAGGTTTTAAGTCATGAGGGTGAAACTACCCGTGTCTGGTTTTATCCACTGACAGGACGCACGCATCAGCTGCGTGTGCATGCATCCCACAAAAGTGGCCTGAATGCGACGATTGTCGGTGATGCTCTCTATGGCCAGACCGGCGAACGACTCATGCTGCACGCTCAGCGCCTCTGCTTCACCCACCCCGTCACCCGAAAACACATGGAATTCGAACTCCCCGCGCCGTTTTAAGGAAATAACATCCCGTTTCATACAAGGCAGGTAGTTGCATTGCAAGATCTTGAATCACCTTCCCTCCCACTCCTTAATTACCTTACTGACAAGAGAATAGTGCACTTGGACATATTCCGCTATTTCTCTCAGGCATAGCTTTGATCCCGACAGCGAGGTTCAGAGTCAGCTTTATAGCTCTCCAATGCATTGATTAGCCCTTTATCACCAACCTGCTTCTAAACCTGAGATGTTCTTGCCGGTGAAATATCAGCACACATATCTTGGGCACTGGTTGATGCACATGTAGATTAACACCGAGAAACACCGGTACCCAATACTGGTACCAGGTCTTGCAATGCAATATCCACGCATTCCCTAATCAAGGAGCACCATTGGCATGCACCAGAGCTATAAGTTCTGTGAGGGTCGGCATCTCTTTATATTGTTCCAGCTCTGAAAGAATCTGATTGTCCCATGATGCTTTTGAATCAACACAGATATGGGCAACAATCCCCAGTGGCTCAGAGTCATCCAGCGCACCGGCCGGCACCCAGACATAGGGTCTGTCTCGAAACGGATTGGGTACAACCGAGCCACACTGAGAACAGAAATCCGAACGAAAGCCTGTAGACTTCACATAGGAGGAGATGTTCTCCTGCCCTTTCAGCCAGCGAAAGTTCTCTTTGGCAACAATGAGCCCGGTATTGGAGGAGCTACCTGCCTGTTTACGACACAGGGAACAGTGACATTGATAGAGCTTTGGCAGATTTCCAGCCACTTCAAATGCTATCTCCCCGCATATACAATCACCACGCATCGCGCACCCCCTGCCCTTTTTTACCTTTGATGAGTATAGCAGAGAGATTCGCCTTTGCTGAACGGTGGAAAAGGTTCGACCTCTGAAATGAGGTTTTGTAGAAACCTTCTACAAAAGACTTCTACAAATGAAAAGGGACCCACAACATAAATGCCGTAAGTCCCTGTTTTATATGGCGCTCCCTGAGAGATTCGAACTCCCGGCCACCTGATTCGAAGTCAGATACTCTATCCAGCTGAGCTAAGGGAGCCTTTCTGCCGCCATCATTTCTGAAGGAGGCAAAGTCTAGCAGACTTCAGGCAAAGCCTCTCTATCTTTCGTCAAAACCCGGAATACCGGGGCATCGCCTCACTTCTTCTTCGGACGAAACACCTTGCACTGCTCGGGATCAGCCTGAAGAAACGGGCCTTCAATCAGATCGATGCAATACGGAACAGCCGGGAATACGGCATTCAGGCAATCACCAATGGCAGATGGTTTACCAGGCAGGTTAATGATTAGTGTGTTACCGCGTATGCCTGCCGTCTGGCGTGAAAGAATGGCCGTCGGGACAAACTTGAGCGACTCCTGCCGCATCAACTCACCGAAGCCCGGCATCATCTTCTCACATACGGCTTCTGTTGCTTCCGGTGTCACATCGCGCACCGCAGGGCCAGTGCCTCCAGTGGTTACAATAAGGCAGCACCCTTGCTCATCGGCCAACTCTTTCAGTGTAGCCTCAATACCATCCTGATCATCAGGGATCACGCGACTCACAGCTTCCCATTCGGAGACCAATACCCGTTCACACCATGCCACCATGGCTGGTCCACCCAGATCCTCATACTCGCCGCGACTTGCGCGATCTGAAACGGTAACAAATCCAATCTTTGCTTTCATTTACAATCCTTTTTAAACGAATAATATTTAACCACGGATGGACACGAATCAGCACAAATAAAAAGACAACAAATAATATAGCATCGAATTATTCATCCGCATGTAATCATAATTACAGCTCTAAGCCGACATTCATTTATCGTATATGGTTTTCAATTCGTGTGTATTCGTGGTTCCGATTATAATTCTTTGCAGCTCTTATTCTAAACCTGCACTGCTCTGAAATTCCATGCCCTGCAGCAGCTGTACAGTCACCTGCTCACCGGCTTTCAACATCTCTGCCTCAGCAGGAACCACCATGAAACCTTCAGCCATGGCCATCGACATCAATACGCCACTGCCCTGTGCACCTGTGGATGAAGCAACATAACCCTGTTCATCGGAGCTGAGAAATACGCGGATAAAAAGCGTACGGCCACCACTGCCTTTTATATCGTGTTGCAGGCGTGCTCTGATCGTACGGCGGAACAGCTTCTCATGGCCCATAATAGCTCGCAGTGCAGGAGCAACGAACTGCTCAAAACAGACCATACTGGCAACCGGATTACCCGGCAGACCAAATACAGCGGAATCTCTCCTGCCTTCACGACCCTTCACCGTACCAAACGCCAATGGGTGGCCGGGACGCATCGCCACGCGCCAGAAATGGAAGGTGATACCCAACTCATCCAGTATTGGCCGAACAAAATCATGATGGCCAACCGACACACCGCCGGATGCCAGTAACACATCGTAGTTCAAACCCTCTGCAAGTTTGGCGCGCAGATCTTCAGGATCATCTTTGGCAATGCCCAGCAAGGTCGCGTTGATGCCGAGTGATTTACACTGGGCATAGAGTGCATGAGAATTGGCGTTGGGTATCTTGTTCTCATCTATCGGATCATCGATAGCTTCCAGCTCATCTCCGGTGGAGAGAATCGCCACAGTAGGCCGGGCATACACGGCCACCTGCTTCTGTTTCACCATCGCCAATATTGCCAGTACACCCGGTGTAATCAGCGTACCCTTTGTGAGCACAACATGACCATTTTTCAGATTCTCACCCAGAGGACGAATATTCGCGCCTTGTTTGGGCGGTGCTAGAATAGAAACCACATCACCATTCAACTCGGTATCTTCAACACGGATCACGGTATCAATCCCTGAAGGGGTTGGAGCACCGGTCATGATACGGGCAGCCTGACTCTCTCCAATCGTAAGCTGTGGCATCTGTCCGGCCCGGATATCATCAACCACAGTCAATAGCACAGGAGAATCCGGACGCGCTGATTCAATGTCCGCAAAACTAAGAGCATAACCGTCCATGGCCGACACATCATAAGGAGGGTGGTTGCGGTTGGCGCTCACATCTTCAGCCAGCACACGGTCCAGCGAATCATGCAGTGCCACAGTTTCAACAACTGAGCCTTTTACATGCTGTAATATAGAAGCCTGTGCTTCTGTTACTGAAAAATCACTCATTTCTGGATTCCACCTTTTTCACATCTTCAATAGTGTCCAAACTCATTAAACTTCTTAAGCCCGGATCAACCGCTTTAACCTGTTGTTCACCAAGCATGAAGCTATCCAGCTGATCAATCAGCCGCATCATACTACGCTCTCCCTGCTCAATACGCTCACTCATCATCGGCAGAGATGATTTGGCGTAAAAACCAAACAGTGGTTGCGGCCGATCAAAGGCATAGGGGAGCACAGCTTGATGACCATCACGATTTGTCTCTAAAAGCCTAATTAATGGCTCTGATACAAACGGCATGTCGCAGGCTATGACAAAGATCCATGGGCTACTCACCTGCTCCAGTGCAGCTTTAATACCGACCATGGGGCCACGATCTTTTGAATCATCAATAATTTGCTGGCTCGTCATATCAGCTCGCAACTCACGCACACTGATCAACACATCCGTAAACAGCGGCTCCACCTCCTCAAGTACATGCTGCAATAGCGGTTTGCCATGCAAAAGCGTACTCGCCTTATCCCTGCCCATGCGCCGCGACTCACCACCAGCCAGAATAACTGCCGTACAATCTGAAACGACCATCAGACTTTTTCATCTGGAAAGCGGATCGGCTCCCCGTCCAGACTGATGTTATTACGCTCCTGCCAGTACGTGCGAACACCCGCCTCCCCCTTCCTGATTGCCCACTCATTCAGGGTATCCCGATCACCGATAAAATCATAGAGCGGCACACCGAAGCCGCATGAGGTCTGCACCAGATCGACATGCACATCGAAGAGCTGCCGGGCTCCCGGCAATGGTTTGAACAGAGCATAGAGTTCATCCCACTCTGGTTGACCCGGATAGATCACAGTGGCATGGCCATAAAGGCGCAGAATTTTAGGCGACCCTTCAAAAGCACAGAACATCATCGTCATGCGATTATTACTCTGCATATGTGCTGCGGTTTCGTTGCCGCTACCTGTCACATTCAGCCAGACCACCCTGTTTTTACCCAGCACGCGCAAAGAGTCCATGCCTTTGGGTGAGATATTGATGCGGCTATCGGCAGTCGCGCTGCCTACAAAGAAGATATGCTGTTGCTGGATAAACTCGATCTGTTTGGCTTCTATTTCAGGATACTTCTTTCCCATCGCTACGCCCTATCCGTTTTCATCCAGAAAAGTATATGATCCATGATGGCCTCTGCATCATTGAGATCAAGCAAGGGTACGGAAACCTTGAGATCGGCAATATCGCTTGCTACGGCAATCAGTTCATCTGTAGGACAACGCAATGCATGCGAGCGATCAGCACGGACAACTTCAATTTTGGGACCGGGTACAGAGGCATAGCCTTCCACCAGAACCAGATCATAATCACCGAACATACGACTCGCTAACAGCTGTGGGTTTAACGCCTCATCCACATCACTGACCATCAGCATACGCTCAGGGCCTACCAGTAACGATGTTGATGCCCCTGCCTGCTTGTGACGCCAGCTATCCTTGCCCGGCGTATCCATCTCAGGCTGGTGGTGAGAATGCTTGATGGTGGCGATACGCAGCCCCTGCTCAGTCAGACCCGCCACCAGTTTTTCCATCAGTGTGGTTTTGCCGGAGTTGGAATATCCGACCAGTGATAATATTGGTACAGTCATGGGTGCTCTGTGACCCAAGAGTCACCTTCAGGCGTCACCTCTTTTTTCCAGATCGGCACACGCTGTTTCAGTGTATCAATAATCCATTCACACGCTTCAAATGCCGGTCCGCGATGCTCCGCCCCTACTGCAATCAATACAATCTGGTCACCCGCATACACAGTGGTCACCCGATGAACAATACGCGCCTCAATAATATCGAAACGCTCCATTGCTTCTGTTCGCAAAGCCTGCATAGCCTGTGCAGCCATGCCTGCGTATTGCTCAAAGGTGATTGCAGAGACATCACGCCCCTCGGAGAAGTCACGGGCGCAACCCAGGAATGTTGCGATACCGCCCATACATTTTGAGACTGACCGCAGGGCATCCACTTCCGCTTCAATCGAAAAATCTTCCTGTTGAATCCGAACACCATTCATGATCAGCCTCCGGAAAACGGTGGCATAATCGCCACTTCATCACCGTCGGAAATCACCATGGCGAGGTCATCCACCTGTTGCTGATTCAGTGCCAGGATGAGCGGCGCTTCGCTATCGATGTCCAGGGACGCAAGCAGCTCAGTAAGGGTAAGTTCGCCATTTACAACAAGCTCGTACTCGCGTCTGCCCTGCTGTTCGGCAATCAGGCCGAAGAAAAGAACTTTAACCATATTTAACCACGAATAGACACGAATTGACACGAATTGAGAAATAATCAAAGATTGAATCCGGGTTTAAAGTGTTCCGTTGCATGTTTAATTGTTCTTCTATGTGTTCCTGCTTCGGTTCTTCCTTCATAAAATGACCCGCTTCCATTCAAGTTTCCGATGTTTAAAGTTCAGAATCAACCCCACCTTTAGTCCTGTGATTTTCAGATAGTTCAACATCTGTCCAAGTTCATGATCACCAATTCGGTCCACTGTTTTTGTATCAACAACTACTTGATCGAATGCAATGAGGTCAGGAATGTATTCACCGACCCGTTCCCCTTTATAGATAACATCAAAACGAGGTTGCTGATGGCAGACAATACCCTTCAAGGAAAATTCGACCACTAATGCATTTTCATAAGGCTTTTCAAGCAAACCATGGCCCAATGTATTCAGCACTTCTATAGCACAACCGACCACAGCATGAACTTCATCCTTCAAAATCAATTCACCCATTACAACCCCATGAGCCTGTACAGAAGAAAGTGCTTTTCATTCGTGTCCATTGGTGTCTATTCGTGGTTCTTCACTATTCTTTCTCAGCCAATCACCGGACTTACCACCGCATTTCTCTTCAACCAGTATATTGCTGATGACCATACCCTTATCTACAGCCTTACACATATCGTAGATGGTCAACAGCGCCGTACTGGCTGCAGTCAGCGCCTCCATCTCCACGCCGGTTTTACCGTTACATTTCACAGAAACTTCAACCCTGAGGCCACTGCCCTCGCTTAGCTCAGAGAAGGAAACATTGATACCGGAGAGCATCAGCGGATGACACATCGGAATCAGATCGGGAGTTTTCTTCGCCCCCATCACGGCTGCCACATCGGCAACAGCCAGCACATCACCTTTTTTCAGTTTTCCCTGCTGGATATGAATCAGAGTTTCCGGCTGCATATGGATCTCACCACTGGCAATCGCGATACGTGTCGTGACCTCTTTGGCCGATACATCCACCATGCGTGCACGTCCGGCTTCATCGAAATGGGTTAGCTTGTCACTCATGCCTGCTTCACCTTGTTCATCCCTGTGACTTCAATCTCTTTGAGCAATCGTCCTTCACGCATACGCCAATGCTGATCAGCCAGGCTAGCAGCATCTTCTACATCGTGGCTGACCATAATCACCGGCATATTCAACGCTGTATGAATGGATTTCAGCACTACACGCAGGCGTTGACGTATTGCCGGAGCCTGAGCTGAAAAGGGCTCATCCAGCAGCAGTACGGAGGGTCTTTTATAGATGGCTCTGGCCAACGCCACCCGCTGTGCTTCTCCCGTGGAAAGCATGGATGGCCTTCGTTGCAACAAAGGAGATATTTCCAACACTCCCGCCAGTTCAGCCAACCAGGCTGCATCCTCAAGCTCTGCACCCAACAGTATATTCCTCTCAACACTCAACCAGGGTAGCAGTGCGACATCCGTCCATACACAACCAATCTGGCGAGCCTGACTTGGCAACAGAAAACCGGCACTGCTATCCAGCCATGTTTTACCACGAACGAGTATCTGCCCCTCGGTATCTTCGAGACCGGCAAGGCATCGAAGCAGTGTTGTTTTTCCCGCCCCGTTCTCACCTGAAACCATAACTATTTCATCACTGAATTCGGCATCGGCCTGTAGCTGCATTATTCCAATCTGAGCGACTATCTGAATACGATTCTTCATCTTAAACAAGACCAGCCTTCAATCGAACCACGAATGGACACTAATTTGCACGAATAAATATTTGATTGATGATCAATGTCAACTTCCTTGAAGTTGACTCGATAGCGACACGTCAGACAGTCATCACTCATCTTTTACCCCTCATTCGTGTAGATTCGTGGTTTATGGTTTGTGTCTGAAGAGTCATTCATCGACCACCAACCATATTCAGTCCCTTCCGGTTGATCGAATAGACCAGAGACAGCATCACAAATGACACGGCCAGAAGAATCAGGGCAAGCATCCAGGCCTCGGACGCCTGCTGCATCTCAACAAATTCAAACAACGCGATACTGGCAACCTTGGTTTCACCGGGGATGGAACCACCCACCATCAACACCACCCCGAATTCACCCATGGTATGCGCAAAGGAGAGCACGGCAGCTACCAGCACACCGCCTCTGGCAGCAGGTAACATCACCTGAAGCAGTGTCTGCCTTAAAGTCAGCCCCTGTGTCGATGCCATTTCAAGCCAGGAGTTTGGAATACTTCGCAAGGCCTGCTGCATGGGCTGCACAGCAAAAGGCAGGCTGTAGAGCACTGAGGCGAAAACCATACCGGAAAATGAAAAAGCCAGGGAGCTGTCAAACAGAGTTCCCCAGATCCGGCCAAGCGTAGAATCAGGTGCAATCATCACCAATACAAAATAACCGAGCACCGTGGGCGGCAACACCAGAGGCAGAGCCACAACCACTTCCAGTGCCGTGCGTCCTTTGAACGACTTAAAGGCCAGCAGATAAGCCAGTGGAAGTGCTATCAACAACAGAATCGCTGTCGTCACAAAAGCCAGTTGCAATGAGATCAACAGAGACTCGAGCATCAGTGCGCCGAAGCCAGAGTTGCAGGCATGTCATCTTGTGCTGCCACATATTTGAGCAGATACAGTGCTAATCGTTTATCTGTCAGCACGACACCCTGATAATGGATAACGGCAATCGCATGTTCAGATGAAACAAGCGGTACGAAACCGGCATTCACCAGCCCCTGTTCCACCATCATGCTCGCCTGCATGGCATTCTGGGTATAAACAAGTTTGGCTTTCAAGGTATTCCACAATCCCAGCTCTTCCAGCGCTGCTCTGGCAGCCTGACCGAAAGGTGCGACATCAGGATTGGGGATGGCAATCCGCTGAATGGATGATGCGTTCAATAGCTTCAGCTCAGGCAATATCAGGCCGCCGGACTTCACACCGAGATAACCCTGCCCGACTTTCCCTTCGGCAATTACCTTGCTCTGCTCGACTAATCTTGCAGGGCGTATCTCATCCGCCGCAATAAACAGATCGAATGGTGCGCCTTGAATAATCTGGTTATATAAACGCCCTGTTGAACCGGAAATCAGGCGCACCTGCACATCATGCTCTTTTTCAAACGAAGCAACCTGCTGCTGCATGGCAGGATAGAGGCTGGATGCCACTGCAACCGTCAGGATATCTTTTGCTTGAGCGGAGAAACCACAAAGACATAAAGATATCAGAAGAATAGTGAAGCGAGAGATGCTCCACTGGGGTGAAATTCGTGGCTCGCGTCCCATTTCAGCCGCCGATATGAATCATCGAACGCAAATCTGAATCTTTATCAAAACCGTATACACCGATCTCCGGTTTCATCATGACTGAGCGCCTGAACATGGCGAGGATATCACCATCACTGCCACCTCCACGCATCAGATCACGCAGATTCACCTCACTATCGGCTGGCAGGCAGGAACGCAGATGGCCATCGGCAGTCAGTCGCATGCGGTTACAACCATCGCAAAAGCGTTCCGACATCGGGGTAATAAAACCCACTTTCTGTGGTGAGTTTTTTAACGGAAGATATGATGCCGCTGTATTACTGTTCTCTGCGACAGCTTCAAGATCAATGCGCTCTGACACACCGGGCTCTGCCAGTACTTCATCAATGGATATATAGTGTTTATCCCAATCCATACCGTACTTCATCGGCATCAATTCAATAAAGCGGATGGTCGCATCATGGGCGGTAGCAAAATCAATCAACTCGGCAACTTCGGAATGACCGTCACCGGCATTAATGCCGCGCATTAATACGGTATTCAGCTTGATCGGTGCAAGACCTGCTCGTTTTGCTGCTTCAATACCATCAAGCACAGGTGCCAGTTCAGCGCCTGTCAGCTTGCGAAAACGAAGGCTATTAAGACTATCGAGGCTGACATTGATGCGATTCAACCCGGCCTGAACCAGTTCATCGGCATATCTATTCAACAATGTTGCATTGGTGGTCATGGAGAGATCGGTAATACCGGGAATAGCTGCAAGTTTCTCAACCAGCTTAGGCAGATCACGACGCACCAGAGGTTCACCACCGGTTATGCGTATCTTGTTTACACCCTGTCCTGCAGCGATACGTGCGATACGTTCAATCTCTTCAAATGTGAGAATCTGGCCATGTGGTTCAGCCTTGTAGGCATCAGCAGCAGGACGGCAGTAATCACAGCGCATATTACAGCGGTCGGTCACTGAGATACGCAGATAGGTCAGCCGGCGGTCAAAGCGATCAACCAGTTCACATTGAGAAGGGATCTGTTCAAAAAAACTGATGGGGCTTGCTTCAACCATTAACAAATACCACGATTATTCATACCTCTACATTACATACTGGGGCATGGGATGGCCACCTGGCCATTCATGCTTTTCACGTTTCACTGTGCAAACACAATACTCGAATATTGGCAGGACGGGTTTTACTCGTCTGCCAACGACCTGAAGATATTGGGAAGCAGTGGTTTGGCATCGGTTTGCGGCACATGGCACTGGGTACAGAAATAACGATTTGGCGATATATTGGCGAGAGCCTCATTATCCCGGTTCACAAAATGTGAAACAGCCACCTTCGTTGCGCCGGGCATCTCAGAGTTCCAGTTATGACAGCTCAGACAGCTGTTGTCTTCACGGGTAATGGGGAAATCCTCTGTCGAGTGCGGAACCAGCGGTGGCTGCTGGGCATAGTTGCGCAGGATCTTACCCTCCCCATCCTGCCACTCCTTGGCAGTGGTTTGAGAAGAGGGTGCATCCAGCGCCAGATCGCCGCGCAGGGAATGTATGTCGGGCACTCCCCCCGCCCATGCGGCAGAAGAGGTCACAACCAATGTCAGTGCAACAATAAATGCTTTCATGCTCATCTCCCCTTAAGCCTTAACGACGCGAACCGCGCATTTCTTGTAATCTGTCTGTTTGGAAAGCGGATCGGTTGCATCGAGCGTCACCTTGTTGATCAGACGGCGGGCATCAAACCACGGCACAAAGATCAACCCCTTTGGCGGCTTATTGCGACCACGGGTCTCAACCAGTGCGGTAATTTCACCCCGCCGGCTTTCCACCTTCGCCAAATCACCACGCTTGAACCCCCGCTGCTCTGCATCTTCCGGATGCATAAAGATCTGCGCATCCGGCACAGCCTTATACAATTCAGGAACACGCTGAGTCATCGTGCCTGAATGCCAGTGTTCGAGTACACGGCCCGTGCAGAGCCACATATCAAAGGCCTCATCCGGCATTTCCGGTGGCTGCTCATATGGGGCAAAGATAATATTGGCACGACCATCTTTATTGCCATAAAAATAGAGTTCAGATCCTGCTGGAACGAACGGATCAGAACCCTCGCGGTAACGCCATTTTGTCTCTTTACCATCCACTACAGGCCAGCGCATGCCATGTTCGATGTGCAATTGATCATAGGCAGCCAGATCATGCCCCTTCTTTGGCCCGGTTGTACCGAACAGGCGATACTCTTCAAACAGCCCCTTCTGCACATAGAATCCGAAATGATCCATCTCTTCATTGCCATAGCTATTCCCGCGATCATCGCTGACCTTCTGGGCAGGGAACTTGTCAACAGTACCATTGCGGTAGAGTACGTCATACAGGGTTTTGTTACGCAGCTCAGGACTCTTGGCCAGCAACTCAGCAGGCCAGACATCCTTGAGCTTGAAACGCTTGGAGAACTCCATCAGCTGCCATGTATCGGATTTTGCGCCCGAAGGTGGAGCAACCTGTTGACGCCAAACCTGTGTGCGGCGCTCGGCATTGCCATAAGCCCCCTCTTTCTCCACCCACATCGCCGTAGGCAGAATCAGATCGGCAGCCATGGCGGAAACGGTCGGATAAGGATCGGAAACCACAATGAAGTTATCCGGGTTACGCCAGCCGGGCAGTGTCTCTTCATTCATGTTGGCAGCAGCCTGCACATTGTTATTGCACATGGACCAATAGGCATTGATCACGCCGTCTTTGAGCATGCGATTATGCTGAACCGCATGGTAACCCGGTTTGGCAGGAATCGTACCCTCAGGCAGTTTCCAGACCGATTCAGCAAAGTCGCGATGCTCTTTCTTTTTGACCACCAGGTCAGCAGGCAAACGGTGTGAGAAGGTTCCTACTTCACGTGCCGTACCACATGCAGATGGCTGACCGGTCAGTGAGAACGGGCTGTTTCCCGGCTCTGATATCTTACCCATCAACAGATGGATATTATACAGCAGACCGTTAGTCCAGACACCGCGAGTGTGCTGATTAAAGCCCATCGTCCAGAGTGATGTAATCTTCTTCTTCGGGTTAGCGTACAATTTAGCCAGACGCAGCAGATTCTCTTTCGGTACGCCGGAGAGTTCAGCCGCATGCTCAAGGGTGTAAGGTTTAAGCATCTCGGCATAGGCTTTGAATGTAATGCCGGACATCTTGCCCTTACCCGGATTTTGGGCCTTTTGCTCCAGCGGATGCTCAGGCCGCAGGCCGTAACCGATATCCGTCGCTGTCTCTTTGAAGTTCACATGTTTATCGATGAACGTCTGATCGTATGCCTTATGCTCAATAATGTAGTTGGCAATAAAGTTGAGTATCACCATGTCCGTCTGCGGGGTAAATACCATGTTATTATCACCGAGATCAAAACAGCGATGCTCATAGGTGGAGAGCACATGTACCTCAGCACCGGGTTTACTCAGACGGGTGTTGGTAATGCGTGTCCAGAGAATCGGATGCATCTCGGCCATGTTTGAGCCCCAGAGCACAAAAGCATCGGCATGCTCAAGATCATCATAGCAGCCCATAGGCTCATCAGAGCCGAAAGCACGCATAAATGCCCCCACGGCTGAGGCCATGCAGTGACGGGCATTCGGGTCGATATTATTGGAGCGAAAACCGGCCTTCATCAGTTTGGAGGCCGCATAGCCCTCCATAATCGTCCACTGACCGGAGCCGAACATCCCGACAGCTTCAGGCCCCTTCTCTTTAAGTGTTTTCTTCCACTTCTCAGCCATAACATCGAAAGCGACATCCCATGAGACCGGCGTGAATTCACCCTCTTTATGGAACTTACCGCCTTTCATGCGCAGCAACGGCGTGGTCAACCTATCCTTGCCATACATAATCTTGGAGAGAAAATAACCTTTGATACAGTTGATACCCTTGTTCACTTCAGACTTGGGATCGGCCTGAGTCGCAATCACACGACCCTCTTTTGTACCCACCAGCACACTGCAACCTACGCCGCAAAAACGACACGGCGCCTTATCCCAGCGAATCTTGTTTTTCTCTGCATCAAAGTCCATTGCCTGCACAATCGCAGGCATACTGACATTAATCGATGCCGCAGCTGCCGTGGCAGCGCTTGATTTGATGAATCCCCTACGACTTACCGCCATTTCCAGCCCCCTTGCTGATCCTGCTGCTGATTCTCTTCACAATGTTGATAGACCGGTGTCACACTCAACACCCCACCCATATTCTGAATTTGTTCGGTCAATGTAAGCGCTGCTTTGCTTGTGGCTGTTTCCATGGTGATTACCAGCCGCGACTGTTCATCTTCGTGATGGATCTCAACACCTTCAAGCTCTGCCATCTGCTGACCTGTCTCTGTTTCAGCATCCGGCTTCAACTGCACGACTGCACCAACAATGCAGCCTGTATATTCCTCACCTTCAATCTGTTCATGGCTCATCTACGCACCTCAATCGCCTGAGTCGGGCACGGTGCTACGCAGGCACCACAGCCAGTGCAGGCGTCCAAATTTATAGATGGCATGGAAACACCCCCGGGTGCCGGAGTAAACTTGATGGCCTCAGCTTCGCACTGCTCACCACAGGTTCGGCAAACCACGTGCTGAGTTGCCAGACATTTATCACTGATATCTGCTTTCGCCATCCATGGGCTCACCAACGCGCCATTCAATGCCTGGGTTGGACATGCATCCACACAGGATTTACAGAACGTGCATTCGCCTCCGCTGAAATCAACCTGCGGATAACCACCGGCTGTTTCCGGCACTAAAATATGTTCAGGGCATAGGGAAACACAGTCCCCACAACGTGTGCAGGCATCCTGAAAAGAATCTTCATCAAGAGCCCATGGCGGCCGCAGCGGCACAGACCTGTTTTTCAGGCCCATCCTTAAGAACTGACGGCGCGTTTGAACGGAAGGCATTGTTTTTTTATTCTCTTTTGAAGCGAGTAGAAGCTGGAAATGCATGCTATAGATTCAGGCACCATAAACAACACCCATATCTGTTGGAAGTCACATGCAGGGAGAGTTGGTAGCTTTACTCATGGGCGTTTTAGCGCAGCATGATAATCAATGCCGCCCACTCTCTTGCCTGTCATCCTCCATAGACATGAAAAGACCCTCTCTCAGGAGAGTAATCTTTTTATCTCAGGGATGCATGAACCGCAGCCGGTACCGGCCATCGTACAAGCCTTGATAGCATCAATGGAATCCGCACCACTCTTGATGGCATCCTTCAACTCCAGTTCACCGACATTCTGACAGGCACAGATAATCCGGCCCTTGGTATCCTCTTTGGTGACCGGGCCTCCCGGTGCCAGCAGATACGGACGCAGCTCCCCGACATCACGACCTTCCAGCATGAGCTTGCGTAACCACTGCGCTTCGGAAATATCTCCACCGACCCAGCGTACGGCAATCAGATGTCCGTCCTGAAGCCACGCCTTGCGATTGATGCCATGTTTACGATCCGAATAGGTCAGTGTTTCAAAGCTCTGCCCCTGTTCCAGCATCTGATCCAACCGCTTGTACTGCTCAGGCCTCAGGGCCTTGCTACAGGCAAGCTCAACGGCCGTCACAGGGTGATCGCTGCCCGCACAGGAGCTCACACCATAGGTGTAACCTTCAATCATGGTGCGACCGAGCTTCAACTTCTCCCCGGCAATCAACATCACACCTCGCCATGCAGGTTTAAACGGCTCAATCCGGACTGCAGCATGCTTGAACTCTGGCTGTTTGGACACCGGATCCACAGCTGTCTGGGTCAGACTGTTAGCACGTCCACCTTTGGCTGTCATTTCGCCCCAGTGCATGGGCAGGAAAAGCAGGCCGTTACGTATATCTTTTGAGATCCGGGCAGGTGCAATCACTTCACCACGGCGCGATGTGACTCGCACCAGATCATCCTCTGCCAGCTGACAGACCTCCGCATCACGGGGATGAATCTGCAGCTGCGGAATCGCATAATGCTGCATCAGTGCAGGCACGCTCCCTGTTTTGCTCATCGTATGCCACTGATCGCGAATACGCCCTGTGGTCAAGGATAACGGGTATGCTTCATCAACCGGTTCAGCAACTGGACGGTATCTCATATCAATAAACCGCGCCTTGCGATCCGAGGTTTCAAATTGCCCGTTCTCATACAGGCGTTTGGCCACTCCCGGTTCAGAGCCCTTTGGATATGGCCACTGCTGCGGTCCGTGTTCATCAAGAATCCCATAAGAGAGTCCAGAGATATCCAGATCCCTGTTCACCGTCAGACCTCGATGCTCGTTAAAGACATCTTCGGCCTTTTCCCAACCAAAAGCAGACTCCCAGCTCTTGCCCAGCTTTTGCCCCAAAGCCACGCCAAAATCAGCCGTAATCTTCCAGTCAGGTCGCGTCATGCCAGGTGCGGGAAGTGCCTGCTCAAGATGGGTGATACAGCGCTCGGAATTGGTAACAGTCCCCTCTTTTTCAGCCCAACCGGAAGCTGGAAACAGGACATGGGCAAAACGTGTGGTATCGGTGGGATGATAAGCATCGGAAACCATCACAAGTTCGGCATTCTTCAATGCATTTTCAACCCGTTTTGCATCAGGCATAGACACAACAGGATTGGTGCAGGCTATCCAGACCGCCTTCACCGTTCCCGATTCAAGACCGGCAAACAATTCTGTCGCGGTAAGTCCCGGCTTTTCAGAGAGCTGCTCCACACCCCAATATTTTGCCACCTCAGCCCTGTGTTCAGGATTGGTGTAATCCCTGTGTGCCGCCAGCATATTGGCCATACCGCCAACTTCTCTACCACCCATGGCATTGGCTTGCCCGGTTAATGAGAACGGGCCACACCCCGGTTTCCCTACCTGTCCTGTAGCCAGATGCAGATTAGTCAAAGCATTACCGTTATCGGTACCCGAGGTGGATTGATTCATACCCTGACACCAGAAAGAGAGGGTTTTGTTTTCTGCAAACCAGAGAGATGCCTGCACAATATCTGCTGCATTCAGGCCACAAATATCCGCAGCCTTGCGCGGCGTCATGCTGCGAACAGACTCAGCCAGGGCCCCATAACCCTGGGTATTTTGAGCAATATAATCCTCATCTATGGCATCTTCCCAGATCAATACATTAAGCATGGCCTGCATCAGTGCGACATCGGTCCCCGGACGCAGTGGCAGGTGAAGATCGGCAATCGAGCAGGTATCGGTACGGCGCGGGTCAGCCACCACCACCTTGATATCGGGATTAGCTTCCTTGGCTGCTTCCAGACGACGGAAGACAATGGGATGTGCATAGGCAGGATTGCCGCCGATAATAAAGAAGTGTTCAGCCAGTTCGATATCGGCATAACAGGTTGGTGGGCCATCCGCACCAAAAGCACGTTTATAACCGGCCACAGCCGATGACATGCAGAGACGCGAATTGGTATCGATGTTATTGGTTCCTATGAAACCTTTCATCAGCTTGTTGAAAGCATAATAATCTTCGGTCAGGAGCTGGCCTGAGATATAAAAGGCAACCGCTTCCGGCCCATGTTCACGGATAATATCCGCAAACTTCTGCGCGCCAAAATCCAGAGCCGTATCCCAGTCCACAGGAGCAAAAGGAGCATCCAGGGATGTGCGCAGCTGCGGACGCAACAGGCGGTCATCGGTGCGAACGGTATGATGCAACTCCCGACCCTTGGAACAGAGCTTGCCCAGATTGGTTGGATGGTGCGTGTCACCAGTCAGCGAGATGATGCGTTTTCCATCACTCTCCAGCTTAATACCGCATCCCGTTCCGCAATAAGAACACACGCTGTTCACTGTTCGGGCCATTCTCTCTCCTATATTTCAACCAAAAACAACGAACCACAGAGACACGGAGATACAAAGAAAAAAACTAATTATAGTTAACTTTATGCCTCTGTGCCTTAGTGGTAAAAGTTACAGTGACTCGACGCTTATAAACTCAGGAACACCTGACCATCTTCAACCTTAACAGGGAAACGGGTTACGCAACCTGATTCAGGTGCAGCCACTTCACCGGAATCCAGATTAACACGCCAGTTGTGCAGAGGACAGAGCACATCGCCACCGGAAATTACACCTTCAACCAGTGGACCGTTCTTATGAGGGCAACGATTCTCAATCGCTTTTACACTGTCATCGGTCAGACGAAACAGTGCGATACTCAGAGCACCGGCATTCACTGTTCTACCGCCTGATCGGGGAATCTCATCCACCTTACAGACCGGATGCCATGTTGGGGTAGTAGAGCTGCTCATCAGTTGATCTCCTTGATTTCGATAGTTCTGTATTCATTAAACACTTTTTTCTCAGGAAGCTGAGCATCATCGGCAATACGCTCAAGCCATGGGTCACGAGCCTGACCGTCGAGATAGACCTGCAGACGGCCAGCCAATGCCTTACGACTATCAAGATCGTCCACGACCAGCGCTTTGATACTCTCCAGTCCCACACGCTGCTGCCATGGTGCGCAACGCTCGTTATGGCGGCCTGTTTCACGGTAGTGCTGCAGATAAGCCTTGGCGATCTCTTCCACCTCTTCTGCTGTCTCTACCAGACAAAGCAGCTCTGTTGCCACGACGTGTACGCCGCCGTTACCACCGGTTTGCAGCTCCCAGCCACCATCAACTCCGATAATACCGAAATCCTTGATGGTTGCTTCCGCACAGTTTCGAGGACAACCTGAAACAGCCAGCTTCACCTTGGCCGGGAACCAGATCCGATCCAGCTCTTTTTCCAGATGTATGCCCAGAGAGGTGGAATCCTGAGTACCAAATCTGCACCACTCGGAACCCACACAGGTTTTCACCGTGCGCAGAGCCTTGCCGTAGGCATAGCCACACGGCATATCCAGATCACTCCAGACTGCTGCAAGATCGTCTTTCTTGACGCCATACAGGCCTATGCGCTGACCACCGGTAATTTTGATCGTTTTAATATCGTATTTTTTTGCAACTTCACCCATGCGAATCAAGGTATCGGCATCCGTATCTCCGCCATAAACGCGCGGAATCACCGAATAGGTGCCATCCTTCTGGATATTTGCATGCATCTTCTCGTTTGCGATACGCGATGTACGGTCATCTTCGGAGTCTTCCGGCCAGATCATGCCGATGTAATAGTTGATCGCTGGACGACAGACCTGACAACCCTCTGCTTTCCAGTCCAGCACGTTCATCACTTCGCGTACCATGGTCAGCTTCTTGTTCTTGATCTGCTCTTTCACCTGCTCATGGTTGAGTTCAGTACAACCGCAGATCGGCTCATGCTCTGATTCAACAAAAGCGGTGCCCAGAGTAGATACCAGAATCTGGTCAATCAATCCTGCACAACCACCACAGGAGCCAGCAGCCTTGGTACAGGCAGTGACCTCTTTACGCGTGGTCAGCCCCTCTTTCACAATAGCATCGACAACATCTTTCTTGGTGACACCGTTACAACCACAAACAATCGTATCATCGGCCATCGCTGATGCCTGATCTATGCCTGAATGACCGGAATCACCAAGGCCCGAAGCCGAAAACAGCAGTGTGGAGCGCAACTCGGACACATCTTTGCCATCCTGCATCCACTGGAAAAAGGTCGGGCCATCGGCCGTATCGCCAAACATGACTACGCCTTTGATTCGATCATCCTCAAGTACAATTTTCTTGTACACACCGCCAACCTTGTCCATCAACTCGATAATGTCGGCACCTGGCGTACCCATAAAGTCACCCGCAGAGAACACATCAACACCGGCGATCTTCAACTTGGTGGAGACTACAGACCCTTCGTAGGACTTCAGTCCCTGGCCTGTAATCATATAAGCCAGCGTTTTTGCCTGTTCAAACAACGGTGCCACCAGACCGTATGCAACACCGCGATGTTCAGCGCACTCACCGACCGAATAGATAGCCGGGTCGGTAATCGTCTGCATGTAGTCATTCACGACGATACCGCGATTACAGTAGATACCACACTCATCAGCCAGTGCCATATTCGGACGAATACCGGCGGCCATCACCAGCAGATCACAATCCAGCGATGTGCCATCTTTAAATTGCAAACCTTCGACACGATCTTCACCGGTAATCTCGGTTGTCAGGGTTGATACCTTGAACTTCATGCCCTGCCCTTCAAGATCTGCCCTCAACATTTCACCGGCGGGGGTATCCAGCTGCATATTCATCAGCGTAGCCTGATCATGAATGACCGTAGCTTCCATACCCAGATGCATCAGTCCCTTGGCAGCTTCCAGACCCAGCAGGCCACCACCAATGACAGCTGCTTTTTTATACGTTTTGGCTGCGGCAAACATCGCATCACAATCATCGATATCACGGAAGCCCATAACGCCTTCTTTATCATGCCCGGGAATCGGAATAATAAACGGATTAGAACCGGTCGCGATAATCAGGTTATCGTATTCGACCTCGGTTCCATCTTCGGCAACAAGCTTTTTATGACCACGCTGGATTTCAGTAATGCGTTTGCCCATATGCAGGGTGATATTGTTATCAGCATACCACTGCTCTTCATTGAGGATGATATCTTCAATGGTTGTATCACCGGCAAGTACAGGTGAGAGCATAATGCGATTGTAATTGGGATATTTTTCAGCACCAAAGATCGTAATATCGAACATATCCGGATTGGCTTTGAGAATCTCCTCGATAGCCCGCACACCGGCCATACCATTTCCGATCATTACCAATTTCTTTTTCATAAAAAGACATCTCCGATTTGAGTGATTGCACCACTAAAGCAAGAACTGTTCCAGTGCGCAACCCTAATAAAAGACAACGTTTTCACAACCACACTACCCACATGTGCTTAAATCTCATGCACATAATGAACAACAAATAGGCGCGCCACCCCGCATCGGCCAAAGGAGGTGCCGGGGAGGTGACGCGCCAGATGCATGCCGGAACAAGAGTATCCGGTTATAAGTCAGACTATTTTAGAACTTATAGTTCGCCAGCACATATCCGAATTTAGCCGAATCAGCCTTGCCGCCATTACGCTCAGCCACTGCAGCGCCAGGATTAAACACGCCATACAAAGCCACCAGCTTCAGACCCTTGATTGCTGCAACCTTATAAACAAGCTTCACATCAATCTCAGTACCGGCCTTGGTCTGTGTATATGCTGCATTACCGGCAAAAACATTACCTGCGCCCACAACATTCAACCAGTCACCTTTCGCCTCAGCCAGTGAGAGAAAATGCACATTACCCATCAAGGTTAAACCCTTAAGTGGTGAGGTTTTCAAAGAGAGATGTACATCTTTCATATTCGCCCATGAGAAGAAGTCCATCTCACCGTAGTGAGCATGGTTGGTATGGAACGGAAAAACAAAGCTCTTATGCGTCGTTGCATCAGCCTTGTCATCACCGGGACTATAGTTGTACTCAGCACCAAAACGTGTTTTCCAGAAATCAAAGGTATAACCCGCTTTCACTGCATAAGCTGATGCCTTTTGCGACATCTTGTTTCCACCGGTAACGTGAGCCCAGGTACCTGTCTGGAATGCAGCTTCAGCCGTTGCATCAAAACCATTCATCTTGGTAAACAGACGTGTACCAAAGGTATTCAGGTTACGCCCCTTACCGATAGCAGCCTGCTGATTGTGACTCCAGTTGATAAAGTAAGCATCAATACCGCTCTTTGGTACAACAGTATAGGTACCGTAAGCACCGATCAGACGACGATCTTCCCAGGTCACCAGCGACTTACCCTGAGGTGCTGCGACACTCGGTGTCATCAGACCTATATCAGACGGATGAACCGCAAAGAGATCAAGCGAAACAGCGTCGGTCTTGTACATGGCCTTTACACCATCAAAGGTACGTGCCACATCTTTCCAGCCCAGATGACCCAGTAAACGCTGATCACCATACACCAGCTGCTGACGGCCAAGCTTGAGGCCGAAATCACCAATATTGTATTGCAGATAAGCCTGAAGAAGATCTGCTTGCGTAAACTCCTGCGTTTTACCTACAGTATAGTTCTTAATATAAACGGCCTGTGACTGCAGAAAAACGCTTAATCCGTTACCAAAGTCGCCCTTGGCCTTGATATACAACCTTGTATCCAGCTCCTGCCTGTCGTTATCAACAGCCGAATTAAAATTGAAGTTATTAAAACTCTGGTAGCGCTCACGAATATCAGCCGATGTTTCCCATGTCGCAGCCTGGACCTGACCTGCTATCATCATGGCAGCAGCAGCTAGGCAAACATGTTTTATTATTTTGGTTCTCATCTTGATCTCCTTGAAAAAAATACTGCCATAACGGCGTTTACCACTCCTTAGCAAGCCCCGTTCCAAGACACTATTACCCTTATATATCAATATGTTATGTCAAAATTCGGCCAGTTTTTACATATCTGAAAACAGCTCTGGAAACCGCTTTGTGGTTAAATAATATGCACCGATGCACAATTAATAGCCGCAAAGCGCACTAAAAGCGGTAATATTAGGCCAAATTAACCACTAATGACATGGAATAGAGATTGCTAACTACTAGGCATGCCAGATCCCGTACTTATCTTACAGCAAGTAGAACATGAGCCAGCCGCACTTATTGAAGAGCTCCTTCATGAAGCAGGCATAGAAACCGTAACTCTGTTTTCACAAACAGACACCATCCCTATAGCCATGAGAAACTATTCAGGCCTAGTGATCATGGGTGGCTTTATGTCCGGCAACGACACTCACCTGGAATACATCAACAAGCAGGTTCAGCTTCTTGAATGGTGCATCAAATGGAACTTCCCCGTACTTGGCATCTGCCTCGGGGCCCAACTACTGGCTAAAGCTGCAGGCGCTGAAATATTTGAGTCTCCTGTAAAAGAGATTGGCTGGTACCCACTGCATCCCACCTTTATGGTCCATGAAGACCCCCTGTTTAAAGACCTGCTCGCAACCGGTATCCATGTACTGCAATGGCACGGTGAAACCTACTCCCTCCCCTATGAGGCCAGGCTTCTGGCAACCTGCCCCGACGTTCTGGGGCAAGCATTCCGACTAGGCAGCAGCCAATACGGCCTGCAGTTCCACACCGAAGTAACACTCGATATGATCGAAGAGTGGCTTGAAGAGGGAGAGAGCGAGAAAGAGTTCCTTGGAGAACAGGGCATCAGACAGCTATTGGATGAAACGACGATCCACCTGCCCGTTGCCAGAGCCTTCTGCAGAACCATGGTAAACGCTTGGGTCAGACTGCTTAAGCAGTAAGCACCACTGACTTTTTTTTAGGCTGCCATCCTTTTTCAGACCGTGAAACAGCCCAGGCGAAAACACCCCGAAAGAGTCATAAAGCATTATTATAAAACAACTATTTCTTAATGGAACAGCGCTTGCTACAGGAGGGTAAAATCCATAAGGAGGACAATCAATGCGATCAATACATCGTAACTGGAAAAAAACCATAACCACATTTGCAGCCGTCGGGGTACTCATGTTCGGCAGTGTTACCTCAGCATCCGCAGTCGGTGCACCGGAAAAAGAGGACCTGAAATTCGGTTTCATCAAACTGACCGATATGGCCCCATTGGCTATCGCTTATGAAAAAGGCTATTTCGAAGATGAAGGGCTTTTTGTTACACTGGAAGCACAGGCCAACTGGAAAGTACTGCTTGATGGCGTGATAGACGGTCAACTTGATGGCGCCCACATGCTGGCTGGCCAGCCACTGGCAGCCACAATCGGCTATGGCACCAAACACACCATCATCACCCCCTTCAGTATGGATTTGAACGGTAACGCCATCACCGTATCCAACGCCGTATGGGCAGAGATGAAAAAACATGTACCTGTCAAAGACGGTAAACCGGTTCACCCTATCAAGGCAGATTACCTCAAACCCGTTGTTGAGCAGTACCAGGATGCGGGCAAGCCATTCAAAATGGGCATGGTATTCCCTGTTTCCACGCATAACTATGAACTGCGTTACTGGCTTGCTGCCGGTGGCCTGAAACCGGGTTACTACGCGCCACTTAAAGGTGACACCTCAGGAACGATTGATGCTGATGTCCTGCTTTCTGTTACCCCTCCACCACAGATGCCATCCACGATGGAAGCAGGAACGATTTATGGTTACTGCGTAGGTGAACCATGGAACCAGCAGGCTGTATTTAAAGGTATCGGTGCACCGGTCATCACCGACTATGAAATCTGGAAAAACAATCCGGAAAAGGTTTTCGGCATCACCGAAGAGTTCTCCAAGAAGTATCCAAACACGACCACACGCCTTGTAAAAGCACTGATTCGTGCAGCCAAATGGCTGGATGAGAACAACAATGCAAACCGCATGGAAGCTGTAAAGATACTGTCAAAACCAAACTATGTTGGTGCTGATGCAAAGGTGATTGCAAACTCCATGACCGGTACATTTGAATATGAAAAAGGCGATACACGTTCAGTACCCGACTTCAATGTATTCTTCCGTTATAACGCAACTTACCCGTATTATTCCGATGCAATCTGGTATCTGACCCAAATGCGCCGCTGGGGCCAGATTGGAGAATACAAACCTGATTCATGGTATATCGATATAGCCAAAAAGGTATATCGCCCTGACCTGTATCAGATCGCTGCTGAAGCATTGATCGCTGAAGGTAAAGTTAATACAACCGAGTTCCCTGCTTTCGCAACAGAAACAGGCTTCCGCGCTCCACTATCCGACTTCATCGACAACATCACATACGATGGAACAAAGCCCAATGCCTACATCGACAGTTTCCCTATTGGCCTGAAAGGAAAGGAAACCGTTAAGTAAAACCACAACAGGCTGGAGGCTCCCGGTAGATGCCGGGAGCCTTTTCTATAAAATCATGGAGAGACAATGAAAGAAACGACATTGAAAACCCTGGAAAGCATTGGATTCAGCGCTTTGATCCCGCTGCTCAAGCTGCTGATGTGGGATGAGCCGCAGAAGCAGCTGCGCATCATGAGTAATAACGTCTTATTACCCGCAATAGCAATCGCCCTGTTCCTTGGCCTGTGGGCCGGTACTTCAAGCCAGATCAACACCAGCCTGGGACAGCTTCCAGGCCCCGTGCAGGTATGGCAGCAGGCAGGAGGACTGATTGATGAACATCAGCAGGAACAGGAGAAAAAAGCGGCATTTTACGAACGTCAGGAGACAAGAAATGCAGCCAAGCTGGCCCTTGATGCCAATGCTAAGATCAGAACTCGCGTCTACACCGGTGCACCTACCTTTATTGACCAGATCTTCACCAGCATCATAACAGTGACTATCGGCTTCCTTATCGCCAGCTTGATTGCCATTCCCCTCGGCATCTTCTGCGGCTTGAGTCAGAAGCTGAATAACGCGCTAAACCCCATTTTCCAAGTCTTCAAACCAGTATCGCCACTGGCCTGGCTGCCTATCGTCACCATGGTGGTCAGTGCCGTGTATGTCACCGATGACCCCATGTTTGCAAAATCCTTTGTGATTTCAGCCATCACAGTATCACTCTGCTGCCTGTGGCCAACACTGTTGAACACCACTGTAGGCGTTGCATCGGTTGAAAGCGATCTGATCAATGTGAGCAAAGTACTGCGTCTGCACTGGTTCACTCATATTATGAAAATAGTAGTCCCATCCTCCATACCGATGATGTTCACAGGCCTTCGCCTCTCCATGGGTACCGGCTGGATGGTACTGATAGCAACCGAGATGCTGGCTCAGAACCCGGGACTCGGAAAGTTCGTATGGGATGAGTTCCAGAACGGAAGCTCCAACTCACTTGGACGCATCATGGTCGCTGTACTGGCCATCGGTCTGATCGGGTTCATGCTCGACCGACTGTTGATGACCGCCCAGCGCTTTGTCTCCTGGGACAAAAACGCAGAAATTCGTTAGAGGAGACATAGGATGTCATCAAAAAGGTATCTGGAACTTTCAAAAGTATCCATTGAATTCCCAACAGATCATGGCCCATATAAAGCACTGGATGAGATCGACCTGATCCTGAAACAGGGAGAGTTTGTTTCCCTGATCGGTCACTCCGGCTGTGGTAAATCTACCGTACTGAATATTGTGGCAGGCCTGTATCAGGCAACCACAGGTGGCGTTATACTTGATAACAGAGAGGTCACAGCACCGGGGCCTGACCGCGCAGTGGTGTTTCAGAACCATTCGCTACTGCCATGGCTGACCGCATATGAAAATGTCGAACTGGCTGTAAAGCAGGTATTCAAGAAAACAAAAACTGCTGCGGAGATGAAGGAGTGGATCGAACATAACCTCACACTGGTGCATATGGACCATGCCATGCACAAACGCCCATCGGAAATTTCCGGCGGCATGAAACAGCGTGTAGGCATTGCCCGTGCTCTGGCCATGCAACCCAAGGTGCTACTAATGGATGAACCTTTCGGAGCACTCGATGCACTTACACGTGCACATCTACAGGATTCACTCATGGAAATTCAGGCAGATCTGAACAGTACGGTCATCATGATTACCCATGATGTAGATGAGGCGGTACTACTCTCGGATCGCATAGTCATGATGACCAATGGTCCTGCAGCCCAGATTGGAGAGATCCTTGAGATTAAGCTACCGCGCCCTCGCAATCGCGTGGAGATGTCCGATAATGCTGAATATAACCATTATCGCCATGAGGTGCTGGCATTCCTGTATGAGAAGCAGCGCAATCCGGCCGATCACTAGAACCCCTAACACGCTCCAGGAACACCCTCGGTAAAGCTTCCAGCCTGTTGCCTCCATTATTTGCACCAATGCATAAGTATTAGGCAAACAATGGAGGCAACTCACCCTGTACATGCCATGAATTCTCAAGGAAATCTAACTTGTAGAATAAAATCAACAGCTTACATGTTTGGAACAACACTTGCTCTAGAGGATCTATTATAATGTTCTCAGGAGGATTTCAGTGGCTACAGGTGTAGATCAGGGCAGAATCAATTTATTATCATTTACAGGTAAGATGCGCACACTGCATATCACCTGGTTCGCATTTTTTATCAGTTTTGTTGTCTGGTTCAATATGGCACCGCTGATGGGTTATATCCGTGAAACACTGGAGCTGTCCAATCAGGAAGTAAAACTGCTGCTGATTCTCAATGTAGCACTCACCATTCCCGCCCGCATTATCATCGGCATGCTCGTTGATAAATATGGCCCGCGCATCATGTACTCCATGCTGCTGGCCATATCCAGCATCCTCTGTCTGCTCTTCGCATTTGCAGAAAGTTTTGAAGCGATGGCCATCCTGCGTTTCATGCTCGGTTTTGTCGGTGCAGGCTTCGTGATCGGCATTCGTCTGGTAGCTGAATGGTTCCCTGCCAAACAGGTGGGTACTGCTGAAGGCATCTATGGTGGCTGGGGTAACTTCGGTTCAGCTGCTGCTGCCATGTCACTGCCTGTGATTGCACTCTGGTTTGGTGGTGATGATGGCTGGAGATGGGCGATTGCATCTACAGGTATTATTGCACTGGTCTACTCCTTTATCTTCTACTTCTCGGTAAGCAACAATCCAAAGGGCACCACCTATTTCAAACCCAAACAGATGGGTGCTATGGAAGTCACCAGCAAAGGCGACTTCTACCTCTACTGCATCATGAGTGCTCCGCTCTACCTGACGCTGGCCCTGCTGGCCTGGAAGATGTCACCGACCAATCTGGGCCTGTTCAATGCCATGGAAACCGGCATTATCTATCTGGGACTGGCAACCATCTATGCTTATCAGGTCTTCCAGATTTACCGTATTAACAAGGGGCTGTTTGCAGCTGATGCCAAGCCGGTTGCAGAGATTCACCGTTATAAATTCAAACAGGTTGCGGTACTTGATCTGGCCTATCTGGTGACCTTCGGCTCCGAGTTGGCTGTTGTATCCATGCTGCCCCTCTTCTTTTTTGACACATTCAAGGAGACGCAGGGACTTACCATTGCCATGGCCAGCCTGCTGGCTTCCGGTTATGCCTTTATGAACCTGGTTTCACGTGCCAGCGGCGGCATCATCTCTGATAAATACGGACGCAGAAAAACCATGCTGGTATTGCTGGCAGGCCTTGCTGTCGGTTACTTCCTGATGGGCATGATTGATTCCACCTGGTCACTGATTCTGGCAGTAGCCGTATGCATGGGCTGTTCCTTCTTCGTACAGGCCGGTGAAGGTGCTGTATTTGCCATGGTACCACTGGTTAAACGTCGCATGACAGGTCAGATCGCAGGCATGGCCGGAGCTTATGGTAATGTGGGTGCGGTATGCTTCCTTACCGTACTCTCATTCGTATCCCCACAGATCTTCTTCACGACCATCGGAGTCGCCGCACTGGCTACTCTCATCATCGTCTTCTTCTTCCTGGATGAGCCAAAAGGCTACATGTATGAAGAGCAGGAAGATGGCACTATCGAAAAGATCGAACTGCACTAATAGCTTATCGTATTGTAAAACAGAGGCATGGAGACACTTGTAAAAGATGTCTCTGTGCCTTTGTCTCTTTGTGGTTTACTGTGAGGCATGGATATGAGCAACAAACTTATCGTTGAAGTCGGGCAAAGCTCACAGGCCGGCATCAAAGCGAAAAATGAGGACTGCTGCGGCATCCGCATTCCCGATGATATGGAACTCACCCACAAGGGTATCGTTGCTGTCACTGCCGATGGCGTCGGCTCCAGTGAAGCTGCCAAGGAAGCCAGTGAATACTGTGTACAGGGTTTCATCTCCGACTATTACAGCACACCGATGTCCTGGAGTGTAAAAACTGCCGGCGAGCGCATTATCTATTCCCTGAACTCCTGGTTGTTCAGTCAGGGGCAGCGCCGTTATGCCTCTGAACTCAGTCTGGCATCAACCTTTGCCGCACTGGTTCTCAAATCAACCACGGCCTATCTATTCCATGTCGGTGATTCACGCATATACCTGATCAGAAATGGTAAAATAGAGTGCCTCACCAAAGATCACCGTCTCGTGATCGATCGCAACAAAAGCTATCTGGCACGTGCCATGGGTGGAGAGCATGAGGTACACTTCGATTACAGTAGCCTGGCCGTAGAGCCTGACGATCGCTTTATACTCACTACCGATGGCATACATGAATTCCTCAATGACACGCAACTCAAAGAACTGGCTCTAATCAAGCCTCCTGAAACAGCAGCCACAACCGTTGTAGATGCAGCTCTGAAAGCAGGCAGTAATGACAACCTCACCTGCCAGATCATCCATGTAAAGCAGCTGCCCAATCAGGATGAAAACGAATATTACCGGGCACTGACAGCACTCCCCTTTCCACCACCACTGGACCCGGACATGACACTGGATGGCTATCGCATTATCAAGGAGTTGCACGCCAGCACTACGATACAGGTATATCTGGCCGAAGACCTTGAGAGTGGTGAGACCGTGGTTATCAAAACCCCTTCTGTAAATTTTGAGGATGATCCATCCTATATTGACCGATTCCTGCATGAAGTGTGGGTGGGCAGGCGCATCAATAGCCCCCATGTATTCAAGGTATTTCAGCTCAAACGCAAACGAAGCTGTATCTATTATGTAACAGAATTTTTAGAGGGACAATCACTCGCACAGTGGATACTCGATAATCAGAAGCCTGATCTTGGGCAGGTACGCGATATTATTGATCAGATCATCAAGGGACTCAGGGCATTCCATCGTCGTGAAATGGTGCATCAGGATATCAAACCCGAAAATATCATGATTGATAAACACGGTGTCATTAAAGTGATCGATTTCGGATCGACTCAGGTAGCAGGCTTGAAAGAGGTTTACACACCTGTTGAGCAGCACCATGTGGATGGAACAGCCAATTATATTGCGCCGGAGCTATTCGATGGCTTTGAGGGCACTCCCCGCAGTGATATGTACTCCCTGGGTGTAACCATTTATGAGATGCTCAGTAGCGGCCATTTCCCATATGGTGAAACCGAAGAGGCAAAAGCGCACAAGTTTTACGATTACACTTCGATTCGAACATATAATCCAGATATCCCGATCTGGATGGACAGGGCTATCCAGAAAGCAGTATCCAAAAATCCGGAATATCGTTATGACTCATTTTCCGAATTCCAGTTTGATCTCTCCAATCCAAACCCTGAGTTCATGAAAAGCTCGGCCCCGTTGATAGAGCGTAACCCCATAGGCTTCTGGCGTGGACTCTCTATGATCCTGCTGGCACTTAACCTGATACTGCTCTTCATCTTTTTACGTTAAACCAACATCTGAAAGCGCACAAAACCCGGGGTTAAGAACGGCCGTAAATCAGCCCTATGCATCACGTACAGGCACAAAAAAAGGCGACCCATAGGGCCGCCTTTTTCAATCAGTCATATA
>Ga0316202_10000122_pt1 | contig 121841 bp, 136 predicted proteins | sample 3monrhotite_MG_FD_204934 | JGI IMG/M metagenome (GOLD analysis project Ga0316202, IMG submission 204934) | Microbial mat bacterial communities from mineral coupon in-situ incubated in ocean water Damariscotta River, Maine, United States -... | ecosystem: Environmental > Aquatic > Marine >... | reverse complement strand
CAGCTTCGTGCTTGAACTCTTTAGTAAATGATCGTCTGTTTCTTTGATTCATTGAACACCTCTCTTTGGTGGCGACTATACCACCCTAATTGGTGTCCGGTTTTATTGAACCACTACAATCAGGATCCCCGAGGCGCGTTTGCTGAAACGGGCTTGTTTTTTCCAGGCCAGGGTCAGGTAGATGATGGTGATGCTAAGGCTTACGATAGAGAAGAACCCGACCAGCACCTGAGCCGGCAGCATGGTGCCGATCAGCCCGAGGGCCAGCAGGGTGAAGAGTGTCAGCTGGGGCTTTGACTGCTCGGCAGCTGGCACGCTGGTGGCTTCGCTGAGGAGTCGGGCTATTCTGGTTTTTTTGGTGTTGATGTCTGTGATATCTTGCACGCTACCCCCTGCTGCCGTGTTGTTGCTTGACCTGTTTTAAGGGCTGACCCCATTGCTACTCAAAAAAATCGCTTAACTCATCTTCAATGTTATAGGCATTAGCATTTGATGCATCGAACAGCCTATCCATTGTTTCGAAATCTTCGTCATCACTTGAAATGCCAAAACCAGCCTTGTTACCATTTACAATGTTGTGATAGTTGAAATAGTAATATAGCTTTTCTGTATCATCGTTAAAGTAATGGCTTATGGTAGCAGTTACTTTTTCACGCCTACAAATAAAAGATTTTGGGTCGATCTCCTCCCAAGAAACCTCGTTTGTTTCTGTCGCAGAAATCAACTTATAGATAAAATCTCGATACGCATGTGGAATCATTTTTATCTCCTGCCCCTTCTGTTACTCTCAATTTTAAGCTCTACCTGTATTTTTGATAACAATGAATATATTTTGTCGATTTCAGCTATCGTTAATTTCTGCCCATGCAAACATGTTTTTTCAAGTCGATCGATAATGACATGGATATGGTCAAATGTTTTTCTTTGTGGAATTGCAGGATCTTCCGAAATATTGAAAATTTCACAGTATGAGGTAGAAAATTTTTCAAGATTTGAACTTGCTCTTCCGTAATCATTATTGCTTATAGCATTTTTTATAAATGGAATAAGTTCTATGGCTTTACCCATTTCTTTCGTGTCAATTAAGTTAAAGATTGCATCTTTTATTTCTATTGCAGCAGACTTGGTTAATTCTGCTGAACTCTTAAGTGAAACTATCTCAAGAACCGCGATCAATAATGAATAAGCGGATATAAAGCTTCCAGAATAGCTAACTACAGAATCGCCAATGCCTAGTTCTACTTTGTACTTATCCCGAACTACATATGCAACTATTGCAAAGATAATTGCTATTGGAATATATGATTTTCTCAACTGAACAATGCCTTCCAGTACCTTTGCCTCTTTAGGTATTAAGGTTTTATATCGAGGTCATGAATTAAACAATAATACGTTATGCCACCTTAACATTCGCAGGGCTCGCAACATCAGGGATCACGAGCGCATCATCAAACACCATCAACTCTGACCCTTTTGATCGTTTGGCCGCGGTGTAGCTTAATTGGTAATCAATCTGCCTGAACTCGCTATATATATCGCTGATCACTGGCTCAAAGTCATAGGAAACGATCCAGTTTTGGCGGATATCGTTCGTCACGACCTCTGCGAGTGACACATGGTCTTCGTGGATGAAATGATTTTGATATAGCGCCTTGCCCTTCACATAGTATGGAGGGTCAAGGTAGACCAAAGTTTTATCTGGCAACCCTGGCACCACGTTACGCAACAGATCTTTAGCATCCAGGTTGTACAGCGAGATCCTGCTTCGATATGTGGCAATTTTCTCAATACGGGCAATAAGATCTTGTTTATTGAACCTGGCGTCTACACCCCATTCACTTGTTTGGACAAGCCCGCCGATTGCGCCACCTCCGATAATGCCTGAACGATTTGTTCTGTTGAGAAAAAACGTTGTAAATCCAAGATCAAAATCCGTTTGGTCATCCTGCGTTTTGTAGATTGCTTTGTGCCGGTGCCATTCTTCCATCGTTACGGGCGTATCTCGTATGAGGCGACAAAGCTCGTCTGTATGGTTCAGCACGGCATCCCAAAAACAATAAATTGGCCGGTTGAGATCGTTGATATGAGCATGCGATACGTATTCGTTGTATAGCAGATCAAAAACGATACCGGCCCCACCAGCGAATGGCTCCACATAGTGGCCGTCAAGGAGAAAATTTTCTTCCAGGATAAGCTTGATATAAGGTGCAAGCTTGGCTTTGCCGCCTGGATAACGCAGTGGTGTTTTGTATCGCATTAGATTTCCCCTAATTCAGTAATTAGGGGCATCGTAGCAAAGAAAGGAGCCGGCGGCCACCAAATATTTACTTGGTATTGCTTCACTAAGCAGGCTCGGTCTCTACTTCAACAGAAGGGTCTGTCGAACTAGTAGAGTTTGATGCAATTGCAGGAAGTGTATCAACAAGGTGCCGAATAAGGGCCTCTGTCCTTGTGCGTATTTCTCCAAGATCCTCCTTGGTTATTCTATGTTGGTCATTGTGCTGGATGAAATCAAGAACAAGCTTGAACCTTTTGTTGCCAGCAGCAGTATGGAAGTCACTCTTGAAACCCTCATACAACTCAGCATCGTCTAAGACCGTTTTATGGACAAATGTTTGCGCGATCAATTTACTAAGACCTACGACTGGGTTTCCTTTATTGGCTTTGACAACTCCATTCCATAATCCCAAATCTTTCATTCGGGATTTCAGTGAGCATTCAATTATTGCTCTTAGGAGTAGCCCGGCCGTATGTGGGAATGAGCTCCACTTGAGTCTTTGAGCCTCCCCAACAAGGGCACGAACCTTTTCGTTTTTGATAATAATTTCAACGTTCGGATTTATAAGCCACTGATCGGTCGGGCGCTTAGTCTTAGGTTTAGGCTCGGTGCCAGAAGCACTATCACCATCACCAGACGTTGTCCCCGATTGTGATTTCCCTCGACCCAAAAATGTTTCACTGTTAAAGCTGTGCCCACTCTTACCCTGTGGCATATCCCCAGAGTATTTCGCTAAATATGCCTTTCGACCGTCTTCATCATTGAGGATCCGAGTGTCTATAATTGGTTTGCCGTTGGTACTCTTGTTCAATAAAGCATCTTTCGCAAGTGAGGACAGGACCCTTAGAAAATCCTCTTCAGATACATTGCTTAAGAGATTACCCACGTCGTTCATATCGATCTTAAGCCCGAAGAATTTCTGGGCTTCTTTGCTTTGAAGTAGGCGGAGAATGATGGCGGCCGCCTCGCCAGTCTTTTTAACATCTACAGTGTATTCGCCTGGATTTAACGAGGCTTCGGGTAGATGCATTATGATGTCGCTGACCCCTGTAACCCTTATCTTCCCTCTGATGTCAGAAGCGGGACGGTTAAATTCTTCCGATAGCTCTTGAATAGACCGGCCCTCAATCAGTAGTGATCGATAGAAATTGCCTTGCGCATACGGTGTCCACGGGTTGATAGGCGCACTAGTGTGGCGGCTTTCAATCAGAATATATGCCTGTTCACGGCTCGGGGCGATTGAGCATGGAATTTTCTTAAAACTATTTTTGGCTGGCTCAGGAAGTTTTCGTGCAAGCCGAGTGAAATGATTTTTATCACGCGGGTCTTTAGCAACCCCTGGATTGAGCAGCACAAGGCAGGCACAGATACGACAATTGCCCTCGACAACTACAAGCTTTTTTCTTTCCTCAATTAGAAGGATATCCTCGTGAGGAAAGTAACCCTTTTCAACTATGCTTTTGGCAATTGAACGGATGTCTCTGTTGTATTGTGAAAGAAGTAGGTTGGCGATAACGCCCTGGTTGGAATTGCCTGGGACGTCGTGTAGTCGTGGGTTTTTTGCGTCAAGTCGAATCGACTTGGGCGAGTAGTTTTTCTTCGTTTTCCAATCTGTGTACATTTGCGCCCCCTCCATCAACTCGCCAGCTTAATCAGCTTGGCGACGGTTTTTTTGTCGACCGCCCTACCCTCTTCTTCTGAAAACATTTCATAGAGCGTTGTGATCAACTCAGCTTTTTTGGCTGGTGGTAGCTGCAAGCCTTCGGCTTGCAGGTGTTCTTCGACGGCTTCGATCACGGCGCGCATGGTTTTTAGATCGGTTTTGTCAGTTGCTTCACCTGGACGCATTTCGCCTTTTCCAGTAAGAATCCAGTCAACTAAACATCCCGTGAGTCCAGATACGCTTTTTATCGCGCTAAAAGGGACCTCTCCCCGCTTTTTCCAGTTCGACGCCGCCCCGGTAGATAGCTCAATCATTCTAAGCATTTGGGCTTCATTCTTACACCCAAGTGCTTGAACCATCCTTGCTATGACTTGCGAAATATCTTTCATAACGTTTACTTTTCTGTTGACTGCTCACCCTTTGTGAGTTATTCGTTATTCACGAACGCAGTAGAAACAGAAATCGATTTCTAAGGAGAAGCGACGTGAGTGAGAAGCCTATCTATACCGAACCTGAACTATCTGCTGTCATCGGCGAACTCACCGGCCTTGCCGAGGAGATCATTTGTTTATCTGCGTCAAATGCTGCAATTGGCGCCAGGCGTTGTGACCGTTACGGGCAAGTTTCATCCAAATTCAAGGTTGTCGGTATGCGTCATGCGGCTGAGCTGTTGTTGAACCGTGCTGCTGCTCTCAGTCTGAAGGATGGGTCTTTGACCATTCCTGAATGTTGTCAGGGGCTTCATAAGTGAGGAGCAGATCCCAGTCGTCACAGCCGGTGGCGTGGTCGTGAACATCGCCTGCGGCTTGATTGGCGGTGCCGTAGCTGCCGAGGAACTCATCGTCAATTAAGAGAGTCCACCGATTGTCTTGGGCGGGCTTGATGATGAAGGTGCCGACGCTGGATTGATAGTAGTGCATGGCCCCGCCTCCGTGTGTGTTGCCTAAGTAACCACGCGAAATTTATCAAGGATTAAAGAGTTATGCAAACGAATAACGAAAACGCGCTTATTGAGAACTTGAGACGATTGATGAATGAAAAGGGAATCAGCGCGCAGAAGCTGTCTTATGAGGCGCGCATTCCGGCGAGCAGGATCAGCCAGTTGTTGCGTGGAAGTACGCGTAATCCGACCCTGGATACGATGCTTGGTTTGGCGCGTGCTCTTGATGTGACGATTGATGATCTGGTCACTAGGCATGGCTCGGATAATAGTCAACTGGCCGGTCATTAAACAGTAGAGATTGGGGGAGCAATTCTATGTCAAAGGTGAAATCGATGATCATCACATTTAAAGAGGCGTTGCAGGAGGATTTGCGGGGTTCAAAGGTTCCGGCCAAGGTCCTGGCCGAGGAGCTGGAGATGTCTTACAGCATGCTGATGAATGCCTGCAACCCTGACCTGCCTGAGTTCAACTTTCAGGCGCGTAAGCTGGCGCGGTTTGCCCAGGTAACGGGTGGGCGCAATGCGCTCAACTTTTTAGTGCGTTCGATTAACCACGTGATGCTGCAGTTGCCGGAGGTGCCTGAGTCGTTTAGCCGGATCGAGGAGTTGATCATCGAGAACGTTAAGGAGTTCGGTGATGTGATGACCGAGGTGGGCAAGGCGCTGGAGGATCACAGCATTTCCCAGCTTGAGGCGAAGCGCCTGGAGCGTGAAATCGACGAGCAGGTGGCGAAGGCGATGGCCTTGAAAGAGGCGGTGAAAGCTGCTGCAACAAAGAGCTGAGTTATGGCGCCGACTGAGAAGCAGTTTGCTGACTTACTTAACGAGGTTAAGCGCTTAAGCGACAACCTTGAGAAGGTACTTCAGCAAGGGACCGTTCAGGTTTCTGGTCGGATGTCTGCTTCGAGCGATCTTGATTTGATCATGAGGTCTGACGATCCGCTGGCGGGGATTCAGGCGCGGAACAAAATGCTCAGGGGTAAGGGCCGCAGAACCAATTAGGTGATCGTGTTGGCTGGTTGAATCGTGATCAGTCCCCCCCCCTCCGACGGGGAACCGATCACGACCAAGTATAACAGGAGATTTTCCGATGAAAAGAAACTTGATTGCCCTGGGTGTTTTCTTGCTGATCTTGGTCGCGATGGGTTGGGCTCAAACGGATGATTACGAGACTTCTCGCCGTTCTCACGGGTACTACCTGGTCTTTGCCGAGTAGGAGGTTGGTATGCAGGTCGATTGCAGGTGTTGCAAGAGAAGGTCTCTTTGCCCGTTGTTTTCTGATCGTTGCCATCAAGCTCTTATCGCCTGGGCGAATGATTTAGATCTGCCTGGCTGTAACAGTTTTGCTCCAAATTACTATCGTGGTGTTGAAGGGGTCTTTGATGCCACGGCGCACAGTGTTTTGAACTAAGAGTTTTTCGTTTATTGCCAGGAGGTTTTGTTATGCAGGAAGTCAGATCGATCTGCGTTTTGTGCCAACGCGAACAGAATATCCCTGAGCAAGATAACGATTCTCACGGCCTGTGCTGGCCTCATATGCGGAAAGTCCATGGCGATGAGCTGACGGATAAGGTGATCGCGGGGTTGGCTGCGAAGAAGGCGGTGTTACTGACGAGCGGCAAGCAGGTTCGGACGGTTTCGCCTATCGAGGCTCCGACTGGGGCACAGATCGCACCTGGTACCAAGGCAATAGTGTTGGCTGTCCAGCGTGATGCGGATCCGAAGATCTACCTGGTTGAGACGTTGGAGAATGATGAGTTTGAGCAGGAAGAGTTTTGGTGTTTTGCGGATGATCTGGAGGTGGCGGTTTGACCTACCGCATCACGCCTCAATTAAGATTCGGGTTCGATGACCTGATCGTCGACAACTTCGCTGGTGGTGGCGGTGCTTCTACTGGCATTGAGGCTGCGTTGGGACGGCCGGTTGATATCGCTATCAATCATGATCCTGATGCGATCGCAATGCACACGATTAATCATCCTTTGACACGTCATTTCTGCGAATCGGTATGGGATATCGATCCTGTCGAGGTTTGTGCTGGTCGTCCTGTTGGGTTGGCCTGGTTCTCTCCGGATTGCAAGCATTTCAGCAAGGCCAAGGGTGGTAAGCCTGTCGAAAAGAAGATCAGGGGGCTGGCCTGGGTGGTTATCCGCTGGGCCAAGAAGGTCAAGCCCCGGGTGATCATGTTGGAGAACGTTGAGGAGTTTAAGACATGGGGACCGCTGACTAAAGAGAACATGCCCTGCCCTATCCGCAAGGGTGAGACGTTTGAGCATTGGAAGCGGGAGCTGGTTCGCCTTGGGTATCAGGTTGAGCATCGTGAGTTGCGGGCTTGTGACTATGGGGCGCCGACGATCCGCAAGCGGTTGTTTGTTATTGCGCGTTGTGATGGTGAGCCGATTGTCTGGCCTACGCCGACTCATGGGCCGGGGCTGATCCCTTACAAGACTGCTGCCAGCATTATCGACTGGTCTATCCCGGTGCAGAGTATTTTCGAGCGTAAGCGGCCGTTGGCTGAGAACACCATGCGCCGGATCGCCAGAGGGCTGCAGCGGTTCGTGATCAACAATACTGATCCCTTTATTGTGCGGATCGGTCAGACCGGGTTCGGTGGTGATCGGCTGCAGTATCCCATTGATCAGCCTCTGACTACGATTACGAGCAAGGCGGAGCATTGTTTAGTTGTCCCGCATATCGAGCGGATGTTCTCACGAAGCGGCGGCAACGCAGTAGACCAGCCGTTAGGTGCCGAGACGAGAAAAAGCAAGACTGCGCTTGTTGCTGCTTTTCTGGCCAAGCATTTCGGTGGTGCGACGGGTGTCAAGATCGATACCCCGCTGCCGACTACGACGATGCGCGGGACTCAGAATCAGATCGTGACGGCTAACTTGGTGCGCCACTTCGGGCAGAGCGTTGGCAGTGCCATGAACCAGCCGATCGGAACGGTGACGCCTGGGGGATTAGGCAAGACCGGGTTGGTGACCAGCAACCTGCTGAAGCTGCGCGGCACCTGTAAGGATGGTCAGGACGTGCGCAAGCCGATGCCGACGGTTACCGCCGGAGGGTTCCATGTTGGTGAGGTGCGTGCCTTTCTGCTGAAGTATTACGGCTCCAATATCGGCCATGGCTGCGCTGAGCCACTTCAGACGGTGACCAGCAAGCACCGGTTCGGGTTGGTCACTGTGCAGGGTGAGGACTACGAGATTATTGATATCGGCATGCGGATGCTTGAGCCCCGTGAACTGTTCCGGGCTCAGGGCTTTAGTGACGATTACATCATTGATCGAGATGCCGAGGGGAACCGGATCACGAAGACGGCGCAGGTGGCCCGCTGCGGGAACTCAGTCTGCCCGCCGATTGCCGAGGCGTTGGTACGGGCGAATGTGGTTGAAGCTATTGCCGTTGCCGAGGAGGTCGCGTAGTGCCGTGTTTCCGTTGTCAGGTGAATGGATCTGTAATGTGTAATGGGCCGTGCGGTCTGTGCGGTGCGGACTGCGCGGGAATAACCAGCACGCCGAGCGCGGGGAAGCGCTTGCAAGATCCCTGCATTGCCGCCTCCCCCGCCGCCCCCCTGGGGGATTTCGAGCAAAATGGAGATGATCATGGCTCACAGTGATGAATTGATCTGGTTCGACGCAGATGTTTTTGAAGAGGCGCTCAACGGTACCTGCGATGAGACTGCGAAGATTATCAAGCAGGCGATCTACAGCACCATGGGAAAACTGCGCAAGCGGACTCGTTCTAAGCTGAGTGCCGAGATGCGCAAGAAGTGGAACATCAAGAAGAAAGATCTTGATGGGAAGATCAAAGTGAAGGCTGGTCAGGGCGGGAGCTCTTACGAGTCGTTCGAGATGGTGATCAAGGGGGCGTCGTTGTCGCTCAGCTATTTTGGTGCGAAGCAATTCTCGGGTAATCGGGTGATCACTAGAACATCGAGCCGGACAAATCAGCGGCGCTCAAGATTCCAAGGTGTTCAGGCCGAGATCATCAAGGGGAAGAAAGTCAGACTGACCAACGCGTTCATGCAGGCATCGAGCAGCGGGCACGTGATGGTGTTACGGCGCAAGGGGAAAGGCCATTACCCGATCGAGGCGAAGGCTGTGATCAGCCCGGCCAGCATGTTCAGCGACTCTGAGTTCTATGACCGGTTCACTGATCAGACGATGGAAGATCTTGAGCAGCTGTTCAACCATGAACTGGAGTGGAGACTGAAACAAGCCGGTCTGATCTGACCATTGTCGCCCGCATAAATCATGGGTCCTTCCTGGGACCTGAGCGCATGCGGGTGTGCAAGCGCGCAGTATTCGTGTCCGTTTGTATTTTTTGAAATTACTGGAAGACTGGATTTTTAACGGTTTCGACTGTTTGTTGCCTGATTGAGAGGAGGTTTGATTGTGAAGTGTGCCATTGCTGCGGGGGTCGATTTGCTGAACCCCGATTTTTGCCGGGTATTCCTGATGCGGCGCTTGCATCCAGTTGGAGGATGTTGCCCAGTTTGCCGACTGTCCCTTTATGGTCTGCAAAATGAAACCTTCAAGGCAGGTGGCCGAGTACATTGCAACGACTGTGGCCGTTGGTTCACCTGGCGCACCGATTCCATATTGCAGGGCTCAACCGCTGATGAACGACAGATCTTCCTTCTGGTTTTTCTTACCAGTCTACAAACACCGGTGTTGGAGATCTCCGCCGCCTGCCAACTATCGACCGATACCGTACGTGTCTGGCAACGTCGTTTCCGTGAGGGCTGCCGCTGATGAATGATCAGCCAGTAGACCTCAGTGAGATCCAGCGGCAAGTTGCCAATCGGCAGCGGGAAGAGATTGAGCACATTCCTCTGCCTGAAGAAGAGCAGGTAAATCCAACCGATGACTCCGACCTTATCCAGTATTGCCTGGAGCAGAATGAGCGCGGCGATGGCATCCTGTTTGCCACCCTGCACCGAGGCCGGTTTGTCTACGTCAAAAGTCGTGACGAAAAAGCCAAAGCTTGGTTCCGCTGGTCCGGTCATCATTGGCAGATTGATAAGGCTGATTTTCATCACGCAGCGGTTGAAGATGTCGCCCTTCTTTACGAGCGTGAAGGAGATGGATTGAAACCGAGTATAGATGAAGCCAGAAACGAGATAGCCGAAGCCAACGACCTCATAAAGCATTACAACAAACTATACAAAGAGCTCGGCAAAGACAAAGACGCCACACCCGAGGCAATAGCCGAATGTGATCGCGAAGGGCAGAAGGCTGAACAGGCCGTACTTAAAGCCAGTGTCCAGATGAAATACCTGGTCGCCAAGCAAAAAGAATTCACTGCCAGAGTCAAGCGCCTGCGGGGTTTAAAGGGTGCCAAGAATTGCACCGAATTTTCCCATAAACTGGGCCGGCAAGGGTTGTGGATCTACGGCGATGAAGTAGATCAAAAGCCGATGTTGCTCCCCTGTGCCAATGGCGTCATCGATCTCGAAACCGGAAAGCTCTTGCCCGGCAATCCCGATGATTACCTGGTTCGCGCTATCCCGGTTGAATTTCTCGACATCGACGCCCCGGCACCAGTCTGGGAGAGAGTCATAGCTGAGATCCACATGGAGGATCCAGACCTGATTGAGTTCATTCATCGCTTCTTCGGTTACTGCCTGATCGGTGCCGATCCCGAGCAGATGTACGCCTTTTTCATCGGCGAAGGTGCCAACGGCAAAGGGCTCATGTTCGAAATTCTGCGCGAGATCCTTGGTGAACTTTCCTGGAGCATCAACCCTGAAATGCTACTCGACAGCAAAACCGTTAAAAGTCCCGATGGACCTTCCCCGGCCGTTATGTCGATGCAGGGCCGCAGACTGATTGTCGCCTCCGAAACCGACGAAGGCCGAAAGATGAGCGGCGCAAATCTCAAGCGCTACACCGGCCAGGACACCCTCACCGGCCGCAACCTGTTCGACAAATACGACACCAATTTCATGCCGACCCATACCCTGGCGATTTACAGCAACCATCCCCCCAGGGGCTTAACTGCAGATTTCGCCATGATTCGGCGGCTACTCTATATTACCTACGAGCTCCGCTATGTCGAAGATGTTGACTATTGGAAGAAGCAGGAACCGCAAAACGCCCACCTTTTTCGCAAGAAGGATGGTGACCTTAAGGCCAAACTGAAGGCTGAAAAGTCCGGCATTCTCGCCTGGCTGGTCCGTGGCTGTCTTAAATATCAGAACCCGCAAGACAAGGGCCTGAAAATTCCTGATTCAATCCGTGCGGCCGTCGAGGATATCCGCAAAAAAGAGGACTATCAGGAACAGTTTCTTGATTCAGTCTGTACACGAACCGACCCAGAAACCTGCGTTTTGTTCGCCGCTTTCTATAATCGCTTCAAAAAGTGGTATGCCGAAACCCATGGTAACGGCAAAGACGATGATCGTTATATTCCCAAAAAGCGCAAATTTGGCGAACAGCTGCGCAAAAAGGGGTACATCCTCCCCGATCCCAAAGACACCAGCGGCAAGCTCTATATCTCCGGCGTCACCTTCGAGGGAGCTCTCTATGATGACCAATATTTCTGGCGGGATGCACCAACCGGGGGGCCGGGGGATGATCAATTATCAAGTTAAAAACGGGGCTATTTTCGTAATAATTTTCATAAGCCACCGTAATCGTTAAGCAATATAGCTGAAAATTATCAATTATGAAAAGTTCGCGCGTGTGTACAGGAAGCAATAAATGGAAAAACAATTTCTCTTTTTTTATTTTTTTATTTTTTTCAGAAAACAGTAAATATTGATAATTTGATAATTTTTAAAGTTAAGTAACTGTTTTTTAAAATGATTATATAATTATGACGAAAAATTATGAAAATTATCAACTCAACTTCACAAAAAAGGTTAAGTGATGGATCTGCTCAGCATTGCTCAAACCAAAATCCCTGATTTGAAAAAGAAGACAGCTAAAGAGTGGGCTGGCCCATGTCCGCGCTGTGGAGGGGAAGATCGCTTTGTGGTTTGGGTTGATCGCTGGCACTGCCGAGGCTGTGAGCGTTCTGGTGAGGCAGTATCCTCGGGTGATGCTATCGCCTTTTTGCGTGAGTTCGAAAATATGAGTTGCCCTGAAGCTCACGGGGCCCTTGGGCTTGATTGTCAGTCTTCCGGTTGTCCGGTTTTTGATAAATGTCCCAAAGGTAGTGGCCAGCATCATAGGCAACAGCCGAAGTCAGTGCAGCCGGCAGCGCAGAAAAAAGAGCAAACCTTTACCCCGTCGGTGGCGGTCCCGCCAGAACAGCGCTGGCAGCAACAAGCTGCGCAGCTCATCGCCAAAGCTCACACCGCCCTGCTCGATTGCCCTGAGCAGCTTGACTATCTCGCCAGTCGTGGCCTGCCTTTAGAGGCAATTCAAAAAGGTCAGCTCGGCTGGTTATCCGAAGACCACTACCCCTCGCGTGAAAGTTGGGGCCTGCCAGAGATCCTGAAAGAAGATAAAAAGCCGAAAAAGATGTTCATCCCCGCAGGTATCCTCATCCCCTTTTTCGATAACGATCGCAATCCGCACCGTATCCGGATTCGCCGCAGCAAAGTCCGTGAAGGAGATGCCCGTTATTTCTGGCTGCAGGGTTCCGGTGATGATGTCCCTATCATCGGTGGTGCCGGTCGGCGTGGTGTCGTGGTGGTTGAGTCTGACCTGGACGGCTTCATGGTTCGCTGGCAGTGCCGCGATCTGGATGTGTCGGTGATCCCCCTCGGCACCTGCAGCGCCAAACCCAAACAGCAGGCGATGGCATCTTTACAAAAAGCCCTGGCTATTCTGGTCGCGCTCGATATTGAACCGCGCCTCAATAGCAAAACCAACCAACCAGAGAACCCTGGCGGTCAGGCCTCTAACTGGTGGCTCAAGCAGTTCCCCCGGGCTCAGCGATGGCCGGTACCCGCCGGAAAAGATCCCGGCGAATATTACCAGGACCACAACGGTGATATCCGTAGCTGGGTGCTGGCCGGGCTGCCCCCTGCGTTTCATGTTCCCAAATATGTCGGGCGTCCGAAACCAACGCTGGTTATCCCTGGTCACATCAAAGGGACCAGCCTCAACGGTCACCGCTATATCATCGCCGACAAATCTTCCGATATCGCTGAACTGGCCAAGCACTATCCTGACGATGTGATTTTTGCGCCAGAAGAGATCAGCGCGCTGCAGGGGATGAGTCGTGAAGAAGCCGAAATCATGCTGTTGGCTAAAAAGACCTTTGCCGGTTCAATTGAAGGCACCACGTCAATATCGGTAGCAACAAAGGTTGACCAGGGAGATCTCTTCGAATGAGCGAAATTCAGCAAGCCTATAAGACCCGCGCCGAGGCTTTTGCCAAGTTTATCCAGCCCGGGAACTACCCGGTGAAGAAAGCGCAGTTTTACACCGACTGCATCGCCAAAAACATGGTGCAGTCCGACAAGACAGTGCTGCTGGTCGATCTGGTTAGCTACGTGCGCAGAAAGTTCGAGATAGATCCCGGAAACAACCAATCAATGGTCGATGACAGCCAGGCCCGTGAAAAATCAGCCTATGAACTGCGTAAGTTGAAAGCCGAAACCGAAGCCGCCGAACGCAAAGGTCGCAAAGAAGATGAAAACTGGATGGAGGTTGTCGACCACCATCAACAGATGGCCGCTTTCGCCGGTGCCATCATCGAAGCGCTCGAGCAGCAAACCACTCTCAGTCTGACTAAATTGATTTATATCTGCGGCGGTGAAATCTCCCGCGCAGCTGAATTCTCGCAAAGCCTCACCGATCTGCACACCACCGCGCTGACCGATGCCGTCAAAGATGTCGTCAGCGAACGTGAATTTGAGGTTATCGATGACTAACACCGCCGTCCAGATCCAGCTGGTCAACAAGGCCCCGCAACAACTGCCAATCTGGTTACCGCGCAGCTGGCGCACAGCCGCATCCGGTCAGCTCGTGCAGTTGCACATTCCGCGACCCGTGCGGCGGCGCTGCACCAAAGCCAAGAAGATGACCCCCAGCGAACTCTCGGTCAAGTTCCGCCGCATGCCCGCTGCCGAAGCCAACCCCGGTGCCTACCGCATCGAGTTTGCCAAACATGCCCCCAAGGTCATGGACACCTGGGCGCAGCCCTGGGTGCGTGAAGTCTGTTTTTGTGGCGTCGATCAGGCCAGTAAAACCAACACCATGCTCAGCTGTATTTTTTGGGTACGCGATCAAGCCCCGGGCAACATCTTTTATCAGATGCCCGATGAAACTTCATCTGACAACATCATGCGGCGTAAGTTGATCCCCATGCTCAAAGAATCAGAACGTGTATCCAAACACCTCAGTGCCCGCGCAGATGATACCGCCCTTGGTCTGGTCACCTTTAGCGACGGCATGGCCATCCAGCCATCCTATTCCGGATCAACAACCTCCACCGCTACCTTTGCCGCCCGTTACACCTTCAGCGATGAAGTCGACAAGATGAAGATGGTCGGAAAAGAAGCTGACCCCATCACCCGTATCAAAAAGCGAACCCGCACCAAGCAGCGCATCGCCAAAAACTTTTTCTGCAGCACCCCGGCAGGTAAATATATCTACAAAATGACCATGGCCTGCGTGCAAGTCTGGACCGGCGCGGCCCGCTGCCCCGACTGTGACGAACTGATCGTCATGGATGTCGATCATGTCAGCATCCCCGAAGGCGCCACCGTCGAAAGCATCAAGTCAGATCCAACTTGCATTGAATACAGCTGCGCCTGTGGAAGTTGTTGGGATGAAGAAAAACGCGGACAGGCTTATACCGGCGAATGGGTCTGCATCAAAGGTGCAGATATCGCCCGCCCGGTAGATGTCGGATTCCTACTGCCGGCATTCCCCCTGCCAGATGTGCCGTTGGTCGATATCGCCATCGCCATACTCAAGGCAAAACAGGGTGATGTCTCAGCGCAGCGCGATCTGGCCCACGGTATTAAAGCCATCGACTACGAACTACCCAAAGCTGTCGCTAGTCATGAAGCCGTCCTGGCCCTTTGCGATGACCGCCCGCGTGATCTGGTCCCCACCGGCACCGCCGCCCTCGCCCTGCAGGTCGATACCCAGCAAGAAGGCTTCTATTACGAACTCGCCGCCATCGCCTACGGTGATGCCGGAACCTCGCACCTGATCAGCAAAGGCTACCTGCTCAACTTCGCCGATCTGCTCACCCTGTCCGGGCGCACCTGGACCGATGTCGATAAAAAAGAGTACCGCATTCAATCCGCCCTCATCGACTCCGGTGGCACGCGCAAGGCTGGTATGCCGCCTAAGCATTCGCGCACCAAAGAAGTCTACGAATTCTGCAAGGCTAACCCCATGTTTATCCCGGTCAAGGGGACCGGCCGCAAAGACACACCGGTCAAGTACACCACCCTCGACCGCTGGCCCGGCACCAACAAGCCGATTCCCGGCGGGCTGATTCTGGTGGTGATGGATGTCCACTACTTCAAAGACGAACTCGCGCGCCGTCTGGCGATCAGTATCGATGACCCCGGCGCGTTCGTGCTCTATTCCGGATACACGCAAGGCCAGCTTGAACAGCAAAAAAACAGCGGCATTTTGCCAGCCAACGAACTCGAAGACTACGCCAAACACCTCTGCTCCGAGTACCGCGATGAGCTGTTGGTGTGGCACCACGACAAAAACGCCGGGCGTAACGACTACGCCGACTGCGCCACATACCGCATGTTTCATATAGAATTGCTCAAAATGCAGGGTCGGCTGGTGAAACCCAAAGAAGCAGCGCCCGAACCTCATAAACAAACATCCAATGCCGCGTCGACCGGTCAAACGGTTAGTCGCCTGCCAACATGGTTTAACAGGAGGTAGCACTGATGGAAACAAAGCAGATCTTCAAACGCCAAGAGATGATCACCGTCGGTGAGATCACCCGCCTGATCCCCGGTGCCAATGGCGGGCCGTGCAGCAGGCAGCATGTCTATAACCTGATTGACAGCGGTGAGTTGACACCAGCTTTCCGCTTCGGTAAAAAGCGCGGAATCTGTGTGCCGCGTCAGGTGGTGGAGGCTTATCAGCGTGGGTGTTTGATTGAGGTTGGGGTGTAGGGGTGATTTGACCTTGCGGATAAAGAAAAGCCCGGTCACGGTGGGGGGGGGTGACCGGGCTTTATGAGTGGCTATACAGCCCCTCAAGAACATTGTGGTGCATGGGGGCAGGTGAAATCAACCTAAAAGGTGCTAATTAAGATGAGGCAATTCTTTTGTCGGGGTCTGGCCCACTAAATTATGCAAGACCAGTTTTTAGCTCCACGTGCTTGAGTCGACAGTCTTGTCCTGATAGTGGTTGTTGCATGTTTTGCATTCCCAGAAACCATCATTGTCGGGGCATTGTAAACGGATCAGCTTATTGTCGTTGTCATAACACTGCTGGCAATACGGACCCTCTTTACGGTTAGTATCTTCAACCCAGTAATATGGCAGCTCAAATACCATTTTACTTTTTATGCTTTGTTGTTGTTCTAACTCGCTAATTCTCTGGTCTTTTCCAAGAATAACTTCTTTAACATCGGCGATAGCTATTTTGGCATCGGCAAGTGCAGATATCAGTTCAGCAATTTTTAGCTTAGTTTCGGCCTTGTCTAGTGAAGCATTTGCCCCTTTCAGAAACTGGGCAATATCTGTGGCATTTTTGATTCCACTTAAGGCACTTGCGACCATGGTCAGGTCAACCATCGTTTCCTCCTGATGAACTAAGGTTATAGATACTTAGCTTCTGTTTTTTTTGCTTCGAGTAGGGTTTGTTCATACCCATCGATATCGAACATATCAATTTCTTGAGGTAATTTTTTAAGTTCAAGAATCTGCTTTGGCTTGAAGGTAATTTCTTTATCCCAGTCAAGATGGGGGTCTTCATTTCGAGGTTTTCTGATTTTTGGTAGTGAGGCTTCAATTTCAACGTAAGGCTTCTGAACTGATTCGTTAAGTTCTGCGCGTTCAAATTCAATAATGTCAGAGCGCAGAATTTTACCCTTTTTGTAGGTCACGAGGTATTGGCCCGGGTAGCAAATTTCTTCCCACTTGTTCAGTTCATCAATGAGTACATTGCCGTATTCGAACCGGTCATCGTCTTCCGAAAGGGCGTTATCGTAGGCATAGTGCTTATCCAGAAGGGCTTTGTACTTTGGGTCTTTAACCGCATCATTGAGCATTTGCCAAACATCGCGGCTGGTCATGTTCGGTCTAATGGTTAAACCGACGGCATCACACTCTGCGCGCTGCCTTGTGCTGGGTGGTTTTTCGTTGCCGTTCTTGTATTTGGGTTTGGCTGGTTTCGCCGCTGGCGTTGGTTCTTTACTTGGGGCTCTTTCTTTGTCGACAGCGGTGACTTTGATGTTGGTAGATTTTGCAGGTTTGTTAAGTAGACGCTTTAGAAAACTAAGCATTGGGGCCCCTCCATGGCAAATACAATTGAGCCAATCTACAGCACAAAAAAGGAAAACACAAATTGCCTTTGACACAACATCCGCCTTCGGTTAGGCTTTACCCGTTGCTGCAAAATCAGCAACCGGGTTTGGAAGCCCAAATGTTAAAGGCGGATACCGCCACTGCAGCATTGCCAGTGGTATTTTTGTATCCACAGCATGGCCAATCAGTTTTGTCTGGGCGGCCGTGCGGGGGGCCTTCGGGCCCGCCGGTCTCCTTTGACGCCGGTCTTCCAACCCGCACGGTCGCCCTCTTTTGCGTTTGGAAGCGCAAAGGAGGGCTTTGAATCCCAGTCAAAGGAGAAAAGCCATGCCCACAGCCCAAGTCATCCAGCTCGATCACTACCGTCAGCTACCAACCGAACCGTCCCACCTCACCAAGATAAACAAAATCAGACAGTTACTCTCAGAAGCTGCTCCGACATCATCAATGCCTGCAATCATCGAACTCCTGACTGCAATCAAAAACCAGCAAGTCACAATGCTGAACATTCTGAAAAGCGCAGGGGGAGAATAATGGAAGCTCTGGTTACCATCTCCGAAAACAAAGCCACCACCTCATCATTGCTGATCGCCGAGGCGTTCGAAAAGCAGCACAAGAATATTCTGCGTGATATTGCAAGCCTTGAATGTTCGGAAGAGTTTAACCGGCTCAATTTTGAGCCGGTTGCTTACAAGGACTCAAAAGGTGAGCTTCGGCCTATGTTCAACATCACCCGCGATGGCTTTGTCTGGTTGGCTATGGGCTTCACCGGCAAGAAGGCCGCCGAGTTCAAAGAAAAGTTCATCGCCGCTTTCAACGCCATGGAACAAGCGCTGATCGAAGGCCAGGGCGAACGCCGCAGAATAGAGATCAACCATAGCCGCCGCACCAATGCCCCCGAAGGTTTGGATATCCGCTACACTCTCGATCTCACCAAGCTGGTGATGAAACCCAACGCCGCCGGAATCGAGCTGGTCGAACGCCTCACCGGCATTGACATGAGCGGCATTGTGGTCGATGGCCCGGTCACGAGTGATTTTGCCGAAAAGGTCTTCGCCGAATGGGTGCCCTGCCTGCAACCTGCCGAAGACAAAAAGATTTTGTTCGCAACGCTCTATGCCCATTTCCAGCAATACTACTTCGCCCACCAGGGCAGCGATCCAGCCCCCGTACCCTCACGGATCTGGCTCAGCAAAAAACTTAAGAAGTGTGAATACCTGGTTAAAGGGCAGAGTGGTTCAATGTATGTTTGGGGCGTGGCGTTGGGGAGTAGTGATTGATGGTAGATGATTCCGCAGGTCTGGGTTGGCATGACTAACTCATGCAGAAGTCCTAATTTGGCTTAAATTCTTGACTTAAATGGTCGATATGGACTAAGAGTGGCATATCAAAGGGGACGAATGTGGGCTCTGCCATTTTTTTTGGTGGGGCTAATTTTGTCTGCGGGTAGATATTTTATTGTGCTGGTAGTATCATTTACACACCGCCGCTTAATTTTTGCCCCAAACTTGGGAAGAAAATATGTGTCCTGTTCCAAAAACAAAATCAGATGAAATCATTGAACAGTTGAATGGTATGGGTTTTTCTGATCCTAAAAACTATTTTAAACTGGCCAGGTTCAAAAAGGACGCTGAAGCGTTCCTCCGGGATGATCCTTCAGCCGCGTATTACGTTCTGGGTGCGATCGCTTGCCTTGAACGGGATATTGAGGCGATGCACAAATTCCACCAAAATGGGATTACCTCTTCCGGCAATAATCCGAACGCTTTTGCCAATTACGCCGCATCCCTTGGGCGCCTTGGCTTTGTCCAAAAATGCTATGAACAGATCAGAGAAACTTTTGAGCGTGACCCAGAACCGCAAATCGCAGTCGCCCTTGTTTACCGTTCAATTGAGTGTGGTAGGATTTCTGAAGCTTATGCTGTCGCACAGCAGATACCTCAAGAAGCTAGAATTGAATTGAAAGAACTTTTTGATTTCGACGGTTTTCTTACCCCTGCTGCCGAATGTATCAGTCAAAATGGGTTGTCGGATAATGATTTATCTGCAGTCGTTATTGCGGTAGCTAACCTGTTCCACGCACATGGTGTCTATGGTGTTTCATGTCAGGTGAGAGTAGTTTCTGATGGGGTTGACCCATTCATTTCATATGAATATTCATTTCCATTTGATGATGTAGATGTTTTTGATTTGGATTACGAGATTGAAAAAGAACTCACCAAATTAAAAATTAAGGGGGCTATCATGGAAACATTACATATTAGTTTAGTAGATGAAGCATTAGAGCAGGCAATGCTGCATGTTGGGAAAGAGATTCAGGCTGGCAGAGAGGTAACACCCCTTTCAGAAGAAACAATGGCACTGATTGACTCACTTGTTGCCGACGTGGAGTTATAGATCCATGCAGGTTAACGGGTGGGGGCTACATCAATTTCATCTTTTCGAAGAAATTCTTCGCGATCTCATTCGAGACGTCCAAGCGCTGCAAACTGCAGACCCTGTAGGATACGTACACCACCAAAAATCTAAGTTTCTAAAAAGGGTCCGAATCGCGATTGGTCAAACTGTACCTGCGGACCCAAATCACAAAAACTTTCGACTTGGTGGCACACTTGGCGACCGGCATAAATCCTGGAGAAGAGTTAAAGGCGGTTTACCTGATCGCTATAGGCTTTTTTTCCAATTTTCTTCGACGGATAAGTCAATTGTCTATGCTTGGCTGAATGATTCGACCTGCCTCAGGCAGGATGGCGCAAAGACAGATGTTTACCGCGTTTTCAAATGGATGATAAGTAACGGAAAAGTTGCAAATAACTACGCAGAACTAAAGGCCGCAGCAAACGAGCTGAAATTTAAACCAGGAAAAGAATGAACAACTCTCCGCAGGTAATTGCTTAAACCACCACATTCGATTCATCCCACCACAAGTAACTCAAAACCACCCTAGAAATCTCTGAGGGGGCCCGGCACCTTTTAATGTTTGGCAGAGCCCCGGTATTCGATAAATCCAATTGCACCGAAAGATACAACAGCCACCCTATTCTAATGAAACGGAGTGGCTGTCTTGCGTGATTACTAGAAAAACATCAACATTTCTAAAATAGTTGTCCACGGTGTCCACCATGTCCACGGTGTCCATGACTTTCCCTCCGTAGTGCCCCACCATAGGGGGCATGACAACTTCCCTGTTCACCACCGCAGAACTCGACACCCAGATCACCGCCTATAAAGCGGCCCTTCTGGCCTTGGCCAGTGCCCAGTCTTACGCCATCGACACGGGTGCCACCCGTCGGACCGTCACCCGCGCCGATCTGCCCGAGATCCGCAACACTCTCAGGTTTCTGCAAGGCGAAAAATCCGCTACGTCTATCGGTCTTGGTCCGCAGGTTTTGACCGGAAGGCCTCGGCGATGAGCGGTATGGGAGCCCGTGTCGGGCGTAGCTATCCATCTCATGGTCGCATGCGGCAGCAGGGCATTCATGCCTCTGCCGTTGATCGCTCGGGCGGTGGAGCTGGTACTGCTGGCACCCTGTCAAACTGGTATCCGCGCCGGATCGGCTGGCTAGAAGAGGGTCGCCAGCGTGAAACCGTGGTCGCTCGCGCCAACGATCTGGCCGCCAACCATGCTCACGCTGCCAGCCTGATCGATTCCATCGCTGACAATTCGGTGCATACCGGGCTTAAGCCTCAGTCGGTGCCGTTGTGGAAACGATTGAATATTTCACAAGAAGCCTCTGCCAAGTTCGCCGAAGACTGCGAATGGGCCTTTCGGATCTTCAGCAAAGAAGCCGGTGCCGATGGGCAAAGCCAGTTTGGTGATATTCAGTACCAGGTTATCTACTCGCGTCTGGTCAACGGTGAATACCTGGCGCTGCCGCTGATGAAAGACCGCCCCGGTCGGCGTTTCAATCTGTGCATCGACATTCTCGATCCTGTTCGTTTGCGTACTCCGTTTGGCATGAACGGCAAAAAGGATGTCCGCGACGGTATCCGCCTAGGGACCAGTAATGAAGCGATAAACTATTTCATCGCCGACCCGGCCGACGGACGTATCACCACCACTCTCGATCTGCGTCACTTCAAAGAATTACCCCGTTTACGCGGCCACCGTCCGGTGGTTATGCACCACTTCCATAAAAAATTCCCCGAACAGGTCCGCGGCACCTCGGTGCTGGCCCCGGCGATGAAGTTCTTTCGCGACATCACCGACTATCTCGACTTCGAGCTGGTCGGTGCCATCGTCGCTGCCAGTTTTCCGGTCTGGATCGAAAAAGGACCGATGGCCTACGACGCAACCAAACAGATGGGCGTTTTCAACCAACAGAACACCGACGGCAGCTCCACCAACTACAACGAGCTTTCCCCAGGCGGCATCTTCTATGGCAACCAGGGCGAAAAGCCCCATGTCCTCGATTCGAAGCGGCCCAACAATTCGTTCGGCATCTTCCTCGAAACCATCCTGCGTGCTGTCGGTGCCTCGGCCGGCATGCCTTACGAGGTCATCGCCAAAGATTTCAGCAAAACAAACTACTCCAGCGCCCGGGCCGCACTGCAAGAGGCGCATCGGGTCTTCTCCCTTTATCAGGACTGGATGGTCAATCATTTCTGCCAGCCGATCTGGGAAATGGTCATTGAAGAAGCCTGGCTGCGCGGCATGATCGAACTGCCCGAAGGCGGCCCCGATTTCTACGCAGCACGCGCCGAATACTGCAACACCAACTGGATCGGTCCGAAGCGCGGCAGTGTCGACCCGGTCAAGGACGCCGTGGCCTTCGACAAAGACAGAAAGAATAACGCAGTCACCCTGGCCGCTCGCCTGGCCGAACAGGGAAAGGACTACGACACCCATATGGAACAGATCGAACGCGAAGAACGCGACCAGCGCGAGATGGCGCAGCGGCTGGATAAAGAGTTCGGGCCTGTTGAGGAGGTAACAGAATGAGCAAGAAAAACAAACAGCCCTACTACAGCATGCGCGCGCAGTCAGCAGACGCTGCAGTGATTTACATTTTCGGAGATATTGAAGATTGGAAGTGGGTCGATGAAGATGTCACCCCGACCAGCTTTCTTGCTGATCTGGCTGCACTTGGCGATGTCAGCGATATCGATCTACAGATCAACACCCGAGGCGGCAGCGTCTTTGCCGGTATCGCCATCTACAACGTGTTGCGCAGCCACAAGGCCAAGGTCACTGTGACCGTTGCCGGTTTGGCGGCCTCAATCGGTTCGGTCATCGCCATGGCTGGCGACACCATCATCATGCCTGGCAATGCGGTGATGATGATCCACGATCCGTCAACCTATGCCGGTGGCAACCCTGCCGATCTACGCAAGGTTGCCGATATTCTCGACGGCATCAAGCAGACGCTGGTCAACACCTACCACGACAAAACCGGGCTCGATCACGAAACCATCAAACAGATGATGGCCGATGAAACCTGGATGACCGCCAGTCAGGCGCTTGAGCTTGGTTTCGCCGACAAGATGATCGACCCGGTCGATATCGCCGCTTCGGCAAAGTTTGATCTATCCGTATTTAACAAGGCCCCGGACACCGCTCTATTTGCTGCCGGTCCGCCACCAGTTTCTCAAACACATAAAACAGAGGAGGTAAACGCAATGACTATCGAGCAGTTCCTTGCGCAGATGAACAAGAACCACCCGACATTTTTAGCCATCATTCAGTCGGAAGCCCGTCAGGGTCTGGTGCCGAAAGCTGACGTAGAAGGGCAGATCGAAGCTGCCGTTGCCAAGGCTAAAGAAGGATTCACCGACAACGGACCAGCCGTACTCGCCATGGTCGAGACTGTTTTCCCCGAGGAGATCGGCACCCAGTTCAAGGCTCTGCTTGATTCCGGCGTTACCGCCGAACAAGCCAAAACCCTTGGGGTAACGGTTGCTGCATCAGTTGCCGGTGCCGACGCAGAAACCCGCAAACTGATTCTCGCTGGCATCACCAATGCCGCACCCGAAGGCATGCAGGCCGCCCAACCTGAAACAGCCGCTGAAGCAGAACTCAACGGGGCCGTGTCGGCCATCGCCGCCGGCGGCAGCATCAAATAACCCGTCATCTTTCGATAGAGGAGAAACAAGATGGAAACTTATACCCCTGACAACCTGCTGGCATCCGACTACCCGGCTGTCACCGATATCATCACTATCCTGCTTGCTCATGTTCTGACTCGCGGGGCCCTGCTCGGCAAGATCACCGCATCCGGCAAGTACGTTCTGTGCGACAGCGCTGCTATCGATGGTTCGCAGAACCCCGTGGCGATCTTGGCCGAAGACGCAGACGCGACCGCGGCCGATGTGCAGGCCCTGATCTACTTGTCCGGTGCCTTCAACGAAGGTCAAGTCACTTTCGGCGGCGTTGATACTGCTGACACTCATCGGGTCGCGCTGCGCGATCTCAATATCTATCTCAAGAAAGCCGTCTCCGCTTAAGCGGGTCGAGCCGACCAAGGAGCAAACATCATGAAAAAGTTTTTGACCAGTTCCGCTTTTGTCTGGATCGTTCTGGTAGTTATGGCGGTATTCCTTTTCCCTGCCGGTGCCGTGCTGGCCGCTGAACCAACGAGTTCTGATGGTTTGAATATGGCATGGCCGATGCTAGGCGTGGCCGGGTTCATCGACCTGTTCGACAGCCGCACCATGTTGTCAGCCGTCGAACAGATCAAACGACCAGGCACTTTTTTGCGCGACATGTTCTTTCCCCTGCAGAACCAGAGCGACACAGAAACAGTCGATGTCGACATCATCAAAGGCAAGCGCCGCATGGCCCCCTTTGTCAGCCCTATGGCAGAAGGCAAGCTGGTCGAAGGACAGGGATTCTCCACCAGCACCATCAAGCCCGGCTACGTCAAGCCGAAGATGGTCACTACCGCGCAGGATCTGATGACCCGTTCTGCGGGCAACGTTCTTTACGCTGGTCAGCAGACCGTTGAGCAGCGCGCCCAAGCCAAGCTCGGCAAGGATCTCGCCACACTGATGGATATGGTCACCCGCCGCGAAGAGTGGCAGGCCGCCCAGGCTCTTAACCTCGGCCAGGTGGTGATGAAGATCAAGGCCGAGACCGGCGACAAAACTGTCACCGTCGATTTCAACATGCCAGCCACTCACAAGATCACCCTGGCGGGCCTTGATCTTTGGTCCGACACCGCCAACAGTAACCCAATCGCCAAGCTGCGCGCCTGGGCTCAGTTGATCGGTAAAGATTCCGGCCTGTCGCCGAACACTCTGGTGCTCGGTTCCGATGCGGCGCAGGCCTTTATTGATCATCCCAAGGTGCAGAAAATCCTCGATATGCGTGCCGTCGATATGGGCGCAATCAATCCTCAGCAGCTGCCTGAAGGCGTCAGCTACGTGGGTCGGATCAATGCCCCCGGCTTATTCGTCGATGTCTACTCCTACGACGAGTGGTACATCGATGACGACACAGCCGTCGAAACTCCAATGGTCCCGGTCAACAAGGTATGGCTCGGCACCAGCAAGGCCCAGAACACCCAACTGCACGCCGTTATTCAGGATGTCGAAGCGATCGAGGGCGGTCTGGCTGCCGTCAGCCGTTTCCCCAAATCCTGGATCACCAAAGATCCGGCTGTTCGCTGGTTGATGATGCAGTCAGCTCCACTGATGGCCCTGAACCAGCCTGACGCTTTCGTCAGCGCCCAGGTCCTGGCGTAACAATAACTCCGGCCCGTCTCACGCGTGAGGCGGGCCGCTGATTAAGCGAGGTAACCATGGCTAAAAAGAAAACACTCCTGATCGTGGCGAAAAACGCGATCGATTATGACGGCAAGGCAATCGCACCAGAAGAGTCTTTCGACTGCGCCGCCAATGAAGCCGAGCGGCTGATCAAAGCCGGTGCCGCAGAACTCTATCGTGAGCCGGTCGATGAGGTCTCCGACAAGGGTCAAGAGGTTATCGAAAACATCGACGGCCTGCATGAGGCCTATCCCGAGTTGGTCGAAGAGATATTGTCCAAAGCCCGCGAAGGTCACGTCACCCTCGATAGCCATCAGAGTCTGGTGCAGCAGCTTGAGGATCAAGTGAAGGCTGCAGAGGGAACCGTAGAAATACTTCGTTTGGATCTCGAAGTCGCAAACAAGAAGATCGCCGAACTGAATCCCACTAAAAAATAACATGTTCAACCGTTGAACAGTCTGGCCCTGCTGCGGTAGGGCCAGACAATTGAGCGATTGAGCAACGAAAGGCGGCAAAACATGACCTTGCTTGACCAAGTAACAGACGATCTCAACATCTTCTTTGGAGATCTCGGGTCCTCAATCATCTTCAAACTTGACGGTGTTGAGGTTGCCACCACCTTGGGGCTGTTCAACCCTTCAAGTGAAGTCGCTTCGCCCTACCAGGCAGAGGCAATTGTCAATCGTGCGGAGATCTGGTGCCAAACAGCCGAAGTGTCAGCGTTCAACCGGCAGCACACCCTGACCATCGATGGAATCGAGTACCGCCAGTTCGGCGATCCGAGACCACAGGGTGATTTAACCCAATTCATTTTGGTGAAATAGATGAGCCGTTACGACGACATCATAACTGCGCTGCGCACCAGGTTGGCGCTGATCAAGATCTCAGACGGGTATCGCACCGACGCTGGCAGCAGGGTTTGGCTCAATCTTGAATATCAAACCGCACCCGCTGCAAAGCCGTGCGTCATCGTTTACCCGGGCGATGTTAGCGACAGCCTCGACGGCGACGTGCCGCCCTCTTTGGGCGAAGAGAATCACTCTTTATCGATCAAACTCGAAGGCTTCATCGACGACAGCGAAACCGGATACCAGGGGCAAGCTTTGCGGCAAGACATTCTACAGGTCTTCAATGCAGATCGCAGTCTCGGCAACTTGGTTGAGCTTGTCGACCCAGGCCTCAGTTCAGGGGCAACGACTGAAGAATCAGCTGCAGGGTTCGTCAGTTTCGTCAATGTCGAATTTACCCTTAACTACGTGACACTTTTAGGGGGCGCTTAATGTCTGAACCATGCACACAGAACCAGAACCTAAGCCGCATCGAATCAAAAGTAGACTCCATTGCCAACGTCGTTGCTCAGATCGCGGTGCAGAGAAACGACATTGAGCACATCGGCAAGTCGGTTGACGGCCTGCGCGAGTGGATGATCAAGCACGAGTCCAGAATCCAAACCCTCGAAAAAGCACCCGGTGCCACCGCTACCCGTGCCTGGGTCGTACTCTACACCAGCGCCATCGGCGCGGCCTTCTCCACGGCCGTCTATCTGATTACTGCCGGAGTTCCCCATGGCTGAATTCTACAAAGCATTTCACCACACCATCGCAATGGAAGGTGGCTACGTCAACGATCCGGCCGATCCTGGAGGTGAAACCAACTTCGGTATAAGCAAGCGCAGTTATCCCGATGTAGATATCGCCGCGCTCACGCCCAAGCTTGCCGGTGAGATCTACCGCCGCGACTTTTGGGACCGGCTCAACCTCGACGGCATCGACAACCAGGTGATCGCGACCGAGCTGTTTGATACCGCCGTCAACTGCGGCGTTGGTACTGCGGGCAAGTTTCTGCAAGAGGCGCTCAACCTGCTGAACGGCAGCATCGGTCCGGAACTGATAATTGACGGCATCGTTGGTAACAAAACAATCTCCGCCGCCAACGAGCGCCGGAAGTCGCAGTCGCTACTCAAAACACTCAATGGTCTGCAGTTCGTCCGTTATTACGAAATAGTCAAGCGCAACCCCAGCCAAAAGAAATGGTTCCGCGGCTGGCTGCGCAGAGTCTGGGAGGCATAGCTGATGGATATCTGGAACACCTTAAAAGGCGTGGTCGCCAAAGGCGCGCCGATTCTAGCTAATGCCATCATCCCTGGCAGTGGCGGGCTGGCCGCTTCATTGATCGGCAATGCCTTCGGTGTTGACCATGAAGATCCACAGGCCCTGCTCACTGCAGTGCAAAACGCCAGCCCTGAGCAGTGGGCTGAACTGAAAAAGGCCCAGATGCAACATCAGACTGAGCTCGCACAGATCAGCGCAGAACTCGACAAGGCCTATCTTGCAGATCGGCAGAACGCCCGTGGCCGCGATATCGATTTAAAAAAGGCCGGCTACTCGAACTGGCGCGCCGATGTGTTGGCATTATCTGCAATCGGAGGCCTGCTTGCTCTGATCTTCACAGTCATCTTCGCAAAGATCGAGGCAGGTCCCGCGAGAGACACCTTGCTGGTACTGTCCGGCACCCTGATCGCCATCGTCAAAGATGTCTATCAGTTCGAGTTCGGTAGCTCTCGGGGTAGCAAAGAAAAAGACCTGGCAACAAAGAAAGGCTAACCCATGGCCAAGGCAATCAAAGTTAAAGCCAAGATCAACGCCGGTCATCACCCGATCTATGGCCAAATCATCGCCGGCAAAACCTACACCATAGACCCGAATCATTTTGGCGAGCAGCTGTTCGAGCGGCCCAGTAAAAGCTGGAAAGCCCCTTGGGAGCGTCAAGCCACCACCAAAGAAGAGGAGATTTAAGCCATGCCTGCAGTCGCCGGTACCGAACTGAAATTCGGCGTGAAGAAAGCCGCCACCTGGGGAACCCCTGTCGCCTGCGGAGCCAGCGATGGTCTGCTGCTATTACCAACCGGAATCAAACGTGATGCTGGTGTCGATGTCGATGATTCGCTCGGGCAGGTTTGGGCCAAAGACGGCACACCAGGCGCAATCAAGGTAGAAGGCGACATCCCTGCCTATCTCCGCTATGACGGCATGGACCTACTGCTCGCGCTGTTTATGGGTGTGGCCGGAGCGCCAACACAACAAGCCGCAACCGCAGCCTATGCCTACACCTATGACCTGGCTGACAACACTGACGGCCTCTTTGCCACCTTCGCAAAACACATGAAGGCCTATGTGTCCGAGGTCCCCTCGCTTAAGATCGCCGGTCTCACCATTAAAGGTGAACAAGGCAAGCCTCTGCAGCTGATCGCTAATTGTATCGGCGACAACATGGTCGAAGATGGCACCAATACCACCACCACCTTCAACAACGTCACTATCGCCGAAGTTGCCAACCGCATTCAGTTTGCCCAGGGTATTTTCCGCATGAACGATCAAAGCGCCATTGCCCTGGCCGTTGGTGACAAGATCGGCCCCAGCAGCTTCGAACTCACCGCCAAGCGCAAGCTCACCGGCACCTACGGCAGTTTCGTCACCGGGGGCGCTAATAGCCAAGACCTGATCGACGAACCTGTCACCGATGGTCAACCCGAAGTCACCCTCAAATTGCAGTTTCCCAAACATACCAGCAAGACCCGGCTCACAGATCTCGGAGCAGATACCCGCAAAAAAATGGATATCACCTTCACGGGCGGGTTGATCGCCTCAACTTATTATCGTCAATTCAAGCTCGAATTCCCGCACCTACAAATCAAGAGCGTCGATGTCGTCGATGAAACCGGCATCATCAAAGAGCCTGTCGAATTTCTGGTGCACGCAGCGACCGCAGCCCCACTCGGCATGACCGGCATCACCAAACCCTTCCGGATCAGCGGCGTGAATCAGCGCAGCACTGATCCTCTGGCATAAGGACTAGCGTAATGGATATTTCACCACTTAAAAAACAAACACTGCAGGTCTGGATTCCGCTTTTCGATGATGTTGAGGTTCTTTGCAAGCATCTTTCTCAAAGCGGGTTTGATGCCATACAACAGGCAGCAACTACGATCTCATTTGACCCACGCACCCATGCCAAAAAAGAAACAGTTGACGACCAGAAATTTCGCGGACTGCTCGCCCGCGCGGTCGTTGTTGATTGGCGCGGAATAACCAATGACGGCGAACCTTGGCCTTGTATCCCTGAGAACCTCGATTACTTTATGGAAGAATGCACCGAGTTCCGGTTGCTGGTCCAGGGAGCCCCACTTAGCTTAGAACGGATGATGTCGCTTGATCGCGAGGCGAACAGAAAAAACTTATTGACCACCTCCGCGCCGTCGCAGACTACCCAGGCGTAAACTGCGACAACTGTTTTGATATGCAGGAGGTGGACGGCTTGACCCCACAGTGCCAAACGGGGACTGCGTGCTTGATACCGCAGCTGCTCCCTGAAGGGCAACGGGCATTAGAAATGCGCAGCACAATCCTGCGGCTAAGAAACTTGATTGACCCCGGCACAATTTGCCGTATGTACGACGCAGACATGGATGATCTGCAATTGCTGGCCCTGGTCGAGGACGAACTGAAACCAGAAGAGGATCACGATGGCTAGAGACATCAAACTCATGATCGGCGGCAATGCAGAAAAAGCAAAGGCTGAGTTCCGCGAGCTAAAGAGGGCTGGTCGTGAGACAACTGGTGCCCTCGAACGGGACTTTGCCATGCTGGGTGCAAAGTCGAGTCTGACTTTTGATAACAAGCGCAAGGCAGCACAGAGCGCCTATGACCGAATTAAAGCGAGTGGAAATGCCACCAGCAAGGAACTGATTCGAGCTGAAAAGGCCCTCGGAAAACGCCTTGTCGCTATAGACAATGACCAATTCGGCAAACGTTTAGGCTTAGCTGAAAAGTTTAAAGCCAACCGCATAAAGATCGCCGCCGCCCTTGGTGCCGCCGTTGCCGTTGCGATGGCCGGAATAACCGTTGGGAAAAAGGCAATAGATGAATTTGAAGGGTTTGAAACTGCCTTGACTGACCTTAAGAAGGTCGGTGTCGAAAACATCGGTGCGATCCGTGAACAAATAATGGCACTCCCTCCCGAACTCGGCAGCGCGACAGAGTTGGTAGGGGGATATTACCAGGCGATCAGCGCAGGGGTCACTGATCCAAAGCGCGCAATGGAATTGCTAGTCACGGCGTCTAAGTCGGCGAAGGCTGCCCACCTTGATCAAGGCGAAGTTATTAAGGCATTGACCAAGCTGATGGCTGGTTATGGCGACAAAATGAAAAGCGCCACTGACGCATCAGACCTGTTGTTTAACATGGAACGCTTCGGTCAGACGACCGTCGCTGAACTTGTTCCGGTCATCGGTGGGCTTTCTTCTTTATCGTCTCAACTGGATGTCCTTCCGAATGAGATGGCCGCAGTGGTTTCCAGTATTACCCAAACTGCAGGTACCACCGCTCAAGCCGCTACGCAGTACGAGGGGATCTTGACCGGCTTTATCAAGCCGACAAAATCGATGACAGAAGTTTTAAAGACTCTCGGCTATGAAAGCGGCAAGCAGCTGATCGGAGAAAAGGGCTTAGCTGGCGCACTGATGGCAGTCAAAAAGGCAGCAGGTGAATCTTTTGGTGCGCAGGGCATGGGTAAGATTTTCGAGAGTAAAGAGGCAATCATCGCTCTCGGACCATTATTCGCCGATAGTTTCGGCAAGGTCAAAGAGGTCACTGAAGAAATGGGCAAGTCTGCCGGAGCGACTGAAGACGCTTTTGGTGCCTGGCGCGAAACCTTCGGCGCGGTCAAGGATGCTTTTAACAACACCCTCAAAAAAGTATTGCTCGAGATTGGGAAAGAACTTGTTCCCTCTATGATCACGGCAATGAAAGGCATAACCACCTGGATCTCTGAAAATAAGCAGGCCGTTGTTGCTTTTGCTAAAAGCTTCGGGGATGCCTTAGCCTGGGCGGTAAAACAAGCCGGTGAACTAATGGTTTACTTGAATAAGCTTGCAAGCGCGCCGGTTACTACCATCCTAAAAACAGCACTCGCCGGGAGCCCTGTTGGGTATCTTGCCGTCCAAGCCGCCGCCAGCAACCTGCCAGACACCTCTGGACCAACAAGAGAACAGCTAATGCAGGCATGGAATGCTAACGCGCCGTCATCCACGTCGGGAATCACCGACCGTACAGATGGCGCACTCTTTCCCAGCTCTTACGCCAGCGGCACCAGCTACGTACCACGTACCGGGCTCTACCAACTGCATCGCGGCGAAGAGGTCCGCACCCGGGGCGAAGCATCCAATGCCGGGCAGTCGGCAGCCCCCAGCATCAGCTTCGGCGACCTGAATCTCAGCTTGCCAAACGTCACCAACCAGACCAGCGCCCGGCAGTTGGCCAAAGAGCTGTTGCCCGAACTCTCAAATCTTATGCGCACCCGCTACCGGGGCGCCGCTCAAGGAGCCTGACCATGTGGACCGTCGACGCCCGCTGCCCCAGCTGCAGCAAAAAAGAGACCTGTGCTGATCGTAAAGAGCTGATCAGTACCCTGTCCCCATTAACCAACAAACTTAACACCGTACCTGAATTCGTTGATGGTCCTGGTGATGGTGTGCTGGTTGTCGCCTGTAAGGAATTCACGATCGCATGAGTTACGTCGAGGCGGGATATGCAGAAGCCGGATACTTCGGCCAGCCCGGATCGCGGGCGATGTTCCAGTTGGGGGGCCAGACCCTCAATTTTGAACAGGGACCGCTACGTCCAACCCTCGACCTCGAACTACTCCAGGCCGAATTCGCCAGCGCCGGGGCCAGAGGCTTTGCCCTCGATCCAATCGGCGAAGAGCTGATCCTGCTGCTGCGCTGGCCGCGGCTCTACGCCTACTACCGCACCCGGCTTCTCGATTGGTTCTTCAACGTCGCCGATGGCATGGCCCATAGCTTCACCTATCGCGCCCCGGACGCCACGCTCTACATCGTGCGCCTGGCGACACCACAGCTGCCCGAGATCCGCGAGGTGGCTGATCAGCGCTACAAGGTCGAGATCCCGCTGTTGGTGATCTCATGACCCGCTTCGTGCTCGGTGCAACCACAGTGCAGTTCAATTGCGATCCGATCCGCCCCGGTGGCGAGCGGCCGCAACTTTTTCAGCAGACCGGGCGTAGCGGTGGCGGTGATCTCTATGTCTACGGCAAGAGCAGCCTGCAGCGTACCGATCACCGGCTACGCTTCCCGCGGGTGGATGAAACAACCAGGGCCGCACTGCTCAACTTCATCCGCAACGGTGCCCAAGGCGGTAAAAACAGTTTCACCTGGATCGACCATACCGAGGTCTCGCGCAGGGTTAAATTTGCCGCGCCAAGGTTGAAGTTCGTGGATGTCGGTCCCGGTCAATATGTAATCGATATCGTTGTGCAGGAGGATAATTGATGGAGATCACGATTGTTACGCGTGGGGCTAAAGGTTCGGCCCTGACCTATGGAGAACTTGATCAAAACTTTGAGAACTTGAAGGCCGCCACAGATACCGTGCTAAACATCATGACCGAAGCCCAATTTAACGCACTCGCCGCAGCGAACCGTGACAAGTTTGCCGGGAGTGGTTTTGTGGAGTGGGGAAAGCATGGGATAGCCGGTGAAGGTACCGTAAATAAAGGTATGTGGACTCCGGCTACTGGCTGGGGGCAACCTAACGTTATCCGACTTGGCAGGGATATTCTCTCTACTGATGCCAACGGAACCAGCAAGACAGATTTTCCACTGACTAACGTTAATGGGGTTATTCTCAACCTTGAGAACCAAAGTAACAATACTGAGGATTGGCACATTGAACTCCCACCTGCCCCTGCTGTTTCAACTATGCCAGAACGTCAAGACCTCGTATTTCTTGAGACATGGCACGAGAAGATTAGCGATAAGGACATTGTTTATCCTTTAGGTAATGTTCAATCACTGCTCGCAGTAGACCCAGCAACAGGGCTGACGACTGTTAACGGCTCATTCATTGGATTTGGGACCTACTCCCTATTCGGCAACTGGCAAGCGTCATCGGCACTGATAGGCAAGGGTATTGTCTGGTCAACCATGACACTGGCTAACCAGAGACTATTCGTAGCTGACCCTGAGAATAACTGCTATCTCGCAAGCGATGGTGGGCTGGTTCAGGTACGCTGCCGGATTCGGGTGGTTGAGGGGTTGGGAATTGACTACGCTTTAACAAGCACTTCTGTTTTTTCACAAGGTAGTAACGCCGCACCGACAATCAACAACTATACGTTAGACACTGTTGATAAAGGACTTTACAACTCAACAGATTCAGTGGCTATCCAGATTGCTCTTGTCTCGCGCAGGAATCAAGGCGCATTTCATCCGGTGTTTAATCCGAACGGGGCCGCTAAGTTCGGTGACGCTCTTCCTTGGTATTCTTCTGCTGATCTAATGGCTTCTGTCGCAGATTGTTTTACGACTGTTGGTAATGGTTCAACCATTGGTGCAGCATCAGGTCGTCCAGACGGCAAATTCTACGATGCAATCTACGAGTCTGACGTTCTCGACCTGCGCAACTCAGCCCACAAGCAAGACCTGACTCGCACACTTGAGCGCGAATTTAACAAGCTGGTATCCGGTGATATGCGTGGGTGGGAGAAGGGGAGGAAGATTTCAGAAGTTGTTGACTATGTTATAAACCCTCTTGGTATTTATACTCCAACGATAGGGACAGTTACTTATGTAAATGCTATTGGAGTAGTTTCTAAAATATACGGCGTGGCCAGTTCGACTTCTGTAGTTGGCATGGTAGAAGGAAACTCAGGGGCTTATTATAGGGTTATGTACGCAGACCCAGCAGGAAGCATCCATTTGAGTGCTGAGTATGGGGATGTTCAATCGGATTTTGACCAAACAACAACAAGGACTCTTGTCATTTTTGAGGACGTTATTATTCCCTCAAAAACCAACCTCGTCTGCGACATTATCGGAGACCCTGCGAACTACCCTGCAAGCTGGAAAGCGAACGGAGTCATGGGTAACGCTCTGCTGGTTGGCGAAGAAGGGGAGAATTTAATTCCGACTGCTGGATTACTTACATATAAGTTGCGTAAGAAGGCCAAGTCTGCACCTTTATTTTTTCTTCATTCAGCAGATTCGGGGGCAACATGGACAAGCTATCCGACATGGATAAGTACATACTGGAATGCAACTACTAATTCTATTCAAACTATCGGTATTGGAATAAATACCATTATGATGGTTTTCTACGAAGCCGAAGCCTCTCCGTTTGAGTTAGCAAATAATGCAGAAGTATTATCTTTCGATGATATTTGGGCCGGAAACAATAGCGATATCGCATCCAACCTTTTGCCGCACCTTATTGATAAGGTTGCAGTTGGTTCGGGGGGGCTTGGGCGTATATCAACCAAAACAATTAATCATTTCCTGCTTGAGTCGGATTCATCGTTCTACGCTACTGCTCCCTACGAACTAACTCATGGTGTGATTGACCTTTATGCCTCTAACCCCGCAACCAAAGTCCTCCCCTACCTGACCAGAGAGAACGGCAAGCTGTTCTTGCAAGCTCTGTATAAGGAGATGAAGTGGGACTTGGCATTAGATACCACCATAGAGTTTATTTATGCAGACGGTGCAGTATCTACCGCTTACACCGCCGGATCATTCTACCTTGTTCATACGGGGGCTATCCGTCTTGCGGTTAAGTGCCTTATGTCAGTAACGGCTATCTTCGCTTATTATGATTTGGTTGGTGGGTATGTCCAAAATAATACTGGCACAAAAGTTTGGCAGATATGGGACGGCAACGGCTGGGGCGATGACAACAAGTTCGATGTTGTCAGCAACGAGTCCACGACAACTGACGATAATGGACAGACAATCAAGATCGGCCAGAAACGGCTTGAACTTCCCTACTTTATAGGAGATGGCGAATGATCTTCAAAACCTTAGAGGACATTGAGCGGGTGATTGCTGCGGGGAAGCCTACGGCAGTTATCAACGCATTCGTTGAGAGCTACTTGACAGGGAAGTTCATGGCCCCGATCGTCGATGCCGAGCAGGAATACCGCCTGCTGGAGTCGCAGGAAAGTCTACCTGACGTTGCAGATACCTTGGATAATGACACCGGGGAGATCCTTGCTTTCGGTTACAGTCCTGACGCAATTAGGGATGAGAGGATCCTGGAGCTTGAGACCCTCTACCCCCACTTGCTCGATCCCCTGGATGGTACAAGCTTGGCCGATCGCCGGCCAAATGTCGAGATCGATCCCTTGGAGGCTGCCCCCCTAAAGTCTGGTGCAGGTAAAGGGCGCGCTCGCGTTCGGATCACGGAAGAGGTAGGTGACGATAAGGATCTCTTGGCTGATATCTCAAAACGCCTGGCTATGCTCGAGCGTCTTGCTATTCGTGTCCTGACTCCAGTTATGCGCGGGGAAGTCATACCCCAGCCAATAATTGATGCGTACCTTCCACTATGTGAGGGGCTGATTGCTGCCGTCGACTCAGGGCAGTATATTGACCGCACTGACCTAGAGGAGCCTGGCTCGCTGTTCAATAAGTTATTGGGTCGCGCCGACCATATAGGTCGTATTGTGCAGTCAGAAATGAAGGTCTAAGGGGATATGAAAAACTTCCCCGCCGCATTCGCCTCCGAACTAGCCAAAAAAACCGGCATCAGCCCTGTCTGGATTTTAAAACTGACCACCGGAGGTTCCAACTACTACATCAGCGACGATATCTTCACCATCGCTAACTGGAACGGTGGCGTCACCACCCTGCCCTGGATCTCGGCCTGGGGAGAGGTGCGCGAAGCAATCAGCGGCGGGCTGAATGAGATCCGCGTCGCCGATCTGGATCTGACCCTGCTGGTCGATCCAGCCGCCAGCCCCAACATGGCAACCCTCGCCACTGGCACCGATCTGGAAACTTCCCCGGTCAGCCTTTATCTGTGGTTTCGCGGCTTGAACGCGGCCACTGATCCGCCCCAAGAGATGCGCCGTTTCTATGTCGACCAGGTCGAGCTGCCCAATGAAACCGAAGTGCGCCTGGTGCTGCAGGATGAAACCATCAAGCTCGACAGTTACGTCGGCACCAAGGTCGACCTCGCGGTATACTCCGAAGCCGATCCGGATGATGTCGGCAAGCTGATCCCTATCCCCTTTGGCACGGTGCGCAAGCTCCCTGCGCTGGCGGTCGATGCCGGTGCCATGACCAGCCTGCCCAATAGCATCAGCGCCCTGGCAACCAGTTTTGCGTTCTCTGATGCCCAGGGTTTGGCGGCTCTCGATGTTGTCCAGATCGATGATGAGCAGATCCGTATCGACGGCATCACCGGCGATCAGCTGACCGTCACTCGCGGGCACAACACGACTATCGCCGTCACCCACATGCGCGGCGCTATCGTCTGGCAGGTCAAGAACCAGTTCGTTTATCTGGCCAGCGCCGTGCCGGTCGACTCCCTCGATAAGATCTTCGGTCGCGTTGGCGAAGCCGAGGTCGATATCACCGCCATCGCAACCAGCTACACCGGCAACCCCGGCAACGAGCTGGCCGGTTATGAAGGCCAGGCGGTGATCGTGCTGCCGGCCTATATCACCGTCAGCCAGGCGGTCGACCTGCTGGTGGCCGATGGCATCGATGTCGCCGACGCGCTCGCAATCATCGACGGCATTGCCGTCAACGATACCATCAGTGTCTCCGATACTATTGGCGTCAGCGACGGGATCGGGGTGAGCGATGGGATCAATACCAGTGACCCCGGCCATGAGCACGCAGGAAGTACCGTGTCTGTTGTTTGTCCTCTGGATGATATTTCTGCCCCAGCGGGTAGCTGGTTAATCTCGGCAGATTATGTCATTGATGGCAACCTGAATAGCGGTGGTATCGTCAATAACGAGGCCTCATACACTGCAACCTCGTTTAAGCGCACCGCGCCGTTTTCGGTCGGCGGAACCCCTACCCGATATCGATTTGTCGTCGTTAGCGGCGGAGACCCGACCTATAACAAACCGATCAAATACAATGGCTTTTATGAAATCACCGCCTCGGCGACAAAAAAAACCACCTATCTGCCCTGGTCAGCACTAACCACCTGGCCGAGCCTGGTCGGCAAGCAGATCTACATTGAAGGCGGCGTCGGTGGTCAGGTGCGCATTTGGGAGATATGGATCGAGGTTGAATATTTAACCGGCACAGTTAACGCATCGACAGGTGTTTCCAAGACCGGGACCGTCAGCAAGACCGGCAGTGCTACCAAGGTCGGCAGCGCCAGCAAGACCGGCAGTGCCAGCAAGTCTGGTACGACCTCTCGCAGCGGGTCGGTCGCCAAGACCGGCACCGTCACCCTGTCAGGCAACAGCACCGCCAACACCCTGGTCGGCGATAGCGTGCTGGTCAATCTCACCCGCACCCGCGCAATCCAGCAGGCGTTTGACGATCTGCTCGCGCCCCTCGGCTTCCCCGCGCTGCAGATATCGGGCAGCCTGCCCGCGGGCTACGCCCTCAACGGCGCTATCACCGAATATCAGACCGCGCTGGGCTGGCTCGATAGCTGGGCGTTTCAACTGCGCAGCTGGTTTAAGATTACCAACGGCCAGCCGCAACTGATCCTGCGCCCCGACAACCTGACCAGCGTCAAGACCATCGCCATGCCTAAAGCCGATGGCGGCAAAAAGGTCTGGAGCCGGCGCAAGGTCGAGCGCAGCGAGATCCTCAACAAGATCCACCTGCTCTTCGACCGCGACTATAGCCAAGGCCGCAGCGACTCCGCCTATCGCGGCATCAGCAAGGCCACCGACGCCACCAGCATCACCAAGTACGGCGAACGCGAGCAGCCCGATCTATTCTTGATGGATTTTATCACCGACCAGACCATGGCCGACAGCCTGCGCGATTTCTATCTAACCTGGTACGCCACCCGCCGCTGGATCCACACGTTCGACGTGTTCCTTGACCATGCCGAGCTCGAATTCGCCGACGCCATCGCGCTCGGTTGGGACGGCAACAAGATCGGACAGGTCAGCGAAGCCAGGCATAGCCCTGGAGATATCAGCAGAATAGACACGATCGGACTTGTGGTGGTGGTTTAGGACAGAAGGGATAGAAAAGAAGAAGAGGAAGCGACCGGGCGACTGAGCCAACAGCCACCCGGCCGCCAACCCACGGTCGCTAGTACCGTGAGCCAGCCAAGGCTCCCTCACCGTGATCACGGCAGAGCGAGCCTAGCACAACGTCATCAACTCGACAACGAAAGGCTCACCGTTATGACTGCGAAACCCCTGGTCCCCTGGATCGGCGGCAAGCGTAAACTTGCCGACCATATCTTTCCGCTGTTCCCCAATCACCAGTGTTATGTCGAGCCCTTCTGCGGAGCGGCAGCACTCTTTTTTCTCAAGCAACCCTCTGAGGTTGAAGTCCTCAACGACATCAACGGCGATCTGATCAACCTCTACCGGATCGTCAAACATCACCTCGAGGAACTTTACAAGCAGTTCAAGTGGACCCTGACCAGCCGTCAAAACTGGGAATGGCTGAAGATCATACCACCCGAAACCCTGACGGATGTGCAACGCGCAGCTAGGTTTCTTTACCTGCAAAAACTCGCCTTCGGCGGCAAAGTCGACGGCCAGACTTTCGGCACCGCAACAACCAGCAGACCTAGATTCAATATCTTCACCCTGGAGCAGGATCTCGCCGACGCCCACTACAGGCTGGCCGGGACAACAATCGAGCATCTGTCTTGGGATAAGGTCGTCGAAAAGTACGATCGCCCGCATACCCTCTTCTACTGCGATCCGCCATACTGGGAAACCGAAGGCTACGGAGTAAAATTTGAGTGGGAAGAATATGAAAAGCTCGAGCAATTCGCCCGAACCATCCAAGGTCAGATGATCATCAGCATCAACGCTCACCCCGAGATTCGTGAGTTGTTCAAAGACATGCCGGTAGTGGAAGTCGATTATCAATACACAGTCGGTGGTACCGAAAATCGCAGCAACAGTACCGAACTGATCTACGGCACCTGGCCAGAGGGAATTCCAGAAAGAAGAGGTGTTCAGGCAGGACTATTCGGATGAGCTGAAAAACTAAATACACCGCCGAAAGGATGGGGGGCTGATCGGAGACAGCAACCAGATTGCCACAATCGGCCTGATTGAGGTAGTTTGAGCCACTGTAGATAGGTCTAACATCACTGACATGTGAAAATGTAGTGAGTTGTAGTGATGCAGCAACAAAAAATGGGTTAGCCGAAATCGGCTAACCCATTGATATTATGGTCGGGACGAGAGGATTCGAACCTCCGACCACTTGACCCCCAGTCAAGTGCGCTACCAGACTGCGCTACGCCCCGTCAGTTAATGCTCGCGGATTATCTAAGATTTGAACCGGACTGTCAAGCAGAAACCCTTGGCTAAAGCCTAGTACTTACGCCGGTCTATCACTCGACAAGCCTTCCCTTCATGACGTTTGATTCCTGATGGTTCAACCAGCTTTATCTTGGCACTGATACCAAGTACCGATGCAATCTTGTGCTCAGCATCTGTGACAAAACGGCGCTGTTCTTTCATCTCGTCGAAGAAAATCTTTTCGTTAACCTCCACCTGGATCTCAAGTCGATCCATATTGTTGATCCGCTCAATCACCAGTTGGTAGTGCGGCTGACAACCTTCAATCTGAAAAAGCACCTCTTCAATCTGGGTTGGAAACACATTGACACCCTTGATGATCAGCATATCATCACTGCGACCACGGGTTTTTTCCATACGGGTAAAGGTTCTGCCACAGTCGCACTGATCATAGATCAGTCGGGTTATGTCTCGTGTCCGGTAACGGACCACGGGAAAGGCTTCCTTGCACAGGCTGGTAATAACCAATTCACCAACCTCTCCCTCTGGCAGCACCTGACCACTGTTTGGATCGATAATTTCAGCGAGAAACTGATCTTCTGCTATATGCATCCCGGTCCGGCACAGACATTCACCGGCAACGCCTGGCCCCATGACCTCACTTAGACCATAGTTATCGGTCGCAATGATCCCCAGGCGCGTCTGGATCTCCTGTCGCATCTGCTCACTCCAGGGCTCAGCACCAAAGAGGCCGACACGGAGTGCCAGCTTTTGCGGATCAAGGCCTATTTTTTCAATCCTATCAGCAATTGTCAGGGCATAAGACGGTGTGCAAACCAGAGCCGTGGATCGATAGTCCTCCATGATCATCAGCTGCTTGTCAGTATTGCCCCCTGAGATGGGAATCACCGAGGCCCCTATCGCCTCGGAGCCATAATGAAGGCCGAATGCGCCGGTAAATAGACCGTAGCCAAAGGCGATATGCACGATATCGTCTTCTGTCACTCCGGCAGCCGTCATGAAACGAGCGACCAGTTGCGTCCAATTGTGGAGATCTTTTTTGGTATAGCCGACGACGGTCGGCTTGCCGGTTGTGCCTGAGGATGAGTGGATTCGGACTACTTCCCGCATCGGCACAGCAAACATACCGTAGGGGTAGTTGAGTCGCAGATCTTCTTTCGTCGTAAAAGGGAGCGAAGATATCTGGTCCAGACTTTTGAGGTCCTGCGGGTTGAAGCCGGATTCGGCAAATTTTGTCTGATAACAGGGAACTTTTTCGGCCGTAATTTTGAGCGAGTGCTGCAGGTTTTGCAGTTGCAACTTTCTGAGCTTCTCACGCGGCATGGTCTCAATCTTCTGATCCCAGATACGGTGGACACATTCCATGGAAACTACTTTAGGCATGATATTCTATGTACCTGACTTTTGGTTATATTCCTGATATTTTTTCGCCAGCAAGTATCTTGATGCCGCTCTGACTCAAAACCTTGATCGCCTCATCGACATTATCAAAGCGGAAGATGATCACTGCATTGCCGCCAGAACGTTCAACAAAGGCATACATGTACTCAACATTGACCGCGTTCTTATCGAGGATCGTAAGAATCGAGGCCAGTCCGCCGGGTTTATCCGGGACTTCAACACCGACAACCTCAGTTTTACTGACCGTAAAGGAATTCCCGCGCAATATCTCAAGCGCTTTCCCCGGATTGTCGACGATCAGACGCAGAATGCCGAAATCGGATGTATCCGCAAGGGACAAGGCTCTAATATTTACCCCCGCCGCTCCGAGAGAGCCTGTCACATCGGCTAACCGACCCGATTTGTTCTCAATAAAGATTGAAATTTGTTCAACTTTCATCAGCGGCTCCTTTGTTAAAACTCAAGAACTAAATATAAAACATCAAGATTTACGGTTATCTATGACCCTTTTCGCTTTGCCCTCAGAGCGTGCAATGGTTTTAGGTTCCACTAAACGCACCTGACAGGTCACCCCAAGCATCTCCTTGATCGAGTGCTGTATCTTCTTTGATAGATTCTGCAGAACTTTAATTTCATCCGAGAAAGTCTGCTCGTTGACCTCGACCTGAACCTCAAGCGTATCCAGAGTTCCATCACGATCGACTATCAATTGATAGTGTGGTTCAACACCTTCGATGTTAAAAAGAACAGATTCGATCTGGCTGGGGAAGACATTGACGCCACGGATGATCAACATATCATCACTACGACCGCTCAGACGCTCGATTCGCATGTGAGTACGACCGCAAATGCAAGGTTCAGGCAAGATGCGCGTAATATCCCGCGTGCGATAGCGCAAAAGGGGTATCCCCTCCTTGGTAATGGTCGTAATGACCAACTCACCTTTCTCACCATACGGCAGAACTTCTCCAGTTTCAGGATTGATGATCTCTGGGATAAAGTGGTCCTCCCAAAGATGCAGTCCGTTTTGGGCTTCGATACATTCGACACCAACACCAGGACCCATGATCTCAGAGAGGCCATAGATATCGATCGCCTTGATATTTAATTTCTCTTCAATTTCCTGGCGCATGGTCTCGCTCCAGGGTTCGGCACCAAAGATTCCCACTTTCAACTTAAGCTTTTTGAAATCGATCCCCTCTTCTGCTGCGACCTCGGCCAGGAACAGGCTGTAAGAGGGGGTACAGGTCAAGACTGTCGAACCGAAATCCTGCATGATCATCAGCTGTTTACGCGTGTTGCCACCGGACATCGGGATGACTGAGGCCCCTACCCGTTCAGCCCCGTAATGTGCACCGAGGCCACCAGTAAAGAGTCCGTAGCCATAAGCATTATGGATAACATCGCCTTTATGGGTTCCCGCGGCGACAAAGGAGCGCGCCATCATCTCTGACCAGTTATCGATGTCGCGTCGGGTGTAACCAACAACCGTCGGTTTGCCGGTTGTACCGCTCGAGGCATGAATACGTACGATCTGTTCAAGAGGAGTCGCAAACAACCCGTAGGGATAACTGTCACGCATATCCTGTTTCAGAGTGAAGGGGATGCGCTGCAGATCATCAAGGCTGCGAATCTGATCTGGGGTAACACCAGCCTCATTCAGACTTTTTCGATAAAAAGGAACCGTCGCATAGACACGCCCTACGACCTGCTGGAGTCGCTTCAGTTGAAGGGACTCCAGCGCCTCACGCGGCAGAGTTTCGAACTCATCATTCCAAATCATCAAACACCTCCATAGAACATAAAAAACACTACTTTATCAGGCAACCAAGCTCAAATGCCCTGAGATTAATTTCGAGCAGTCGTTCCGGAATCATCTTACGCAGAGCCTCTAACCAGATGTCCTTATCGAGGTCGAGAATGTTAGATAAGGCCCCGAGCAGTATGGTATTGACCGTTTTGGCATTACCAATCTCAAGGGCGAGACCGAGACCATCAACAACAGTCGTCTGCGGGAACTGTTTTTTCAACTGGTCAATAATATCCTTGGGATATTCCATCTTCCCCAAAGCGACTGCTGGTGGAGCTATTTTGTGATTATTGACTAATACCCGTCCGTCCTTGCGTAAAAGGGGAAGATAACGGCTGGTTTCAAGAAGTTCAAAGCTAAATAATATGTCGACTTCACCTTCAGGGATGATAGGAGAATAGACTTTTTCGCCCCAGCGTACGTGAGAAACGACACTTCCTCCGCGCTGTGACATGCCGTGAACTTCATTTTTTTTAACATCGAAGCCCGCTATCATCATCACTTCTGAAAGCACTTCGCTCGCCAAAAGAATGCCTTGACCACCCACTCCAGCGAGCAGGATATTTTTAACTGAGCTCATTATTTCTCACCATATTCCTGAAAAGCATCAAATCCACATGTCTGCTGGCAAACTTTGCAACCAACGCAGATGTTCTTGTCGATACTCGATTTTTTATTTGAGGCATCCCAGGTTATTGCCGGGCAACCCAACCGCATACAGGCTTGGCAACCGGTACACTTATCAGTATCGACATAAAGCGGCATCCGTTTGTCCATATTGTCACGCGGGACCAACATACAGGGTCGAGTGGTGATTATGACCGAAGGCTCGGGGCGAGCCATCTCTTCACGAATGGTCTTACGAGTGAGCGCGATATTATATGGATCAAGAGTTTTTACATGTTTGACACCGACAGAACGACAGAGTTGCTCCATATCAACGCGATAAGCCTCTTCCTGGTCCAGGGTATAGCCTGAAGTCGGATTTTCCTGACGACCTGTCATGGCGGTAATTCGATTGTCCAGAATAATTAGCGTTGCGGTCGACTTGTTGTACACCATGTCCATTAGACCGTTGATGCCGGTATGCAAAAAGGTCGAGTCACCAATCACCGCAACGACCTTGCACTGTTCTTCAGGGGAAAGAACCTTGCTCATGCCGGTCGCGGTTCCGATACTCGCGCCCATACAAACACAGGTATCCATGGCCGACAACGGCGGCATAAAGCCGAGAGTGTAGCAGCCGATATCTCCGGTGACGAAGGCCTTGGCGCGATTGAGCTCCATGAAGACGCCACGGTGTGGGCATCCGGGGCACATATTGGGCGGACGTTGGGGGAGTTCTGAAGAACTGTCCTCTACGGGGGCATCAATACCCAGAAGCCCTTTGCCGAGGCGACCAGGTGTCAGCTCACCACAGAGCGAAAGCTTCTCCTTACCAACAATCTTGATCCCCATTGCCTTAACTTGATCTTCAATAAAGGGATCAAGCTCTTCAACAACGTAAAGAATTTCATAATTCGCCGCAAAATCACGGATCATCTGCTTGGGAAGCGGGTGAACCAGACCGATCTTGAGGATATCGGCATCTGGCATGGTCTCCTTCACATACTGGTAGGCGACACCGGCGGTAATGACACCAATCTTGCCTGCCCCTTTTTCGACACGATTGAACGATTGTGCACAGGACCAGTCTTCCATTGCCAGAAGACGCTCTTCAACAAAATGGTGTCTCCGCCGTGCGTTACCCGGTAACATAACCAGCTTGGAAGGATTCCGCTCAAGACAAGGTTGAGGTATATCAGTCGGACGATTAGCGAGGGTCACAATCGATTTGGAATGTGAAATTCGGGTGGTACTGCGCAACATGACCGGGGCATCGAACTTCTCGCTCGCGGCAAAGGCCAGCTTGGTGAAGAGTAGAGCCTCTTCACTGTCGGCAGGCTCAAACATCGGGACCTTGGCGAACTTTGCGTAGTTGCGACTATCCTGTTCGTTTTGCGAAGAGTGGAGCTCCGGATCGTCTGCTACGACCAGCACCAAACCACCACGAACCCCGGTGTAGCTGAGGGTGAAGAGTGGGTCAGCCGCAACGTTGACTCCGACATGCTTCATAGTCACCAAGGCGCGTGCGCCACCAAAACTGGCGCCGATACCAACTTCAAGCGCGACCTTTTCGTTGGGAGCCCAGGAGGAATTTATTTCTTTATATCTTGTTATATTTTCTAGAATCTCAGTGCTGGGAGTTCCGGGGTATGCGGAAGCGACCAACACGCCAGCCTCGTAGGCACCGCGGGCAATAGCTTCATTGCCTGACATCATCTGTTTTTCCATTTAATATCCTGTTATCGGTATGTTGTAATTTCAAGAAGCACTGAATATATAGCGATGGGGTTGAAGCGTCAAATGAAAGTTCGGCCAAACCTAACTCAAGAGTAGACCCTCAAGAAGACCGGCATCAGCCACCCTGAGGCGATCATTTCTAGTCAAATCGAGGAATGAGGTGACGACCTGCAAACCAGGGAGAATAAGATCGGCCCTCCCCTCTTCCATACCAGGCAATGCCAGGCGTTCAGCTAACGATAAGCCACTTAAGGTTTTAACCAGAGCGTCAAGCCAACAGCGATCGAGGATCAGGTTGTTGATCGAATCTCCGTCATATTCAACCATCCTGAGCTTGAGTGCCGCCAATGTAGTTACTGTCCCTGCCGTACCTACCAAGTCGACAGGCTGATTATCCTGCTGCCATTGCTGCCATATGGGATTTTTCACAAAAGAATTGAAATGCTGACTGATGAATTCGTCACGAAATTCGTCAGTCGGACACTCCTCGAACAGACGGATAACACCAAGAGGTAAACTTTTTTGCAGACAGACCTGTGAATCTTCAAGCAGAATAATCTCGGTACTTCCACCACCAAGATCAAAAAGCAAAGCTCTTTTGGGAACCGGCTGTAAAACTGAGAGCATTCCGCGACAACTCAAGGTGGCCTCGGTCGCACCATCAATAACTTCGATGTTTATGCCTGTCTGGTGTTTGACTTGCGCCAGGAAACTGGCAGTATTTGACGCACGACGGAAAATCTCGGTTCCGACCGCTTTAACCTGGACATTATTATGCTGACAGATGATTCTGGAAAAGCCAGCAAGAGCCTGAAGTGTTCTCGCCATGCTTTGATGGTCCAATAACCCATCGGGTGAAAAATCTCCTGAGAGGCGTGTCACATTTCGGAAATATTGACGCCCTGCATGCTCATGAACGAGCAACATGCGAACGGTATTACTCCCTATGTCGATTGCGGCGGCATTCATTCCCTGGACTCAGACACCCGTTCAGTAATGTTGTAACTATGCTCACTGATTTTCTTAAAATTATGCAACATGTCGATAAAGATGAGTCCTGGATCAACAGCGCATTCACCAGTATTTAGTCGGTCAATATGATTATTCCGTGAGGTCTTTTCTATATCGTCTATCTTGTCTACATAACTCATTGCTATGCCATCATTTGAAAGATCACCAGACTCGAACTCCTCGACAACAAAATTTAAAAAATCCTCGGTCTCTTCTGAAATTTCAGCAAGCTCATTTAATCCTATCTCAGAGAAAATAATGCCTGTTTCAACTTTACGTCGCCCAAGGCTCCAAAGGTTCTCGCAATAATCACCGATGCTCTCAAGGTCATTAACAACATGCATTAAAGTTGCTATTTCAGTTGACGATTGTGATGAGACTGACTGCTGTGATAAAGCGACGAGAAAATTGGTTATTTCTTTCTGCAATAAATTTGTGAGCTCTTCATTACGCTCCAAGCTCTGTATTTTTCTCAGATCCCCAGTTTCAAAAAACAAGTTGGTCTCCTGGAGCATATCTAGTGCTACATGGGCCATTCGATGTGTTTCCCGCCTGGCCATGCCCAGTGCTATGGGAGGGGTATTCAGTACACGATTATCGATAAACTGGGTCCGCATTTTTCCCGAACTCTCAACACCACGAATCAGTAAGGTCGATACTTTGGCCAATAATCCGACAAGGGGCAGGAAAACAAGGGTATTGATAACATTAAAAAGGGTGTGAGTATTGGCTATATGCCTTGCGATAAATGGTTTGTCACCAATAATTCCACCAAGGATTTCGGCCTGGGCCTGTGTCGTGATAACTGCGTCAGCATCTCCTGGCGTAAGCAAGTCAACCAAATGCATGAAATATGGCAGGAAAATCAGAATATAAGCGACACCGATCACATTAAACAAAAAGTGGCAAAAGGCAGTTCTTCTGGCTGCGAGATTGGTCCCTATCGCAGCAAAATTGGCAGTAATTGTTGTGCCAATATTTTCACCCAGAATCAAAGCCACACTGGCCTCAAAGCTGATCAATCCTGAAGTCGCCAGAGCAAGAGTAATACCAATCGTAACGGTACTGCTTTGAACGATAACCGTCAAAAGAGCGCCAATCAAAATACCCAACAGGTGATAATCACCAACAAGGGTGAGAATTTGCATGATTTCGGTGGAATGCCTTAGGGGATCAAAGGCCTGTTTCATGAATGAAAGGCCTAAAAACAGCAAACCAAAACCAAGAAGAATTTCCCCCCAACAACTTCTATGACGATCCCGCGAGAAAAGCGCCAAACTGGCCCCAATGCCAATAGCAGGTAGGGAAAACTCCGCAATATTAAGAGATATTAGTTGCGCTGTTATCGTTGTCCCGATGTTTGCACCGAGAACGACCCCTATGGCTTGCACCAGAGAGAGCAACCCTGCGTTCACAAAGCCGACGACCATAACAGTTGTTGCACTGGAGGATTGAATAATCGCAGTAACAGCAATCCCAACGAAGGTTCCTACAATGCGGTTATTAGTCAGCGACGCAAGTATCTTGCGCATTCTGTCGCCTGCGACTTTTTGCAGGTTGTCTGACATCGTTCGCATGCCAAATAAAAAAAGGCCTAATCCTCCGATCAGGCCAAAAAGAATTTGATGTTGTGCAACTACAAACATTATTCTCATATCCTTTAAAATCGAGTAGGATGATGTGAACAACTAAGCTCACCTCTCCCTCTCACAGAACCGTGCGTACGGGCCTCGTACACGGCTCCTGCCCATTCTTCTCTCTGCGAATTCCAAGACAGGTAGTCAGACGCAACCGCAAGAGCCTCTTTTGTTGGAGCCGGTCATGAGGCTCTGATTCACGTCATACTTGCATTACCTGCGCGTCCCTCTTCGGCGGCATCCGCAAAGCCTGCGATTCTTGGCCTAAAGTGCTGTCCCGTTCTATCCCAATAGGCAATATAAAACAGCAGGGTTCGGGTTACTTAAGCATGGACGGTTCGATGGCGCAGTCGATATTTTCAACCGCGATCATCGGGCCTCGCCTCGTCAGGCGACTTTGTGCCTTCCTTACCCGCTCCATCGACCGAATAGACCGGGGCCATACGAGGCTTCCCCAGTGACCTCTGGCTCCCTGTAAACGACCGCATCCTCACTCAGCGACGGGTTACGATCAGGTATCGGGCTTTGCGCTATGTTGCACGCTTACCCACCCGCAACGCCGAAGCAGGTTCGCTTGCACTATGTGCAGTTCACTTCCTATCGCTTCCTTCAGACCCTGCCGTTGCCAGCAACGCCCTTGCGATTCGGATTATCTTCCCCCTGATCGGGGTGATGCCCGTATCTGCCAACAGGCCGGGTTTGCCAGCTACGCTGGGCAAACAACAAAACGGCGGCCCGCCACATTGGCAGGCCGCCGTAGGCAGCAATAAGTGTATCGGGTCTGTTATTTCTTCACAACCGAAAAGGGGAAAATGAAATCAGCAGATTTCACACCCTTTGAAAGGACCGCAGACCCTTCAAGGGTAAAACCTTCCATAGTACGTAAGTCAGCCAAGAAGTAGATCAGTCCAGCAATTTGTTTTTGTGCCCCTACTTTACCATCAGGGAGTGCTTCAAGAGAAATATTTTGTGGGTTTTTAGTCGGGAAGTAAGTTGTCTCACTGTTGAACTCATTACGAATTCGCGCACGTTCTGAATCGCCTTCATAATAATATCCGACATAAGGGTAAGGAATCAGATACGGATCACGTGCTGCGACTATTTCACGAATTTTTTCTGGAGAGACGGGTCGATACTGAGTGCCCTTTGCGTCAGAGAGGACGAAACGTTCTGCAGGTAGATATATTTTTTGAACCCGATCATTTTTAATCACTAGCATAAAGGAACAAATGTTTTGTTCCATCTGATAAGGGCGAACCTCAAGGTCCATCACCTTGGCAGAAATAGTGACCTGGTCATTGGCCTGGGTTATGGAAAGGTCCTGGGCATTGATCTGGCCCAGGCTATCCGGCCGAGGTATGACGGTTATTCCACCACAACCAGCAAGCAAAGAGAGGAGTAGGAGCAGTGGGAGAATCTGTTTATTCATAGTCAACCTCCACGGTCTGGTGGTTCCTGAACGATGGGTTTTTTAGTCGCGACGACCCAAAGCATCAAGCAACATTTCACGATGAGCAGATTGCGATGCTCTGATTCGTCCGCTGAATAGACGAATAATATTTAGAGCCAACTTAAGACAAAGTGAGGGATTGTCTAAGCTCAAGGCCTCAAAATCCGATTTTGAAAAACTAAATAAGCGTGCATCTTCAGCAACCCTTGCTGTTGCACTGCGATGCGCGCCGTCGAAGATTGCCATTTCACCAAAAACATCGGCAGGGCCCAGCACAACAAGAACTTCCTCGTCCGATTCTGCCATCATTTTTGAAATACGAATCGTCCCTTGTTGAATCAGATAAAGAGATTCTCCCTGCATATTCTCGACGAAAACAGTCTTCCCTTCTCCTAGCTCTTTAGAGGTAAAGACCTTTGAAAGGGTCTGAATCTCGTCGGCAGACATACCAGAAAAGATGGGACTGTCATCCAACCCTGTTAAATCAATATTCATTGACTTGTACTCACTTCAGAACAATGCGGTCGACTGTGCCCTGATCATCAAAGAGCGCTTGAGCTGCTACCGGTTGATTATACATAGTAATATCGACCCGGCGCGATTCTTCGTGACTAACAGCTGTATCCGCTGGACCAAAACCGGTCAGAAAAACTTCAACATTCAACTGATGCTTCTCGCTTAAATAGTTACGGACGCTCAAAGCTCTGCTCATCGATAGACTGACATTATCTTTAGAATTACCGTCGGGACTGGAAAAACCCTCAACCCGGAAAAGGAGATGATCTGCGTTTTTTTCGTTCAGCACAGGGGCAATCCGATCCAAGGTTTCTACTGCTTTCTGTGATAGCTGTGCTGCTGCGGGTGCAAAGTAAACCTGGCCGAGAACAACTCGACTCTGGATAAAAGTCTTTAGTTGATCCTCTGTTTGATCAGCAACACAGAACATTGGGAACAGCATAAATAGAATAACTAAACCAGAACGAAACATTTTCAATCTCTCACTTTTTTGGCAACAAAACCAGAATTTCAGAACGTCTATTTAAAGAACGTCCTTCAGGAGTCGAATTATCGGCAATCGCGTCTTTTTCACCCATTCCCTTAACAAAAACTCGCGCAGGATCAAAACCTTCATTGGTAACCATGCGGACCGCAACGGAGACAGCCCTCTTGAAACCAAGCTTTTCGTTGTAAGTTTCAGAACCTGTTGTATCGGTATAACCATTGACTCGCAAAATGAAATATTTATTTTCTTTGCGTAGCTGGTCTGCGACGAGAGCGACTGCTCGCAATCCGGCTTCAGTCAGGGTTGCCTGGTCGAAGCCATAATTTAACTCATCAAAACGAAACTTTCGATAAACGACCGTTTCGATAGGAATCTCTTCTTTAAACTTAGGTGCTTGTTCAACCGAGACCTCTTGAACCTGTGCTGCGGGCGTTGGAGCCGAAACCGGGGAGACAGGAGCACCCATGATAGCGGCAGTCCCTGGAATCGCCAGCAACTCTGAAGGACTTACAAAAACTGTCTCCTCTTCAGGGTCAAGTGGTATCTCTAATTTTGCTATGGGGTCAGCCTTAAGCGCCTTAACCTTAGGAACGAGCGGGGTTAGAGATTTAAATCTAGCCTTTTTGACTGGTTCCTTCTTTGCCTCCGTACTCGGTGCTTCGATGATTCGCGGAATCGGTTTGGTATAGGTCCCGATTCCTTGACTGGTCGAGAAACCCGTGATGAACCGCCAGTCGTTAACCGTATCTGTTAATCCTATGCCATAACTGCTGTGAAAAGTCAGGTGTGGCGAGATAAAATACTGGAAACCAAAAGACGCCTCCATTGGCTGATCAAGCCCAGTGAGAGGTTCGGTTGCAGCATCGAGTTCAGCAAGAATTCTTAAGCGCGCCAAAGGATAAAATTCCAGGCCTGCACCACCGACAACTTGATCGTCCAGATGACTCTTGCTGTCATTGGTCAGATAGCCAGCATTCAAGTGCAATCCTAAACGAGCGGTCTTGAAGCTAGCGATTCCGCGACCCATCAGGTCAGTCAAGCCATCACGACTGAGATCGTTATCAATGTGTCTCCGTGCCTGGATATCAAGGGAGAATTTAACTGCAGAGGAACGCTTTCCGAGGACACGCACCTTTAAACCAAGATCAGCATATCCCCTGCCACTTGCGTATTCATCGTTATTAAACAACAAATTGGGGAAGGACCCATAGGCCTCCATGAAGGTTCCCAGACCCATCGTTAAACTGACCGGAACCAGAGTAATGTTTTGACTATTCCCCTTAGAAGTATTAACCCAGAGACCTACAGCAAGATTCCCGGAGTCAAGGGTGTCAGCAGTTGGCACAGAAATGAGACCAGTAATTCCATATTGTGACGGGGTCGCCAGCACCACCCCAGGGGATAGGATAGTCAGAAGCAAAAAGATTGAGATAAATGCTTTAATCATACGACCCTCAAGAAGCTACGCCGATAAGAATTCGGCAATAATTGGATAACGAATTTCAAGCTAACAAATAAATTGCAGAGTGCCTTTCTGCGGTTTCAATAGTTAGCACCTCATTGATCATATCAATTTATATGCCAATGGAGATTGCTTTGAAATAAGACGTATCACCGACTATGGCCCCATACCTATGGCCCTAGTCGAGTCAATATAGCGAAATCGACCAACATGGAAAAAAAGAAACTACGCTTATTGACAGAATAAAAACGGGTTATGGCCGAAAAATAAGCCTGATTGTTTAAAACAATCAGGCTTATTTGTTTAATTAAATCTAACGAGAGGTTCAGTCTCTGCCATTAACCCGCTCGCGCAATTCCTTGCCAACCTTAAAAAAGGGAAGTTTCTTGGGTTTAACTTCAATGACCTCCCCCGTTTTTGGGTTTCGCCCCATATATGCTTTGTAGTCTTTCACCATAAAGCTTCCAAAACCGCGGATTTCTATCCGGTCATTTTCAATCAAGGCTTCTGCCATTGAATCAAAAACCAGATTCACAATCTGTTCAGCCTTTTTATATGTCAGACTTTCGCGCACCGAAAGCGCTTCTACCAGTTCGGACTTATTCATAGGGACTCCTGGAGAGGAGAAAAACCATAAAGGTCATTATGTGATTTGAATAATATAACCAATATTTTCAGTCTGTCAAGAAGACCGTATGAATTTCAGCAAGTTGCACAAAATTATATAATAGTGAATGGGGACAGGGTCCAGATAACCTTTGCCTCGCCCTTCCCAACATTGATCCATCTGTGGGGCAGATGAGATTTAAAGCTGATGCTGTCGCCAGACTCAAGGTGATGCACTTCAGTGACGATTTCTATTCTCAGACTTCCCTCAAGCAGGTAGATAAGTTCATCCCCCGGGTGATACATGTTTTGTTCACCACTTGTGCCCCCAGGTTTGATTGTACAAAAGAAAGACATAAACTGTGGGTCACGTAATCCTGAAGTAAATGATTCAGTTTGCATTGTGTGCTGATCATCATCATATACAGTTTTATCCCGACCACCAGGACGGGTCACGACGATTTCGTGCGAAGTAGAAACATCTTCAACAAAATAGTTAATACTTTTGTCGAAAACATTGGCAAGGCGCATCAAAATATCAACCGAGGGGATTGTCAGCCCACGTTCAATTCGAGAGATCATGTTCGATGATACATGTGATCTCTCGGCTAGGACCTGAATCGTCAGATCGCGCTTCAAGCGGATTTCTTTAAGCTTTTTCCCAAGAATCTTCTTAATCTGCATCCGGCATCCTCCAAATCAGTTATGGCCGGTTAGTTTGAGCGTTACTGCTTAAACGTTAGGCGGCGGTGAGACAATCCAGAGAATTTTGACCTGCTCCCCGCTACTATTCTGCCAGCGATGAGGCAAAGTCGCTTTAAATGCAACGGAATCTCCAACCCCAAGGTGAAACTTGTCACCCTCTATCGTAAAATCGAGAGAACCATCCAGGACCATCGCAAATTCTTCACCGGTGTGAACCATCCCCCCCTCACCACTATCACAGGAAGGCTCAAGAATATCGATAAAGACAGAAAATCCAGGGTCACGTAAACCTTGAGTCAAACTGAAGATCTGATGTTTGTCTTCAAAAAAGAAGATAGGGTCGCCCTGTCCTGCCGGAGTAAAGACGACCTGACTCCCCTTTTCGGCCTCTTCAACAAAATAGCTGAGGCTCACGCCGAGAGCATCTGCCAATTTCATCAAGATTTCGACTGACGGAGTCGTCAACCCACGCTCAATTCGGGAGATCATATTTGAAGATACACGCGATTTTTCAGCAAGTTTCTGAATCGTTTTATCGCGTTTAAGCCTCGAACTCTTCAGCTTTTTTCCGATTAGTCTCTTAACCATAACATCCCTGCCTTTTTGAAATTTAAAAAAGTGTTTTATCATTTGAGCAAAATGTTGTCAACCTTATATGAGACATAAAAAACAGAAATGGTAACCGCTTGTCAACCAATCGCTGCCTGATCGGTTGACAGAAAAAGGTAAGTCCTTTAATCTGTCGCCCGACAAAGGAGATCTAGCAATGCATTCAACAATCATTCAAATGACCGAAAAAGTCCTAACCGGTGGTGCGATTACTGCCACTGAAGGGTTGAAAATTCTCAGTGCCCAAGGAAGTGACTATACCCTTCTTATGGCCGGAGCCCATCGAATCAAAGAACATTCACTGGGCAATCGTATCGACCTCTGTTCGATCATCAATGCGAAGTCTGGACGTTGCACGGAAAACTGCTCATTTTGTGCACAATCCTCTCATCATCAAACCGAAACTCCGGTCTACGAACTAAAATCCTGCGATGAAATGGTCCAGGGCGCGGTCCAGGCCGAAATAGACGGGAACCACTGTTACGGTATTGTGACCAGTGGCACTGGAGTGAGCGACGGTGAAGAGTTCAACAGAATTATCGAAGCGATTGGCCGGATTGCGCATGAAACATCAATTGCCCCCTCGGCCTCACTGGGTATTCTCAATGAATCGTCTGCCGTGGCTCTTGCAAAGGCTGGGTGCGTAACTTATCACCACAATTTGGAGACAGCAGGCTCTTTCTTTCCTGAAATATGCACGACACATGACTATGAAGATGATGTGGCGACAGTGCGACTAGCCAAAAACAGTGGGATGCAAGTCTGTTGTGGAGGCATTTTTGGACTCGGTGAGTCCCTTGAACAACGGATAGAGATGGGGTTGACCCTCAGAGACCTCGATGTCGATTCAGTTCCGCTGAATTTTCTCAATCCGATCCCGGGGACACCTCTTGAGAACAACGCTTTACTCACCCCGATGGAGTGTTTGCGCATAATCACACTTTATCGATACCTTCTCCCGGCTAAACGGATCACCGTTTGTGGAGGTCGGGAAAAAAATCTTCGTGACTTTCAGTCAGCAATTTTTATGGCCGGCGCCAGCGGAACGATGATTGGGAACTACCTAACAACAACGGGACGAGACCAGGCTGCCGATCTCCAAATGATCAAAGATGCTGAAGTGGTGATCAATGCCTGCCATCGTTGAACCTCAAGGATTATTCATTACGGGAACCGGCACTGCTGTCGGTAAAACGATTTTCACTGCGGCCTTGGCCATGCATCTACGAAAGGTTGGAGTCGATGTTGGCGTCATGAAACCCCTGGAAAGCGGCGTTAAAGATGTGACCAAAGCTGGCGAAGATGGAGAGTTGTTACGCTGGGCGGCGGCAAGTACCGATTCGCTGGAACGATCCTGCCCCTATCGATTCAAAAATGCAACAGCTCCAGCCACGGCCGCGCGGCTTGAGCAGCAACCAGTTCACTACACGGATCTCGTCCTCAACGCAAAAAAACTGGTTAACCAACATCAATTCACTTTGATTGAGGGGGCCGGTGGCTTGATGGTCCCGATTGCCGGAGGTTTTTTGATTTCTGACTTAGCGAAAGATATTGGCTTGCCACTGCTGGTCATTGCCGACGCTCAACTCGGCACGATCAACCACTGCCTGCTCACCCTGCTGGCCGCGCGGTATCTGGGGATAGAGGTCGCAGGCTATATTCTGAATCGCATGCCCGCCAAACCAAGTGCTGCAGAAAAATCTGCCCCTCATGACCTTGCATCCTTAGCCATAGAAGAATTGCTGGCGGTAATCCCTGAAGTGGCAGGCAGTCCAAGAGAAATGATCGAGCACGTATCAACTGCTCTGCCAAAATTGCCCAGTTGGACGCTATTGCAAAAATATTTGCCGCGACTCGCTTGAATTACTCAACTGGGGGCAACTCTTTCGGCACGAACGTCACCGGTTGCGGATTGAAAAAAAACCGATAGATTCGTTTCTTCCCATCGGAAAGTTTGCAACCGACTTTAATTAATGTCTCCCAGTTAGAGGACAGGATCAGAGCACCGCGCCACTGGTTCTCCTGGGGCTCAAGCCGAACGGTGTCGGCAATATGATTTTCTAACGTAAATGTGCGCGCAGCGACCTGCCCTTCTGGCAAGGCCTTGCCAGAAGCCTCATCAAGAAACTCAACTGAAATCAAGTAATGATTCAAGCCCGACTCAAGAGGATTGCTAATATCAAGAAAGGGTTGTGGCACGAGTTGAGCCTGCGCCTCGACACCGCGGATCCGATCCATCCCAAGATCGGTAATGGGGGGAGACACAACGTTAACCACAGGCGACAATTGCAGGTTTCCGAGATCAACGACAGTCGCGCTAATGGTTATAGATGGTGTAAGTAGGAGTAGAAAAGCGACGACAAGCACCAACATAAAAACCTCCCGAAAAAAAACAATTTGTAATTATAGCCATATCTAGATTCGAAAGACATGCAAAGATTTAATTTAGACGCGAACCTGTCCACAGTGTGGACAAAATTGCCAATCAGGATGAAGGCGTAATCCACAACCACACTGGAGGGGATCTAACCGCCTGCGCAGGTGAATCTTTACACAGAAAAGTCCAACCAATGCTAGCAGGTTCACAGCTATCAAAATGCCCGCGGGCAAACTGATGGCCCACAAAGATTCTAAATTACAACGGCCGCAAGAGTAGCTCCAGTAGTTATAAAAAAAGAGTCCCAGCCCAACAATCGCCAGGAGTAGCAGTGTCACATACCTCTTCTTCATCCCACAACCTCAGCGCTGCTTCCGCAAGATGGACAAAAGTTGTGATTGATCAACTTTCGCTTATGGCAAGACCGGCAACTTTCACGCAAACGCTGCAAGCAGTGCGGGCAGACCATCCAGTCAAGAGAAATTTCTTTCTCACAGCTTGGACATGAAGCAGTTATCGATATTTCAACGGTAGAATCGGTAAGTTCATCCTGGATCCTCAATATCAAAAATGCCAGGCTGATAAGCAGCAGGAAAATCATGAGCCCCCTTATCCCGCTTGTGAAACGGCTTGAGGGGTGCGGGCAGTGTCCGAGTCAATAACGCCATCACGCAGCACAACTGTCCGGTCAAAATAAGGACGGTTTTCTTCGTTATGAGTCACCATGATGATTGTCTGCCCCTCAGTATTTAACTGCTGAAACAGATCCATGATTTCTCGGCTGGTGGTAATATCAAGGCTACCGGTCGGCTCATCGGCCAGGATCAACGGCGGCTCGTTGACCAGAGCACGCGCAATGGCGACCCGTTCCTGTTCACCACCGGAGAGTTGATTCGGCAGATGACTCATCCGATGACTCAAGCCAACACGCTCGAGAACATCACTCGCCCGCTGCTTTTTCTCGGCAACCGGCATCCTCTTGACAGCCAGGGGGAGCATGACATTTTCCAAAGCCGTTAAATATGGAATCAGGTTGAAGGATTGAAAGACGAAACCTAGATATTCTCGACGAAAATCAGCACGTTTTTCTGAGCTCAAACCATAAAGATCGATATCATCGACTAGAACCTTGCCTGCCGTTGGATGACAAAGTCCACCAAGAATTGAAAGCAGTGTGCTCTTGCCTGAGCCAGATGGACCCATAACCCCAAGAAAGCATCCTTCCTCAACCGCCAACTCAATGGCGTTCAGAGCAATGACACAATAAGCATCACTGGTGTAATGCTTATCAAGTTTTTTCAAATGGACAAAAGGCATATTGGAGATCCCTTCAAGCTAAAGAGCACGCAGCGCTTCAGTTGGGTCAAGTCGACTGGCCTTGAGAGCCGGATAAAAAGAGGCTGCAGCACCAACCAGTAACGAAAGCAGTACCGCCCCCGCAGCCAGCACTGGATCCCAGTGGAGACTCACCTCATTTTCAGTCATCAGCGGCAGAATCAGTTGAGTCACGCCCATACCGACCACAAATCCCAAAAGGCCTGCAGCGGCACTGACAACCGTCGATTCGAGAAGAATCAGACGCATAATATGTGAGCGCCGAAAACCGAGTGCGCGAAAGATTCCGATCTCGCGGGTACGTTCATTGACTGAACCCATCATGGTCACAAAAACGACCAGGCCGCCGATCAACAAAACCACCGCAGCAACCGCCAGAGAGAAGTTGCGAAATTGATCCAGGGCGTGCATCCGGGTCTTAACGACCTGCTGAATGGCACTGACGTTGGCTCCGGGGAGAACCTCGCTAATTTGGCTTACCATATCAGTCACCGGACAGTTACTGCAGAGAGCCGCCACCTCAACCAACGAGACGGTCCCTTCTTTACCCAGCAAGCTCTGGGTCACTGGCAGAGAGGCAATCAGAATCTGATCATCCTGGGAGCCAGTACTAGCCAGGATTCCAGTCAGAGTGAAGCTCTCACCACCAATGTCAACAGTATCGCCTGTGGTTAAGTCGAGCTTGCGCGCGACATCTGCCCCAGCGACCAGGTCATGATCTCCCTCAAGGGGCTGGCCGATGACCTTCCACCACTTCTTAAGTTGGAATTCCTTTTCGGGCTCAACCCCCATCAACATGACTCGCTGCCCCTTGACCTCCATCGCGCCGAGAACCTTGGGTGCAACAATAGCGATATTGAGAGAGTTGCGGATCCCGTTGATCTTGACCAGATCCGCTTGTTTTATCTCCTGCGGATCAAGCGACACACCACCCAGACTGAAACCGCCATAATTCAGTGACAGGCTGTCGCTCTGTGGCGTAATCAGGATATTGGCTCCATAGTTCTCCATCTTGTGCTGCACATCTTCGGTCAGGGTCGTCGAAAGAGAGAGCAAAGTAACAACCGTAGAGACACCGATCAACAAGCCCGCAATCAGGAAGGCTAAACGGCTTTTGCGTCGACGCAGATTATTAAAAGCGATGGTTTGCAGTTTCATATCTAGCCCTTTAAAAAACGTTTGGAGCAATTAGATGCCGAAATACCATCCACCCTGTAAAATATCTGCCTGCGCAATTGTCAGATGGCCATCATCAATCCGCCGCGCCAAGGGGGCCGGATTACAGCCACCCTTGACCTCATTTACCAGATCGGTCCGAAACTGTTGATCGCAGTTATTACAGATCATGAAATCACCTTCTTGTCGATAGCCTTTCTTTTCACGGTAGCAGACATCACAGGCATCGAATGCGGCGCGCATGACACCGTCAACGCTCTTGACCACAAAGAATGTAATATCGCCCTTTTTGGTCGCGAGTTTGAAGAAATGGGCCTTGCCATCATCGATATCAGCGACCTTCAAGTTAACGATGCCATTTTCAGCTTTGACGGAAGCAATGCCGTCGCTGACTCCCTGTCCGAGGAGCAACCAACCTCCGAGCGCAGCAACAACCAGGAGCCCCAACAGACCAACAATCTTGCCAATCCCGCCTGATTTTTTTTCGGTGAACTGGTCTTTTTTGCCTTGACGGTTATTCTCTTGCTGGGCCATTTACGCTCTCCTTTTGAGTTATCATCCAAACTGGTCTCTTGCCAGGGACTCCCGCGGGCTTCAGGATAATCGCTAGTTAAATCTATCTATCCAACGATCAGCCTCCCCCGCACGAACTCCCGCAGGATGAACTTCCACCAGATTCAGCCAGTTTGATTGCTGGATCAAAAATCACAACGTTGGTACTTTGCAGGACCTCTTGGTACCATTGGGAAAAACGTTGTTGTTTGGCTCCATCGTCGGTTAACCCAGCAAGGACATTTTGATCAATGTTCCGGTTAATGATCATGCCCTGCTTGAGTTGTTCAAAAAAACGCTCGTAACTGCCAAAGCGTGCGACCACGGCAGCATCAAAATTCTGGGTTGTTTTTTTCATCCGCTTAATCTCGAGATCAACCTCGCCATTCTGGATGACAATTTTATTTCTATCCGCTGCCGCCAGCAGGATTTCTCGCTCTTTAACTGATTGCCAGACTTGTGTCTTTAACTGCTGATTAGCATAAGGGGATGTGTCCGCTGTCAGACCAGCGCCACGCAAGCTGACAAGCTGATTAAAATCCTCACGCGAGACCAGACGGTTACCTATCCGTGCAACATACTTGGCACTGAGCTGTTCATTTTCGGTCAATGATTTTTCATACTCAGCAGCGCTAAGGTCCAGACGGACAGTGGCTGGAAACCCGGTGGCGGTCACGACCTGAGCAATCTCGGTCGATGAAGTAAGTGCAGGATCGTAAGTCACCTGTCCCCGCCCGTTGGTAACGCTGACCTCGGCTTGCCCTACCCCTGCAATCTGACCCAAGGCATCCTTGACCTTACCAACACATGAACCACAGGTCATATTACTGATATTGAGTTCAGTCATAGCGGTGGCCTCTGTGGTCTTGTCTGCCCCAGTTAAAAAACCGCCTGCAACGACTGCGACACCCAAGGCCAAAATCAGAAGCAATACAATCAATTTTCTATTCATTGAAACCTCCGTAAAAATTAGGCAGAAACATCGAGATCCTACTATCAGGATCCGTGCCATAAGCCGTTGACTGTTTAGATTGCTGTTTTTATTGGTTTTAAAGGAATTGTGATACGAAGATGATTAGGCTTACAGCTGGACAAATATAGAATAATCTTCAGTTCGATGTAGAATATCCAACAAATGAGTTCAGTCAAGCCGGTCCCATTGCATCCGCAACGACTTGACTGAACTCCTTCCAAGCCTAGTGATCTGACTCAAGCTTCAGGGTGAATTCGACACCTTTCGAACTAAGAACCACCCGGTCAGGTAAAATCTCTACAATCTGGGCGCCTTCAATAGAGGTCCCCTGCATGACAGGTAGATCATTAATAATTGCAATCCGCTCAGTCGATTTGTCTCTATATGCAATTCCTGTTAACTTCAGAAAAGGTGAACCATTGGGGTGAATGGCTTGAGGCTCAACATGCACGCTGGGGGGCGTCGTTCTCTCTTGCTGGGGGATCTGAGCAAGAGGTACAGATCCCGGTGCAGCTAAGGCTTGAGCCTCCTTCGGCCTGACAACCGCAGAAGCGACGACCGAACCATCTTGAGTCGATGATTTTTCAATCAACGACTTGGCCGGTGCAATCTTTATTTTGTGCAAATTGGCAGCAGGTTGCGGATAGCCCAGCCAAAAATAAGCTGTACCACCAGCAAGTAAAAGCAGAAGACTAACCGACACCAAAGGCCAAAAAATATTTCGCTCCTGTTTGTGCGCTGAACGCTTCAGGATGTCACGCGCGATATCAACACCACCCTCGCCAAGAGCAGCCTTCTCCTCTTCAAGTTTGCGTAGGGCTTTCAAGATCGAGCTCATGGTGTCACCTCCATCGTCAAACGTGGCACCTCAAGCCCGACTGAGCGATAGATCTGAAGAAGAGTCTGAGCTCCAATCCTGCCATCCGGGCTTAGCCCCGTTCTGCCCTGCAGATCGCTTACTGCGAGAATGGTCTCGGCATCATAGGTCCCAGTGACATCAAGGTCCGGGTAGCCAGCCAGACTTAATAATTGCTGGATCCTGACGATTTCAGCCCCTTCCTGCCCCGGGGTGCCGATATAGGGCAATTTCTCGAAGTTCGTCCAAGGAAGCACCGCTTTACCAAACCAGATCGAACCCAGATAAGATGCTGGAAACCAACCGCCAGAGGTAAGAGCCGGCTCAGTCAACACCTGACCATCTTTAACTTTCAGCAACGCCAGATAACGATTGCCACTCAGGGTTGGTAATATAATCGAAAGAATTGCCGGGGTATCAAAATCCAATAACTTTTCAGGGTTATTTTGGAAATGGATTGTACTCATCCCGAGCTTATTCAAAGCGGCAGAGAGTGGCTGGTAGACCTCAGGGTTAAAATCTCTAAGCGCTTCCTTCCCCCACTTCTTCAGCACCGCGGAAGAAGCAATTTCGGCAGATTCAACTTCATCAAGGGCCTCGATTTCACTTTTAAGCTGACGCAAAAAATCAGGGTCGATTACATCAGCAGGAAAAAAAGGCGTCACAGCTGTTTTCACTTGCACAACGGCAGGGTCAGTCGGACTCGCCGCTACCTTTGTTTGGTTTAAAACGCTCTGAAACAATTCCGGCTGAAGATATATCCACAAGAAGATCAATACACTGATAAGTCCGAGTATAGCCACCAGTGGCCAGCGTCGTGAACTCAAGATCCTCTCTCCGGCCAGTTCGGCTTGAGCCTGAGCGATGCATCTATGATCAATCAGATTCAGGTCAGAAGAGTAAGCCACCAGGAGTGCACGATCACAAAGGATATTGATTAAACGGGGCAGACCGTTTGTGATGCGATATATCTGGCGCATCGCCTTTAGGTTGAAAAGGGTTCCGCCTTCATATCCTGCAACCTTCAACCGATGATTTACATAGGCGGCGGTGTCTTCAGTATCCATATTTGTGAGGTGATAACGAACGACCAGTCGCTGTTTAAGTTGCCGTAGTTCGTGATGCCCAAGCACCTCATTCAGTTCTGGCTGACCGACAATAATCAGCTGAATCAACTTATCTGTTTCGGTTTCAAGATTTGATAACAGCCGCAACTGCTCAAGCACAGCCGGGTCAAGGTTTTGCGCCTCGTCTATGACCAGAACGACTGTTTTCCCCAGCTGACGTTCTTCGAGCAAGAAACGATTAAGTGAGTCATGCAACTTCGCAAAGTTGCTCTCACCGTCCAAAAAAGGGATGCCGAATTCACGATGAATTGATTGTAGAAGTTCGAGCGCAGTCAGGCAGGGGTTAAAAATTAAAGCGACATGATAGCTTGCCTGTTCAAGCTGTCTCAACAGGGTACGTAAAACTGTCGTCTTGCCAGTACCAACTTCACCGATCAGAGATAAAAAACCGACCCGCTGCTTTACACCATAAAGAAGGTGGGCAAAAGCCTCCTTATGCTTCTTGCTTAAAAATATAAACCGGGGATTTGGTGTAATATGAAACGGTTTTTCCTGAAGGCCAAACATCTTCAAATACATCTAAATCGCCCTGTCGTTAAAAAATAAAAAATTCGGATGAGAATACTTAACATTTATAGCACTGTTTTGACAGTAAATCACTGGACGATGTGATGCCTTTTGTTATGCTTTCGCAAAGATATCAGTAGAGTTCCGGCACTGCTGGAGAATACAAATGGAGAACTGGAAGAAATACACTCAGGACCCACGGATCGCGTATTTCTCAATGGAAATTGGACTCAAAGCCGAAATCCCAACCTATAGCGGTGGCCTCGGCGTTCTGGCCGGTGACACCATAAAGAGCGCCGCAGACCTTAAGGTCCCGATGGTAGCGATAACCCTGCTCTATCGCAGGGGCTATTTTGAACAACATTTCGATGCTGATGGATGGCAACAGGAAACCGACATAAATTGGCAGCCAGAACGATATATGGAGTTGCTTCCAACAAAAACCCTGATCACTATCGGCAGGCGAGATGTCAAACTGCAAGCCTGGCTCTACCGGGTTAAGAGTCCAACTGGCGGCGTTGTCCCCATCTTGTTTCTCGACAGTGACATACCCGGAAACCACGATGAAGACCGGGTTATCACACATAAGCTCTATGGCGGAGAGATCGACCATAGACTAAAGCAAGAAATTATTCTCGGTATAGGCGGTGCACGCATGCTCAGGGCTCTCAATTTTGATATCAAGCGCTACCATATGAATGAAGGACATGCTGCGCTCCTTACCCTTGAACTGCTTAATGATGCGAAACTGCCACTTGAAGAGGCCTGGGATGAACGGAATTCCTGGAATACGAAGCATGTATCAGAGCAGTGCGTATTCACAACTCACACCCCTGTCCCTGCTGGTCACGACCGGTTCCCTTATCCCCTGGTCGAAAAACTGATGCCCGATGAAGTTTCCATTGAACTTCTTAAAGACCTCGCGGGCAAAGATGAATTGAACATGACGATGCTGGCAATGAATCTGAGTCGCTACATCAATGGTGTCGCCAAGCGACACGGTGAGATCTCGCAAAATCTGTTCCCTGGATTTGAAATTCACGCCATCACCAACGGAATTCACCCCTTCACCTGGTGTTCACCTTTCTTCATGGAACTATTCGATCGTTACCTGCCTGGCTGGGCCAACGAACCGGAACTCTTTGTTCGGGTCGACATTATCCCGGACGATGAGATCTGGGAGGCACACCTTGGCGCCAAGGCCCTTTTTTTTCAATATATTAAAGAAAAAACACAGGTAGAGCTCAATCCTGAGATCCTAACCATCGGCTTTGCTCGTCGCGCCGCAACCTACAAGCGTGGAGATCTTATTTTTAACAATTTGGAAAAGCTCCTTGAAATCGGCTCAGGAAAACTCCAATTTATCTTTGGCGGCAAAGCTCATCCTAACGATCGAGAAGGGAAAAATGTTATCCAAAGGATCATCCAGCAGACTGAAAAGTTGCGCGGCAAAATTGAGCTGGTTTATTTGGAAAACTACAATATGGATATCGCCTCGCGCTTCATTCCAGGCGTTGACCTCTGGCTCAACAATCCCATTCGGCCACTCGAGGCTTCGGGAACCAGTGGGATGAAGGCCGCTCTCAACGGGGTACCGAACTTCAGCGTTCTTGATGGCTGGTGGATTGAAGGGCATATCGAAGGAATTACAGGTTGGGCAATTGGGCCACCGCCGAGTAGAATGGACCAAGAAATCGGTCGCGCCAACGAAGACCTCGATGATATATATCGCAAACTGTCCGAAGTGATTATTCCTCTTTATTATAATGACCGAAGTGGCTGGATCAATGTCATGAAAAACGCTATCGGCAAAAACGCCTATTATTTCAACACACATGTCATGATGCGTCGCTATGTAACTGATGCCTACATCCGCTAGGGACTTCTGAAAAGAATCAAGTCCGTTTTGTCGAGCTGGCATCTGTCCACCCTTGCCTTCATCTCATCCAGAGTTGTGTTTTTTCTCCCTGACAGCCTAAGAAAATGCTCAAGATCATTTTTTTAAACCAACTGAAGGAGCCATAAAGAAGATTAAAAACTGCTTCCTTCCGTGTCGATTCTATGATAACTTGCCGCGGTTCGAAAGACTGACCCAAAACAAGGAGAAAAACACAGATGACTTATCTGCTTATCGGATTACACGTAACTGTTTGCCTGGCCCTGATCGTCATTGTCCTGTTACAAATGGGTAAAGGTGCTGAAGTCGGAGCTTCTTTTGGTGCCGGTGGCAGCCAAACGATACTAGGCTCTGCGGGTGGAGCCAGTTTCATGGGTAAAGTCACCGCAGCCGCAGCCGTCATTTTCATGCTTACCAGTTTATCCCTGGCCTACTTTTACGGCAGCCCGGATTCACAGACGATCATGCCAGCCTCCGTTAATGCCCCTGTACAACCTGCGGCTGGCTCATTTTCAGATACTCCAGCAACACCAGCCGATCAGACTGCACCGGCAGAAGCACCGCCTGCCGAGAAAAAGTAAAATCGCAGCAAAATTCAGTTGACAGTCAGCAAATCGGTTCTGTATATATACAGGCCTTCGCCGAAGTGGTGGAATTGGTAGACACGCACGCTTGAGGGGCGTGTGACTTATGGTCGTGCGAGTTCGAGTCTCGCCTTCGGCACCAATTAAAAATAAGCCTGGCTCTTTTTCGAGTCAGGTTTTTTTTTGCACAACAACCTAGAGGCTCAACACTCTCTGCTTGAAATTATTTTTGACGTGAAGCCAAAAATCGTCAATCAACCAAAAGTTTTGGTGTCTTTCATCATAAAGACCCCGGCCAAATACAGCAACGGATCAGCGCAAATATGAAAATGGGGGGGGGTGAACTCCCCGTCAAGTCAAATGTAGCAATCTTCATTGGGGTGGATATATTTTATGCTTGATCATTGTCGCCATAAATTTTTGACTTACCTCCTCATCACGGCATCAGTCGTTCCCCTCGTCTGCCTCTTCGTACTCCCTCAGTCAGCTCTAGCGTTACCTTCTGAGCTAAGTCCGACTCATTTCCTGAACAATTTTGACGACAACGGCGAGCAAATACCCACCGTTCCTGAAGCGGTGACTGAATCAGTGAATGGCATGGAGTTCGTATTGATTAAGGGTGGTTGTTTTAAGATGGGCAGTTCTCTCGCAGACAAGGCCCGAACGACTGATGAGATGATCCAAAAGGATGTTTGTCTGGATGATTTTTGGATAGGGCGCTACGAGGTCACCAATGCTCAATACCGCAGGTATCGAGCCGATCACGATAGCAGAGAGTTCGCATCCCACAGTCTGAATACCACCAAGCAACCCGTTGTCTATATCAACTGGTACAAAGCTTTCGACTATGCACAATGGCTGTCTCAGAAATCAGGTAAACAATATCGTTTACCCACTGAAGCAGAATGGGAATATGCCGCTAGAGGGATGACCAGTTCGACCCGCTATTGGGGAGACGACCAAAATCAAACCTGCAGTTTTGCTAATGTCGGGGATCAGACCGCGAAGCAAAATGCAATCGGATTTAAATATCATGACTGCAGCGATGGATATGCCGTCAGCGCACCCGTTGGCAGTTTTAAACCGAATGCCTACGGCCTGTACGATATGCTAGGGAATGTATGGGAGTGGACATCTGACTGGTATGCCGAAAACCCCAGCCTGGCTAGTCAGAACCCACAAGGGCCTGAATCCGGCGCATACCGCGTGCTGCGCGGGGGGAGTTGGTATAGCGACCCACTATACGTTCGCGTGTCGCATCGATCATGGTACCGACCTGACTCAAGCAACAACAGCCTAGGGTTCCGACTGGTGATGTCTGCCGAGCCTTAAGATCAAAAAATATCATCATTATAGATAGCAGATACCTCAGATTCTGCGATCAGCTCAGCTTTTCTAATATTAAATTCTCCGCATACCTGGTGCGCTCATCCTGCAGCTAGGGTATATTGAAATTGTAAGTTTCCTGAACCAGTCTAACTTACTCGTTCAAAGGAGGTCGCCTATCGAAACAGACGAAAATACCTCGAAGAGTTCAAACTACCCACTGACGGCAACAGGCCGCCAGCACAGCCCGTGACAAGGGCGCAAATATCGACACAATAAAAGAAGGCCCGCAACAACAGATGCGGGCCTTTCATATTAAACTGTCAACAATCGACTAACCCAGAAGGTCGATAACCGAATCCTCCATCTCCCCTTCAGCCTGCAACGCTTTAACATTGGCGGCATAGCTATATTTGGTCAGTTTCATATCGGTCAACTCAAGCCCAAGATCAACGTTAGAGAGCTCATTCAGTGTTCCGTCCGGTTGATTGATCATCACCCCAGAGGTTTGAATCTGCTGGACACGGACCGAAACGGCTCCAGTTTCCTCTTCCGCAAGGATAGCCGTCGATCTCTTGAATTCATTTGAATCAAGGTTGGCAATATTATTTGAAGTGACGGCCTGTCTTGTTCCGAGTGCCCGAAGAGCAGAGATATTGTTTTTGATCGACAAAGGCATGTGCGCCCTCCGCATGAGAATTTACTAAGTACATGCCTGATGCCAAATAAAATGTCAATACGGGGCCCCAAACGAAATGTGTTCATGGTTATGTTCAGTGGCTAGCCTGGAAGATTCTCAAAAAGATCGAGGGTATTGAGCTAAGAAGAGGGAGCCATTCTGATCCTTGAAATATCTTGAGTTTAATGAGACCAAGCTGGGGGTCAACGACCAGGAGTTGACCAGCATCGATTAACCGCTTAACCCAGCGAGACAAAAAAAACTCGATCACAGATCTGGTCGAGGTTTTTTGTCTCGATTCGACTTTTGACCTGATGCCGATAATCGACTAGATTTGTCACATTATATACTAGCGAAATCCTTTATTTCCAGAGGTTATTTAAACGTGCATCCTTCATAGGATTACCTTCCCCGCACTGCTGCTGAAAGCGAGGAATCTCAGGCCGAGATCGGTCTCCACGAAGTCGAGGGAGAGCTGTTGCGCCTGCATATTGAAGAGGTCGCCCTCGAACGAAATGTTTTGCAACGCCGATACCAGTCGGCCACTCGTTAACTAGACGCACCAATTCTATTCTCCAACCCAAGGTGCTTCCTTCCATCCTCTCAAGGGCTAAATATTCCGATGAAATCAATGCTCATTATTTTATTCCTGCTACTGCCAACATCGGTCTTTGCCAAAATCGACTATGACCTGGAGATCAGCCTGCAGCCTGCTGAACAGCAGCTGATTGCCACCGCACGCATCGATTTTAATACTGCAGCTCAAGACCAACTCAAACTACAGCTCGCACCGCAGGCTGAGATTATCGAGATTCGCCAAGGCAAAAATCTAATCCTGCATAGCTTCGTCGCTGGAGTTCTACAGTTTGAACCCAACGGCTTGGAGCCGGTCAGCATCAGCTACCGGATTACTTTCAAAGACCTGGCCGAAAGCAGACCGCCGCACAATGAAGATCCCAGCTACGGGATCTCAGCCAGCATATCAACTGAAGGGAGCTACCTCTCCTCAGCAGCTGGCTGGTATCCGCGGCTCACGATGCAGGACATCCAGTATCGCATCCACATCTCGGCACCGACTGGCACTGAAGCAATCACCTCTGGTCGCCGCATCTCCCGACAAACCAACGGAGGGCTGAGCAGTTCGGTCTGGCTGGTCGACTATCCCCTTTCCGGTCTGACCCTCTCGGCCGGTCCCTATCAGGTTTTCGAGGATCTCAGCGGGCCGGTGCCGATCTATGCTTACTTCTATGCCCTCTCCGCGCCTTTGGCCGACAGCTACCTTAAGGAGGCACGCAACAACATGCAGCTCTATACTGAGCTGTTCGGCCCCTACCCCTTCCACAAATTTGCAATTGTAGAAAACTTCTTCCCCACCGGCTACGGGCTCCCCTCCTGGACCCTGCTTGGCAGCAGCGTGATAAAGCTACCCTTTATCGTCAAGACCAGCCTCGGTCACGAGATCGCCCACTCCTGGTGGGGGATCGGCGTTCAGGTTGATTACACCCAGGGCAACTGGTCCGAGGGATTGACCACCTATGTTGCTGATTACCTCTACAAGGAACGTAGTTCAGCTGCAGAAGCGCAAGAGTATCGCCAGAACATCCTGCGCGATTACGCCAACCTGGTGTCAACGCAGAATACCTTCGCTATCAAGGATTTCAGCGCGCGGTTTGACAAGACGAGCCAGGTGATCGGTTATGGCAAGACGGCTTTTCTGTTTCATATGCTGCGCAAAAGGATCGGTGATGACCTCTTCTGGCGCGGCTTACGCCAGTTGGCGCTCACTGGGATGCACAGCCGGATCGGCTGGGAAGACTTTTCGAAGATGTTTTCAGGGTTGAGTGGACAGAATCTACAGCCTTTCTTTGCACAATGGTTGAGACGCAAAGATGGACCACAGCTAGAACTGCATGATGTGAACCGAGTCGAGATCGGACCGGGAGAGAATGGTGGGCCGCGTTGGCGTGTCAGCGGCCGACTGACTCAACAGCCGGGGTACCAACTGGCAGTCGAACTGCAACTCAACTGCGCAAACGAAACCCTGCGCGAACGCCTGGAGCTCGATACGATATCTAAAGCCTTTAGCTTCGAAACCGCCAGTCTTCCTCTTCTCCTGGAGGCCGACCCGACGGCCGACCTTTTCCGCATTCTAGCTGCAGAAGAGCTCCCCGCGACAGTCAATTCGATCCGCGGCAGCAATCAACTGCTGATTCTAAAGGCCGATGAGAGCGCACCGGACACTGAGGCGATCAAGACCTTAATCGGAGCCCTGCGTAAATCAGAACTACCGGTGCGTAATTTGAGCGAAGTCAGTCAGGCAGAGTTGGCCAGCCATGATCTATTGATTTTCGGCCAACCGCATCAGTTGCGGCCGATCATATTACAGTCAGCGGTTAAGGGGCAATTCACCCTTCAGAACCAGAGCATTGATCTAAATAAACAGTCGGCCTTTATCGTTGAACCCAATCCACTGAATCGCGACAAAAAAGCAGCCTGGTTTGTTAGTCAGAACAACCAGGCTGCAGTGGTTGCACGCAAAATTCCACACTACGGTAAGTACAGCATTCTGATGTTTGACGGCTCAGAAAATCGACTCAAAAAGATAATCACACCCATAGAATCAACCTTAAAGATAAGCTTTAAATAGCTGTATTTATAAAAGTTATCATGCAAATAAGAATCGAGCTAGGCAGGTCGCCTAGCCTTGGGGAGCCTTTGAACAACCAGAGCATAAGAATCGTCGATCATTGAGTAGATATCGGCATCGAGGATGGAGCCATCCAGAACCAGAGTATTCCAATGGCGCTTGTTCATATGGTAGCCAGGCAGAATAGCCGGGTAAACCTCACGCAGGATCTCGGCCTTGGCCGGATCGCACTTGAGGTTAACCCGCAGAGGGTCTCCGCTGGTGCCGATCAGAGCAAACATCTTGTCGCGGACCTTTACGACCAGAGTTACATTGTCAAACGGGAATTCCTCAACGGCGCCGGGCTTTGCCAGCAGGTGGCTTCTTAGCTGCTCGAAGGTCATCGACCACTTCCTCCCCTAGCCTTATTCCTGCCTGCAGCATAATCGGCATATTGCTCAACATAGTAGGCGGCAGGCTCAGAGCCCATGCCGACAGCATCCCGCTGCTGCATCGTTTCAATCCAACCCAAGAGCGCGTTTAAATGATCAGGGATGCGCAGATCACGATAGTGTTCCAGGACCGACCAGCGCTCAAACCAGGGGTAAAAAGAGATATCTGTCAACCCGAGCTGCCAACCGAACCAGTAACTCCCCGCCCCCTTACGCTTTTTCAACTCGTCATTCAGCAGCGTAAGAACCTGGCAGAGTTTAGCCTCAACTGCGTCCCTTTCTTCTTTCTGTTGTGCTTTAAGCAGGCGGTAAAAGAGTGGGACAAAGCTGGTGGAGGCATAATCGATCCAGAGCCTGGCTTCAGCCCGTTGCTGAACGTTGGATGGGAGCAGTGGTGGTTCAGTGCAGCATTCGTTGACGTACTCATTGATGATCAACGACTCGCGCAAGACAAAACCACCCTGCCTCAGCGCCGGAACAGCACCCGCCGGGCTGATCTCAAGATACCAGTCCGGCTTGTTGCGCAGGTCGATGTCGATCAAGGTAAATGGGAAGTTCTTTTCCATCAGCGCCAGGCGACTCCGATGGGCAAAAGGACAGACCCGCGCACTGAATAGTTCAATCTTTTCCATATCAACTCCCTTAAACAGAATACTCAAAAGTCAGTATTCTAGCCAAACAGGATTGTTCAACAACCGGTGAAAGGGTTGAGCCTTAGTTTTGGTCCTGAAGAAATAAAAAACAACCTTAACCCTCCGACTGTCTAGTGCCGCGACCACCAAAAGAGCCCAGCCAATACCGCTGGCCCAATAAAGCCGAAAAGGCTGATCCAGAGCGGAATCAGCGTTCCACCGATCATCAACTCCGCACCGCTGATCAGGCGCAACAGATGCGCCAGTGACACCAGAATCAATAGCATCATGACAATCAACTCGACACGGCGAGCCATCCGTTGCTTGATAATTTTCTGTTTACGCGCTCCATCTCTTTGAGGCTTACCCATGTCAGACCACCCTCCCCCGAAGTACCGCAGAATAAAACAAACTGAGGAGCAGAGATGTCCCAGGAATTTATCAATTACATTTCTTCAGAAATGTGGGCGCGAGCCGGTTAGCCGAAACGATAGATCCGTTTCCCGGCACGATAGAGCTCTACCGGACCGTCTTCAGAAACTTTGACCACCCGACCGAAGTGTGAGGCCGCACAGGCTGCAGTGGTTCGCCCACCACCAGTCACCAGATCCTTAACCTGCGAGGTATCAACGATGACACCAGTATCAAGAAGCTCACCATGGCGGTTAATAACCGTCAAGCCGTCCGAGGAGAGAATCCGGCTCAATTCACCGGATCGCTTGAGGACACTAAGCTTTCTGCCGCGGACATGCTCTACCAACGCACGACTCAAGGAGCCACGGCCGCCGACCGAGCCCTTACGCAAGACGTCAAGATTAATCCCCTCATCAGCGATCAACACCACCGTGCCATGTCGCGATTTCGACAGGGCGTAGATCGATCCGATCAAGGGGTTGACAGCGCGTTTATCTAACCTTCCGGTAAAAAATTCACGGAAAATATCCGGATCGTAAACCCCCCAGACCCCCTTGCGCCAGACCAGCAGCCGGCCACCATCCAACACGACTTCAACCTCGGAGACTTCATTAACAAAGATAGCAAAAGCCGTCTCACCAGCCTTTCCAAGCAGTGTTTGAGTATCGCGCCAGGCCAGCTGCTCAACCGACTTGCGCGGCCGGGGCGAGCCGGTTTGAATGGTCCCTTTGACGTTCATGCGGATATCGCAGACGAAGAGTGCCCTCAGCCCGTCGACGAAGCGGTAGGTTAAGGGATTACGGAAAAAATCAGGGCTGATGCGCTGACGCTCTTTACCTAGATCGAACCAGTTATAGTGAGAACTCTTGAGGGAATCGACGAAATCATCGAGCTGAGAACGATAGACCAGAAAGCCCGTCGTCGCCGGGGTCCCCTCATAGCGCTGATAAGAGAGGTTCTTCAATAGTTGGATTAAACTCTCAACCGGCCAGAAAACGCCCTTGCGATCACCGCGCAGGTAGCGAGCCACGGCGATATCGGTGAGTGAGGTTAATAAGGCGGTACGAAAGTGCGCTGCGTAGCCCTCGGCAGAAAATCCGCCATAGAGCCCCTCGAAGGCGGCCAACATCTCCTGGATGAAGCTGATTTCGGTTGTGGTGAACGACAGTTCGTCACGGTTGGCCTTAAACAGATAGACCGACTTATCGAACATCAGGCGCACCAGAATTTCATGGCGATCTGTGGATAAAGGGAGATCTCCCCCCTTCTCGAACTCGACCAGCGAGACTTCTGCCCCGCCAAGGAAGGCGCTAACGCTGTTTTCAATGGCTTGAAAGGCTGTTTTTGGCATGAGCTAATAATGCCTTAATGTTAGGAGAGGTTCAAGCACCATCAGTGTATGGTGAAAAAGAGTTTTGAGTGGTACAGCAACCTTGCCCCTCAATTGAACGTACACCCACCCGAGCGAACCTTAAGCTTAACATTTTTTGGTTTAATCTCTTGCCTTTCTCAGGCTAAACGCATAGAACCTTCAGTCCCTTCCGACAAGGGAATCGCATGAGTCATACAGTTAGCCCAGAGGTAGGAGATTTCAAGAAGCATGGCATTGCAGATCGTATTCGGCATCGACTTCGGGACCACCAATTCAGCAATTTCGGTCTATCGCAATGGCAAGGTAGAGGTGGCGCCAACAGAGGACATGCAGCAGGCCAGCAACCTGATGCGCTCAGTGCTCTATTTCAGTGAAGAGCAAGAGATCTTCGCTGGCAACCAGGCGATCAGCAAATATGTCGAGGATGGTGCAGTCGGGCGCTTCATGCAGTCGATCAAAACTTTCCTGCCGAGCGCCAGTTTCCAAGGCACAGAGATCTTCGGTAAGCGCTACGCCATCGATGACCTGGTGGCGATCATCCTTAAAAAACTTAAGTCCTGCGGCGAGGCCCATGTCGGTTGCGCAGTCGATTCTGTTGTTCTGGGGCGCCCAGTAGTTTTTTCAACCGACCCCAAAAAGGATGCAGCGGCCGAACACCGCCTTGAGCAGGCGACACGCAAGGCTGGCTTCAAACAAATCTGGTTTCAATATGAGCCGGTTGCCGCAGCCCTCGCCTACGAAGAGACTCTCTCTGTCGGACAGGAACGGGTCGTGTTCATCGGTGATTTCGGTGGCGGCACCTCTGACTTCTCGGTGATCCGCGTCAAGGGCGGTGCATTTGAACGTGCCGACCGACGCAGCGATGTCCTCGCCCTCGGCGGGGTCTATGTCGCGGGCGACAAGTTCGATTCGCAAATCATGTGGGATAAAGTAGCGCAATATTTTGGCCGCTACGCGCGCTACAAATCATTCGGCAAGGAGGAGTGGACCGAGATCCCGGTCAGCCTGATTCATACTCTTTGCCAGTGGCACCGGATCCCCTTGCTGCGCAGCCGCTCTACCCGTGAGTTTATCCGCACTGTCAAACGCACCAGTGATGACCAGGTAGCCCTCGAGCATCTGGAAGACATCATTGAAGAGAACTACGGCTTTTCCCTGTTCCAGGCGATTGAGAAGGCAAAGTGTCAGCTCTCCGATACAGATATCGCCAGGATCCGCTTCAGCGAATCTGACCTCTGCCTCGATGAGGGGATTGAACGAAAAGAATTTGAACAACTCAATACCGACAACTTTCACCAGATCGAGACATGTATCGATGAAGTCGTTGCCCAGTCCGGCTTGACACTTGATCAGATTGATACCGTTTCACTGACCGGCGGCACCTCGAAGATTCCGTATATCCAGCAGCTGTTTGCCGCGCGTTTTGGTCAAGGGAAAGCGGAAAACCGCGATGCCTTCACCAGCGTGGTGCATGGTTTGGGGTCGAGTGTCCCACTGTTTATCTAAGAATATTCAGGATAAAGATGTGCAGCTCAAAAAGCCCAAGGGTTAGCTCTTTCCCCCGCAGCTATCAAGCAGGGCAGTTCAGCCCCAAGGGAGAAGACCACTCATCTCACTGTCGGCTGGCCTGAAGAAAAGAACGAAATCAGCTTCTTCAAGGGAAGCCATCTCGCCGAGGCTGACCGTCTTCATGGTATCAATCTCGCTTTCACAGGTATTGTAGGTGGTGTTGTAGAACGCGATGCGCTTCTCTTTCTGTAACCCCATCAGAAGTAGTTGCCTTGCACCGCGTTGAATCAGTTTCATCTTGTTGTACAAATCGTCCAGGTCTTTAACTGTCCAAACCCCCAGGTAAATCGGGCTGCTGACATCCCTGACATCCCCTATCAGCTCACCTCGCAACAATTCATCTTTTTCTCGTCCGAGGTATGGCACAAAGTCGAGATGTTCAGCCAGCTTACGATCCGTGGTAAAAAAATTACCGTTGTCGGGGTCAAGGGTAAAGATCATAGTGCGGTCGCTGGCCTGACCGTAACTCTGAAAGATGACATCCTTGTACTCCTGAAAGGGTAAATTTTTCATGATACAAGTATCGTACTTGTTAAGTCGCCGGCTGATACCCAACAGCCATGATCTGATCGAATTATTGTCGATGCGGCATTTGCCCAGTTCTTCTTTAAGATAATCGAAGGATTTACCACCGAAGCGATAGAGCAAAACACTATTAAAGATTTCGCGGATATTGTTGTAGCGGCTGAAATGGTAGATAAGATCGAAACTGAGCAGCTCCATCTGCCTGAGTTGCCAGATGAAGATGGTCATATCGTTCCGACTGGTCTCTTTGCTGATCCTGGTTTTCTGTGTGGTTTTAATCAACCTGACATAGCGGGTGCTCAGCTCGGCCAGTAACTCCGTATCCCTGGTGGTGCTTCTCTTCAGGTGGATCGTCCAGCAGGTAAAATCCCCTTCCTTGCTAGCCACCTCAATACAATCGGCGCCAAAGGTGGCGTAGGTCTGCTGCGTTCCGACCCCCTTCCCGGGCTGGTCTCCTTTGGTTGATTTGCCGACAAAGATCGGCATCTGGTCCGGTTCCTTTATCAATTTATCAGCTGCGATCCCGGTGCCGTTGTCAGTTATGCTCAGAGTTACCTTGTCACCCTGCTGCTCGAGTAAAAATTCGATCAGACCGCGGCGGCCAGCAGATTTGATAGCATCCAGCGCGTTAGAGACAATATTGATCAGTGCCCTGCTGTAGCTGAGATAAGTGCCGTTGACCGCATCAATCTTCGATCTGAGAACCAAACGCACCTCGCAGTGGCTGTCCACCGCTTCGATAAACGGAATGACGCGCTCTGTGATCAAATCCTTGAGAGAGACCTTGTGCGACTGGTGGATATTGTCTTCATACATGTTCAGGGTATTCAGCAGCGCGGTAGTCTCCCGGTTAATATCCTCGGCGACCTTGTTGAAGTTGCCGACCGACAGCATGGCGGTCATGTCGAAGAGAACCTTCAATGATTTTTTTACGTCATGCCGCACTTTGCTCAGCTCTTCGACCGCAGTCACATCAGGCCGCTTGGTTAAAACCACCTTCTGCCTGAGGGTCTCAGAGGAGACTGACATCAGCTGAAACTTCATCTTGCGAAAGACGACCTGGTCACTAATACTGAAGCCTCTGGTTTTGAAGAAGTCGATGGAGCTTAAAAGTTTCTCCCATACATAAAGGTAAATATGCGCATCAGAGTCGACCGTATGTGCCAGGTAGCGAATAAAAGCAGAACCTATTCCCTTCCCTCTGCCAAATGGATTGGTCACCAGCTTGTAGATATGGAATTTTTTTCGGTCGGGCGTTGCGTAGACCAGCAGATAGCCGAGCAACTCCCCCTTCTCGTCCCAAACGAAGCTGTGCTCATAATCGATATCGATACTATTGTCGAGAACATAAGGAGAAGGGATTAACAGGGAATCGATGTTGAGCAGAGGGGAACTTCTGACCGCTTTTTCATATTCAGAGGTCAGGGCTGTTATGTACGGAAATTGAGCGGGATTCCATTCCATAATTTACCTTCGTCTTAGATATCGACAACACCGACCAAAGTGAACTGAGCCCGTATTCAACCTTGGGTTCGCTCAAGTCGGTTGTCAGCAGAAGATCGGTCTTTTTGCAAAATAAGATCTGATGCGAAGATGACAACCTTGTTTCTATTCTAAGGAAACTGGCAAGGAACTGCCAATGAAAACCACAGCCGCATTAAGGATTATATAAAGGTGAACGATCAGCACATCGTGGTAACGAACACCTGTATAATCTATGTACGGACTACGAACCTGCCGCTGTTGATTGCTCTGCTTATGGCCTCTGTTATGCTTGAGCAGTTCAGTGCTTCCCTATAACCAACAAGGAGATTATCATGAAAATCCTCATCATGTTGTTCATGTTCGGTTTCGCTATCGCCCTGCCCGGCTGTAGCAAAGAAGAAACCCCGACCAAGACTGTCATCCAGCCCGCACCCCACAAATCTCCACTGAATAATGCTTCTGAAAAAGCTGGGCAGACCGTTAAACAGGTCACTGCCCAGGACCGCGAGCAGGTTGTTCAGGTCGCACAGCAGGTAGAACAGAAAGTGGATGAAGTGGTTATACAGACCAAATCCCTGGTCTCGGGACAATTGATTTACACCAAGGCGTGCCTCGCCTGTCACAAATTTGGTTTGTCCGGTGCACCTAAAGTCGGCGACAAAAAGACCTGGGAGCCCCTGATCACTGAGGGGGCTGCTGAACTGACAAAGAATGCAATTAATGGAGTCGGACGAATGCCACCCAAGGGCGGAAATTCCAACCTGAGCGATGCCGATGTTAAGGCTGCGGTTGATTATATGATCGAACAGAGTCGTTGATATTTGCGAGTTCCGGGGACAACTCAGCGGGTTGTGTTGTCCCCGGAACTCGGGTATTCATCTCCCTGAGATTGTTTGAGCCAAGTACCGACTGCCCCGCCTGATTTGTCCCCTCAAAGATTATATTTTTTTTAATATTTCGCTGTTTACTTCACTATATATTGTGGACTAAAGTTCGAGAGCCACAAGATGAAGTGTCTAATAAACCGGCAGGCCGATGGACCAAGAGGGGCCCTGACCGGGATAAATCGAATAATATTACGGAGGTTAGTCTCGATGTCGATGAAACTGGTCAAAAAAAAACAAGAAACTATAGAAATACCCTGGCAAGCCGCCTCTTTAGATATCTGGGACACCAAATATCGGCTTAAGGATGCTGCGGGGCAGCCTCTCGATGCTGATGTAAGCGCCACCTATGAAAGAATCGCCAAAGCGCTCTCTGCCGTTGAGCAAGATGAGACCAAACAGCGCTATTGGTTTGAACGATTTCAATGGGCCCTCGAGCATGGCGCTATTCCGGCCGGACGCATCATGTCCAACGCCGGTGCCCTCGAGCACAAGCCAGCAACATCGACTATCAACTGCACGGTTTCAGCGACGGTTGAGGATTCGATGGATGATATTTTGCGCAAGGTTCACGAAGCAGGTCTGACCCTTAAAGCTGGTTGCGGTATCGGCTACGAATTTTCAACCTTGCGCCCGCGTGACGCCTTCGTTCGCGGTGCAGGTGCCTACACCTCTGGGCCGATGTCATTCATGGATATTTACGACCGCATGTGCTGCACCGTCTCTTCAGCGGGGGGGCGACGTGGTGCCCAGATGGCCACCTTCGACATCTCCCACCCGGATGTTCTCGACTTTATAAAGGCCAAACGCGAAGACGGCCGCCTGCGTCAGTTCAACCTGTCACTACTGATCACCAATGAGTTCATGGAAGCGGTCAAACAGGATGCCGATTGGCCGCTCTGTTTCCCCATGTCAAAGCTTGAACTTGAGCGTGAAGGACTCGACCTTCATGACTCAGCTCAAGTCATCTGGAAAGACTGGCCTATCACTGAGAGCTACCTGCTAAATAAAACAGGTCAGGTTGCCTGCCGGGTCTATCGAACCATCCGCGCCAAACAGTTGTGGAACGTCATCATGTCCTCCACTTATGATTTTGCCGAACCAGGGTTCATCCTGATCGACAAGGTCAATGAAGAGAACAACAACTGGTTCTGTGAGAAGATCCGTGCCACCAACCCCTGTGGCGAACAGCCCTTGCCACCCTACGGTTCCTGTCTGCTCGGGTCGATCAACCTGACCCGTTTTGTCGAGCACCCTTTTACCCCGCAAGCGCGTTTCAACTGGGACAAATTTCAAGACGTTGTTGCAGTCTTTACCCGTATGCTGGACAACGTCGTTGAACTCAACGGCCTGCCTCTGCCACAGCAACGTGAAGAGATCGTCGGCAAGCGCCGTCACGGCATGGGCTATCTCGGCCTCGGCTCAACCATTACTCTGCTCGGCATGAAATATGGCGATGCCGATTCAGCGGCGTTCACCGAACAGGTCACCCTCAAGATGGCACTGGCCGGCTGGCAGCAAGCGCTCGACCTGGCACGTGAAAAAGGCCCAGCTCCGGCACTGCTTGAAGACTACGAAGTCACAGCAGAGATGTTGAGTAAACGCCCCGAGATGGCTGCCGATGGCATCAGTCTCGGCCAGCGTATCCCCGGCCGGATTCTTCACTCTCGCTATAGCCGCTACATGCAGAAGTTGGCCAAAGTCGCACCAGATCTGGTCGCCGAACTGACTGAAGTTGGTGCCCGCTTCACCCACCACAGCTCTATAGCGCCAACCGGGACCATCTCACTATCGGTCGCCAACAACGCGTCCAATGGTATTGAGCCCAGCTTTGCTCATCACTATTCGCGCAATTTGATCCGCCCTGGGAGGAAGACTAAAGAAAAACTTGATGTCTTCTCTTATGAGCTCCTCGCCTATCGCGAGCTGATCAATCCGCATGCAATGCCTGGCAGTAAAAAACCAGAAGAACGGCTACCGGACAACTTTATAACCTCAGAAGATATTACTCCGAAGCAGCATGTCGATATTCAAGCCGCGGCACAGAAATGGATCGATTCGTCGATCTCTAAAACCGCCAATGTTCCCAGCGACTACCCCTTCGCTGATTTTCAGGATATCTACCTCTATGCCTATGAGCAGGGGCTAAAGGGCTGTACGACCTTCCGTTACAACCCGGAAGCTTTTCAGGGTGTACTGGTGCAGGATAAAGATCTGGCAGAGACGGTCTACCAGTTTGCCCTCGAAGACGGCTCAGTCGTCACAGTACGAGGGAATGAAGAGATTGAATACGACGATGAAATCCATACGGCGGCCAACCTGTTCGATGCCCTTAAAGAGGGTTATTACGGCAAGCTGTAACAAGGAGAAATAAAATGACGACCAAAATAGATAAAAAAATCGTGGCTTACGAGGTTATCAACCTTGAAGAACAACGCTTAAAGGCCGCACAGGAAGCCCTGCATCAGCGCGAGAATATGCACGAAAAAGTCGTGCGTCCCGAGATGCTGGTCGGAGCGACCTACAAAATAAAAACCCCGCAGAGCCCGCACGCACTTTATGTCACGATCAACGACATGGTCCTGAACCATGGCACGGAATACGAGACACGCGAGCCGTTTGAGATCTTCATCAACTCAAAAAACCTGGACAACTTCCAGTGGGTTGTCGCTCTGACCCGGGTAATGTCTGCGGTCTTCCGTAAAGGCGGGGATGTCACCTTTCTGGTCGATGAGATGAAAGCTGTCTTTGACCCCCAGGGGGGATACTTCAAGCCAGGCGGCGGTGGGTTCATGCCATCAATCGTCGCTGAAATCGGCTTTATTCTTGAGCGCCACATGAAGATGATCGGGCTGCTCCAGGAAGATCAAATCCCCGAAGCCCAAAAGGCGATGCTGCAAGCCAAGCGTTCTGAATACGAAACATTAAACAATCAGCCGCAAAACGAAAACAATGGTGATTTCCCTGCCGAGGCCAAGCTATGCAACAAGTGCTTCACCAAAGCGGTTATCATTATGGATGGCTGTCTGACCTGCCTGAACTGTGGCGATTCAAAATGCGGCTGAGGCAGGGATTTTAATACCAGGTTGAATTTACATTAAGACGTCATGCGACGCGTTAAGAGTAAGAGGAGCTAGCCTTGTCGAGTTCAAACTGGGATATCCGCTGGATGGCCCTCGCCCAATTGATTGCCACCTGGAGCAAAGATCGCGGCCGCAAAGTTGGTGCCGTTATCGTTGGGCCTGATAACGAGATTCGATCTACGGGCTTTAACGGCTTCCCCCGTGGGGTGAATGACGATGTTGAAGAGCGGCACGAAGCCTCGACCGGAGAAAAGTACCTCTGGGCGTCCCATGCCGAAAGAAATGCCATTTACAATGCAGCACTGCTCGGGGTCTCAACCAAGAGCTGTACGATTTACGTCCCATGGTACCCCTGCATCGACTGTGCAAAAGCCATCGTTCAATCCGGGATAGGCAAAATCGTTTGCTTTGAACCCGACCTGACCGACAAAAACTGGGGAAAGGATTTCGAGAAATCCCTCATCATCCTCAGTGAAGGAAACGTCGTCACCAAGACCATAGATCAGAAAAATTATCTGAAGACCATTCTCGATAAAGAGATTCAGGTCGGTAATGTTCAGATCTGCCCCTGAATTTCCTTAGGGACTGAAAAGCTGGTAGAGACTTACAGGAGAACTGGAAAACTCAATAAAAACGATAAAGAGCGGCCCCTCGGGGTCGCTCTTTATCGTTCTGGTCTATTTGTGTCGCTAAAAAGCGATATCGAACACCATTGTTTGACCTGAGGTGATGGGCTTTAAATCAACTGGTTCACTTAGGGCCGGGGTAGATATCCCTGAGGGGATAGACATACTTGTCCCAAACCTGGCCGAAGCGGGCCTTATCGAAAGAAGGCTTCTGGATGATCGCCAGGGCCAAGTCCTTCTGCTCAGCGCTCGAAGTTGATTTATTGAAAATATCCAGTGCGTATTTAGACATATCGCGTACCATGAAATCGAAGATCTGATCGAGGAGCGCGTCATCGATCTCTGCGAAATTGGGACGGTTCTCGAGGATCAGCTGGCCGTAGGCGATGAGGGTGAAGCACTCGCCCAGCCCGAGCAGAAAATCGATATCCTTAGCCTGGGTTTCGTCGGGGCCAGCTTCAACCAGAAGTTTCTTGAACAGTTTAATTTGCCCCTTGAAGACATTAACATTGGGAAGATCGACCGAATCGTAGGCGATGCGGTAATCGTGAAATTGCACTTTGCTCAGGCCGTGAGTCGGACCTTGGTCCATCAGGAAGTCATCGTTAGCGGCGTCGTTGCGCTTGGCAATTTCAGGAAACTCGCCAGGATTGAAGAGGAAGTTCTTCATGAACTTGACCACCAGCGCCATGTTGACGTGGGCCGTGCCTTCCAGCTTGGGCAGCATACCGATGGCATGACCGGCGATCTCGAAGAAGGGATCGCTCTCGAAACCCTTGGCGGCGATGACCTCCCACAGGAGGCGGATCACCTCTTCACCTTGAGTGGTGACCTTCATCTTGACCATCGGATTGTAGAGCAGGTAACGACGGTCTTCCGCACTGGCGGAACGCATGTAGTCGACGGCGCGGTCGGCGAAGACGCGCATCGCGACTAAGCGGCAGAAGCTGTCGGTGAAGAACTGGCGCACATGGGGGAAGTCGGTGACCGACTTGCCGTAGAGGTTGCGGTTGGCAGCGTGGTGGAGCGACTCGTAAAACGCATGACTGCACATGCCGATGGAACCCCAGCCGAGGTTGAACTTGCAGACGTTAATGGTGTTGAGCATGTTGTCCCAGGCGGTCGAGCCGACCGCCATAATATCGGATTCGCTGATCGGATATTCGTGCAGCGCGATCTCGGCCACGTAATTTGCCTCGGCCACCGTATTCTTGACGCACTCGTAATTCTCATGCTTGGAGTCGGTGGCAAAAAAAACGTACTCGCCGGTTTCAGTATTCTTGGCGAACATCGAGGTGATCGCCGCCTCGTTTCCGTTGCCGATGTAGTATTTGCGGCCATTGGCGACATACTTGCTGTCACCCAGCGGGGTCAACTCCATGCTTGAGGAGTAGATATCGGCACCATGGTCCTTCTCTGACAGCCCGAAGGCGAACACCTTGCCCTCCACTAACAGCTCGGCGGCCTTCTGCTTAAGCGCTTCGTTCTCCCCCATCCAGACAGGGCAGAGCCCGAGCATACTGACCTGGAAGGTGTACCAATAGGTGAGGCCGTAGAACCCGAGAATCTCGGAGAATGCTGAGTTACGCCAGGTGTCCCACCGCGAATCTTCCGCGCCGTAGCCCGCCGGGGTCATCAGGGTAGAAAAGACCTGGCTCTCTTTAACAAACTCAACGAAATCGTAATTCCAGACTCGATCATGGTAATCCTGCTTGATCGATTCAAGCCCCTTCTGCTCAAAGAAGCCGATAACCTTATCCATCAGCTCGCGAGTCTTGGGGTCGACATAGGCACGTTGGTTGGTCTTAGGATCGAAGAGTAACATGGGTCAGTCCTCCTTGACGGGGAAACGTTTCCGAGTTCGCATACGAACGATATAGGACAAAAATCACCCTGTGGGGAAACGCGGTCTAAACATTACCAGATCAGATCGCGCAGTAAGCGTTTAAGCAGCAGGCGTTCTTCTACAGAGAACCCGCTCAGAAACTTCGCGTCAAAACGTTGCCGTTCCAGCGTCATTTCCTTGGTCGTGATCAAAGATTTCCCCGTCGGATAGAGCCTCTGGCTGCGGGCATCGACCACATCCACTCGTTTTTCAATCCAGTCAGATTCGTGCAGCCTCTGGATCACACCAGAAAGCGTAGCTTTATCCAAAATAAGAAGCTTGCCCAACTCACCGGCTGTCTGGCCAGGCTCGTGGGCTAGTGCTTCGACCACCAAATGCTGAATATTGGTCAGTCCATAGGGCTCAAGTAGCTTCTTAAACTCACCGTGGGCCTTCTGGTACGCCTTGCCCAGCAAAAATACCGAACAGTCTTTCAGTTCTTCATGGATGGCTGTCAAAGTAGATGATTTCCCTCAAAAGGTTAGTATACAAACTAAATAACCTGATACAAGCCTGATTGTCAAGAGATAGCGGTCTTCGTGATTTTTTCTATTACCCGTACGTTATGTTAGTATCGAGAGCTGAATCAGTAGACTTTAAAGCGCGTGTAACGCGACAGGACATTGGAGTATTACATATGGATACAGACTTCTGGCACCGCCGCTGGCAGCTCCGTGAGATCGGATTTCATCAGGATAAAGTCCACAGTTTTTTGCAACAGTATTTTTCCAGCCTCAACCTGCCGCAGGGATCAACTGTGCTGGTCCCGCTCTGTGGTAAAAGTCTCGATCTGCTTTGGCTGTTAGAGCAGGGATACCGGGTGATCGGGGTTGAGTTGAGTCAACAGGCCGTTGAAGAGTTCTTGCAGGAGAACCGGTTAGACCCGAAGGTCAGCCAGGTCGATGGTTTTCGTAGCTACCAGCATGGCCAACTCAGCATCTACTGTGGAGATTTTTTCACCCTGACCGAGCAACTGACCGGCCCACTTGCTGCCGTTTACGACCGAGGAGCGCTGGTCGCTCTACCCGACTCAATGCGCCAGGACTATGTCCGCCAGCTTCAAACTCTTTTGCACTCGGACAGTCAGATGCTGTGTATCAGTTACGACTACGACCAGAAACAGCGCCCTGGCCCACCGTTCTCAGTTCCACAGACTGAGCTGAACCAACTGTTCGGCAGCTGGTGTACGCTTGAAAAGATAAATACCGAATCGACTCTGGAAAAACATCAGATGCTGAAAGCTGCGGGGATTCTGGATTTGAATGAAGAAGTTTATCGTCTAAGAGTCACTTGAGAATAAAGCCGTGCATTGCTTATCGGATAGCACCATCCCAGCTATCTCGGCTGAGACGCCGATAATTTCGGCTTTTTAGCAGCAAGTCAGAAGCGATATAAACAGAGCCTGAACCAACCTAGCCTTCAGCCGTATAGAAAACCACCCCGACGCGATTTATGTGCTCTACCAGACTCTCATTACTGACTTGTTGCAATAATGAAAGGTCAAAGGTGTAAGGCAGATCCAACTCATCGAGTGCATTGCCAATATTGAGCAAGAGTCCCTGGGGGAGTTCTCCTTGAGTTTTCAAGGTCAGGTCGATATCTGACCCGACCCGGTAGTTGCCTTTGGCGCGGGAACCGTAAAGAATTGCCTGGCTAACGCAATCAAAGCCAGACAGTACCGAATTGATAGCCTTGACCACTTCTGGTTTCAAGCCAAACTTATCAGTCATTGCCAACCTGATATGCAATAAGCGTCTGCTTCAAAGCAACAAATTCAGCATAGTAGTGCGTGACAATATCTTGCAGCACCTCTTTTGTGACCTCTTCGTTGTAGGTATGTGATGTCAGGGCTCGACTTTTTATCATCCGCATCCAAACCTCACCGTCTACGATCAATCCCCGTCTAAATGCGGTCTTTATAGCATCACGGCTCCCTTGAATTCCCTGCTCCCCTTGATATTCATAGAAATCCTTCAAGACATTCCACGCCAGTTCGTAGTTATATTCAAAGGCCTGAATAACACCCTGCTTTTCCAAATCAGAGAGTTCCCGTTCGGCAAACAAGACCATCGCGCTGTCTAATTGTGCTAGAGATTTTTTGAAATTATCAAAGCGCTGCAGCCAACGGATGTCTTCTGCCATTCTTCGTCCCCACAATTTTCTAGTCTAAGAACATTAATCGTTAAATTTGCCTGAATAACTTTGGAAATATAGAATATTTATAGTCAGTTGTAAAATATCATGCAGCCCTGTTGATCCTTGCCCCTGATGCCACACAGGGGGAGTCTGCCTAAAACTCGTACAGGCCAAGACCTGGCTAATGGCTGGCCTTATCGCCCCAGAGAGTTTTCAGGCGTGCATCACGCCCGCAGTTCCAGCGGTATGCAGAATAGCGGAATGAGTAATTCTTGTAATAATCCTGATGATAACTTTCATCCCCCTTGATCGGGTAGAAGGTCGAGGCATCGAGAATTTCCGTAGCAACCTCATCACCGGGGAACTGCTCAGAAACATGTTTCTTCGACTCCTCGGCAATCGTTCGTTCTTCATCGTTGGCGACAAAGATCGCGCTTAGGTAGCTGTGTCCCCTGTCACAAAACTGGCCACCATCATCAAAGGGATCAATGTTCACCCAGTAATGATCGAGAAGTTTCTCATAGCTCACCTGTGCAGGGTCGTAGGTGATCTCTACCGCTTCATAGTGCCCGGTATGGTTACCGTTATAGGTTGGATCTTTCAGGGTGCCGCCGGTAAAGCCGGAGACGACATCGCTGACTCCGGGAAGTTTTTCAAAATCTGACTCCATGCACCAGAAACAGCCACCGGAGAGGACCGTTGTCGCGGCTGAGGCTTGTGCTGCGAAGATAAGTAAGATGGCAAAGACTGCTAACATCAATTTGTATTTCATAAAGCCTCCGAAACCCTGTGGTTGTCAGGATCTGCTTGATCCTGACCCGTTGAAGCTTACTTGAACAGCTTAAGGTATTCTGCGTAGCCTTCTTTCTCCAGATCAGCGACCGGGACAAAACGGAGAGAAGCCGAGTTCAAGCAGTAGCGCAAGCCGTCAGGGGCAGGTCCATCGTTGAAAACATGACCCAGGTGAGCATCACCCAGTTTGCTGCGGACTTCGGTGCGGGTTGAAAAGAGTCGGCGATCGACCTTCTCAACGATCTCATCCGGGTTCAAAGGCCGGGTAAAACTCGGCCAACCAGTCCCCGACTCATATTTATCGAGCGAGCTGAAGAGCGGAGTGCCAGAGATCAGGTCAACATAGAGACCGGCCTCGTGATTATCCCAGTAGCTATTATTGAAAGGTGGCTCAGTCCCCTCTTCTCGCGTGACCTTATACTGTAGCCGGGTCAACCGTTGCCGCAGCTCTTCCTCGGTCGGTTGCATAGTCTTCTCTTTATGACCCATAGTCTTCTCCATCTTCATATCGTCCGACGTCATCGGTTGCGACATGCTCATTGAATCTGTCTTCTCATCCATGCTCATACTCTGCACCTGGTGAAAGCTGATCAGAACCAGCGGCAGACTGAGTAATGCGATTGTCAGGTTTTTCATCATAACCTCCATCTTAGCAGATCCGGCGATTTCAGTGCCGGTGTGTGTTTTTTTCAGTTAAATGAATCATACAGGGGAGATATAACGACTGATTAATGACTCTATAAAGATTAGGTTAAGATTTTTGGATGAAGTGGAATGACCGCTGAACCAACTAAATAGATTACTTGATTGGTAATCTATTCGTGATAGAGTCGGAAAGACGATCCCCGAAAAAGCCAAACCTGTTGAAAAACAGGGACGGAAAGCGCCGGATCTTTCCTCTCACACCACATAAGATGGCCGAGCTGCCGAAGGATGATGATTCCACCGGTGAGTTCGGCTTTTTTGCGTAATAAAGAGAGGAGCAGCAAAATGGCTAGTCAATGGAAAATTGAAGGCACCTACTTCGAAGCCTGTAACTGCGACACAGGTTGCCCATGCGTCTTCTTAAGTGCTCCGCCAAGCGGTGATTGTACCGCACTGGTCGGTTGGCACGTCGTCAACGGACATTTCGATGACATCAACCTTGGCAATCTTAACGCCGTCATGGCCGTGCACTCTCCCGGTCACATGGCTGAAGTTCCCTGGCAGGCCGCGCTCTACATTGACAGTAAGGGGGATCCAGCCCAGCAGGAAGCACTGGCCAAGATTTTTTCGGGCCAGGCCGGCGGACACCCTTCGCGACTCGCCTCGCATGTTGGCGAATTCTTCGGCGTTAAAAATGTCGAGATTATTTATCAGGATAGCGGCAAAAACCGCAGTCTGAGCATACCTGATATTGCGGATGCCGAAATAGAAGCGATCGGCGGCCAGGCAGACGGTGAAGCGACCATCGCTGGTCATCCACTCGCCATTGCCCCGGGCTACCCGCTGGTGGTCGCAAAATCGAAGCAGCTGAACTACCGCGACCACGGCTTCCAATGGGAGATAAGCCAGAAGAACGGCTACTACTCCCCTTTCGCTTATAACGGATGAACACCGTCGGTGCGGCATATCGTCGCGATCGGCTGATTGTTCTCGCGGGGCTGGTCGGACTCTGTCTGCTAGCCTGGGCCTATCTGCTCTATATGGCCTGGATGATGGATCAAATGCCAAACGCCATGGTCATGGCAGAGCCACAACTGCAAAGTTGGAGCGCAACCGAGCTGCTGCTCTGTTTCATCATGTGGGCGGTTATGATGGTCGGCATGATGATTCCCTCTGCCGCACCGATGATCATGATCTTCACTCAAACCCACCGCAAGCAGGTCAGTCTGGGACAACCCTATGTCCCGACCAGCCTGTTCGGGCTCGGCTATCTGGCAGTCTGGACAGCCTTCAGTCTGCTTGCCACAGCCGCCCAGTGGGGGCTAAATGCAACGGACCTGCTCTCCCCGACCATGCTAAAAAGCACCAGTCCGATCCTCGGTGGTACCATCCTTATCGCCGCCGGCATTTTCCAGTGGACCGATCTGAAACAACGCTGTTTAAAGCACTGTCGCTCCCCTTTGAACTTCTTACTGAATGAATGGCGCGACGGAAAGATGGGGGCTTTAATCATGGGACTGCGCCACGGATTATTCTGCCTCGGCTGCTGCTGGGCACTTATGGCCCTGCTGTTCGTCACCGGAGTGATGAACCTGCTGTGGGTAGCCTTGATTGGTATCTTTGTGCTGGTTGAAAAGCTGGTGCCTTTTCAGCGTTTGGTTAGCGGCTGTGCAGGTGCGGTGCTGGTGAGTTGGGGGGGCTGGTTGCTTTGGATGGGCTGATGAATCGCGTCATCAGCCCATGGATATATAGGAAATGGATCTAACCAAGGAATTGAAGTAAACAGATTTGTTTATAATAAATCTGTCCCCTTTTGCACGCCCATCAGAGACAGTGTTTATCGGCTTTGACACGACATCACCTCCATTTTTAACGGTACGCCACACTCCAAAAAGGGCAAGTACCGTCAAACGTACCGTTAAAATCGCGGTACGTCAAGGGTTCCGGCTGGACACTAAAAGGCCGCAGATAAAGAAAAAGCCCTGAAAAATCAGGGCTTTAAGTACCGCGTTGGACATTAAAAATATCAAAAATGGTGGAGGTGGCGGGAATCGAACCCGCGTCCGAAAGCCTTCTACGAGAGGCTTCTACATGCGTAGTCTATGGTTTGGATTTAACCGTAGTGAAGCTCCCACAGACAGGATATTCACCAAGCGATTCTGCTTTAATTTCGCTCCGATGCCACAGACCTTCACCAGAACTAGCCTGCTAAATTAACGTCTCGTCAGCCACACAGGCAATGATTGAAAAGACGTAGCAGCATTAAGCTGCTAGTGCGTAACGAACGTCAGTGTCGGCGTTTGTTAGTATGGGCTTTGTTACGGAGCCAGCCCACTCCGGCATGCCACCTTCGCTTCCAACCCCCGTCGAAACCTTGGCACCCCCATTAAAAAATGACAGATTCTTGTGTGTCGGGATTGTTCTTCGAAGTGTTTTTATTATCTCACTTTACAGAGAGATAGTTCAAGCAATGTTTTAACTATTTTCTAATAGTTCGCACTCTTGAGCGCGCGCGACATCTCGCGATTCGCCTCTTTACTCTTAAGATCATGACGCTTGTCATGCAGCTTCTTACCACGGCCAACCCCGATTTCGAGTTTAACCAGACTGTTCTTGAAGTAGATCTTGGTCGGCAGCAGGGTCAACCCCTTCTGCTCGGTGAGGCGGATCAACTTGTCGATCTCGATGTGGTGCAGCAACAATTTACGCCGGCGGGTCGGTTCGTGGTTTTCCCGATTCCCCTGTTCGTAGATGTTGATCGTCATATTGTCGATGAAGACCTCAGAATTACGAATGCGGCAGAACGACTCCTTAATGTTGACATGTCCGAGGCGTAAGGATTTCACCTCGGTCCCCTGCAGCACCATACCGGCCTCGAAGGTCTCTTCGATGAAGTAGTCGTGGTAGGCCTTTTTGTTGCTGGCGATAATATTAATGCCCATGTTCAAGCAGTTCTCTGGCTTGGGTGTCAGGTTCGTTCTCGAGCCCGATAATGCGTGGCATGAAGACTTCACGCTTCAACGCCTTGGTTCCGAGACGGATACACAGGAAGCTACCGACCATAAAAGCGACGCCGATCAGCGCAGCGAGTAATTCTGGTTCCACACCGACCTGGGTGTTGTCAGCAATCAGCCGCCCGGCAACAGCGCCGATAAGTAACCCGATGACCGGCAGAATGTAAAGCACAAAAGAGGACTGCAGAAAATGTTTGGTACTGGTCACAACTTTGACCTTGTCGCCGACTTCAGCACCGATCTGGTTAAAAGACTCAACCAGCATCGACTGACCGTCGTCACCGACCTGACAAGCGCCGGACGAAGGGCAATGCTTACAGGCGCTCTGTTTCTGGCAGAGCACCAGGGCAATCTGCCGCCCTTTGAGTTCGACTATGGTTCCGTATTCAACAATCACCAGTCACTCCAAATTTAAAAAACTGTAGATCCGATCAGCCTCTGAGTATAGGCAGTTCAATCGATCTTGACAACCTGTCCGTCGAGGATCAGGGCTTGAACCTGCCGCCCCTCCCTTTCAGTCACCAGTGATTCAAGTAACTTCTGGGGCCTATGCTGTTCATTCAGCGCGATCACCTGGAAGCTGGCACGCAGACCTGTTTTAAGTGCACCCAACTGCTCCTGCAAGCCGAGAGCTGCGGCTCCACCGCAGGTAGCCAGAGCTATGAGCTCTTTAGGGCTAAGGCAGTCAGCGTAAGTCGCAGCGGCAAAGGCCAGCTCATCCCAGATTGAAAGACTTTTGTTGCTCGCAAGGCTGTCGGTGCCGAGGGAAAGCTTAACCCCGGCTTTCTTCAGCTTGGCGACTGGTGCGATACCTACCTGAAGCTGCGCGTTGGAGCGCGGGCAGAGCACCAGCTGGGCTCCGGCAGCGGCGATCATGGCGATCTCCTTATCATCGAGTTGAACGCCATGCACCAGCAGTTGATTCGGGCCCAGCCCACCCCGTTCGGCGAGATATTCGATGGGGCGCAGATGACGGGCCTTGGGAATGTACTGGTGCCAGTTGACCTCGCTGTACAACCGCTCAACCAGTTCGCCGTTGCCGCCATCGAGGAAGTCAACCTCGGCCACTGATTCGGCGATGTGGGTCGCACAACCCAGCTGTCGTTTCTCGGCCTCCTCAAACAGCTGGCTCATATACTTGGGCCGGATGGTGTAAGGGCTGTGGGGGCTGAGACCGAAATCGAAGCGACCAACCCCCTGCTCTTGCAAGACAGAACTTAGTTTCTTGAACTGTGTCTGGGTGACGACCAGATCCTGCCCCAGGGATTCGAGGAAAACCCTGCCGGAGAGCGGGGTATGGGCAAAAGCGCTGCGCCCCTCATACCAGGAGAGAATATCACCGACAGCTGCGGTCCCCGACTTCAAACACATCTGGATACCAGCCTTGATCGCAGGCCGCATCTCTTCAGCCGAGTGAGAGCGTTTCACCTTAATCAGACGCAGGATCCACTCGACAAAACTGGAGGGTTCGGAACTGACGCTGGCAGCCGAGGCCCATTCGGGATAAAAGCTTAATTCAAGGTGGGTGTGGGCATTCACAAAGGCTGGCAGCAGCAAGGCTGCGCCATAGTCGACCAGAGTTGCTGAGGGTGCAGACTTTTTGATTTGTGACAGGGTGCCGACCTCAAGGATACGGCCTTGATCTTCGAGTAACGCTCCATGTTCAATCAGAGCATCATTAGCAGCATACAGATATTGAGCGGTGTAGATTCTGGCCACGTCAACTCAGCCTTCGGCGGCGAGATCAAGGCCAGCAGAATGAGCCAGCGCTTCTATCTCTTTGAGCAACTGCTGGACCTCTGGCGCCTGGCCAAGTGCGACCTGCTCGTCTAATACGGACTGCAAAATTTCATCGGTCGTCAGAGGGTTCGCCAGCACCACGCGCAAAACCGTGATGACCTTGGTTCCATAAACCTTTGAGCGCAACCGGGTCCGAGAAACGAAGGTCTTGCCCGCCTCACGCTGAACTTTCTGAATCAGCTGGTTGATCTGGTCAAGCAGCAGATTTGCCTGACATTTTTGTTCCAAGGTCATATCCGCCATCAAGCGACGTACAGCGAGCGGGGCGTAGCGATAGGTCAAGATGTTCAACTCGGGTTCGCTGGTCAACTCAAAATCATCATTCTGCCCGACCCGTTCGGCAAAATTACGTGCCCGTTCGATCCCGATATTGATCAGAAGTTCGTACCCTTTGCGACCAATGATCGACAAACCAGCATGCACCAGCATCGCCATACCAGGACGCGAGCCTTCGAGGGTGTGACTGCCTAGGTCTTTAGAGCCCAGACGCAGGATATAGGCCGCATGATGCTCGATCGCTGAGAGCGCAGTCGGATCCTTAAACACCACCATCCCGGCGCCCATCGGCACATAGAGTTGCTTGTGGGCATCCAGAGTCACGGAATCAGCGCGCTCAATACCATCCAGCAGCGGTGCATACTGTTCCGAAAAGAGGGTTGGTCCACCCCAGGCTGCATCCACGTGGAAATGGCAGTTATACTCGGCCGCCAGATCGGCCATGGCGTGCAGCGGATCGACGTTGCCAGTCTCGGTGGTTCCGGCGATACCAACCAGCGCCAAAGGTCGAATGTTACGTGCCTTAAGCCGTTGCAACTCCTTGCGCAACAGATCAAGATTGATGCGGTTATCATCATCGGTATCGATCTTGATCAGGTTATCACGACCGATGCCGAGCAGATCAGCAGCCTTACCAAGAGAATAGTGTCCACGTCGCGAAACCAGCACCGCCAGACCATCAGCCCCAAGATGCTGCAGCGAGCGGACCAGTCCTTCAGCGGCGATCCCTTTAAAGTTACCTTGTGGCGCAAACAAACGATTTCGGGCAACCCAGAGGGCGGTGATATTAGCGATGCTGCCACCGGAGCAGAAAGCCCCCAGAGCATGCTGACTGTTATGCACCCACTGAGGATAAAAGCCGGTATCAGCGCGATAAACAAGGCGGTGCATCATGGCCAGCACCTGGCGCTCCATCGGGGTAAAGGCCTTTGAAGTCTCGACCTTGACCAGATTCTGGTTGAGTGCCGTCATCAGCCGCGCGAGGGGGAGCATAAAATAAGGTAAAGCCGAGGTCATGTGACCGACGAAGCCCGGCGCGGCAGTGTGAACCGACTGGGCAACCAGCTTCTGTTTGACAAACTCGGTATATTCCGAGACGAAGGTCGGCTCTTCGGGAATTTCAGGTGAGAGGAAATCGGCTTCGATCTCTTCGATGGTGCGTTCCAGCGCGACGATATGGGTTCCCAGAAAACCGGCGACATCATCGGTAATCGCCTGATCGATGGCCCCCAGGGTTGAATCCGGGGCTTCAGGAACGGTGAAGACCCGATAGAGGTTCTCCAGATTGGCGCGGGCGGCTTCTTTTGATTTCGGCATAGTCTCGCTGCTCTTTTATTGGAGAATCAGATCAGAAAGCAATTATCGATCAAGCGGGTTTTACCAACAAACACAGCCAGCAACAGCACAGAGTCGGCATCAACCTGGGGCTGTTGCTGCAAGCTGAGCTGGTGACAGATCTGCAAATAATCGACACGAGCCTCTGGTTGAGCTTCAATCATTGCGCGAATCTGGGTAAGAATCTGTTGGCTATCAGTAACCCCTTCAGCGGCAAGCTGCCGGGCGGCTGCAAGGGAGCGAGAAAGGGAGAGAGCCTGCTTGCGCTGCTCGATGCTCAAGTATGTGTTGCGCGAGCTGAGGGCCAGTCCATCCGCTTCACGCACAATCGGCAGGCCAACAATGGTCACTGGCATGTTCTGATCGAGCACCATGCGCCGGATGACAGCCAGCTGCTGAAAGTCTTTATTACCGAAGAAAGCGATATGCGGCTGCACGATATTAAACAGTTTGGAGACGACCGTGGTCACCCCGCGAAAATGTCCGGGACGACTGGCGCCACAGAGCAGCTCGGTGATCCCTTCGACATCGACCCAGGTTGCGTAGCCACGGGGGTACATCCGTGCGGCTGTCGGGGCAAAGATGACGTCGACCCCGGCCTGCGCGGCCAGTGCGCCGTCAGCGGCCAGATCACGCGGATAATCTTCGTAGTCTTCACCAACCCCGAATTGCGCTGGGTTGACAAAGATCGAGAGGACCAGCAGATCGCCGTCTTTGCGCCCCTCTTGCAACAGAGAGAGGTGCCCCTCATGTAAAAAGCCCATGGTCGGGACAAAAGCGATGCTTCGCCCTGCGGCTCTTTGCTGCAGGCTCCACTGTTGCATTTCGGATACTGAATTAATTGTAAGCATTGAAAAACCTAATATGAAGCGGGAAGCTAGAGGTGAGAGGCTGGAAAATCTCAGTTGGTTCCCATATCCCACTTCTCACTTCGATCGTTATTTAAAACTGTGCTCGTCAGCCGGGAAAGTTCCGTTCTTGACCTCAGAGATATACTCGCCGATGCCGTCGCTGATGGTCTGACGCACATCGGCAAAACGTTTAACAAACTTGGGCGAGTATTTATCACAGAGTCCGAGGATATCGTGGATCACTAAAACCTGACCATCACACTCGGGACCGGCGCCTATGCCGATCGTCGGGATACTTAAAGCGGCACTGACCTCAGCCGCGAGGCTGGCCGGAATCCCTTCAAGCACGACCGCAAAGGCACCCGCGGCTTCAACTGCTTTGGCATCGGCCAAAATCTGCAGAGCCTGAGCATCTTCGCGGCCCTGCACCTTGAAGCCGCCCATACGATGGATCGATTGCGGGGTCAGACCAATATGCGCCATCACCGGGATATCGATAGCCGTAATCGCGGCGATGGTTGCGGCGATATTGACCCCACCTTCAAGCTTGACCGCCTGAGCGCCGGCTTCTTTGATCAAACGACCTGCATTGCGCCGCGCATCGGCCTGATCGATCTGATAGGACATAAAGGGCATGTCGGCGACGACCAACGCCTGACTCGAGGCGCGAACCACCGGTCGGGTGTGATAGATCATCTCATCCATAGTCACTGGCAGGGTGTTTTCATAGCCGGCAAAGACCGAACCGACCGAATCCCCGACCAGAATAATATCGATACCGGCCTGGTCGATCAGTTGGGCAAAGGGGTAATCGTAAGCGGTCAATACACTGATTTTTTCACCAGAGCTTTTCATTCCGGCGATATCAAGAATTGTCTTTCTGGTTTTCACTGCAATCATCCTGTTCTAACAAAAAATGCCCTCCAAAACGGAAGGCATAGATAGGCCCTGAGGGGAATCCCCCAGAAACTGAGTGCTATCGCTTTTCCGTCCCGGTCTTAAAAGATCCAGGCAGTATATTTTTTTGTACCATCAGGTCTATGCGGCTCCAGTACTCGTCCCGGGCCACCTGATGTGAGAGATTAATACCTCTCTATAAAAGCGTTCTACCCTATACCATAGCCATAAAAGAGCTGTCGAACTATTTTTTGCCAGCAATCTTCAGGCCGTCTTTATAGGCATCTGCACATTTCTCACCCAGATTCCAGTATTGACGAATACCCCCCAGATAGACAAGGGGGTCGAAAGATCGGGTGTCGATTTCACCCTCGGCCGAAAAAGCCGAATCAACCGCATGGATTTCTACAATCTCGCCCAACAGCAAGCGATAGTCCCCCAATTCAATTTCACTCACCAGCCGACATTCAACATTCAGTGGCGACTCGGCGATCAGGGGGACTTTGATTACAGTCGCAGGTGCGAGGTTTAAACCAGATTTATCTAGCTTGTCCTCCTCACGGCCGGAACGAATTCCACAATAATCGGCCTCAAGAGCTAAAGCGGCCGGGACCATATTTACGACAAACTCGCCAGTCTGCAGGATGTTTTCATAGGTTTTACGCTCCTTATTGAGCGACACCGCCATGGTCGGTGGGGTCTTGCTGACGATACCGGCCCAGGAGGCGGTCATCAGGTTAACCTGACCGTCGCCAGACAAGGAGCTGATGATCGTAGTCGGCTGCGGGAAGAAAGTGACGCAGGGGCCGAGGGTACGTTTATGCATAGCAGTAACTCCAAAAAAGAAAGGGGCGACCTTTGCGCCGCCCCTGCTTTGTATAGTTTTTGTTATAGCTGTCCGAGGGGCTAAAATCAACTCCTGAGTAGCGCAACGAAAGAACAGATTTCTTAGTAATAACAAAGTGAGCAAGTCCCCAAACAGGATCAGGCGGGCTGGTAAAGCGCCTGGGTCAAGCGGGAAAAATCAGACAGGTCAAGGCTTTCGCCACGGCGAGAAGGCTCAATGTCGGCCGCAGCAAGCCCCTGATCTACCCGTTCACGCGGAAATCCCCCTGCCATGAGGCTATTACGCAACTGCTTACGCCGCTGAGTGAAGGCAGCTTTTACGACCTTGGTGAAAAAAGCCGGATCGACCGGATCGACTCTGGGCGCGGACAAAGGGGTAAACTTGAGAACCAGGGAGTCAACTTTGGGCGGAGGTGAGAATGATTCTGGACCGACATGCACAACCGGCACAACATCGTACCAAAGCTGACAGAGCACCGAGAGAATGCCGTAATCCTTGCAGCCGGGTGCAGCGCAAAGGCGATCGCCGACCTCTTTCTGAAACATCAGGACCATACTGGTAAAGAGTTGGCGATTCTCAAGCAGTAAAAAAACAACCTGACTGGAGATATTATAAGGAAGATTAGCGACAAGATTGTAGGGGGGTGAGTTGAGCAAAGCCGGCAAATTGGCTTTCAGAATATCGCCACCATGAATCAGAAGCCGGGGATTATCACGCTGCTCAAGCCGTGCGATCAGATCACGATCGATCTCAAAAACTTCAACCTGCGCGGCAACTTCCAGTAAGCGTTCAGTCAATACGCCAAGACCGGGACCGATCTCAACCACAGTTTCGGTTGGAGAAATATCCGCAGCCTGGATAATACGATCTATTACATGCTGGTCATTGAGGAAATGCTGGCCAAATCTTTTCTTGGTGCGGTAATCCATAAAGTTTATTTCTTAGCGTTTTTGCGCCGCCGCGGCCAGCGGGGGATCCGCCACAGCCGCATTACAGGAACAAATTTAAGGGTAACCGTATAGCCAATAATGGCCGCCGAGATGCCAAACAGCAGACTCCCTAAGGACAGCGGAAAAATGACCTGCCAACCGAAGAACTGAAGAAAGTGGTAATTAAACTCGATCTGCATGGGCGGGTGAGGCATCCCAAGCAGCATTCGACCGGCTTCATATTCAAGGCCATAGATAAAGGGGGCCGTTACCGGATTGGTAACCCAGACCCCGAGAATGGCGGCCAGTTTATTTTCACTCAATATGAGAGCGGCGACAAAGGCCAGGGCCATCTGGACGCCAAAGGTCGGAGACATGCCGATAAACAGTCCGAGGGCCATACCGCGAGCTATCCGCTCGGGAGAATCCTGCAGCCGTAACAGTCGGATCAGATTCAGTTTAAATTGTCTAAAGAATGACCAGCGCCGCCACATGGCGAACCCTCCACAATCAGAGCATTAAAATTGATCAGTATCTGCTGAAAGCTCAGGGATACAGACTGAAATGACTGGCTGCTTCGACCAGGGGCCAGTTTGAAACAGCATTCAAGTTCATCGGACTACAAGCACCACGTTCTAGGTAGTAGTCAGCGGCAACGGCCAGCATGGCAGCATTATCACTGCAGAGCAACGGTGATGGGAAAAACACCTCAAGCTGCGCTTTCTGACTTGCAAGCTGGAATTCACGCCTCAACCCAGAGTTGCAGGCGACACCACCAGCAACGACCAGGCGCGTCAAACCCTGCTCCTTGGCAGCGCGTAATGACTTCTGCAACAGAACGTCGACAGCCGCTTCCTGAAAAGCGGCAGCAATATCAGCAACGCGTTTTTCACCCAATGGCCCATCGAGGGATTCAATATAGGTCAAAACCGAGGTTTTCATACCACTAAAGCTGAAATCAAGATTAGGCTTATTGAGCATAGGACGAGGAAACCGGACACAAGAGGCATCTCCGGTTAACGCCAGACGATCGATGACAGGCCCACCAGGGTATGCCAAGCCGAGCATTTTAGCGACCTTGTCGAAAGCTTCACCGGCCGCATCATCAATGGTCCGACCGAGCAGGACATACTGCCCAATACCATCGACCCTGAAGAGATGACTGTGCCCACCAGAAACCGCCAAAGCAAGATAAGGGAAATCGACTTTTTGTTCCAGCTGAATTGCAAGGATATGCCCTTCGATATGGTGAACACCGACCAGAGGGATCTGCCGCGCAAAGGAGACGGCCTTGGCGTAAGAGACCCCGACCAACAAAGCACCGATCAAACCAGGGCCGCGAGTGACAGCTAACCCCTCGATCTGATCGAGGGACAAACCTGCCTCTTCAAGGCTAGCATCGACCAGAGGACAGATTGCCTGCAAATGCTGGCGCGAGGCAAGTTCTGGCACAACTCCACCAAAACGGGCGTGGATATCAATCTGTGAAACGATCAGGTTCGAAAGTATTTCACGGCCATCACGCACAATAGCAATGGCAGTTTCGTCACATGATGATTCAATAGCTAGCAGCAGCATAGTTGGTGCACCTTCAAAAGCTCATACAATGGTGAAGCCATTAGAGCAGGTTTGCCGCGAGCTCAGCTAGCGGTGAACGCTCCCCTTTGGTCAGGGTCATATGACCAGAAATATCTTGCCCTTTAAGGCGTTCAACCGCATAAGTTAATCCATTACTTGAAGCATCAATATATGGGTTGTCGATCTGGTAGGGGTCGCCGGTCAGGACAATTTTGGTCCCCTCACCGGCACGGGTGATAATCGTTTTAATTTCGTGGGGCGTCAGGTTCTGGGCCTCATCGACGATCAGGTATTGACGTGGGATCGAACGACCGCGGATATAGGTAAGAGGTTCTATCTCCATCAACCCAAGGTCGATCAACTCTCGATAACCCCGCTTCCGCTTGCCACCCTCCTCAACACTGGAGAGGAGCAGTTCGACGTTATCAAAGATCGGCTGCATCCAGGGTGCAAGTTTTTCTTCGATATCGCCCGGCAGAAACCCAAGGTCACGCCCCATAGGGAAAACCGGACGTGACACCAGAAGACGGCTATAGACAGACTCATCGGCGGTTTTTAGCAGACCGGCAGCAATCGCCAACAGGGTCTTGCCGGTACCAGCCTTCCCGACCAGTGAGACGACACGGATATCATCATTCAGCAGAAGATCAAATGCGAATTGTTGTTCACGATTACGCGGGTGTATACCCCATATCCCGTCCTTCGGTGCACGCAAAAGAGGACGAAGCTTCTGCTGCAGAGCATCGTATCGCCCGATGGCGGAATGGGAAGGGTTAGCCATGTCGACCAGAGTAATCCCCTGATTGGCCATAAAATCACCCTCCAGTTCAAGTTCGCCCTTTTCGTAGAACTGATCGACCTTTTCCTGACTCACCTGCAACTCTGAGGTGCCAGAATAAAGCTCGTCAATCGAAACCTTGTCTGACTCATAGTCTTCGGCATTCAGGTTGATGGTGTCAGCCTTGATCCTCAGATTGATATCCTTCGTGATCAGGATAATCGTACTATCACTACCATCGACCAGTTCGTTAGCCACAGCCAGGATGCGATTATCGGCCTTCTCATCACGCAGCTCGGTAGGCAGAAGTTTCATCGCTGCATCGCGGAAAATGGCAACTTTAAACAGGCCGCCACCCTCAAGGCGCACGCCATCAACAAGTTTCCCCTGACTGCGAAAACCATCTATAATACGAGAGATCTGACGGGCATTGCGGCCGGTTTCACTCTGCTCTTTTTTAAAACGATCTATCTCTTCGACAACCGTAAGTGGCAGGACAACATCATTGTCTTCAAAGCGAAAAATCGCTTGGGGATCGTGGAGCAAAACATTGGTGTCAAGGACGTAGGTTTTCATAGATGACTCCCCGCTTGATGACATAGAAACACGGAATTACAGAACAAAACCCAACTTATTAGAATTCAATTATCGATCGAAGGCTGTCACTTCAAGTCCGTCTGAGGTCGCCAACACCTTGATATAAACAGGTCTGTCCTGATACTCTCCCCGAAGAACAACCTCCCCTTCCATATTAAGAGCATTAAGCACTTCCTCTGGAGATTCTTCAATCTTATAAGTTCGGTAGATGCCAGCCTGACCTAACTCTTTACGAGTCACCGGCTTATCAGGTGGGAGCGAGCAGGCCAGCAACATACTCACAGAAAGAATGATCATCAACGACTGAAAAAAGCGCATAATCCGTCTCCTTGACTTAGAATAACCAGGCTGGTTCAGGGTTAAACCTGTTCAGCACAAATCGTCTTAACAGCGTTTACCAGGTTTTCAATATCTTCAGCAGAAGTAAAAATACCCGGGCTTACCCTGACCGTCCCCTGCGGATAGGTTCCAAGGGTACGATGAGCATCCGGTGCACAGTGTAAGCCGATACGCACAGAAATACCGAATTCATTATCCAGCCGGTAACCTATTTCGGACGGGTCCAAGCCCTCAACCGTAAACGACAGTGCATCGCCCTGTCGAGAAATGTGATCGGCGGTATAGAGTCGCAACCCGGGGACTTTACTGAGTGCATCTATTAAATACTGAAGATGCCCTTCAAGCCGGTTGCGCAAAGGGATAAGCCCCTCAGCCTGCAAGTACTCAATTGCAGCCAACAAACCGGCAATTCCAGCGAGATTTTGGGTTCCGCTCTCCAAGCGTTCCGGCATCATCTCAGGCTGAACATCCGAATGACTGTTAGCGCCGGTGCCCCCGTAAATCAAGGGTTCCAACTGCAAGTCAGGATGAACGTAAAGTAAACCTGTTCCAGCGGGACCAAGTAAATTCTTATGCCCTGGAGCCGTATACAGATCAATCTTCTCAGCTTCAATCGCCAGAGGGAACGAGCCTGCACTCTGGGAACCATCGAGCAGGAAGAGGATGCCTTGCTCACGGCAGAAAGTCCCGAGGCCGGAGATATCCTGCAATTGACCGTTCACGTTTGAGCAGTGATTGAGGACCAGCATCCGCGTCGACTGGGCAAGACAGACCTTGCGTACGTCCTGTTGATCGAGCACCCCAGAACTGTTGGCTTGAACTTTCTCAACGCTAATTCCAAGGTCAACCAGTCGGCGTAATGGACGTGTGACCGCATTATGTTCCATACTGCTGGTAACAACCCGATCTCCCGGACTCAGCAAACCGAAAAGGGCGGTATTCAGTGCCATGGTCGCGTTGTGTGTGAAAACAAAACGGCTCGAATCATTAACCTGGAAAAAATCAGCAAGGGCTTCACGAGCAGAAAAGATCAAGCGGTCGGCAGCTAAGCTCACACCATGGGCACCCCGCCCGGCATTTCCGCCATAACGGAGCGCATCAAGCGTCCGCTGATAGACAACTTCCGGCTTCGGATGGCTGGTTGCAGCGTTATCGAGGTAGATACTGCTTGTCATCGATTCACAAAGATTCATTATTTGCGCGGTCCAATACAGAGCAAATCACGGTGTGCCTCATCATGGCATGTACGCGCCAAACCACGACAACCCCCGAAACAGATCGAACAATCTCGACATCCGGTACAATCAGAAGGGGCTTTTGCGACTTCAGTCCGAACCTGGTTGCGCGTCGGTGACTCCCAGATAGAGAGCAAATCTTCTTGCAACAGGTTACCCATAACTTGTGGCCAGGAAGAACATGGCCAAACATCGGCATTGACCGCAATATGTCCAAGGCTGTTTCCTGCCTGGCAGCCACCATACTCACTGCGTTCGCCCCCGCCCTGCGGAAAAATCAATTCCCAAAGGAACAGATCATGAATTTCAAGTGCGGTTTTGCTCAAGGTTAACGGTCTTTTTTTCAGTTGCAGGGCCAGCAAATCCAGGTCTTTAGGCTGCAATAATCTCTCAGTCTCAACCACTCCAGAATTAACAGTTATCTTCTGGTTTGGCAACTTAAAACGCGGGACCCTCTGCCGTTCACAGAGCTCAAACAGCGAGAAGAGGTTATGCAGTTGACCAGCAATCGGAACCCAAAGCAACGAGGGATTATGCCCCCCTGCTGACAAATGGACAAACAAGTTTTCAAGAGCGAGCAAACCATCAGGTTTTTCCAGCCAGTAACCGGCATCCACAAGCAGGGAGATGCCTTGCCTGAGGTTCTCCAGCTGGGCCAACTCGATCGGATTATCGCCCAACACAAGGCCGACCTGACAACCGCCTGCAGACAACTGATTTAGAATCGCGGGCAAGCCGGGGTGGAGCAGCGGTTGTTCGTCGAGTAACAGAAAGAAGATACCGGCATCGATCAGACGTTCGGTGACCCTTAACAACTCGGAGTCGTTGAGCGGCTTCGCGCCGGACGGGCAGATATCCCAGGTGATACGCAAGGGGGCGTCTAGATTATCGAGTGACATATACGGAAATCGTTTCAGTGTCAGGAATAAAAATAGGGAGCAGCTAACTGCTCCCTATTTTCACATTCAGCAGGGATGGACGTTGGACGAACCAACAACCCGGGGCTTCATGTACTTCTTCATGGTCAACCTCCATTCGTCAGGGTTTTCAGTCGAAAACAGACTCCAACTGATCGGGGATATTACTGGTTATTTCCAGCAGTGTGGATCAGGCTCACTTAAATCACCAGTGGTCGCAAAGGCACGGGCCGTACAACCACCAAGGCAGTCTTCATAAACACCACAGCCCTGACACTTGCCCTTAGCTTCTTTATTTCGCATCTTGTTCAAAATGGGAGAATTGTACCATATCTCCTCAAAATCGTCCTGCAGAATATTACCAACCACTAACGGAATAAAACCGCAGGGGGTGATGTCGCCATTGGGTCGCAAGTTGAGCGACAGCTTGCCACAACTGCTCCCCTTGACCAGCGGGTTCTCCTCATAGCCAGGCAAGGAGGCGATCACCGGGTCATCAAAAGAGATCAGAAGATCTTTGGTCTCTTCTTTGACCTTGAGAGCTACAAGATAGAATTCCTTCCACTCCTGCGGGCTCAGGTCAAGGTCTTCGCGGTTTTTAAAACCACGACCACTGCACTTGAAGTTATGCAGATAGACCTGCGAAACTTTGTGCTCACGCGCAAGATCAAGCAGATCACGAAAACTTTTGTAGTTAATCCGTGAGATAACCGAACTCATGGTGCTACGCACCCCGGCCTCAGCCAACGCATCAAGTGCAGCGACAGCCTTAACAAAAGAGCCCGGACGATTGCGGAAGTCATCATGCAAGGCGGCCTCGGCGCTATCGATACTGATCCCGACACTCCGGAAACCGGAAGCCTTAATCTTATTGGCGGCGGTACGATCGAGCAACCAGCCATTGCTGTTCATCGAAACATTCAGCCCCTGCTGACGTGCGTAATCGGTGATCTCGAAAATATCCTCACGCATCAAAGGCTCACCGCCACCAAAATTGATGAAAGGAATCTGATGCTTCGCCAGACGATCAACAATCTGTTTCTGCTCAGCGGTGCCGAGTTCGGCACACTCTTCCTCCCGACTGTAGCAATGGCTGCAGGTAAAATTACAAGCGTAAGAAAGCGTCCAGTTAAAAGTTAGTGGTGCGGAAAATTGTTCAGTCAGCGGATTGGTCATAACTGAGCCAGCCCCTTTCTAGAAGGTCATCAATAAATTCAAGAACATCAGCCGATAGCGTCTCAGTGTCGACCTCAAATTCGGGTTGCAGCTCAGCAACCAGTTGCTCAAGCCCGCGGCTGCCATCGCACAGGTTCCAGATCATACCGCCAAGCAGATTCAGCTGATGCATCATGCCGGAGATCAACAGAATGACTGTTCCTTCATCGCCAATCTCCTCGCCGGCTTCCAGTCTTTCAATAACCGCCTGCTGCCGACGTTTTTCAACCCGCCAGACAATATCGGGATTGCGTTGCAGTCTCTTCACAAATGGTCCTTTCAACAGTGCAGCGAGTCAGATCCGCTCGCGATAAAAAAGCATATTACCCAACACGAATATCAACCCAGCCATAACCGCGACCTTACCGTACAGACTGACACCTGCAGTCGTACCTGCAATTTGCCAGGACTGAACCAGACCGGCACCAATGAACATACCGATCACGACCAGACCGGCGTCAGCATCGCCCTCCCCCGACTTAATCAGTTGGCGGAATGGACAGCCTCCAATCAGGACCGAGATCAGACCGACCAGCAACATCCCCAGAAAACCCCAGAGCATATCGAGGTGAGCTCCAGGTTGACCGTAAAATCCGGGATGAAACTGACCGGTCGCCAAACTGGTCGCAAAACCACTGACCAAAAAAGTCAATAATCCCCAGATAAGTGGTGCCCGGTAACCCATCAGCAGACCATCACGAATGGAGCCAGTGACACAGAACCGACTGCGCTGAGCCAAGACCCCAAGGAACAGACCGACAGCCAGTGCAACCAGCACCGGAGCTGCTTGGGCAGCGCTACCGCGTGTCGATTGCAGCAGAAAGCCGGGTGGCCAGAGGATAAAAGCCAGAAGCAATAAAAATCCAAGCGGCACCCAGATCCCAGCTCCGTCTGGCTTTTTCTTGCTTCCACCGATATGAACTCCGGCAGCCAAACCTTTCAGCCCGAGCCAGACACCTACAATTAGCCCGGCGATGCCGCTCAGGGTTGTCAGGTCACCAGCCATAAATCGAAAAAACATCTTAATCGGACAGCCAATAAAAACCGCACAGCCAACGATCAGAAATATCCCGGCGAGCAGGCGCGGTAAAGGGGCACTTCCACCACGCGATTTGAATTCACGACCTGCAAAAGCTGCGACCACAGCGCCCAGCACAAACCCGATCAGTTCGGGTCGTAAATACTGCATTCGCGGGTTATCGTGCAGGCCAAGGGCGCCGGCTGAGTTCTCTAAAAAGCAGGAGACACAGATCCCTGAATTCTGCGGATTGCCCCAAACCACCAGCATTACACCGAGAACCCCGAGGCTCAGACCTGAAATGATAACCAGGATATTTTGACGATTAATCAAATTCATGATTTCTATTCGCAGCCTCCGGATAAACGACTCTGGAGGTAGTAGAGACCAGTCAGGGTATTCTGCAGACTAAGGCTTTGCGGATCCTTACGCGTCCGCGCTGCAAACACCGGCAACTGTCCATCGACGAGACGTTGGATATCACTCCGCCTGCTTAATGGGCTGGCCTTGTCGACATAATCACCGTTGAGACGCACGGCTCGTACATAGTGATCGATCGATTCTTTGGCCGCACCCCGCTCAAGCAGGATCTCTGCCTGCAAAATCTCACCGTGTGCCTCTTGTGGATAGTGCCGAGCCAACTCATCGAGTTTAAGCAATGCCGCAGAAACCTGACCAGCCTCACGGAGTTCCTCAACCGGTTGATAAAGTTTCTGCAAAAACTGGATCCGCGCCTGATAGGCAATCTGCTGTTCCAACGCCTTGTCGAGGGCCGCCACAGAAGGATCCTTCTCCTGTTTGCCTATCAGAATCAGGCCGAGGACAAGAACACAGATTAGAATTCCCCCACAGACCAGGAAATCGAAGCGATCACGTCCAGCCATCAGTACTCCTGATAGGGGGGCATATTAGCCCGCTTCGCCATCGCACGAAGTTGATCGTAGTCCGAATCCTCAAGGGTTTCATAACCATCGATCCAGGCTGAGGCCAAAACTTTGAGATTTTCCCCCCGGTAATTGACGATATCGTCATCGGTCAATTCAACCAGGGCCTTACGGAAGGCTTCCACCAAGGTCGGGTCAAGATCATTACGCGCGCCAAAAGTGCAGTAAGGGATAATCGGACTCTCGGCGATAATATTGAAATCGTCCGCGGCAATCTTGCCCTCGCCAGTCATCAACTCAAGATCGAGCGACGGTGCAGTGCCGACGTCATATTTTCCAAAGTAGACGCCGTAGACGACCTTTTCATGCTTGAACGAGCCTGAGGGGATTGCGTAGTAGGCAATATCCTTCTCAGGATCTATACCGCCCTGCAGCATGGTGTCATACTGAGCCAGAAAACCACTGGGTGCTAGTTGAGGACCAAAAACCATCCGCTTTCCCTTGAGATCCGCCAGGGTTTTAATACCACTCCCCTTCCGCGCGATGATCGATCCGGAGGTATAGCTTCCATAACGTCCTCGCTTCTCCGTCGCCAGCAGACGCAGTTGACTATCCTCATGCATAATCAAATAAACCAGCGAGTTGGTGTGGGTAAACTCAAAATCTCCAGCGGCAAAGCGTTCAGCAAAATCCTGAGTATCAACCGGCACTAACTCAAAATCTACGCCAAGTTTCTGCGATAGATAGTGAGTCAGTGGATGAAAACGCTTAAGAGTTTCCTCTTCGCTGTTACAGTTCATATAGCCTATGCGCATCTTCGGCCGGGTCCCTTCAGGCTGACAGGCTGTGAGCAAGCCAACCAGGAGAAGAATTGTCAGGAGAGTTAATCTGTGCTTAAAAAATTTCAAAACGCTTTAACCTCAGGTCGACGTGAGAGTGAAGGAGAAACCAGCAGCAGGCCCAGCCCTTCGCGGCTGTGGCCATCCATCAGGGTCGGTTTGCGGCCCAGGTTGCCATACCAATTAGGTCCGACATGGAAATCTTCGGTACCCGCATTGTAAAATGTAAACTCTGTATTCTGTTCAAATCGGTTATCCTCGATCAGCCCCTCAGCATCCAGAACCTTCAAACCAGAACGGCCATTACTGCCGATCAGATTTGCCTGCACATCTACGATTGAATCTTCAAGATAGATGCCATGTTCACGGTTATGTTTGATACTATTGCCAATAAGCTTCCCCTGGCTGCGCTGCAGGTAGATGCCTCGGCGGTTATCAACCACGGTGTTGTCATACATTTGCAGTTTTGAATCACGCAAGCTAATGCCGTTGGTCCGGTTTCTCTCAATGCGCGTCCCATTCATCTGCAGCTCAACGTAGACCGCTCGAATTCCCCAATTGTTATCAGTAATTCGACTATTTTCGAGCACAACTTTCGAATTCCGAAACTGGATTCCGTTAAAATTATGGCTGAAATCACAATCGCGGATTGAGACGGTCGACTCCTGAAACTGGGCACCACGCTGGTTATAGCGGAAAGTCGAAGATCGCAAAGCGGAGATTGAGTAGTGGGAATGAAATCCGCGATAGCCATATTCGACCAGGCAGTTTGCGAGTTGATTCTCGCCGTTCTCGCTCACCATCATATTGAGTGCACCCCAGTCACCAGGTGCAGGGTATTTCGCTGCCGAAGTAAAGATAATGGGTTCTTCAGGAGTCCCCAGTGCAATAAAGCGGCCCTGGGCATAGAGCTCACTCTCACCAATACCATCACCGTTATTGTCAATATGGCTAAAGCGAACCCGGGTGCCGGGACGAATCTCTAATGTCGCACCCATGGCGATCGTCAGGATTCCGTCTATCAGCACCTCACCCTGCCAGACAGTATCCTCATAGATCGTACTTTCACCGTGATATTCAACGGCGGTCGCTGCGACAGGAAACAACAGAAGGATGATCAGCAAAAATTTCATTGCAGTATTTCGTCAGCGAGGGGTTTAAAATTGATGCGATTATCCCGTAAGGAGAGATGAAGGCTCTCTCGATAACCTTCACTTGCGACGACCCCAAGATCATTACGTTCAATCGTTACGGCATGATGCTTTAGAGTACATTTATTCGCTAAATAGAGGCCCTCTTCCTGATTATCGAGAATTTTGAGCTGGCCCAGATCCAGGGCGGTACGATCAAAACAGAGCAGACCGGCGTCCCCACCACTGATGCGTCCACCATGATAAGCAAGTGCCCCCCCGCCTTGCAATAATAGCCCGTATCGCGATCCAAGAATGTTGACTTGCCCGAGCTGCAGGGAACTATCAAGGCTCAGGATGCCGATTTCAGCGCCCAAGATATCGACGTAATTCAAAATGGCAGATTCTGCTGCAACCAACTCTATCCCAGTCCAGTTCTCTCCTGCCGGAGTGGAATCATCGAGCGACAGAGTAATGCGTGCATCCTGCTGCCCCGCGAGAGTCAGACGACCCTTAACAAGAATTTCTGTCCCCTTGTCCAGGTACTCCGGATCGATTTTGGTACTGTCATTACCAACCACCAGGATCTGGCTACCGGGCTCCACAAAAAGACTGCGGCCTCCAGGGATGAAGAGATCACCAGTTAAACGGATGACACCGGCGAGACGCAGATCCTGTTGCAAAGCACCTCTAATCTCTACAGGGTTTTGTGCCGTGCCGGTTAACAATTCGGGCGAACTCTCATTGATCACGGCAGCGCAACCGGACAGCAACAAGAGCGTAACAATCAAAAATATTGTTTGTCTGAGACAGCTCATCTATTTAGATCCAGCCATGTTCCATCATAAAATCACGTATAGCAGTTGCTGGCAAACTACCCGCCCTTATCCGTTGACGGACAGCGTTAAGATTGGTCTGGTCGATCCGTTTCTGTAATTTTTTGAAGACGCGACCGACAGTAGAAAATTGCAGGTTATTAAGTGGCCGTTCTCCACTGTAAAGCTTGAGACCGTCATCTAACTGTAAAACCGCTATGCGATCGGTTGGAGTATCCACTGCGAAGCCAAGATCGATTTCCTGAAGAGCGATGGCATCCAGTGCTGTTTGATTATCTTTCAACTCGACCGGAGTGCTATCGATCCCGGTTTTCTCATGCAGATAGATCGAGACCAGATGATAGCGCATCTCTCCTTCAAGACCGGGGACAAGACCAATAAACAACTTGGGACCGAAGCAAGCCATACCGGCGGAGACATGAAGGGACAACAACAGGACCAAAGACAACAGACTCATTTTCAGCACAGGAACAACCATCGAATCACCGTATCCAGATAAAGCCCGGCCACCAGGCTGAGGTTGATTAGAATACCCCAAAAATAGAATTTTGTTCCAGTACGGGCTGAGTCGACTTTCTTGACCGCAAATATCGCCAGCAGGTAACCGACGAGCAAGATCAAAAAAACAGCCATTTAATACAGATCGATCTAAACCAAACCCCCGGATTGAGGTAGAGTCCTCATCAGATGGACAGCCAGAGAGTCTTTGATCCCGCTCAAGTCAATCAGGACAAACGGAAAAGACCCCCGTTTGACGACTGTGAGAATCAGATGAGAGGCCAGGCATAGGAGCAGGTAAATCGAGGACATTTACGCTCAATGTCCCAGATGATGCCAAAGCCACCCTCAAAGTCACCACTGCTCCGTCAGATATCACCATCATAAGACCAGCCGCCTATATCACCATTCTTGGTCGAATCCGCCCAACTCAGGCGCAAGTAGAGATCCTGATCGGTATAGAAAGCACGCAGATCCATAGCTATCGGATCGGGTAGGCTGGAGCCATGATAACAACTCGCCGTTGGGGTATGGACAGGATCTTTATCAATCTCGGGAAGAAGATCGACCATATTTAACCGTCCCCCCTTGACCCACACGGATTTCGGGTTTAATCCTGCCGTTTCGTAGGATCTTCTAGTATGAAATTACCAGAATAGAGCAAGGAATGTACCAGCGCAAACAAAGCTGCAGCCACAGGGAGAGCAACCGGAGAGGCGCAAAAGCGGCTCAGTTCAAAAGCAAAAAACCTGACAGGAACCCGTCATTCATTGCGCTCAATCAGTCCGTATTTCTCCATTTTATAACGCAATGTGGTCCGCGCTATACCTAAGGATTCTGCTGCGCGGGTCTGTGAGGCCCCTTCCCTGCGCAAGGTCTGGATAATAAGCTGCCGCTCAAGGTCGTCAAGGATATCGGTCAGATTGCTCCCAGATTGCGGCAGGGTCAAACAGATTTCATGACCACCGCGAACCTCTTGTGGCAGATCGTTGGGCGTTATGATGTCACTTCGGCTGAGCACGACTGCACGCTCCATGGCATTTTGCAGCTCGCGAACGTTACCTGGCCACTCGTGGGCAATCAGCGCAGTCATTGCCTTGGGTGAGATTTCACTTATCTTCTTGCCGGTCTCGCCATTATATTTATCCAGAAAATGCCGCACCAGCGGCTCAATATCTTCACGACGGTCACGCAGCGGCGGCATGGTCAAATGAACCACATTCAAACGATAATAGAGGTCCTCGCGAAAACGGCCAGCCTGAACTTCGGCAGCGAGATCCTTATTCGTTGCAGCCACAAGACGCACATCGGTTTTTATCGTACGAATACCACCGACACGTTCAAATTCATGTTCCTGAATAACGCGCAAAAGTTTAACCTGAGCAGAGGCGCTCATCTCACCCACTTCGTCAATAAAGAGTGTCCCCTGATCCGCCAACTCAAAACGACCCTTCTTGGTACTAATAGCCCCTGAAAATGCACCCTTCTCATGGCCGAAGAGTTCGCTCTCAATGACGCCTTCGGAGAAGACCGCACAGTTCAACACGATAAAGGGTTTATCTTTACGAGGTGAATTATAATGAACAGAACGGGCAATCAACTCCTTGCCGGTTCCACTCTCACCCGTCACCAGGACATTGGCATTGCTGACAGCAACTGATGAAGCCATCTCAAAGACATCGGCCATCACCTGCGACGAGCCGACAATCCCGGAAAAGCGGTATTTCCCTTCGAGTTCCTCATGGAGATAACGATTTTCAGCGAGCAGCCGCTCCCGCTCGAAGGCCTTCGCGACGGTCAGCTTGATTTCGTCTGTTTCGAAGGGCTTGGTAATATAATCGTATGCACCTGCGCGCAGGGCCTCAACAGCGCTCTCAACTGTCCCGTAGGCTGTAACAACGATGATCGGCAATGAAGGATCGAAAGCCTTGATCTCGCGCAGCAGTTCCAGGCCGTTCATTCCTGGCATCTGGATATCAGTCAAAACCAGGTCAAAGCTGTCAGAATTGATCAACTGCAAAGCTTCACTGGCAGAGCCAACGGTTAGCGTTTCATACCCCTGACGGTCGAGAATACGCGCCAATAGTCTTTGCATCCCGGCTTCATCATCAACAATCAATATTTTTTCAGAGGACATTTAGGTCTGCCAATCCGGAAATTTCCAAGTCATTCTCTACGATTCGAAGTGCTCAGCATAGCCGAAAGAGGTCAGGGGAACAAGCGATGTGAACGGAAAGGCTTGTCAGACATGCCGCAGAGAATCAACAGTGTGGACGCGGTTTTTACCTAAATGTTTTGCCTGGTACATTAACTGGTCAGCAACACCCAACAAAGCCTCACCTGTTCTGGCATCATGCGGGAAAGAAGCCACTCCAACACTGATCGTAACGGCAAGGGGGTGATCGACATCATGGCAGAGAATATGCGTCGAGGCGACAGCCTCACGTGCCCGCTCTGCGGCAATGACAGCATCAACAGGTGCAGACAAAGGCAGGATAGCGACAAACTCTTCGCCGCCGTAGCGAAAAACCATATCGGTATCACGGAAAACCTCATCCAATAGCTGAGCAACCCTAATCAGCATTTTATCGCCGCAGGGGTGTCCATAACTATCATTGAAACGCTTGAAGTTGTCGATATCGATCATGATCAGTGAAAGCTCAGATTTATAGCGCTGGGAACGGATCATCTCCTGACTGAAGATCCTTTTAAATTGACGGTGATTGAACAGCCCGGTCAATCCGTCGGTAGAGGCCAGCAAGAGGGTTTTTTCATGCAAGCGAGCGTTAACGATGCTGAGTGAAGCAAAGGAGACCAGAATTCCGAGTTGTTCGCAGGCGGTTGAATCGAAACTACGTGGCTTAAAATCATTGAGATAGAGAATCCCAACGATGGAATCCTGCATCCAGAGAGGGACCGCAATCAGCGACTGAATCCCTTCTGCAATCGCAAGTGGATTATAGAAGAAGTCGGCCTTAGAAGTGTCTTCAATGATAAACAGATCACGATGATCGAGAATTGCCCGAGTTAAGCCACCCTCTTCGACCTGCCAGCTCGCCCGACTTATAAATTTGTCAGACAATCCTGTTGCGGCATGCAGGGTCATGGTCGCAGTTTGCTGGTCATATAACGCGATACTCCCTGCCGGTACATCAACCAGTTCGCGGGCATAGAGCAATATTTTTTCTAACACCTCGTCCAGATTTAAAGAGGAGACGACGACCTTCGAAATTTCGATAATATCGCGCAATTTTTGGGTTTCATTTGGAGCGGCAAATTTTGGCATTCACCTATCACCTTATCTCCCCGTCCATAAAGCACCAACTTTTCAAACCAATAACTATTCTCGCTTTCTGAGAAACATTTTGCAATCATTGGACCGACTTTTAATTTTAGAAAATTAATTATATATTTGAACATAATCAACCTTGGCGCACCCCAGATATAGCGATATATCTTGCTTGACAATCTAGATATAGTGTTAAGAATGGTCAAAACAGTTATCTATGTTGGGTTCAATCACCTTATGAGGTTAAGATGGCCGCCGGATCGATAACCAGCGACCAGGTCATTGCAGCGCTACGCATCATCACCTTGAGCAAGTACCCGGTCCTGGTTCCCTGTTGGCATGGTTCCGACCGGACCGGCACGGTCAGCGCCATGTACCGGACCGTCTTCCAGCATTGAGACATAGAGGCGGTCATCGCCGAGTTGACCGAAGGCGGCTTCGGCTACCACGCCTTCTTTTACAAGAAAATCCCGGAATTTATCTGGAGCGCGGATATTGAAGCAATCAGGACTGCGGTGCTGACGCCCTAGTGGGTCTGGATGGCAAGAGACACCGGTGCAGTTCGAAAGGCAGGGATCCTAAACAGGAAATTTTAAATGCAAGACTTGGCAAACTTGCAAATCTGCTGATATAACCCCAGCGACACTGTCATTAAGACAGAATCCATCTATCGCTCTCCCCCGTTTCGCGTAAAAACTGAGCGAACTAACCAAGAGAGACTATCATGACAACCTGTAAGTTTCTATTCCGTGCAAAGCGTCACGACGGTCAGGTCCTTGTCCAATGAGCCAGAATGAAGCCAATGAACAATGGGAGAACCTCTGCCACCGTTGCGGGCTCTGTTGTTTTGAAAAAGGGATCGACGGCAAGGGCCGTATCTACGAGACTCAAGTTCCCTGCCGGCAGCTTGACATCCATACTCGGGAGTGCCGGGTCTACGAGCATCGCCAGCAGATCGAGCTCGACTGCATAAAATTGACGCCTGATATAATTTCAACGCTTAAGTGGTTGCCTGAGACCTGTGCATACCGACAAAAGCGAGATGATTGCCCTGACGCCTAGGACAAACGCCACATAAGTTGCTATTAAACAGCCTCTGATGCCGGTAACTTGGCTCATAGGCTATTTAAAAACTCAAGACATATGGTTTTATGAATAAATAGGTTGACGACTTAGAAATTGAAAGCTAATAATAGCCGGTCTACAGGAAAGTGTTTGAGCTACTCACCCCCCCTCCGAGTGGCTCGCCTTTCCTGTGGCAATTATCACCCGCATGCTCAACAAAAAGCCAACGCGGTTCATTGCATCCCACAGATCAGGACAAGCGCAGTTCTCCTTCTAACCCCTGGCGCCTATATCCAGTCACCAAGACAGTTTGACGCTTACCAATCAGGTTTTCGTCTACTGGCAGCTGCACACTCAGATAGTTATCAGCCACTGCGCGCATTCTCCCCCCTTTAACGCCTGCTTCAGCGATCACCTCTAAGGTTTGATCAACAAAATCGCGACTGAATTGACGCTGTTTTTCATCTCCCAATTGACGCATACGTGCCGCCCGTAATCGCGCAACATCAGCATGAACTTGCCCACCTAAAGACGCAGCTGGAGTTCCTGGACGACGGCTGTAGGGGAAAACATGTAGATAGCTGACCGGCAAAGATTCAACGAAACTGTAGGTTTCATCGAACTCGGCATCAGTCTCGCCAGGGAAACCGACGATCAGGTCGATACCAATACCGGCTGATGGCTGGCGGAGACGAAGATCATGCAAGAGTTCGGCAAAAAAGCTGGTCGTATAATTTCGATTCATCGCCTGCAATACGCGGTCAGTACCCGCTTGCAAGGGGATGTGATAGTGGGCACAGATATGTGGCGTGGCAGCGATATAATCACGCAGTTCAAGCGGAAGTTCAGTCGGCTCAAGAGACCCGAGCCGTAACCGTGCGCTAAACAGTCGTGGTGCAATCTGCTTCAGCAGGTCAAGAAGGCTGAGTGGTTGATAGAGGTCTTTGCCATACTGGCCGATATGAATACCAGTCAAAACAAGCTCTTCATGACCCGCCGCAACCAGGATATCGACCTGCTCCAGAATTGCCTCGGGCTCGACTGAACGGCTACGGCCGCGGGCGTAAGGGATGATGCAGTAAGAGCAGAAGGCATCACAACCGTTCTGAATTTGTAAAAAGGCACGACTCCGTTGCGCTTCGCTGGCAACCTCGAGTGCAACCTTACCCTCACCGCTCCGCATATCAGCCACTGCGACCCTCGCCCCATCATCAAGAGCAGCTAATTGCTCGATCAATTCAGCCTTTTCCTGATTGCCTAATACCAAAGAAACCCCGGGCAATTCGGCTAGAGCTTGAGCATCAATTTGTGCATAACAACCGGTCACGACGATGCGCGCCTGAGGATTGTTACGTTGAGCGCGCCTTATCAGCTTACGTGATTGGGCGTCGGTATTCGAGGTGACAGTACAGGTGTTGACTAGGACCAGATCGGCACCCTCTTCAAACTCGCATTGCTGATAGCCAGCAGCCAGCAGTTTTTCGCTCATCGCCGCCGATTCAAATTGATTGGTCTTGCACCCCAGGGTGACAATAGAGAAGCTGGGCTTCATGCAATCCACCCCCCACCAATGACGCGATCTCCATGATAAAAAACTGCAGCCTGGCCAGGGGTTATCCCTTTTTGTGGTTGAGCGAAGGAGATACGTGCGCCCCCACTAGCTAAAGGAGTCACCTGTGCGGCGACGGGTTGATGTCGGTAGCGGATACGGCATTCAACCTCTATTGGCGTGCCCGGGCAGGGGATATTCCACAGACAGCGATGCAGTTCAAACTCGTCACGACTGAGGAGTGGCTTTTCACCGACGATCACCCGATTCGTTGCAGCGTCGATGCCGATGACATAGAGCGGTTCACTCCAGCCGAGCCCCAAGCCTTTTCGTTGCCCAACGGTATAACGATAGATGCCGGTGTGACGCCCCAGTACCTTGCCGCTGTGATGGACGATCTCACCATCCTTATGGCCGGTGCCACGCTCCTCTTCGATGAAACGGACATAATTTCCATCTGGGACAAAACAGATATCCTGACTTTCGGCCTTATCGGCAACCCTCAAATTAAAGCGGACCGCGTGTTGACGGACCTCTTCCTTGGTCATACCTCCCAGTGGAAAGAGAGTTTTCGCCATCTGTTCCGGTGTCAGGGTAAAGAGGAAATAGCTCTGATCCTTGGCATCGTCCAGCCCCTTGACCAGTGCCAGTTGACCATCTCGTTGCAGAATCTGGGCGTAATGGCCAGTCGCCATGTAATCAGCCTCCAACTCCAGAGCTTTACGCATCAGAAGATCAAATTTCAACACCTGATTGCACAGAACACAAGGGTTTGGGGTACGTCCGGCAAAATACTCATCACAAAAATTGTCGATGACGTGGCGCTGAAAATCATCCTCAAAATTGATCACGTAAAACGGGATATCAAGGCTCTCGGCAACCCGGCGTGCATCATAGACATCATCAATGCTGCAACAACTACCGAAGGTCTCGCCATTGACGGCAGTAAAGCTGGAGTAATCCCAGATCTGCATGGTCATACCGATGACATCATAACCTTGCTCTTTGAGTAGGGCAGCAGTAACTGAAGAATCGACTCCGCCGCTCATCGCGACGACTACTCTCTTTTTCACTAGGGCTATTCCATTCATGCGTAAAGGGAGGGTCTCTTCGACAAGAGCCCTCCCACAACTATAAGTTAAAACTTAGACAACAACAGTTAACATCCTGTTATAAGTAACAATTTAAAAAAAGACAATTGTAACACGGTCAGCTAACCAAGGGACTTATCTTACGTAAACGCGCAACGATCGCCGGCAAGACATCCAAGACATGTTGAACCTCATCGAGGGTATTCTCCCGACCAAGACTGAAACGAACGCTGGCCTGAGCCATAAGCGGATCAACACCCAGTGCCCTGATCACATGCGATGACTCTAACGTTCCCGAACTGCAGGCTGAGCCAGAAGAGGCAGCGACCCCTTTCAGATCAAGATTCAACAGCAGAGATTCACCAGAGACACCTTCGAAGCTGAGATTCAAAGTATTCGGCAACCGCTTGTCCGGCTCAGTAGAACCGTTCACCCGAAGCTTCTCAATCCCTGCGAAAAGACCCTTCTCCAGGTGATCGCGCAAACTACGAACATGGGCACAGGTCTGCTCAAGTTCTCGCTCTGCCAGGCGACTGGCAACTCCGAGACCGACAATTCCAGCAAGATTTGAGGTCCCACCGCGTCGATTTCGCTCTTGATGTCCACCATTAATAAGAGGATCAAGCTGCGTGTCGGAACGGATATAAAGAGCGCCGACCCCCTTGGGCGCGCCAAATTTGTGCCCCGAAATTGCTGCCAGATCAAGCCCGACAGCTTTCACATCAAGTGAAACCCGGCCTACCGCCTGAACCATGTCCGAGTGAAACATGACGCCATGTTTGCGCGCAATTTCACCAATTTTGGCAATCGGAAACAGGGTCCCGGTTTCGTTGTTGGCCCACATCGTTGAAATCATTACCGTCTCTGCACCAATCAGAGCTTCGAGATGGTCAAGGTCAAGCTGTCCCTGGTTGTCAACCGGCAGATAACTGACCCGCCAGCCCATTTTTTCAAGGGCGCGACAGCTTTCAAGAACTGCAGGATGCTCAACGACCGTAGTAATAATGTGGCGCCCCTTCTCGCGCAAGGCACCAGCACACCCCTTAATAGCAAAGTTATCAGCTTCACTCCCACAGGAAGTAAATACGATCTCAGCAGGTGACGCGTTGATCAAAGAGGCCACCCGTTCACGCGCAGTTTCAAGAGCGCCAGTCACTGCTCGGCCAGCCCAATGAACGCTTGAAGGGTTGCCAAAATGATCCCGCAGGTAAGGAATCATCTCTTCAAGAACCTCAGGCCTCAGCGGAGTGGTCGCATTATGATCAAAATAAATCTGTTTCACGTTAAAACCTTGGGGGAGAATAGTGCAGGTCGAGCTCATTCAAGGCGTTTACGACCTTCAGTTGCCAGGTCTTCGAGGGTTTTCGAGGCGAGAAAGGATCTGATCTGCTCGCCAAGTCCCTGCCAGATGGCATGGGTCACACACTGTGAGGGACAACCACAGGTTCCATCTTCATCCATGCAGGACACCGGCACAAGGGTCTCTTCGACCGTATCGATAATCTGATCTACTCGAATCTCCGACGCTGGCCTCGCCAGCAGATAACCGCCGCCTGGCCCCCGGGTACTCTGCACAATTTCACCACGGCGCAGCTTGACAAATAGCTGTTCCAGATAAGTCAGCGAGATGTTCTCCCAGGCAGAGATTGACTTGATTGAGACAGGGTTGCCATCGCCATTAATAGTCAGACTGACCAGTGCCCGTACTGCGTATTGCGCCTTGGTTGACAATCTCATTCGTTAATCGCCTCAGTTTCACGATGCTGATCCAGCTCATTAGTCAATCGCTTCTGCTCAACGGTTAACTCAGTCACCTTCTTCTCAAGGTTATGAATCTGGTCCATCATACAGCTGACCACTTTAGCGACCGGATCGGGCAAATTGCCATGCTGCAGGTCAACACCTGTGGTTTTTTCGCCTGACATGACCAGACGGCCCGGCACACCGACCACTGTCCCGTTAGGTGGAACTTCCTTAACAACAACCGAATTGGAACCGACCTTGGCATTGTCACCAACCGTAAAAGGCCCGAGGATTTTAGCCCCCGAACCGACCACAACATTATCGCCTAGAGTCGGGTGCCGCTTCTCTTTCGCCCAGGAGGTCCCACCAAGTGTCACCTGATGGTAGAGAGTACAATTCTCCCCAATCTCGGCAGTCTCTCCGATAACAACACCCATGCCATGATCAATAAAGAAACCACGACCGATCTTGGCCCCAGGATGGATCTCAATCCCGGTAAAAAAACGACCCAGGTGAGAAACAAAACGCCCAAATAGATACCATTTCCGGGTCCATAGACCATGGGAAAGTCGGTAAAATAGCATGGCGTGAAAACCAGGATAGCAAAGAAAAATCTCAAAAACGCTACGTACCGCAGGGTCACGATCAAATACCGCCCTTAGATCATCTTTTAAATGGGTAAACATAAAATTTTCTCCGCAGCTATCGATTAATTCTCATACAAACCCGCCACACCACTAAGTAAAGCTGCTGTACGACTAGCATACCTGAGTAATACTGTCAATTATCTTAAAGGGGAAGGATCTGCTGCCATAAACAGTACAAATCAGCGGGAGAGGGTAACGAATAGGTCGACAGGGAAAGACCTGCTTAGACAACCAGCAGACTAGACTGCCCTGGGAAGAGAGAAGGTAAAGCGACTCCCCTGCCCGACGACACTCTCAGCCCAAATACGACCTTGATGGGCATCGACTATCCGTTTACAAATCGAAAGCCCAAGGCCATTGCCATGCTGACCGTCGGGACTCTGTCGATGGCTGAACTCATCAAAAAGACGTGGTAATAAGGTGGACGCAATACCGGGGCCAGTATCAGAAACCGAAACATAGGAATCTGTCTCATCACTGGAAAATTCAAGTTCTATTGTCCCCCCTTGAGGGGTGAACTTGATGGCGTTACTCATCAGGTTATAAAAAACCCTTCGGATATTTTCTGCATCACAGTGCGCTGGCACATGCTCCTGCCTACAGTTGATATCGAGCTTAATCCCCCGTCGCCGCATCAACGGTTGGATATCCTGCGACGCCGATTCAATCATCTGACGAAGATCTGTATCGATGATTTCAAGCTCAAGGTTGCCCGACTCGATCCTTGAGAAATCGAGAAGGTTATTCGTTAATTCTACCAAACGACGGCAACCGGCCATAAGTCCGTCAATGAATTCGGTCTGTTGTTGGGAAAGGTTTTCCGGTTCGGTCTCCTGCAGCAACATACAGTAGCCATCTATAACCGAAACCAGCACGCGTAAATCATGTGCCGCCATATCGAGTAAAGCACCGCGAGTTTCGAAAACCTTGCCATCTATCGGCTCAAAATTATACTGATTTACAGTGGGACTCTCTTGCTGCTCACTCTGCTTCGCTAGCTTGGCAAAACGCAATGCACTGGTTGCGACATTGGCAACCATCTGGCAGAAAGAAATTTCCTCTTCCGCAAAGCCTTCGAGCCCGCGAGCGGTACGTACCACCAGGACACCGATGACCCGCTGTCGGTCGACCATCGGCAGGACAAGCAGAGAGTTGAATCCAAGTTTTTCAATATAGGGGCGCACACCCTCCATGATGGGGTGCTTGCAGATATTATCAATCAAGATCGGTTTTCCTGTGCGGATCGTTTCCTGAATTTCAGGATATTTTCCAAGATCAATCTTGAGGCCATTCAGATCGGGGTCATCGTTCGAAGCCATGACGTAACCGAACTGATCATCTTCACGAACCATTGTGATAGAACAGCGATGAACCTCAATGACCTGCCCAATCGCAGCCACAACACGTTGCAGGACCTGCGAGGTATCCAGTCCTGTATTTGCCAGATTAGAAATCCCGGCTAAAAAGCGATAATCAACACTGGGTAGATCTGACACCTGATCTTGTTCTTTAGAGTTAATCCTACTCAAAACCCGAACCAGAAGTTCTTCCGTATTAAAAGGAAAACAAATAAAATCGTCAGCTTTACTTGAGCAGAGATATGGCCCAAGATCGGTGTGATAAGGAGGAACAAGCAGGATAATCGGCAGGCGGATTTCAGGGGCGCAAGAACGCAGTTGCCGGCAAATCGTTGTATCCGACTTTGCCAGTTCGGCTGATAATAAAATGAGCTGGGGGCGTTGCTGACGAATCAAAGGAGAAGCTGTAGACAAATCATTGCAACACTGAACACGCAAACCGGCCTCACCAAGAATTGGTTCGATTTGAGCTTGAACACTCTTATTTGAATCGACTATGAGAACCCGTCCCGACATCGGCATTTCCGCCCCCTCACCCTGAAATATATACATACAAAAATCTAACAGAATCTTTAATCTGCAGAATTCATACCTATTAGGTTATAAGTAATTTTTTATTACATAAGGTTAACGTTTATAGAAGATACGCCATTATAGCCTAATGTCAAGGACGTCCATTGATGTCACAAGATCAGTAAGACATAAACCACAACGTCATATCACCCAAACCGGCGCCTTATCACCAGTGATGGACTCAACAATAGAAACGCTGGGGAACCGACTAAATATGTTCATTCTGGCTATCGACAACTGTATACAATATACATATAATGCTTTTCTTCAGTTGCCTATGTGACGCGAAAAATGCCGATATGTCTCTAATTTCACAAGGAGTGATAATCATGCCCGACTTCTTTTATCAGGATCCCTTCCCGCTGGCGAAAGATACGACCAACTACTACAAAGTTGAAGGTTCCGAAACACTCGTTAGCGTTGAAACTTTTGATGGTAAAGACGTACTCAAGGTTACCCCTGAAGCCCTGACCCTGATTGCAAATCAGGCGATGAAAGATGTCTCCTTTATGCTCCGCCCTGAACACAATGAGCAGGTCGCCAAAATCCTGAGCGACCCTGAGGCCTCCCAGAACGATCGTGGCGTGGCCATGGCTTTTTTGCGTAACGCTGAAATTTCAGCCAATTTCGAACTTCCAATCTGCCAGGATACCGGGACGGCCACTATTGTCGCCAAAAAAGGCCAACAAATCTGGACTGGCGTCAAAGACGAAGAGTTCCTCTCCAAGGGAGTTTACAAGACCTACACCGAAGAGAATCTGCGTTACAGCCAAACCGTGGCCCTCGACATGTACAAAGAGAAGAACACCGGGACCAACCTGCCAGCACAGATTGACCTGTTTGCTACCGAAGGTGATGCTTACAAGTTCTTGTTTGTTGCCAAAGGTGGTGGCTCAGCTAACAAGACCATGCTTTATCAAGAAACAAAAGCGCTGCTGACACCTGAGACGCTTTATGACTTTTTGGTCGCAAAGATGAAATATCTCGGAACAGCGGCCTGCCCTCCTTACCATATTGCCTTTGTCATTGGCGGAACCTCTGCTGACGCCTGTATGAAGACTGTAAAACTTGCGACTGCTAAAGAGCTTGATGGACTTCCCACCTCAGGCAACGATCATGGCCAGGCATTTCGTGATATAGAGCTAGAAGATAAACTGCTCATAGCAGCTCAAAAATTGGGGATAGGTGCACAGTTCGGCGGTAAATACTTCGCCCACGATGTGCGGGTCATCCGTCTGCCGCGCCATGGGGCATCATGCCCGGTCGGGATGGCAGTCTCTTGCTCGGCAGATCGAAACATCAAAGCCAAAATCACCCGCGATGGTCTGTTTATTGAGCAGATGGACCGCAACCCTGGTCGCTTGATCCCAGAACAGTATCGTGGCAAGCACAGTCATGGCACACAGATCGATCTAAATCGGCCCATGCCTGAGATTCTTGCTGAACTTTCCAAACTGGAGGTCGGCGCTCCGCTGCTACTTAAGGGGACCATTGTTGTCGGACGCGATATTGCTCACTCCAAGTTCAAAGAGGTTCTCGATAGTGGCAAACCTTTGCCCGACTATCTCAAACAACATCCCATCTACTATGCTGGCCCGGCCAAGACTCCAACCGGCAAAGCTTCGGGCTCGTTTGGACCGACAACAGCGGGCCGGATGGATTCTTATGTCGGCCTGCTACAGGAGAATGGCGGTTCAATGATCATGATCGCCAAAGGGAACCGTAGCCAGCAGGTTACCGACGCCTGCAAGAAGTTCGGCGGCTTCTACCTGGGCTCCATCGGTGGCCCGGCCGCTGTCCTGGCTGAAGAGAACATCAAGAAAGTCGAGTGCATCGACTACCCCGAGCTAGGGATGGAAGCTGTCTGGAAGATTGAGGTCGAGGATTTCCCGGCATTTATTCTGGTGGATGATAAGGGGAACGACTTCTTCAAGAAGCTCGGTCTCTGATTCTTTTTAGTTAGATTTTCAAAATTCAAAGCCCCCGGTCGCATAACCGGGGGCTTTACTCATAGACAATCAGGATTGTCATGAAAGCCTTTGCCACTATTCAATTTTGGCTGTTCTTCATCTTCTGCAGCTACCTGAGCCTGACCCCTGCTCCACCTGCCATTGTTCAAACTTTTTCGGATAAGCTGCTGCATACAACTGGCTACCTGGCGCTCTATCTCTCCTGCTCGCTGGCCTATCCGTTCGCGACAAAAAGGAAGATACTCTCGCTGCTTGGCTATTCTGTATTAATCGAAATCATGCAGCACTTCATCCCTCATCGAGGCTTCTCACTGCTTGATATTCTTGCCAACGCTCTGGGTCTCGCCCTGGGACTCATTCTTGTTCGGTTGGTCCAGGCACAAATTACTGCTATTCATAAAAAATCCCTTTAGCCAACTGTCTGGTTAAAGGGATTCAAAACAACATAGAAATCAATTGAAACTTATTTCTGCTTATAGAGGCAGAAAAGACTGATCCTTTTTGAGCCGCAAGACCAAAGCTGTCAACAATTTAATCGCCGCCTGCAGGTCAGACTCAGCCAGCAATTCGACTGGGGTGTGCATGTAACGTAATGGGATACCAAGCAGCGCGGTCGCCAGGCCACCACGCGTTAACTGCAGGGTGTTAGCATCAGTCCCCGTAGCGCGCGGTACACCGATAATCTGCAGCGGTATCTCTTCAGCCTCTGCCGTTTCAACCAGCAGATCAAAAAGAACCGGATTGATGTTGGCACCACGGGCCAGAACCGGACCCTTACTGTCAATCGGCATTGAAAATTGACCCACCACCGGCGTCCAATTTTGACCCACCTCAGGGGGTTAGTTTTGGTCGCAATTCCTGTTTTTGATTCTCCAACTTTCGTTGCCAGTTTCGATGATTT